>Ga0265798_10000660_pt1 | contig 56121 bp, 44 predicted proteins | sample P3T30metagenome_FD_192430 | JGI IMG/M metagenome (GOLD analysis project Ga0265798, IMG submission 192430) | Plant litter microbial communities from East Loma Ridge, Irvine, California - P3 T30 | ecosystem: Environmental > Terrestrial > Plant litter > Unclassified | place: USA: California... | reverse complement strand
GTTCGGCTGCGGCGCCTGCGCCACAAGGCTGCGCACGGTAGGCGCCACCCTTGACAGCACCTGGCTCGAGGACTAAAGAGCGGCGGCGTGGGCGGTGGTGGACGACAATGCCGCGCCGCTTTCGTCGAACAGGTAGGCCCGGGCCGGATCGAAGGCCAGCGCCACGCGGCTGCCGCTGGCCGGCGCCGGGCCGCCGCTGTAGACTTTCACGGCCAGCATGCCGTCCACGCCCGGGACCTGCACGTGGACCAGGGTGACGTCGCCGAGGTACTCGACCAGGCCCACGGTGGCGCCAAAGCCGGTGGACGCCAGCCGCAGGTGTTCCGGCCGCAGGCCCAGGCGCAATGCCGCGCCGGGCGCCAGGCGGCCGGCGCCGGCCGCCACGGCCGCCGTGCTGCCGTCGGGCAGGCGCACCACGGCCGCATCGCCCTCCTCGCCCGCCAGCGTGACCGGGATCACGTTCATGCGCGGCGAGCCCAGGAAGCCGGCCACGAACAGGTTGGCCGGCCGTTCGTACAGCTCGAGCGGGGTGCCGACCTGCTCGATGCGCCCGCCGTTGAACACCACGATCTTCTGCCCCAGCGTCATGGCCTCGACCTGGTCATGGGTCACGTAGATCATGGTGCTGCCCAGTTCCCGGTGCAGGTGGGCCAGCTCGACCCGGGTCTGGGCGCGCAGCGCGGCGTCCAGGTTCGAGAGCGGCTCGTCGAACAGGAAGACCTCGGGTTTGCGCACGATGGCGCGCCCGATCGCCACGCGCTGGCGCTGGCCGCCGGACAGGGCCTTCGGCTTCCTCTCGAGCAGGTGGCCGATCTGCAGGGCGTCGGCGGCGCGCCGCACCCGCTCCCCGATCTCGGCCTGCGGGACTTTCGCCAGCTTGAGTGCGAAGCCCATGTTTTCCGCCACCGTCATGTGCGGGTACAACGCATAGCTCTGGAACACCATTGCGATGCCGCGCTTGGCTGGCTCGACGCCGTTGCAGACCTTGCCGTCCAGCTCCAGGGTGCCGCTCGAAATGTCTTCGAGGCCGGCGATCATGCGCAGCAGCGTCGACTTGCCACAGCCGGACGGGCCGACGAAGACCACGAACTGGCCATCCTCGATGTCCAGGTCGATGCCCTTGATGACCAGGTTGTCGCCGTAGCGCTTTTCAATGCCGCGCAGCCTGACGGATGCCATTTGATTCCCTTTCTTTGCTCATTTGAGTCCGCTATTTCAATCCACTCGCCGCCAGGAAGCCCTGCGTGACCTTCTTCTGGAACAGGATATAGGCCAGCGCCACCGGAAAGGCACCCAGCAGCGCCGCCGCCATCAGCTGGGCGTAGCGCACGCCGAAGGCATCGTAGGTCTGGGTCAGGCCGAGCGGGATCGTCATCATGTCGGTCGAGGTGACGATGATGAAGGGCCACAGGAAGTTGTTCCAGGCGGCGATGAAGGTAACGATCGCCATCGCCCACACGATGTTGCCGGAAATCGGCAGGTAGACGCTCCACAGCACGCGCAGCGGCCCGGCGCCGTCCATCACGGCCGCTTCGCGGAAGTCGGCCGGGATCTCGTCGAAGAACTGCTTGAACACGTAGATGACCACCGGCGACACCACCTGCGGCAGCACGATGCCGGCATAGCTGTTGATCATGCCGAGCTGGTTCATGGTCCGGAACAGCGGCACCAGCAGCGCTTCAAAAGGCAGCAGGAAGGCCAGCATGGCCAGCGCGAACAGGATGCCCTTGCCGCGGAAGCGCAGCTGGGAAAAGGCGTAGGCCGCCATCAGGCTGATCGCCATGGTGACGACCGTGACGGAAAGCGCCACCAGCGCGCTGTTGAACAGCCAGCGCAGCAGGTTGCCGGCCGCCAGCGTCTTGCGGAAGGCGTCCAGGGTCCAGGCCTGGGGCAGCCAGTGGAAGTCGGCGGACACGGTTTCCAGTTCCGGCCGCAGCGCCGTGGACAGCGCCCACAGCAGCGGCGCGGCCCACAGCAGGGCCAGCACGATGGCGCAGACGGCGCCGACGGCGCTCCAGCCGAGGTTCGATTTATGCGCGCTGCTCATGTTCACGCATCCCTCCTGGCCAGGTAACGCACCAGCCAGACCTGCAGCAGCGACAGCAGGATCACCACCGCCACGAAGGCCATGGCGATGGCGGCCGCATAGCCGGCGTCGCTCTGGGTGAATGCGGTCTCGTACATATAGTGCAGGGTCACGCGCGTGGTGTTGAAGGGCCCGCCGCTGGTCAGGATATAGGTCTGCCCGAACACCTTGAGCGAGGCGATCAGCTGCAGGATCAGGGCCGTGGTCGTGACCGGGCGCAGCGCCGGCCAGGTGATGTGGCGGAACAGGGTCCAGCCGCTGGCGCCGTCCAGCGCCGCCGCTTCATACTGCTCGGCCGGGATGTTGCGCAGGCCGGCCAGGAACAGCAGCATGTTGAAGCCGACCGTCCACCACACGGTGCCGATCGCCACCGCCGGCAGCGCCCAGCTAGGGTCGGCCAGCCAGGGCCGCTGGCCGCCGAGGATGTGGTTGATCACGCCCGACGAGGGCTGTAGCATCCAGTCGGCGATCAGGGTCATGACCGAGATCGGCAGCACGAAGGGCAGGAAGAACACGCCCTGCAGCCAGCCCTGGGCGCGCACGAAATGGTTGACCAGCATCGCCATCAGGAGGCCGATGGCGGTGAGCGGGATCACGGTCAGTAGCGCAAAGTAGAAGGTGTTGCCGAGCGCATCCCAGAACGAGGGGTCCTGGACCAGGGTTGCGTAGTTGGCCAGGCCGACGAAGCCGTTGGTGCGGGTCAGGCTGCTCTCGGTGAGGCTGAGCCAGAAGGTTTCGAACGCCGGCACCAGGAAGAACAGGATGAAGGCGGCCAGGAAGGGCGCCAGCAGCAGCAGCGCCGGCAAGCCTTCGCGGCGCGGGGAGCCGGTGGCGGCGGCAATGGAGGATTCAGCGCGTTGCATCGGTCTCCTTTCAATAACGCGGCGGCGCCTTGCGCACCAGGCGCGCGGCTTCCGTCTCGAAGCGGTGCATGGCCTGGCTAGGTGTCATGTAGCCGTACAGCGCCGCCGGCATGAACTTGGAGGCGATCGCTTCCAGCGGCCCGGCGGCACCCATGTACCAGCCGTCCGGATCGTAGATGACGTTGTTGGCGGCGTCCGCGTACATCGCGTTCGGCATCAGTGCCTTCGCCTCGGGCGACTCGGCCACCGGGCGGTAGGCCGGGATGTGGCCGCCCTCGGCCCAGCCCATGGAGTGCCGGCTCACGTAGGCGACGAAGCGCATCACGGCCGCCACCTTGTGCGGATCCGGCGCGTGGCCGGGGTTGGCCGGCATGGCGAAGGCGTGCGAATCGGCCCAGGTGCTGGCGTTCGCGTACATGCGCGGCAGCGGTGCGATGCCATAGTCGAAGCCGAGCGTGCCGGCTTTGGTGGCGCGCACCAGTTCCGGGACTTCCCAGACGCCGTTGAGCATGAAGGTGGCGCCGCCGCCCATGAACTGGCTGGTCGAGGCCGGGTAGTCCAGCCCGACCTGGGCGTAGCCGCGCCTGAACCAGGCGGCAATGCCGGCCAGCGTCGATTCACCGGTAGCGCCGTAGACGAAGCGGCCATCCTTGATGATGCCGACGTTCTGCTGAGCCAGCATCGAGGTCCACAGGCGCCAGATCGCGTACGAGCTCTGGCTGGATTCCATGGTGAGACCGGGCTTGCCGGTGCGTTCGGTGGCGACGCGGAAGGCCTCGGTCAGCGCAGCGATGCCCTCGATGGGTTTCAGTTTGCCGTCGGCCTGCAGCAGGCCGGCCTGGCTGGCCAGGGTCTTGTTGTAGTACAGGACCAGCGGGTGCATGTCGAGCGGGATCGCCCAGGTCGCGCCCCCGTACTGCGATTTCTGCCACTGGCGCGGCAGGTAGTCGGCGCCGCGCAGGCCGGCCGCGCTTAGTTCCGCAGGCTGGATCGGCCGCAGCACCCCGCCGCCGGCCAGGTTCACCAGCCGCGACAGGTGCACGGTGGCCAGGTCCGGCCCCGCGCCCACCACCGAGGCGGTAATCAGCTTGGTATAGAAAGGTTCGCCCCATTTGAGCGTCGTGCTCACCACCCGCACGTCGCGCTGGCTGGCGTTGAAGTCGTCGACCAGCGCCCGCATGCGCGCGCCGTCGCCGCCCGAAAGCAGCGTCCACATCCTGACTTCGACCTGGGCCCATGCCGGCGCCGCGGCCAGCGGCCCCAGCATGCCGAGCAGCGCGGCGGCGGCGGCGAGGCCATGTCCTCGTCGTGCCACGTCGTCTCCACTTGTATTTATTGTCAGGTGGGCACGGGGTGCCCACCCTACGGCTCGACCAGGCCCGCCGACGCTTCAAGCCGCCTTCAAGCCACCTTGCGGCGCCCGCGCGGGCCGTTCGCGCCCCTGCCGCGGCGTTCGAAACCGGACGGACTGCCCGGCCCCGGTCCCGGCGGCGGTTGGCGCTCACCAGGATAGGTTAACACTTCCGCGGTTTCTCCGACGCGCGTCCACTCGACCGGGAAATCCGGCCCGCGGCGCAGGCGCCAGCGCTCGTCGTGGCCGAGCGGGTCCAGGTGCCAGTTGTACAGGTTCGCATCGGGACCGCGGGTGGCAATCGCCAGCGCCTCGATCGGCGCCTTCGGTACCCGGTCTTCGGTCAGCAGGCCGTTCTTTTCCAGGAAGGTGTCGGTCAGCTGGGTGTAGCAGAAACCGGACAGCGGGCGGCAGCGGTGGATCGCCGCCATCAGTTCCTGGTAGCGCGCCAGCAGTTCCTTGCCGTCCTTCGCCGTCGAGTAGCCCCAGCCCGGCGCGCCCCCGCCCGCCGTGCCCGCGCCTTGCAGACAGGCGATGCCGCCGAACTCGGACAGGAACAGCGGCTTGCCCTGCCCCGTGAAGCCGTCGATGACGATGCGGCGCCGGTCCGGCTGCACGTGCGCCAGCGTGTAGGCGACCGCCTCGCGGCTGCCGTAGCGCTCGGCCAGCACGGCCGGGTCCTGGGCATAGTCGTGCACGCAGACGAAGTCGCCGCAGGGCGCCTCCCAGCCGTCGTTGCCGATCACCGGGCGGGTGCCGTCCAGCGCGCGCGTCATGTGGTAGAGGGCACGCACGAAGTCGACCTGGCGGCGGTCGTTCATCAGTTCCGGCACGCCCCAGGATTCGTTGGTCGGCACCCAGGCCACGATGCTGGGGTGGGAGATGTCGCGCTCGACCAGTTCCTTCCACTCTTCCATCACGCCATGTACGGTGGCGCTGGAAAAGCCGTAGGCGGAGGGCATCTCGGCCCACACGCACAGGCCCAGCACGTCGCACCAGTAGAGCCAGCGCGGGTCCTCCGATTTCTGGTGCTTGCGCACGCCGTTGAAGCCGAGGCGCTTGATGAGCAGGACGTCGTGGCGCAGCTGGTCGCTCGACGCCACCATCAGGCTCTCGGGCCAGTAGCCCTGGTCGAGCACCATGCGCAGGTAGTAGGGGCGGCTGTTCAGCACGAAGCGCTCGCCCTCGGTGGCCACGGTGCGCAGCGCGGTATAGCTCTGCACGGCGTCATACAGTTCGCCGTCGGCGCTCCTGATCTCGATCTCGGCGTCGATCAGCTGCGGGCTCTCGGGGCTCCACATCCACAGGGCGCGGGCGTCGTCGATGCCGGGGTCGGGCAGCTGGAAGATGCGCGACAGGCGCGGCCCGGTCAGCAGGCAGCGGTCGGCCACCAGCAGCTTGTCGCCGAGCTTGAGCGTGACGTTGGCCACGCCGCCTTCGGGCACGTGGGCGATGTCGGCGTCGAGCCGGATCTGCCAGGACGCGACGTCGGCGGTCCAGCGCAGCTGGGCCACGTGGGCGCGCGCCACCTTCTCGATCCACACCGTGCGCCAGATGCCGCTGGTGCGCGGGTACCAGATCTTGTGCGGCTCCGGCTCCCAGTCCATCTTGCCGCGCGGCTTGTGCATGTCCATCGGGTCGTCGTCGGCCTGCACCACGATCTCGAGCACGGCGCCGTCCAGGTGGCGCGTGACGTCGACCGAGAACGGGCTGTGCCCGCCGCGGTGCTCGACGGCGTAGCGGCCGTTGACCCAGACCCGGGCGCGGTAGTTGACGGCGCCGAAGTGCAGCACCAGGCGCTCGTCGCGCCCCGGCGTCATCGAGGGTTCGAGCAGGATCTGGCGCCGGTACCAGACGCGGCGCCGGAAGCCGCGGTCATGCACGCCGCTGGCGGCCGCCTCGGGCGGATACGGCACCGTGATGCTGCGGTTGAAATCGACGTCGACAGGATCGACGTGGACGGCGCCGTCGTCGAGATTGGCCTGCCAGGGGCCGTCCAGGCTGCGCCAGGCGGCGCGCCGCAATTGGGGGCGGGGATATTCCACGTTCGTGCTCCATCGACTTTTGGTGTTTGCACCTACTTTACTGACCCGCCATCGGCGCTGGCAAGGCCTTTTCCCCTGGCTTATGCACTTCGTATATCTGGCGCGACAGCTTCGATACCGTGACTTTCGAGAACAGGGCGCGCGCCGGCCTGGCCGCGCCGCCCGCCTCCTTGCGGATACCCGGCTCGGTCCCCATTGCCACCAATCCGAGGCGGGCTTGTCCCAGCCGATGCGTCCAGACAGCGCCGCCGACCCACGCGCGCCCGTCCTGGCTCGAATAGGCGGTATAACGTTCCTGGCCCCCGTCGCGGTGGACATCGATTCGTAACCAGGTGTGACGGCCGGGCGTGCCGGCCAGCGTGTTGCCGTAGCGCGGATAAGCGGGCGGCACCGGGGACAGCTCCTTGCCGAACTCGACCTGCCGCAAGCCGCCGCGCACCAGCTCGACCAGCTTGACGTAGTTGTCGTCGTCGCGCATCAGCACCAGCCCGGCCTGGGCGCTGGCGCCCTCGGCCACGTCCAGTTCCAGCTCGACCTCGACCCGGTAGTCGCCGCGCGGCAGCGCCGCCTGCAGGACGCTGGCATTATTGGTGTCCACGTACAGGTCGCCCGGCTCCACCGCCAGGCTCAGGCCCGCGGGGCCCGCCGACCAGCCCGATGCGGCGCGCGGCCGCAGCCACTGCCAGCGCTCTTCCATGTCGGGGTTGCGCAGGTCGTCGGTCCAGGCCAGCGTCGCCTTGTCCGCTGGCGGCCGGGCCGGTGCTGGTGCCGGAGCCGGAGCCTGGGCGGCGGCCGCGCGCTTCGTTTCCGTACCGGCCACGCGCGCAGTGACAGCAGGCGCCGCCATCGGTCCATCGTTCGGCGCGGTGCCGCCGCCCGCCACCGGCCAGCCGTCGACCCAGTCGATCCGGTCCAGCATGGCCAGGCGCCGGGTCAGCTTGTCCTGCGCGCTGAAGAAGGGTTCGGCCTGGTCGATCGCATGGTAGATGGTCCACCACCCGCCGGCGGCGTCCTGGAACACCGTGTTGTGGCCGGGGCCGACCCAGCGGTTGCCGTTCTGGAGCAGCACCGGGGTGCCGCCGGCGCGGCCCTTGGCCATGTCGTCGCCGAGGCGGTCCAGGAAAGGGCCTTCCGGCGTGCGCGCGCGGCCGACGAAGACGCCGTAGCCGGTCAGCGGGCCGTTGCAGCAATTGGTGGCGGAGGCGAACAGGTACCACCAGCCATCGTGCTTGACGACTTCACTGCCCTCGTAGCGGCCATCGGCGCCGACCCGGATCGCGTCGCCGTGGGTGGCCATGCCGTCGTCGTCCAGGCGCCGGACCCAGATGCCGCCGTCGTAGCTGCCGTAATACAGGTACTTGCGCTCGCCGTCGACCACCACCTTGGGGTCGTACACCCAGTGGAAGGCGCAGCCGGGGCCGGCGCGCTGGGGCGCCACCACCGGCGCGCGGCTGGCGTTCCACGGCCCCGCCGGGCTGGCGCTGCTCGCCACGGCGATCGCGCTGTCGCTGCCGCAGCCGGGTTCCGGGCTCTGGGCATCGAGCACGTCGGTGACCGTGAAGTAGAGATAGTAGCGGCCGTTCATGTAGACCGGTTCGGGCGCCCACAGGCCGGAGGTCGGATCGGCCAGGCCCTGGGGGCGCTGGGTGAAGGCGTCGGCGACGAAGTTCCAGTGCACCAGGTCGTTCGAGCGGTAGATCGGCATCATGCGGAACTTCCAGCCGCCGTCGCCGGCGTGGCCGGAACGCTCGTTCTTGCTGACCGGGTCGCTGGTGCAGTACAGGTACCAGGTCGGGGTGGATGCGCGCGGATCGCGCAGCACCGCCGGGTCGGCGCAGTTCTGGGCCGCTTCGCCGCTGGCCAGGGTTAGCTGCAGCGGGTTGCGGTAAGTGGCGGCTGCGGCTGCAGGCGCGGCGGCGTGCGCGAGCAGCGGCAGCGCGCAGGCGAGCGCCGCCAGCCAGGGGCCGGTGTGGGGCATCGATGGTCTCCTTTTCCTCGTGGCGCCGAGCTTACCGCAAGCACCCTGCGGGCGTTGCACGCTTGGGGCCGCCCGGTGCCCCGCTCAGTGGCCCGCTCAGTGTCCTGTCGTCTTCGAGAACAGGTTCATCACCAGCACCCCGGCACCGATCAGCGCGATACCCGCCAGCGCCGGCCCGTCGAGCTTCTGGCCGTACAGCAGCCAGCCGGCCAGCGCGATCAGCACGATGCCCACGCCCGACCACACCGCGTACGCGACCCCGAGCGGGAGGGTGCGCAGCGTCAGCGCCAGGAAATAGAAGGCCAGGCCGTAGCCCACCGCCACCAGCAGCGAGGGCCAGGGCCGGGTGAAGCCGGCGCTGGCCTTCAGCGCCGAAGTGGCGACGGTTTCGGAGACGATGGCGATCGCCAGGTAGAGCCAATGGTTCATGTTTTTCCTCCAGGCCAGATTATGACCACCCGGCGGCCGCGGCGCCAGCGCCACACGGCGGAGCAGCCGGCAAGCGCCGCGCCACTCTGGTATCATGGCGGTCATTACGGATTCCGACCTTCCACGCATGCACACCAGCCGCTCCCGCCAACGCGCCGCAGCCCTCCTGGGCCTGTTGTCCGCGCTCGCGGGTGGGTCCGCCTTCGGCGCCGAAGCGGCCGCCATGCTGCGCCCCTGGCCGAAAGTGCAAGCCACGCCGCCGCTGCAGGTAATCGGCCTGGACGGCCAGGCCTGGGACCTGGGCACATTGCGCGGCCAGGTCGTGGTGGTGAACTTCTGGGCCAGCTGGTGCGGCCCCTGCGTGGCCGAGCTGCCGGTGCTGGGCGGCCTGGCCCGGCGCGAGGCCTGGCGCGGCAAGGTCGCCGTGGTCGGCGTGAACTACAAGGAGCCGCTGGACGCGATCCAGGCCTTTGTTTCCAGCCATCCGATCCCATATACGGTCCTGCGCGACCGTTCCGGCGACGCCTTCAAGGCCTGGACCGCGGGCGTGATGCCCACCACGGTCATCGTCGACCGCCAGGGCCGCGCGCGCTGGCGCAGCGTCGGCGAGGTGAATGCCGCCGACACCCGCCTGCAGGACACCATCGACGCCCTGCTGGCTGAGCGACAGGGTAACTGATTCCGCACCACCCCGGCCGGGCAGCCCGGCCACCGAGACCTTCCATTGCACGACCAACAACCACCAAGAACAGGGAAACACGCATGCAAGACACCAGCCACAACTCGATCCGCCGCACCGTCCTGAAAGCCGCCGGCGGCCTGCTGCTCGCCGGCGCCCTGCCGCGCACCCTGCTGGCGCAGACCGCGGGCGCGCAAGGCCAGGAACGCCAGTTCGATCCGAAGCCGGGCGACTGGAAGAGCTACGAGGTGGTGACCACCGTGACCCTGCAGCGCGCCGAAGGCCCGTCGACGGTATGGGTGCCGCTGCCCGCGCTCGACACCGACTGGCAGCGCACGCTGTCGAACAACTGGTCGGGCAACGCCAAGTCGCTGAAGGTCGGCACCGACGAGCGCTACGGCGCCAAGTACCTGGAAGCGCAGTTCGACGGTTCGGCCGCGCCGCGCCTGGAAGTGGTGTCGCGCATCCAGACCCGCGACCGCGCCGCCAACTGGAAGACCGCCCAGCCGGGCGGCGAGTCCGCCGAGGACCTGCGCCTGTGGCTGCGCCCGACCGACCTGATGCCGCTGGACGGCATCGTGCTCAAGACCGCGAACCAGATCGTGGCCGGCGCCCGCACCGACGAGGACAAGGTCCAGCGCATCTATGACTGGATCCTGCTGAACACCTTCCGCGAGCCGAAGGTGCGCGGCTGCGGCATCGGCGACATCAAGACCATGCTGGAGACGGCCAACCTGAGCGGCAAGTGTGCCGACCTGAACGGCCTGTTCGTCGGCCTGTGCCGCGCCGTCGGCATCCCGGCGCGCGACGTCTACGGCGTGCGCATCGCCCCGAGCAACTTCAACTACAAGGTCCTGGGCGGCAAGCCGGCCGGCCTGCAGGGCGCCCAGCACTGCCGCTCCGAGGTCTACCTGAAGCGCCACGGCTGGGTCGCGATGGACCCGGCCGACGTCACCAAGGTGATGCGCGAAGAGACCGCCGACTGGATCAAGGATCCGGACCACCCGGTCGTCGCCCCGGTCAAAAAGGTACTGTTCGGCGGCTGGGAAGGCAACTGGATGGGCTACAACATGGCCCACGATGTCCAGCTGCGCGACTCGAAAACCATCGGCAAGGTCGGCTTCCTGATGTACCCGCAGGCCGAGAACCGCGGCGAAGCCTACGACTCCCTGAACCCGGACGCGTTCAAGTACACCATCACCTCGCGCGCCCTCTAAACCGATCGAAGGCCCCATGAACCCATCCTCGTCCATGACCCAGGCCGGCGGCGTCCCCGCCGACGAGCGCAAGGCCGGCCGCCTGGTCGCCCTCGCCGTGCTGGCCTCGCTGCTGGCGTCCACGTGCTGCGTGCTGCCGCTGGTGCTGGTGCTGGTCGGGATCACCGGGGCCTGGATGTCGACGCTGGTGGCGATGAAGCCGCTCACGCCCTACGCCATCGCCGTCACCGCGGGCGCGCTGGGCTGGTCCGGCTGGCTGCTGTTCCGCCCGGCGCGCGCCTGCGACGTCGCCGCGGGCGACTGCGCCACCACGCGCCCGGCGATGCGCCGCGTCTTCATCGGCTGCGCCGTGTTCATCGCGCTGCTGCTGGGCTTCCCGCTGGCGGCGCCCCTCTTCTACTGATCCACTGGACCCCTTGCCATGAAACCGATCCTCTTCGCCGCCCTCGCCACCCTGTTTGCCGCCCCTTCCGCGTTCGCGAAGCAGCAGACGGTGTCGCTGAACGTCCCGACCATGGATTGCGCGACCTGCCCGATCACGATCAAGGCGGCGCTCAGCAAGGTGCCGGGCGTGGCCAAGGTGAAGGTCAGCTACGAGAAGCGCGAGGCGGTGATCGTGTATGACGATGCGCAGGCGAGCGTGGCGGACCTCAAGAAGGCGACGGAGGATGTCGGGTATCCGGCTATGCTGAAGACGTCGCGCTAAGAATAGCCGCACAATAAAACAACGTCGCCCCTGCGCAGGCAGGGGCCCAAGTTGCACGCGTTTCAACGGCGCATGCAGAACTTGGACCCCCGCCTCCGCGGGGGCGACGGTTTTGCGGCTAGCTCCGCTTCCTCGGCAACAAATCCCGCACGATCGCATTCAGCCGCTCCACCGACACCGGCTTGCCCAGATGCGCCGAGAACCCTGAGGACCGCGCCTGCGAGATGTCGCTGTCGCGGCGCATGCCGGTGATGGCGATCGCCGGCAGGTCCGCATACTTCGGCAGCGCGTGCACCCGGCGCAGGAATTCGTAGCCGTCGATCTCGGGCATCGAGATGTCCGAGATCAGCAGGTCGACGTCCTCGCGGCCAAGGACCTCCAGCCCCTGCGTCGCGCTGGACGCGTCGAACACGGTGGCGCCGTTCATCTCCAGCAGCGACTTGAACACCTGCAGCATGTCTTCCATGTCGTCCACCACCAGGATGCGCAGGCCGGTCATGCCCTGGTCCTCGCCGCCGGGTTCGCCCGGCATCGGGGTGGCGCGGTGGTCCATCAGCGGCAGCCAGACGCTGAAGCAGCTGCCCTTGCCGATGCCTTCCGACAGCGCCGCGATACGCCCGCCATGCAGGGCCACGATCTCGCGCACCAGCGCCAGGCCGATGCCCAGGCCGCCCTTCGAGCGCGTGGTGACCGACACGCTCTGGCCGTACATGTCGAACACGTGCGGCAGGAAGCTGGGCGCGATGCCCTGGCCGCTGTCGGCCACATCCACCCGCACGAAGCCGTCGTCGCGTTCCAGGCGCACTTCGATGCGCCCGCCGGCCGGGGTGAATTTCACCGCGTTGCTCAGCAGGTTCATGATGACCTGTTCGACCCGCACCACGTCGGCCAGCACCGCCGCGCCGCCGGCGCCGCCGGTCACGTCCATGTGCAGGTCGCGCGCCGCCGGATCGCTGCGCGCCACCTCGACGATACCGTGCACCACGGCGTCCAGCACCACCGGCGCCATCGTCAGCGACAGCTTGCCGGTGCGCACGCGCGAGATGTCCATCAGGTCGTCGATGATCTTGGCCTGGCTCATCACCGCATTGCGGATGATCGAGGCCGAGCGCATGAAGGTCTGCGACTGGCGCAGTTCCGGCATGCGCGACAGCAGCTCGACGTTAATGTGGATCATGTTCAGCGGATGGCGCAGCTCGTGCGACATCACGGCCAGGAATTCGTCCTTCATGGCCGCGGCGTTCACGGCGTCGCAGCGCTCGGCCTGCTCACGGTCGAGCGCCTGCTGGCGTTCCTGGCCCTGGCGCTGGCGCGCGGTCTCATCGCGCGCGATTTTTGCGTAGCCGTAGAAGTCGTTGTTCCGCAAGGGCGTGGTGACGCCGCTGCAGAAGAAACGGGAACCGTCCTTGCGCACGTGCCAGCGCTCGTCCTCGGCGCGGCCATCGTCGTGCGCGCGGCGCAATTCGTCCATCGGCACGCCGGCCGCCCGGTCCTCGGGCACGAACAGGCGGTCCAGGGTCTGGCCCTGCATCTCGTCGGCGCTGTAGCCGAACAGGCGCTCGGCGCCCTTGTTCCAGCTGGTCACCCGGCCTTCCGTGTCCTGGGTGATGATCGCGAAGTCGTTGGCGCTGTCGGCCACCAGGCGCATGCGCGCCTCGCTGGCGCGCGCCTGTTCCTCGGCCTGGCGCCGCAGCGTGATGTCGAAGAAGGTCATCACCGCGCCTTCGATGCGGTCTTCGTTGGTACGGTAGGGCAGCAGGCGCACGATGTAGTAACGGCCGTCGTGGCTGCGCACCTCGCGCTCGACCAGGCGCAGCGTGTCGAAGGTGGCGCTCACATCCTCGGCCAGCTGGTCGTAGTCGAGCTTGTGGGTCAGGTCCAGCAGCGAGCGCCCGACGTCGGAAGCGATGATCGAGAACAGGTCGGCCGCGCGCGGCGTGAAGCGCTTGATGCGCAGGCCGCTGTCCACGAAGATGGTGGCGATGTCGGTCGAGGCGATCAGGTTGTTCAGGTCGTCGTTGGCCTTGCCGGTCTCTTCGACCTTCACCTTCAGCTCGTAGTTGACGGTGACCAGTTCCTCGTTGACCGATTGCAGCTCTTCCTTGCTGGTTTCCAGCTCCTCGGTGGCCGAGCGCAGCTCCTCGTTGATCGCCTGCAGTTCCTCGTTGGAGGCGCGCAGTTCCTCGGTCGAGATCTCGGAATTCTCGATGGTTTCCTGCAACTGCTCGCGCCTGCGCTGCAGCTCGGCCTCGAGCTGGGCCAGCACCACGTCGTGGCTGCCGTTCTGGCGCGCCGGCAAGGCCTTGTCGGGCGCATGCTCGATCTGGTTGAACAGCACCAGCATGAAATCGGTCTCGGCCTCCTCGTCGCGGAAGGGGCGCACCGTCATCGCGATCGTGCCCAGTTCCTTCTTCTCGGCCAGATCGACCGGGCGGCAGTCGACGCTCGCATGGTGCTGGGCCACCTGGTACATGGCCGACCGCAACTCCAGGCGCAGTTCGGGCAGTACCAGCGCCAGCAGGCTGCGCGAGGGCTCGCCGCCCGCCATGCGCAGGAACCGGCCGGCCTGCTCGGACATGTGGACGATGTTGCCTTCATGGTCGATCACGGCCGAGGGCGGCGCGTACTGGGCCAGCGCGCGCTGGTGCAGCTCGGCATACGAGAACTGGCGCTTGCCGGGCAGCTTGGGACGGCTGACCTCGGGCAGGCGCGTGCCGTACACGGCCGACGACGGGTTCTGGTAATGCAGCGGCCGGCTGCCACCGCGGGCGCGGTAGATGCGGTTCTTCTTGTCGACGGGAATGAAGTAGTCGGACACCGATTCGGCCGACTCCGAGCTGCCCAGGAACAGGTAGCCGCCGGGTTTCAATGCGAAATGGAAGGTCTGCAGCACCCGCATCTGTACGTCGCGGTTCAGGTAGATCAGCAGGTTGCGGCAGGAAATCAGGTCCAGGCGCGAAAACGGCGGGTCGCGCAGCAGGCTGTGCGAGGCGAACAGGATGCGATCGCGCAGCGACTTGCGGATGCGGTAGCGGTCGTCTTCCTTGCTGAAGTACTGGCGCAGCCGCGAGGGCGTCACGTCGGTGATGATCGAGGCCGGGAAGATGCCGGCGCGCGCACTGTCGATGGCGCGGTCGTCGATGTCCGAGGCGAACACCTGGAAGGCCGGCGGATGCTCCATCAGGCCGGCCTGGTCGGCCATCAGCATGGCCATCGAATACGCTTCCTCGCCGCTGGAGCAGGCCGCGACCCAGGTCCGCACCTCGTCGGTGGGGCCCTTGTCCTTGAACAGCTCCGGCACGATCTCGCGCTCGAGCGCCTCGAAGGCTTCGCGGTCGCGGAAGAAGTTGGTCACGCCGATCAGCATGTCGTCGAGCAGCGCCTTGTTCTCGTGGCTGTCGTTCTCGAGCAGGTCGCGGTATTCGGGCAGCGTCTTGACCTGGCGCACCTGCAGCCGGCGCTCGATGCGGCGCAGCACGGTGGCGCGCTTGTAGTGGCGGAAATCGTGGCCCGTGTGCCTCAGCAGCATCGAAATGATCTCCTGCAGCGCATCTTCGGCGGTGGCTGCCTCGGCCTCGGTCGGCGGCGCCTCCGCCTGCAGCTGCCCGTCGCTCAGCGGCGGCAGCTGGATCGCTTTGGCGTTCTGCCACAACTCGACCAGCTTTTGCGCCATGTCACCCACTGGCAGCACGAAGTCGACCGCGCCGGTACGGATCGCCGCCGCCGGCATGCCGTCGTGCTCGGCGTCGCCCGGCGCCTGGACCAGCGTCACGCCGCCCTGCTCCTTGATGCGCGTGATGCCGACGGCGCCATCCGAACCGGTGCCGGACAGCACGATCGCGATGGCACGCTCGCGGTGCACCTCGGCCAGCGTGCGGAAGAACAGGTCGATCGCGATGTGCTGGCCGCGCGGCCGCTCGAGCTGGCTGACCCGCAGCAGCCCATCGACCATTTCCATGTGCACGTTGGGTGCGATCACGTACACATGGCCGGGCTGGATGTGTACTTCGGAGGTGACCTGTTCCACCGGCATGCTGGTGGCGCGCTGCAGGATGGCCGCCGCCGAGCTCGGGTGCTTGGGCGAGAGGTGCATGACGACCACGAAGGCCATCTCGCCCACAGCCGGCATGTGCTCGAACAGGTGCTGCAGCGCCGACATGCCCCCGGCCGAGGCGCCGATGCCGATGACGGGGAACGGCAGAGTGCTGTGAACGACTTCGGGGTCGGTGGGCAGCGCATTGTCTACGGCGACGTTTTCGGACATCTTTATCTTTGTTTGCCAGCGAACAGCCTGGTCTTTTAGCAATGTTTTATGGATGCGCTGTGAGAAAAATCACAATGTGTAACGAAAGGTAAGGGCTGGGCGCAAGGCTGTCAACCACCACGGGTTGCGCAAACGTTTTCTTCAACCCTCCGGGTCAAAACGTCGACCCGGGCGGCGTCATGGGGACTCGTACCAGCTGTACTCCCAGGACCAGGGCATGTCGGTCTCGCCGAGCGCAAGGCGCGCCAGTTCCGGATACAGCCGTTCCGCGCGCACGTCGTTGGACAGCATGACCACGCAACGCTGGCCCTTCTCCACGCACAGAACCAGGTTGGCGGTCCAGTCGTCGTGGCCGCCCTTGAACCAGGCGCGGCCGCCGCTGCGGTCCTGGAAGCTGAGCACGCCGAGGCCGGCGGCCAGCCCTTGCGGCCAGGCCGTATCGTCCTGGACCAGGGTCGGGAACTGGTGCTTCGACACGACCGGCAGCCAGCCCTGCACCAGCGCCGCGCGGCTGGCCGGGCTCAAGCCCTCGCCGCGCACGATGCCGGCCCACAGTTTCGCCTGGTCGGCGATGGTCGTGTCCATCGAGCCGGCGGCGCGCAGCCGGTAGCGCCTGTCGTGCTCCTGGACGCTGCCGTCGAAGGCGAAGCCGTCGGCGAAGTTGTCGCCGAAGGTGGCGCGCCAGGTCATCGCCGTGCGCGTCATGCCGAAGCGTTCGAACACGCGCCTGTGCATCTCGTAGCCGACGTCCAGGCCCAGGCCGCGCTCGAGCACCAGTTGCAGGATGTAGAAGCCTTCGCCCGAATAGGCGTAGCGGCTGCCGGGCGTGAAGTGGATGCGCAGGCGCTCGTCCGGCTCGAGCCAGCGGAAATTCGCGAAGCCGCCGGCGTGGGTCAGCAGCATGCGCGGGGTGATGCTCTTCCAGCGCGCGTCGTCCTGCAGGTCGGCGAAGTCGAAGGGCCGTTCGCGGTAGAACGGCAGCGGCTGGGGCAGCAGGCGCGTGAGCGGCGCATCGAGGTCGAGCTTGCCCTCGTCGGCCAGTTGCAGCAGCAGGTAGGCAAAGGCGGCCTTGGTCAGCGAGGCGCCATACATCACCGTCTGGTCGGTCAGCGGCATGCCGGACCCGTTGCGCTGGCCGAAGGTGCGCACCTTGGCCACCTTGCCGTTCTCGATCGTCGCCAGGGCCAGGCCCTGCACCTGCTCGCGCCGCATCACGCGCTGGATCTCGTTGTCGGCCAGCGTGCGGGCCGGCCGTTGCGGGGCGGCGCAGGCGGCCAGCAGGCTGGTCAATATACAGGCTGCCAGGGGCGCCGCTCTACGCATTCGGATTCTCCTCGGATTGAAACCGGGCGCCATCATGCCACAGCAGCGGCGGCTCTGCATCTGTCCGCGGCAAGGGAACTCAGCCCGGTCGTTTGTACACCCTCACCCAGTCGACCAGCATCCGCTGTGGCAGCGGCGTGGTGGCGTCCGGATAGCCCGGCCAGTAGCCGCCCACGGCCAGGTTCAGGATCACGTAGAAACGGTGCTCGAACACCCAGTCGCCGTTGACGGTGGCGGGCGTCACGCTGTGGTACAGGATGCCGTCGCGGTACCAGCGGATCGCGCGCGGCTCCCATTCCAGCGCATACACGTGGAAATCGTCGGCGAAGGCGCCCTTCTCGATCGCCTGCGGGCGGCCGATGCCCTTCTCGCCCGAATAGCCGGGGCCATGCACGGTGCCGTGCACCAGGCCGGGTTCCTTGCCGATGTTTTCCATGATGTCGATCTCGCCGCAGCGCGGCCATGGCGTGGTCTTGCAGTCGGCGCCCAGCAGCCAGAACGCCGGCCAGATGCCCTGCCCGCGCGGGATCCGGATGCGCGCCTCGTAGCGGCCGTGGGTGCGTTCGAGCAGGTGCTGGGTGGTGATGCGGGCGGAGGTGTACCCCATGCCGTCCATGGCTTCGCGGCGCGCCTCGATCACCAGGTTCCCGCCTTCGATGCGCAGGTTGGCGGGCCGCGCTGTATAGAACTGCTTTTCGTCGTTGCCGTTCCTGGGGTCGCCGGTCTCCTCGGCCCATTTCGCGTGGTCCAGGGCGGGGCCGTCGAATTCGTCGTGCCAGTCGAGTACCCAGCCGGCCGGGGCGGCGGGCGCAGCCGGGGCGGCCGGGGTGGCCGCGGGGGCGGCGCCGGCGGTTTGCGGCACGAGGGCGGCGATCAGGACGGCCGACGAGGCGGCCAGGGCAATGCGTATCGGTGCTTTCAATGTGGTCTCCTTGTCCCAGGTGTGTGGAAACGTTCCCATAGGTAGCCGGAATATAGCACTATATATATGTTGCACAGGGCTTCCCGCCGTGCCGAGTGTTGCATCCACCACGCGCCCGCGCCCATTCTGCGCGTCACACAAGAATATTCCGTTGACAATTATTTTTTCCCAACATAAGATTCCCGACAACTGGTATGGAAACGTTTCCATCCACAGACCAGTTGGAGAGAATTGGGCCTGATAATAACGAGGAGACCCCATGCAATATCCCAAGTCGAAGCAAAAACTGATCAGCATCGCGGTGGCTGGCGCCTGCGCGGCGATCGTCATTCCTGGCTTTGCCCAGGACGGCAACAACAGCCCGTCGGACACCGTCGTCCCGACAGGTACGGTGCAACAGGTGGTGGTGAGCGGCCTGCGCCAGTCGCTGGCCTCGTCGCTGAACCTGAAGCGCAATTCCGACGGTATCGTCGACGGTATCGTGGCCGAAGACATCGGCAAGTTCCCGGATACCAACCTGGCCGAATCGCTGCAGCGCATCTCGGGCGTCTCGATCGACCGCTCGATCGGCGAAGGCTCGAAGGTGACCGTGCGCGGCATAGGCCCCGACTTCAACATGGTGCTGCTGAACGGCCGCCAGATGCCGACCTCGAACCTGGGCGACCTGAACGGCCGCGCCTTCGACTTCGCCAACCTGGCCTCGGAAGCGATCTCGCAGCTGCAGGTGTACAAGACCAGCCGCGCCGAGACCCCGACCGGCGGCATCGGCGCCACCATCAACGTCATGACCGCGCGTCCGCTGGACAAGCTGGGCACCTGGTCCAGCATCGGCATCAAGGCCGTGCACGACACCTCGAACAACAACCTGCCGGGCGACGTCAAGGCCAGCAACTCGACCACGCCCGAATTCTCGGGCATCTACTCGACCACCTCGAAGGACGGCCGCTGGGGCGTCGGCATCAGCGCCAGCTACCAGGAGCGCAACCTGGGCTACAACCAGGCTTCGGTCTCGAGCGGCTGGAAGGGCCCCTACCGCGGCGACGAGAACAACTGGGGCGCGATTCCGCCGGCCGGCACGCCGGGCATCGTCAACCACCCGAAACCGGGCGACGTCTACGAAGTCCCGCAAAACCTGAACTACAGCTTCTCCGGCGTCAAGCGCCAGCGCACCAACGGCCAGCTGACCCTGCAGTTCGCGCCGACCAAGGACCTGACCACCACGCTCGACTACACCTACAGCGAGAACAAGATCCAGACCAAGCGCAACGACGTCTCGGCCTGGTTCAACTTCGGCCCCTCCACCTCGACCTGGACCGACGGCCCGGTCGCCGCGCCCCTGGTCTACACCGAACAGATCTCGCCGGCCACCAGCGACATCGCCATGGGCAGCGGCGACTTCGCCACCAAGACCCAGAACAAGTCGATCGGCTTCAACGCCCAGTGGCGCGCCAGCGGCGACCTGAAGCTGGAATTCGACGCCCACCACTCGACCGCCGAATCGCGCTCCGACAGCCCCTACGGCTCCTTCAACACCCTGGGTACCTCGAGCTTCTCGCGCGGCGACACCTCGGTCGACTTCTCGCAGGACTTCCCGGTGCTGTCGATCGCCGGCGCCGACTTCGTGCGCGGCCCGCAGCAGGTCACCGGCTCGAACTTCCAGAACGGCTACATGAAGGGCGAAGTCGAGCAGGCCCAGTTCAAGGGCCGCCTGCGCATGCTGGAATCGTCGAACCTGAACTTCGGCCTGGGCGCGACCAAGGTCGACAACCGCTCGGCCCTGTCGAACAACCAGAGCGACACCTGGGGCGGCGCCAGCAAGCCCTCGGACTACCCGAGCAGCCTGTGGCACCCGGAAACCGTGCGCGGCTACTTCGACCAGATCGACGGCAGCAACAATCCCAACCTGTTCAACAACTTCTACACCTTCAACTTCAACGAGGTGCGCGAAGCCGCGGCGCGCGGTACCGGCAAGCCCGGGATGTACGTGGCGAAGAACACCTTCGACACCGACCAGCGCACCGAAGAGAAGTCGAAGTACCTCTACCTGCAGTTCAACACCGACTGGGACACCCGCTTCCCGATGCACACCGCCGTCGGCGTGCGCTACGAGAAGACCGACGTGCTCTCGACCGCGCTGGTGCCCTCGGCCACCTCGATCAGCTGGGGCTCGCAGAACGAGTTCACGGTCAACACCGGCACCCCGACCTTCACCACCCTGGACGGCAAGTACCACAACCTGCTGCCGAGCGTCGACTGGGACATGGACCTGCGCGCCGACATGAAGGTCCGCGCCAGCTACGGCGAAACCATCGGCCGTCCGCGCTACGACCAGATCGCCGGCGGCCAGATCCTGAATACCCTGGCGCGCATCGAGGGCGGCACCGGTTCCCAGGGCAACCCGGCGCTGAAACCCGTCAAGTCGAAGAACTTCGACCTGTCCTTCGAGTGGTATTACGCCAAGCAGAGCTTCGCCTCGGTCAATGCCTTCTACAAGGACCTGGAAAACTACGCCGGCCAGTCGCAGGTCGTGGCCCAGCCCTTCGGCCTGCATACGCCGGTCGGCGGCGCGCTGTGGAACGAAGCCCTGCAGCGCGGTTGCGGCAATGCCGACACCACCTGCATCCGCAACTACATCTTCCGCAACCACCCGACCTCGCCGGGCGTGGTGCGCGGCCCCGACGACGCCCTCGGCAACGCCACCGGCACCATCACCGGCCAGCCGGGCGACCCGGTGGCGGACTTCCGCATCACCTCCTTCTCGAACCAGAAGAAGGCGAGCCTGAACGGCCTGGAATTCAACGTCCAGCACATGTTCGGCAACAGCGGCTTCGGCGTGCAAGCCAACTACACCTATGTGCACTCGGGCCTGAAGTACGACAACGCGTCGGTGGGCGAACAGTTCGCGCTGGTCGGCCTGTCCAACTCCTACAACCTGGTCGGCATCTACGAGGACAGCAAGTGGGCCGTGCGCGCCGCCTACAACTGGAGGGGCGAATTCCTGGCCTCGACTTTCGATGCCGCCGGTCCGAACCCGCAGTACGTGGAACCCTACGGCCAGCTCGACCTGAGCGTCGGCTACAACGTGACCGACAAGCTCAGCCTGCAGGTGGAGGCGATCAATTTGACCAACGAGACGGCGCGGACCCATGGCCGGCGCAAGGAGATGGTCGAGTATGCGACGCAGACCGGGCCGCGTTATATGGTGGGGGCGCGCTACAAGTTCTGATGGCTTGATGGCGTGATTACAGCCGTCGGCCCAAAAACCGTCGCCCCGGCGCAGGCCGGGGCCCAAGTTTGCATGCATCTCGACCGCGCGTGCAACTTGGGCCCCTGCCTTCGCAGGGGCGACGAGCGACGGGGCGACGGCAGCAATTTTCAGCCCATTGAAATTGTTTTCACCAATAAAAAGTTGTTGCAAAAACAGTGTTTTGAGGTAGACTCATGCGGCCGAGGATTGCTTCATAGGAAAGCTGTGATGAGTGAGACCATCGAACACATCGTCGTGGTCGGCGGCGGTTCCGCCGGCTGGCTGGTGGCCGGCGTCATCGCCGCCGAGCACCGCCTGCGCGTCACCCTGGTCGAGTCCCCTAGCGTGGCGCCGATCGGCGTCGGCGAAGGCACCTGGCCGTCGATGCGCGACACCCTGCACCGCATCGGCGTCTCGGAAGCCGACTTCCTGCGCGAGTGCGACGCCGCCTTCAAGCAGGGCTCGCGCTTCGACCGCTGGGTCAGCGGCCGCCCCGACGACTATTATTTCCACCCCTTTTCCCTGCCCCAGGGCCACGGCGACGCCAACCTGGCAGCAAGCTGGCAGGCTGCCCACCGCGGCATGCCCTTCGCCGACCTGGTCAGCGCCCAGCCCCACCTGTGCGTGCAGGGCCGCGCGCCCAAGCAGGCGCAGACGCCGGAATTCGCGGCCGTGGCCAACTACGGCTACCACCTGGACGCCGGCAAGTTCGGCGTGTTCCTGCGCCGCCACTGCGTCGAAAAGCTCGGCGTGCACCACGTACAGGACCACGTCGACGAGGTGGTCTCGCACGAAAACGGCGACATCGCCGCCCTGCGCCTGCGCGACCGTGGCCTGCTGGCCGGCGACCTGTTCGTCGACTGCACCGGCATGCAGTCGCTGCTGCTGGGCCGGCACTACGGCGTGCCGCTCACCGAGCAAAAGCACGTCCTGTTCAACGACAGCGCGCTGGCCGTGCAGGTGCCCTATGCCACACCCGACGCGCCGATCGCGTCCCAGACCACGTCCACGGCCCAGGCCAGCGGCTGGATCTGGGACATCGGCCTGCCGGCGCGGCGCGGCATCGGCCACGTGTATTCCAGCGCCCACTGTTCCGACGAGGATGCCGAGCGCGCGCTGAGAGCGTACGTGCTTGAAACCGGCGGCCCGTCCGACCTCAACCCGCGCAAGCTGACGTTTGAACCGGGCTACCGCGCACGCTTCTGGCAGCGCAACTGCGTCGCCATCGGCCTGTCCGCCGGTTTCATCGAGCCGCTGGAAGCCTCGGCGCTGGCGCTGGTCGAGATGTCGGCCGCCTGGCTGGCCGACGACATGCCGGCCACCCGCGCCCAGATGGACACGATCGCCGCGCGCTTCAACGAGGCTTTCAGCTACCGCTGGGAGCGCGTCATCGAATTCCTCAAGCTGCACTACGTGCTGTCGAAGCGCAGCGACTCGCCCTTCTGGATCGAGCACCGCGAGGCGGGCACGATCCCCGAACGCCTGCGCGAGCTGCTGGCGCTGTGGCGCACCCGCGCGCCCTCGCGCCGCGACTTCCCGCGCATCGAGGAGGTATTCCCCTCGGCCAGCTATCAATATATCCTGTACGGGATGGGCCATGTACTGGAAGCCGCGCCGCGCGCATCCGACCTGCCGTCCGAGGCCGACCGCCACTTCCGCGAGGCGGCGCGCCTGACGGCCCGGATGCTGCCGCTGCTGCCGTCCAACCGCGAACTGCTGGCGCACATCCGGGAGCACGGCATCCCGCGCGGCTGACATCAATCGAATCACATAACAACGACAAGAGACACCATGCCGAACCACGCACTGCTGAACAATATCGAGCACAAGCACCTGCGCGTCATCACCGCGCGCGGGCCCGAATACGGCGACGCCGTCATGTCCGCCCTCACCTTCCCGGCCGAATTCCGCGAGCTGCAGGCCCACTACCCGATCGTCTTCGCCAGGAATGCCGAGGGCAGCGGCTTCGACCCGCTGGCGCTGTTCGGCTTCCAGCAGGGCGAGAACCTGTTCCTCGAGAACGGCAAGTGGGACGCGCCGGTCATCCCGCTCACCCACGAGCGCCTGCCCTTCCTGATCGGCCGCGGCGGCGAGGAACTGTCGGTGCACATCGACCTCGACCACCCGCGCGTCGCCGCCGGCGCCAATGCGGATGCGGCAGGCGAAGCGCTGTTCCTGACCTACGGCGGCAGCAGCGAATACCTGGAACGCATCGCCTCGGTGCTGCGCACCATCCACGATGGACTGGACGCGTCGAGCGGCTTCATGGCGGCGCTGCAGGAACTCGAGCTGCTGGAATCCTTCGTGCTCGACATCGAACTCGACGACGGGTCGCAGAACCGCCTGGCCGGCTTCTACACGATCCACGAAGAACGCCTGATGGCCCTGTCCGGCGAGCGCCTGGAGCGCCTGAACCGCGCCGGCTACCTGAGCGCGATCCACATGGCGATCGCTTCGCTGTCGCAGTTCCGCGCGCTGATCGACCGGAAGAACCGCGCATTGGCCCTTCCTCATGCTCGCCATCGATAAAAGCGTGCGCGAACTGGACGTCGGCGGCGCACTGCCCGACGAACTGCTGCGCGCGACGCAACCCTATATCGTGCGCGGCTATGCGCGCGCCTGGCCGGTCGTGCGCGCCGGCCTCGAATCCGCGGACCTGGCCGACGCCTACCTGCGCCGCTTCTACCGCGACGCCACCGTCAACGCCATGCTCGGCAAGCCCGAGATCCGCGGCCGCTTCTTCTACAACGAGACGCTGGACGGCTTCAACTACATCTCGGTGCGCGCCCGCCTGGACGCCGTGCTGGACGAGCTGAAGGTGCAGCGCGACATGCCGGCGCCGGGCGCGATCTACGTCGGCTCGACCACGATCGATACCGCGCTGCCGGGCTTTCGCGGCCAGAACGACGCCGACCTCGGCGCACGCGACGCCCTGGCCAGCATCTGGATCGGCAACCGCACCCGCATCGCCGCCCACTACGACCTGCCGGACAACCTGGCGGTGGTGGCTTGCGGCCACCGCCGCTTCACCCTGTTCCCGCCCGGGCAACTGGCCAACCTGTACATCGGCCCGATCGACTTCACGCCGGCCGGCCAGGCCATCAGCCTGGTCGACTTCGCCGCGCCCGACGGCGCGCGCTTTCCGCGCTTCTCCGAGGCGCTGCGCCACGCGCAGGTGGCCGAACTGGGGCCGGGCGACGCGCTGTTCATCCCCTCGATGTGGTGGCACCATGTGGAAGCGCTGGACAGCTTCAACATCCTGGTGAACTACTGGTGGCGCCAGGCGCCGGGCTGGATGGACACGCCGACCAACGCGCTGATGCTGGCGCTGTTGACGATGCGCGAACTGCCGCCGGAGCAAAGGCAGGCCTGGCAGGAGATCTTCCGCCACTACATCTTCGAGCCAAGCGAAGACAGTCTCGCCCATATCCCGCCGGACGCGCGCTACGCGCTGGCGCCGCTGGACGACGACAAGGCGCGCATCCTGCGCGGCCAGCTACTGAAAAGAATAAACCGCTGAAGGAGACAACATGGAACAGATGCAGAAAGCCGATGCCGCCGCCGGACCGGTACGCCGCATCGTGATCGCGGGCGGCGGCACCGCCGGCTGGATGGCCGCGGCGGCGCTGTCGCGCACCCTGGGCAAGATCCTCGAGATCAAGCTGGTCGAGTCCGACGACATCGGCACCGTGGGCGTGGGCGAGGCGACGATTCCCTCGCTGGTGCATTTCCACCGCCTGCTCGACATCGGCGAACAGGAATTCATGGCCGCGACCCAGGCCACCTTCAAGCTGGGCATCAGCTTCGAAGGCTGGCGCGCGAAGGGCGAGGACTACATCCACTCCTTCGGCATGACCGGCACCGACCACTGGACCGCCGGCTTCCAGCACTTCTGGCTCAAGGGCCGCGAACGCGGCCTCGCGCACGACTACGGCGACTACTGCCTGGAACTGCTGGCGGCCAAGGAAGCGCGCTTCGCCCACCTGCCCAACCAGGGCCTGAACTACGCCTACCACCTGGACGCGACGCGCTACGCGCGCTACCTGCGGCGCTTCTCCGAGCACTTCGGCGTCGAGCGCATCGAGGCGAAGATCGCCGGCGTCGACAAGGACCCGGCCACGGGCCACATCGCCGCCCTGCGCCTCGATTCCGGCAAGCGCGTCGAGGGCGATTTGTTCATCGACTGCACGGGTTTCCGCTCGCTGCTGCTGGGCGAAGCGATGGGCGTGGACTACGAGGACTGGTCGCACTGGCTGTTCAACGACAGCGCCATCGCGGTCCAGACCGAGTCCGTCGGCCCCGCCCTGCCCTACACGCGCTCGATCGCCCACGACTGGGGCTGGCAGTGGCGCATCCCGCTGCAGCAGCGCACCGGCAACGGCATCGTGTTCTCGAGCCGCCACGTCGATGACGCCAGCGCGCGCGCGGCATTGCTGGGCAATGTCGAGGGCAAGGTCTTGACCGAACCGCGCGTGATCCGCTTCAAGCCGGGCCAGCGCAGGCAGGTCTGGGCCGGCAACTGCATCGGCATGGGCCTGGCCAGCGGCTTCCTGGAACCGATCGAATCGACCAGCATCCACCTGATCCAGCGCGCCATCGTGCGCCTGCTGCAGATCTTCCCGGCGCGCGGCATCTCGGCCGCGGACGTGGCCGAGTACAACGAGCAGGCGGCGGAAGACATCCGCACCATCCGCGACTTCATCATCCTGCACTACAAGGTCACCAACCGGCGCGACACGCCGTACTGGATGGAAGCGGCCACGATGACGGTGCCGGACTCGCTGCAGCACCGCATCGACCTGTTCCGCGAGAGCGGCCGCGTGTTCCGCCTGCAGAACGAGCTGTTCGCCGAGAACTCCTGGGTGCAGGTGATGCTGGGGCAGGGCTTGAACCCGGCAACCCACCACCAGAGCGCCGACCTGATGGGTGACGAGGAACTGGCGGCCTTCCTGGAAGGCATCCGCGCCAACGTCAAGCGCACGGTGGCCCAATTGCCGGCGCACCAGGCCTACGTGCAGCAGTACTGCGCCAGCAAGCCATGAGCGCCGCCGCGCCCGCCAGCGGCTTTGCCGACAGCAAGCGCCACTACGCTATCCTCGACGGCCTGCGCGGCGTCGCGGCATTGATGGTGGTGGCCTTCCACCTGTTCGAGCCGCACGCCGCCAGCCGCTTCGCCCAGCTGATCAACCACGGCTACCTGGCGGTCGACTTCTTCTTCGTGCTGTCGGGCTTCGTGATCGGCTATGCCTACGACGACCGCTGGCGCGGCATGACGACCGGCGAATTCTTCAAGCGCCGCCTGATCCGCCTGCACCCGATGATCGTGGTGGCGATGCTGATCGGCGCCGGCTTCTTCCATTTCCAGGCCGGGCCGGTGTTCCCGAACATCGAACACACGAGCGTCGCGACCCTGCTGTGGGTGACGGCGGTCGGCATGACGCTGCTGCCGCTGCCGCCCTCGATGGACATCCGCGGCTGGGGCGAGATGCATCCGCTGAACGGGCCGGCGTGGTCGCTGTTCTTCGAATACGTGGCCAACATCCTGTACGCGCTGGTGGTGCGCCGCTTCTCGAACGGCCTGCTGGCGCTGCTGGTGTTCCTGTCCGGCTGCCTGCTGGCGCACCACGCGATCCTGGGCCCGACCGGTGACATGATAGGCGGCTGGTCGCTCGCGCCGGCGCAGCTGCAGCTGGGCTTCACGCGCCTGCTGTACCCGTTCTTTGCCGGCCTGCTGCTGTCGCGCGTGGTCCGGCCGGGCCGCCTCGAGCATGCCTTCCCGCTGTGCGCCGCGGGGGTCGCCCTGATCCTGGCCATGCCGCGCTTCGGCGGGCCGGACACGCTGTGGATGAACGGGCTGTACGAGACCGTGTGCATCGTGCTGCTGTTCCCGCTGATCGTCTGGCTGGGCGCCAGCGGCGACGTCGGCGGCGGCTTCGGTGCGCGCGTGTGCGGCTGGCTGGGCGAGATCTCCTACCCGCTGTACATCGTGCACTACCCGATCGTCTATACTTACACGGCCTGGGTCGTCGCGAACAAGGTCGCGCTGCGCGACGGCACGCCGGTGGCGCTGGCGGCACTGGCCGGTTCGGTGCTGCTGGCCTGGATCTGCCTGCGTTTCTATGACATCCCGGTGCGGCGCTGGCTGGGCAGGCGCTTCATGGCCCGCGGCGCACGCGCTACCGCATTGCCGGCCGCGCATCAGCGATAGGCCGGCTCGGGTGCGCCGCCCGGCGCCGATACGGTCTAGTATCGGCGCATGCTCAAACAAATCGCACCCGACCTCTGGCACATGGAAACCGGCATCCAGACCGCCGGCATCCCGCTGACCGCGCGCATGACCGTGGTCCGCTTCGGCAACGGCAAGCTCTGGATCCATTCGCCGGTGCGCTTCGACACCGAGGTGCGCGACCAGATCGCGGCGCTCGGCGAGGTCGCCTGGATCGTCGCGCCCAACCGCGCCCACCACATGTTCATGGCCAAGGCGAAGCAAGCCTTTCCCGGAGCGCGGCTGTACGGCGCGCGCGGCCTGGAGCGCAAGCGCTGGGGCATCGCCAACCTGCATATCCTGGAAGACGCCATCGAGCCCGAGTGGGCGGGCGACCTCGAGCAGGTGGTATTCCGCGGCATGCCCGCCATTAACGAGGTGATGTGGTTCCACAAGGCGTCCGCCACCCTGGTCGTGACCGACGTGCTGCAATGCTGGTGCGGCCACCTGGACTGGCGTGCGGACACCTATGCGCGCGTCACCGGCGTGCGCTCGCAGCTGGACGTGCCGCGTACGGTGCGCCTGGCCACGCGCGACAAGGCAGCCGCCGCAAGCAGCGCGCGCACCGTGCTGGCCTGGCCGTTCACGCGCGTGATCACGGCCCACAACGCCATCGTCGAAGAGGATGCGCACGCGCTGGTGGAACGGGCCTTCGCGCGCTTCGGCGCCTGAGCCCATCACAGCATCGGCTGCTCGGCCGCGCTGGCGCGCAGTTCCATCTTCCCGTCCATGACCCGGACGTCGACGAAAGGCGTCCGGCGCGGATCGATGTCGGCGCTGGCCGCCGGGCCGTTTTCGACCCTGACCGCCAGCTTCACCGGCGCCGCGCCGGTACTGGCTTCGACCGCATCGGCGTAGGAGATGCTCAGGTCCGTCGTCACCCCGGACTTGCGGTAGACCTCCCTGCCATCGACCGTGATCACGACGGTCTGGTCGCGGAACCCGTCGCGCAATTTGATACGCAATGTCATGTTCGTCCTCGCCCTGTCGGATGCCACGGCCGTGGCACTGCCGGCGGCGCCCTTGCGCTCACCGCTGCAGGCGCCGCCGGATGCCGCCAGGATCAAGACGATCCCGGCGGCTATTACGGAAGTCCACCCAGGACGGCGGCTCATGCGATCCGGATGCCCAGCGCCGACAGCTGGGTCAGGGTCCTGCCCGCACCGGCGTCGTCGCCGGCGTCGCGCTGCACGCAGGACAGATCGTACAGCACCATGCGCGTCGAGACCGGGTCGAGCACGCCGGAATCGGCGACCGTCGCCAGCAGCCGCGTGCTTTCCTCCGCCTTCGGCTCGCGCACCTGGACCGTCTTCATGTCGCTCGGGGCCAGGCGCTTGAACCTGCGGCCGGCGTTGATGCCCGTGGTCATGCGCGCGTAGTTGGCCATCGGATGCTGGGCGAACTTGTCCAGCACCAGGTCGAAGGCGTCGTTACCGTGGCGTAGCCTGTCGTTGTCGGAACCCATCATGTACAGCAGCGTGCCCTGGTCCTCGCCCATGAACAGGTCGGCCAGCTCTTCCTCGGCCGGCGTGACCGGGTAGCGCACGCGCAGCGTCAGGATGTCGGACAGGACCTGCGAGCCGTCCGGCGCCGCCTAGGCCGCGCGGATGCGGTAATGGCCCGGCTGGTCGAAGGTGAAGCCGCCCTTGCCGTAGCCGATGTAGGCGCTGTCGCGGATCTCGTCCTCGCCGCGCAGCACGGTCTCGCGCCGGCCCACCAGGTGGTCGATCAGCGGTTCCCAGGCGACCGTCATGCCGTTTGGTTTACCCACGACGATGCGCACCAGGCCGCAGTTCGGGTGCAGCCAGCTGTGGGCGCGGCGCCCGCGGGTGTCGGTGGCGCGCAGCCTGGGTTCGACCACGACCGGCTCGCCCAGCGCGAAATTCTGCTTGTGCGTCGACAGCGCCAGCACCAGGCCGGATTCGTCGACGATCGGGTCGGGCATGACCTCGCGGCCGATCGCGGACCCGGTGGCGAAGGGCTGGCCGCCATTGATCACGTCGTTGCGGAAGCCATGGCGCAAATGGATGACCTCCTCGTTGTCGAAGCGGAAATCGAAACTGTTCCAGAAGGCGGCGTCGCCGCCCTTCGGATAGCCCCACGGGTAGTTCATCCAGGACAGCGCGTCCGGGCGGTTCGGCACCGGCGGCACTGCATAGCTTTTCTGCCAGGAGTGCAGCAGGTTGAAGCAGTGCCCCAGCTCGTGGGCATAGGTGTAGAGCTGCAGCCGCAACTTGTCGGCCGTGGTGCCGCCGATCCCGGCATGGAACCCGGCGCAGCCCTGGCGCTGCTTGCCCTGCTGGTCGAACATGATGTCGTACAGCCCGACCCCGAGGTCGTGGTTCTGGGCCACCAGCTGCCACACGGCCCATTGCGGCTCGTCCTTCCACAGCGAGAAGTGCTGCTGCATGGCGGCGTGCAGTTCGGCATTGCTCCAGCTGGCGCCGGGGCCGGCCTGGCCGATGTCGATCACGTCGGTGCCGGTGGTCGGCACCATGCCGACCCCGGCCTCGGCATAGGCGCCGGTCACGCTCAGCTTGCGCGCCGTGCCGCCCGAGGGCAGCGCGCCGGTGTCGTAGCTGCCAAAGACCGGGGTGCTCACGTCGGACACGCAATCGGTCTCGATGCGCACCGTGCGGAAGTACACGGATTCGAAGGCGCAGTGGTAGTTCGCGCCGGGGATGTTGGTGACCGTCAGGAACTGCAGGCTGGCCGGCGCCTGCGGCTGCACGATCAGCACGCGCGGGATCGTCACCTGCACCACCGGCGCGCCGGCGGCAAAGGTGAAGCGGCCCTTGCCGCGCGCGACGATCTCGAGCGGCGAGACGGTGACGGCCGGCGCGTCGACGATGAAGGAGCCGTAATAGCTCTGGGTCTTGCCGATGGTCTGGTAGAAGTCGCCGCTGATGCGCTTCATCGAGCGGGCGCGGTCGAGGTCGACCCGCAGCTCGACCGTGAACTGGCCGAGCATGCCGGCGTAGCGTCCGCTGACAGCCTTGCGGATGACGGGGAAAGGCGGCAGCGGCGCTTTCGGAATCGGCAGCGACGGTGCCTTCGGTGCGGCGGGCGCCTCGGGCATGGCCTCGTGCGCCATGTCGGCGCGTTGCGTCGGTTCGGCGATGCCCAGCTCGCCGTTGCTCAGCCCGGTCGCTTCCTCGTACGAGATCTGCCCGCCCATGCTGTCCGCCAGGAGTTCATCGCCGGCGGTGTCGATACCGGTCGGATCCATTTGCGACATGATCATTCTCCTTTTGACTGGAATGTATGCATATCGCATTATTCGGCCGCGCATATCCCGTCGCTAGACCTGCATCAAGGCGCGCCCGGAACCGATTCCCTCCTGAGCCGCGACACCGGCGCGGCCGCCGGCCGTATTGTCGAGCCAATGCTGTTCCATTACCATGGCCACTTTTGTCACGAGGTCATGCATGTCCCTGCGTCTTGTCTTCAACCGCGCCGCGAGCACCGCCGCCCTGTGCCTGCTGGCCGCTGCTGTCCATGCCCATGCCGATGAGGGCGCAGCCTGCGCCACGCGCGAACGCTGCCTGGACGCGATCATGGACGCGGCCCGCGCCGGCCGCCAGGTCGAGGAAATCGCCGCCATCCGCGCGCTGCGGCGCAGGTACAGCCAGCTGCCGGCCAGTTCCATGACGGCGGTGCAGCCGCACCTGGCGGAGAGCTTCGGCCTCGTTAACCGGGCAGCGCTCCTGACCGCGCTGGTACGCAGCGTGAAAGACGAACTGCCCTGGCTGCCCGAACGCCGGCGCGCGCTGGCGCTTGCCTACCTGCAGGCCGGCCAGCTGGCGGACGCGGAACGCGAACTCGGCGAGGGCCTGGCCGGCGACCCTACCCACACGCCCTACTGGCTGGACCTGGCGGTCGTGTACATGCGCCAGGGCCGCGCGGACAAGGCGGTCTCCGCCCTGACGGTGGCGCAAGAATGGGCGCAGGATGGGAAAGCCCTGCAACGCGCCTACGCGGAGGCGTCCGCGATGCCGGACAATCCGGACATGGCCCCACTCCATGCGCAAGCCCTGCAGGCGATCGCCGCCCGGATCGAGGCCCAGGCCAGGCGCGAAGCCGAGCTGGCGCCGCAGCCCTACCTGCCCGCCGCGACCGGCACACCCAGGCCGCCGCCGATCCAGACCGACGAAGATTGCGGACGGCCCGTTTATCCGCGGACGGCGCTGCGCCACGGCGAAACCGGCAAGGTGGTCCTGGAGTTCCTGCTCGATGCCGGTGGCAATCCGGTGCAGCTCAGAACAGCGCGTTCGAGCGGGCATGCCGTGCTCGACAACGAAGCACTCCTGAGCCTGGCCACCTGCCGCTTCAATCCGCCGCTGGTGGAGGGCAAGGCCGTCGCCGGCTGGACCCGGGTCGAATACGTCTGGCACCTCGACTAGCGCGTCCCCGCGCGCTCAGATCGGCCCGATGTGCTCGTACAGGATGACGCAGCCGATCGCGATCAGCACCAGCCCGCCGACCATCTCCGCGCGCTTGCCGACGATGCGCCCCAGGCCGCGCCCCAGCATCACGCCGAAGGTCACCATCATGAAGGTCGCGACGCCGATCGCGCCCGCCGTCGTGAAGATGTTCGCGTCGAGGAAGGCCAGGCTGGCGCCCACCACCATGGCGTCGATGCTGGTGGCGAAGCCGGTGATGGCGAGCAGCCAGAAGGAATGCCTGGCCGGCTTCTCGTCGTCCTCGTCCAGGCCGTTCGACAGGCCCTCCTTGATCATGCGCAGGCCCAGCACCCCGAGCAGCGTGAACGCGATCCAGTGGTCCCAGGCTTCGACGTAGGGGGCCGCCACGTGGCCCAGTGCCCAGCCGACCAGCGGCGTCAGGCCCTCGATGACGCCGAAGATGGCGCCGGTGCGCAGGGCTTCTTTCAGGTGCGGACGCTGGAGGGCCGCGCCCTTGCCGATGGCGACGGCAAAGGCGTCGGTGGACATGGCGAGTGCGAGGGCGGCGGTGGCGAGGAAATTCATGGGGTACCGTGTTCCGGGCAATGACGAAGGCATGCCCGCGCGGCCCGGATTGAGCGCGCAGGCACACCAAAGGTCTTGCCAACCGAAAAGGCTGCCGGGGCCACGGCCGCGAGGACCGAGCATGTTGACACCGGCGCTTCACGCGGCGATGTCGCGCGAAGCAGGCTACTCCCCAATGGGATTGGCCGCATGTTACAACAAAATGGCGCGCGCTCCAATAAAAAACCCGGCGCCGCATGCCTGCGGACGCCGGGAAGGGAGACAGCGAGCGTGCGCCGGTCAGGCTGGCGCGTGCTGCTGGCGGTACAGGTTGGCGTACTTCAGGCCGAAGAACAGGATGAAGGCGTAGCAGGCGGCCGGCAGCAGGAAGGAGACCTGCACCCCGCTGGCATCGGCGATCGCCCCTTGCGCGAAGGGCACGATGGCGCCGCCCACGATGGCCATGCACAGGATGCCCGAGCCCTGCCCGGTGTACTTGCCCAGGCCGTGCAGCGCCATGCTGAAGATGGTCGGGAACATGATCGAGTTGCACAGGCCCACCGCCAGGATCGCCCGCATCGCCACGCTGCCCTGACCGAAGGCCCCGGTCAGCACCAGCGCGATCGCCAGCAGGGAATTGAAGGCCAGGGTCTTGCCCGGGCTGGCCACGCGCATCACCGCAAAGCCGATGAAGCGGCCGACCATGGCGCCACCCCAGTAGACGCTGACGTAATCCGCGGCGGCCGCGTGCGACAGCCCGGCGATGCGCGACTCGCCCAGGAAGTTGATCAGGAAGCTGCCGATGCTGACTTCCGCGCCCACGTACAGGAAGATGCCGATGGCGCCCAGCACCAGGTGGCGGTGCGCCAGCGCCGAGCCGTGGCCCTCGCCCGGCAGCGACACGTCCTCGGTCTCCGCGATCCGCGGCAGCTTCGCCGCCATGAACAGCACCGCCAGCACCACCAGCACGGCGGCCAGGGCCAGGTAGGGACCGCGCACGGTGGCGGCATCCGCGCTCGTGGCCACACCGGCGCCGGCAGCCACGCCGGCCGTCGACAGGATCAGCATGCCGCCGACCTTCGGGCCGATGGTGGTGCCCAGCGAGTTGAAGGCCTGGGTCAGGGTCAGGCGGCTGGACGCGGTGCCGGCCGGGCCGAGTACCGTCACGTAGGGATTGGCCGCCACCTGCAGCACCGTGATGCCCGAGGCCAGCACGAAGAAGGCGAACAGGAACACGCCGTAGCTGCTGAACGAGGCCGGGTAGAACAGCGCGCAGCCGACCGCGGCGATGAGCAGGCCCGTCACGGCGCCCTTCTGGTAGCCGATGCGGCGGATCAGCATCCCGGCCGGCAGCGAGACGATGAAGTAGGCGCCGAAGAAGCAGAACTGCACCAGCATCGCCTGCACGTAGGTGAGCGTGTAGATCGCCTTCAGGTGCGGGATCAGGATGTCGTTCAGCGAGGTGATCAAGCCCCACATGAAGAACAGGATGGTGACGATGACGAGCGGGCCGGTATGGGTCGCCGTCGTGCCGTTGGCGGGAACGACCGCCGGATTGTGTGCCGTCTGGGCCATGGGATAGTCTCCTTTATTGTGCCTGCATGGCGATGCGGTCGGCCAGCATGGCCGCCACGCCGCGCAGCGCGGGATAGTCTTCGGTGATCAGCCAGGTCGGGATGCGCGCCAGCCAGGGCTGCAGCCGGCCCTTGTCCTCGAAACGGCGGCGGAAGGGCGAGGCATCGAACAAGGGCCCGAGGCGCGGCACGATGCCGCCGCCGATGTACATGCCGCCGCCCGCGCCCAGCGTCAGCGCGACGTTGCCGGCCACGCAGCCGAGCACCGCGCAGAACTGGTCGACGGTCTCGCGGCAGGCGGCATCGCTTCCCGCCAGCGCGCGCGCCGTGATCTCGGGCGCGGCCAGCTGCGCGCCGCACAGCACGCGGTGGATCGCTTCCAGGCCGCTGCCGGACAGCAGGCGCTCGGCGGACACATGGCCGTGCTCCTCCATCAAGGCTTCCAGGATGCGGATTTCCCGGCGCGAGACCGGGCAGAAGCTGGCGTGCCCGCCCTCGCCCGGCAGCGCGATCCAGCGGCCGTCCACCGGCACGACGCCGGACACGCCCAGGCCGGTGCCCGGACCGACCAGGCCGATCGGCCGGCCGGGAACGGCGGCGACGACGCCGGCGTTCCCGGCGCTTCTTCCTATTTCTCGGCGGCCGGCATCATCCAGGTGCGGCAAGGCCATCGCCAGCGCCGCGAAATCGTTCACCACCAGCAGGGTGTCCAGCCCGCGCGCCCGGCGCAGGTCCTCGATCGAGAAGCGCCAGTGGTGGTTGGTCATGGCGACCACGTCGCCCTCGACCGGGTTGGCGATGGCGAGCGCCGCGTGGCGCAGGCCGTCCAGCGCCAGCCCGCGTGCGCGTGCGCGCTCGAGGTAGTCGGCGATGGCCTCGCCGATCGTGCCGTAGTCGCCGCAGGCCAGGACTTCGATGTCGGCCAGCTTCCCGCCGCCTGCCTGCAGCGCGAAGCGCGCATTGGTGCCGCCGATGTCGGCCAGCAGGCGCAGCGCCGGTGCGCTCATTGCAGGTCCTCGCAGCGCGCCACGCCGGCATCCTGCGCCGCGCCGCCGACCACGTCGACCTTGCCAAAGGCGGCCACGAAAGCGCCGCTGCTGCCCACGCTGAACGGCGCCTGCACCCGGGAGAGGATCACGCCCCTGGCCGTGAAGCAGGCCAGCGGAATGCGCACCACCTGCTTGCCCTTGCCGGCCAGGCCGGCAAACAGCCGGGTGGCGTCGAGCGGCTGGCCGCAGCCGGCCTTGTCCGCGCATAGCATGCCGATCGTGACCTTCCCGGCCGGCTTCGATTCGACGATGGCATCGAAGCGCAGCACGCCGTCCTGCGCGGCCTCCTGCGGCAGTGCCAGCGCCGTGCCGCCGCGCGCTTCGAAGGTGGCCGGCCCGGTCCATTCGACGCGCCAGGCATCCTGCTGGGTCTTGATCTGCACCACCGAGGCCGAGACGCCAGGCAGCTTGACGACGGCGTTCAGGTCGGCGCCGAGCGGCCTGGCTTGCGCGCCGCTGCGCAACTGCAGCGGGAAGCTGGCGCGGTCGGCCTGGCCGAACAGCGGATAAGTGTTCGAGGCGCTGCAGCCGCCCGCCTGGTAGGTGGCGTCGAGCTTGCCCAGCTTCGAGCGCGTGGCCACGTTCAAGCCGTAGCCGTAGGCGAACAGCGGCGCGTAGCCGGCGTCGCCGACGTTCAGCGCGGTCTGGCACACCGACTTCGGCCAGGAAAAGGACAGCTTGCCGCTGAAGTCGTACTTCTTGCCATCCGTGCCGGCGACCAGCAGGTCGGACACGCCCTTGCCCTCGGAGCCCGGCAACCAGGCGGCGATGAAGGTGTCGGACAGGTTCAGCAAGTCGTTGATCCACAGCGGGCGGCCAGACATCAGGACGGTCACCACCGGCTTGCCCTTGCCATGCACGGCCCGCAGCACGGCCAGGTCTTCCGGATAGCGGCTGCTGTGGCGCAGCGTGCCCGAGGGGACGATGTCACCGTCGCCCTCGGCATACGGGCCTTCGCCGATGACGGCGATCACTGCGTCGAATTTCGAGGGGTCGACGCCCTTGCCGTCGGTGCTGTAGATCACCTTCGCGTCGCCCACCGCGGCGCGGATCCCGGCCAGCACGGTGTCCGCATTCGGGAAGTCGCTGTTCACGTTGGCGGTGCCCTGCCAGGTTAGCGCCCAGCCGCCGGTCTGGTTCATCATGGTGTCGGCGGCCTTGCCGACCACCAGGATACGCCCGGTGGGGGACAGCGGGAGTACGGGGCCTTCGTTCTTCAGCAGCACCAGCGATTCGCGCACGGCGCGCCGCGCCAGCGCGCGCGCCTGCACCGCGTCCGCCTTGCCGGAATACGGATTGCTCGAGGGGCGCTTGCCGAACACGCCGGCGCGCAGCTTCACGCGCAGGATGCGGGTGACGGCGTCGTCGATGCGGGACATCGGGATGCGCCCGGCCTCGACGTCGGCGATCGTGTTCCCGATGAAGGCCTTCCAGTCGTCCGGCACCATCACCATGTCGATGCCGGCGTTGATCGCCTGGGCGCAGTGGTCATTGCGGCAGCCGGCCACTTCGCCGATGCCGTTCCAGTCGGTGACCACGAAGCCGTCGAAGCCCATCTCGTCCTTCAGGATGCCGGTCAGGGCGCGCTGGCTGCCGTGCAGCTTGCCGTGGACCTTGCCGGTGTCCGTATCGGTCCAGCTGTTGAAGGACGCCATCACCGTTTGCGCGCCGGCCTGCAGGCCGCTGAAATAGCCGGGCGCCTGGACGTTCATCATCTCGCGCTCGCCGGCCTTGGTGACGCCGGCGTTGACGCCGTTCTCGGTGCCGCCGTCGCCCATGTAGTGCTTGATGGTGGCGATGACGTTGGCGTCATCCCTGAACGCGCCCTGCAAGCCCTTCACATACACGCCCGCGTAGTCCTGGACGATGCGCGGGTCTTCCGAAAAGCCTTCGTAGGTGCGGCCCCAGCGGTCGTCACGCACCACCGCCACGGTCGGGCCGAACACCCAGGCGATGCCGGTCGCGCGCACGGCCTTGCCGGTGGCGGCGCCGATCTCCTCGATCAGCTTCGGGTCGCGCGCGGCGCCCAGCCCGATATTGTGCGGGAAGATGGTGGCGCCGAACACGTTGTTATGGCCGTGGACCGCGTCGGTGCCCCAGATCACCGGCACCTTGATCGCCATGTCGGTCGCCATCGAGGCGTCGTAGAAACGGTCGGCCAGGTCCAGCCAGTCGGACAGCTTGGCGTGCTTGTCGCCCTTCGGCTTGCTGCTGCCGCCGTTCAGCACCGACCCCAGGTAGTACTGGCGCACCTCGTCCGGCGTAACGCTCTTGATCTCGGCCTGGGTCATCTGGCCGACCTTCTGCGCCAGCGTCATCGATTTCACGATCTCGGCGACGCGCGCCTCGATGGCCGGGTCGCGCGCGATCGCGCTCTGGATGTGCGGCCACGCGCTCAGCGGCGCGGTGGCCGGTGCGGCGGCGAAGGCGGCAGGCATGGCGAGGGCGATAGCGAGCGCCAGCACCTTGCGGCGGAACGGGGTGGTCATGCGGGGTCTCCTGTTGTTCTCGTGGATTTGGAAACGATTCCAATCATGGCTGGCATAGTGAAGGGAATCGACCCCGCTGTCAACCTTCATTCGGCCCCGTGCAGGAAGTCGCGGTACCAGCGCGCGCTGTCCTTCAGGCGCCGCTGCTGGGTGGCGTAATCGATGTGGACCAGGCCGAAGCGGCGCAAATAGCCTTCCGCCCATTCGAAGTTGTCGACCAGGCTCCATGCAAAATAGCCTTTCACGGGCGCGCCGTCGGCGATGGCCTGGCGCAGCGCGCCCAGGTGGCGCATCAGGTAGCGCCGCCGCTCGGTATCCTTGACGGCGCCGTCCTCGCCCACGACGTCCTCGTAGCAGGACCCGTTTTCCGTCACGTAGATCGGTCCCGGGCGGTAGTCGCGCTCGACCCTGAGCAGCAGTTCCGCCAGGCCCTGCGGCGCCACCGGCCAGCCCATCGCCGTGATGTCTGCGTCCTTCGGTTCCAGCACGCGCGTGCCGAGCGGGCCTTGGCCGGGGGCGTCGGCGATGGTCTCGGGGAAGTAATAATTGATGCCCAGGAAGTCGGTCGGCGCGGCGATCGCTTCCAGGTCGCCGTCCAGGATGGTCGGCGCGGCCGCCCCCACCTGCGCCAGGGTCGCCTCCGGGTAGCCGCGGCCGTGGAGCGGATCGAGGAACCAGCGGTAGCGCAGGCCGTCGTGGCGGGCCATCGCGGCGCGGTCCCGGGCGCTGTCGCTGGCGGGCCGCAGCGGGTGCAGGCTGAGCGAGATGCCGACCTGCGCACCGGGCACGTTGGCGCGGATCAGCGGCACCGCCCTGCCGTGCGCCAGCAGGATGTGGTGGCTGACCTGCAGCGCGGTCTTGAAGTCGGTCAGGCCGGGCGCATGCCAGCCCTCGTAGTTGCCGATGATGGCCGTGCACCAGGGTTCGTTCTGCGTGATCCAGTGCTTCACCCGGTCTCCCAGGCGCCGAGTGACGGCGTCGGTCATCTCGAGGAAGGCGTCGACGGTGGCGCGTTCGTTCCAGCCGCCGCGGTCCTGCAGGGATTGCGGCAGGTCCCAGTGGTAGAGCGTGGCCCAGGGCTGCAGCCCGCGTTCCAGCATGCCGTCGACCAGGCGCTCGTAGAAGTCCAGCCCCTTCGCATTCGGCCGGCCGCCGCCGTCACCGATGATGCGTGGCCAGGCGATCGAGAAGCGGTAGGCGTTCAGGCCCAGGCCGCGCGCAATGTCCAGGTCTTCCGGCCAGCGGTGGTAGTGGTCGCAGGCGACCGCGCCGCTGGAGCCGTCGCGGATGCGCCCCGGGGTGGCGGCGAAGCGGTCCCAGATCGATTCGACCCGGTCGTCTTCATGGGCCGCGCCTTCGATCTGGTAGGACGATGTGGCGCAGCCCCACAGGAAGTCGGAAGCGAAGTCGGCGCGCCGGGGCGCCTGCGGCTCGGCGCCGCTGGCCGGGGTGGGCATGGTGGTCATGGTGTCGTGTTCAAAAAACGTTGGAAAGCTTTCCAGTCCGGGTTCAAAAAAAAGCCGCGCAGGCGGCATGCGCCTGTGGCGTCGCGCTCAAGCGGCCTTCCTGCGCACGGCCGGCGCCTTGGCCAGCGAGGCGCGCAGGGTCACGCTGACCGGGAATTCGCGCGTCAGCGGACGCTTCATGTCGTAGCACAGGTTGAGCAAGGCATTGATGCCGCTCTGGGTCATCTCGCGCCACGGCATGTGGATCGAGGACAGGCGCGGCGCCGAATAGGCGGCGCTCGGGGTGTCGTCGTAGCCCAGCACCGAGAGGTCGTGCGGCACGCGGATGCCCGCTTCCTGGAAATAGGACAAGGCCCCCACCGCCATCTCGTCGTTGGCGCAGAACAGCGCGCTGCACGGATAGCCGCTTTCGACCAGCTGTTTCGCCGCGGCCCAGCCGCCGGCCGGCGAGAAGTCGCTCTCCAGGCGCCACACCTTGCTGGTATCGATGCCGCTCTCTTCCAGTTCGGCCATGAAGCCGGCGATGCGTTCGTTGTTGTCGGCCAGGCTGCGCGGTCCTTCGACCACGGCGATCTTCCTGTGCTTGTGGTCGAGCAGCGCGCGCGCCGCCAGGCGGCCGCCCAGCGCGTGGTCGACCATGAAGCACTGGCCGGGGATGGCATCGAAGGTGTGGTTCAGCGCCACCAGCTGGCCGGCCTTGGCGCCCAGCGCCGCGATGTCGTCTTCCTGCAGCGCGCTGGTCATCACGATCAGGCCGTCGCAGCCGCGTTCGACCAGGAATTCGATGCCCTCGATGGCCTGGCGGCGCGCGTCGCCCAGGCCGACGCCGAAGGCCAGCACCATGTGCAGGCCGGCCGCGCGCAGCTCGGTGTCGATGATCTGCAGGATCGGGGTGTAGAAGGTCCCGCTCAGCACCGGAATGTAGACGCCGATCATGCGGCTGGAGCCGGACAGCAGCGCGCGCGCCGCGTGCGAGGGACGGAAACCCAGCTCGTCGATCGCCTTTTTCACGCGTTCGAGCGTGGCCGGGGACACCGAGCCGCGCCCGCTCACCACGCGCGAGGCGGTGCCCAGGCCGACACCGGCCAGCTTCGCTACGTCCTTGATCGTCGCCACAGCGTTCCTTGCCTCTCCTGATGGATTAAGGGATTCATATCAAACGAGTCCGAAGCATACTGCATTCGGGCGCCCCTGCCTACAGCCGGCGGCCGTCGCGCGGGTCGAACAGCGACACCCGCGCCACGTCGACGGCCACCCGCACCCCCTGCCCGGGCGCGAACACGCGCGTGTCGTGCACCAGCGAGGACAGCAGGTGCCCGCCGCAGCGCAGCCACACGACCTGGTGGTTGCCCATCGGTTCGACCAGCGTGACCTCGGCCGGCAGCGGGCCATCGTCCCGGATCGTGAGGTGTTCCGGGCGCACGCCCAGCACCACCGGTCCCGCATTGGCCACGACCATCGGCGCGGCCAGGTCCAGCGCGAATGCGCCGGCGCGGAAGGCCCCTGCCCCATCGAGCTCGCCATCGACGAAGGCCATCGCCGGCGCACCCAAAAAGCCGGCCACGAAGCGGTTGGCAGGCCGCTCGTAGACGTCGGCCGGGGTGCCGATCTGCTGGATGCGGCCCTTCTCCATCACCACGATGCGGCTGGCCAGCGTCATCGCCTCGACCTGGTCGTGGGTCACGTAGATCATGGTCGCGCCCAGTGTCTGGTGCAGCAGCTTGAGTTCGCGCCGCAGCTCGGCGCGCAGCTTGGCGTCCAGGTTCGACAGCGGTTCGTCGAACAGGAACACGCGCGCATCGCGCACCAGCGCCCGGCCGATCGCCACGCGCTGGCGCTGGCCGCCGGAGAGCTGGGAGGGCTTCCTCGACAGCAGCGCGTCGAGCTGCAGCATCCCGGCGGCGCGCGCCACGCGGCGCCGGATCTCGGCCTTGGGCGTGCCGGCCACGCGCAGGCCGAAGGACATGTTGGCCTCGACCGTCATGGTCGGGTACAGCGCATACGACTGGAACACCATGCCGATGCCGCGCTCGCTCGGGTCGGCATCCGTCATGTCGCGCCCGCCGATCTCGATGCTGCCATCTAGCGCGTCGACCAGGCCGGCGATGCTGTGCAGCAGGGTCGACTTGCCGCAGCCCGAGGGCCCGAGCAGCACCAGGAATTCGCCCGGCTCGACCTGCAGGTCGAGGTCGCGGATGATGTCCTTGCCGCCCAGGTTGATGTTCAGCTTGCGCAGGTGGACATTCGCCATCTTCATTATCCTTTCACGGCGCCGGCGGCGATGCCGCGCACGAACCAGCGTCCCGACACGAAGTACAGGGCCAGCGGCAGCAGCGCCGTCAGGATGGTTGCCGCCATGTTGACGTTGTACTGGCGCGTGCCGGTCGTGGTCATGATCACGTTGTTCAGCTCCACCGTCATCGGCAGGTGGTCGCGCCCGGCGAACACCAGGCCCAGGATGTAGTCGTTCCACACGCCGGTCACCTGCATGATGCCGGCCACCACGATGATCGGCAGCGACATCGGCAGCATCACCTGCAGGAAGATGCGCCAGAAGCCGCCGCCGTCGATGCGCGCGGCCTGGAACAGTTCCTGCGGCACGCCCGCATAGTAATTCCGGAACAGCAGCGTCATCACCGGCATGCCGAAGATGACGTGGACCAGCACGATGGCGGGCAGCGAGCCGTAGATGCCGGCCAGTGCCATCACCCGCACCAGCGGATAGATCATCACCTGCACCGGCACGAAGGCGCCGATGAGTAAAACGCCGAACAGCAGGTTGGCGCCCCGGGCGCGCCAGAACGACAGGGCATAGCCGTTGACCGCGCCGACCAGGATCGTGATCACGGTACTCGGCACCGTGATCAGGACCGAGTTCCAGAAGCCGCCGCGGATCCCTTCGCAGGCGGCGCCGGTGCAGACGCCGCTCCAGGCCTGGCGCCACGGTTCGAAGGTGGCCGCATGCGGCAGCGCGAAGATGCCGCCCGCGCGGATCTCTTCCATCGGCTTCAGGGAGGTGACGATCATCACGTACAGCGGCAGCAGGAAGAACAGCGCCGCCGTGAACAGGAAGGCGTAGATGCCGATGCGTGCCGGGGTCAGGCGGCGCCCGCGCTTGCGCGCCGCGGCCGGGCGTAAAGGCATCTGCAGCGGCAGCGCCGGCGGCGCGGCATGGTCGATGATCGGCGGCGTCACGTGGCCTCCTTGCGGTGTCTGGCATAGGCATAGGGCGCGAGCAGCGCCAGAACCGGCACCAGCAGCACGACCGCGCCGGCCGAAGCCAGGCCGACGTTCGAGCGCAGGAACAGGTGGTCCATGATGAATTTGGTCGGCACTTCGCTGGCGGTGCCGGGGCCGCCCTGGGTCATCGCGACCACGGCGTCGTACAGCTTCACCACCGCCGTCGACAGCAGCAGCAGCACGGTCGCGATCGTCGGCCACAGCATCGGCAGCACCACCTGGGCGTACACGCGCCAGGCCGGGATGCCGTCCAGGCGCGCCGCCTTCCAGATGTCGGGGTCGATGCCGCGCAGGCCGGCCAGCATCAAGGCCATCACCAGGCCGGACGCCTGCCACACGGTGGCGATCACGATCGTATACATCACCATGTCCTGGCGCACGATCCAGTCCAGCTGCAGGCCATGCCAGCCCCAGGCGCGCAGCGCGCCGTCGATGCCGTCGCCGGGCGTGAGCAGCCATTGCCAGACCAGGCCGGTGGCGACGAAGGACATCGCGTACGGATACAGGAACACGGTGCGCAGCACGCCCTCGCCGCGCACGCGCTGGTCGATGAAGACGGCCAGCAGGAAGCCGATCGCGAGGCAGGCGACGATGAACAGCACGCCGTACAGGGCCAGGTTGTGCAGCGACAGCATCCAGCGCTCGTTGTCGAACAGGCGCTGGTACTGGGCCAGGCCGATGTACCCGCCCGACGGGAAGGTGCGCGAACTGGTGAGCGAGATGCGCAGCGTCCACAGCGCGGCGCCGACGTAGGCGACGATGACCGTCAGCGCCATCGGCGACAGCGCGATGTATTTGCTCATCCTCGAGGTGATGCGGGCGAAAGTGCGCTTCATCTCAATAGCGCAGCGCCGAAGCGATGCTGTTCTGGGCCCGCTCGACGGGCATGTCGGTATTCCAGTAGGCGGTCAGGACGTCCTGCAGCGCGCCGTTCTGGTCCGGGGTCAGGTAGATCTCGGCCACGCCCAGCGGGCGCGTGCGGTCGCGCACGATGGCCATGCCCTTTTGCGCGCAGGCGTCGAGCTCTCCAGCATCGAGGTCGGTGCGCACCGGCAGCGAGCCTTTCAGCCGGTTGAAGGCCAGCTGCACGCGGGCATCGGTGGCCACCTTCGCCACCAGCTGCTGGGCATGCCGGGCCGCCGGGTCGTCGGTGCGCGGGAACACGAACACGTCGCCCTGGATCAGGTAGGGGCTGTCCGGCGCCAGGCCCGCCATGCAGCCGTAGTCGCGCCCGGGCTGCTGGCCGGCGGCGGTGAACTCGCCCTTGGCCCAGTCGCCCATCACCTGCATGCCGGCGCGGCCGCGGATCACCAGCGCGGTGGCGTCGTTCCAGTTGCGCCCCGGGGACGCCGGATCGACGTAGCGCTGCAGGCGCTTGTAGGCCAGCAGCACGCGGCGGAAATCCTTCGACCTGATCGAGGCCTGGTCGCGGTCGCGCAGCACGCGCAGGTAGAGATCGCGCCCGCCCAGGTTGGACAGCATCAAGGAGAACAGGATGGTCTCCTGCCAGGCCTGGCCGCCGTGCGCCAGCGGGATGATGCCGGCCGCCTTCAGCTTGTCGAGCGCGGCGAACAGTTCGTCGACGCTGCGCGGCTCATGGTCGATGCCGGCGCGCGCAAAGGCGGAGGTCGAATACCACAGCCAGGTCTGCATGTGGATGTTCATCGGCGCCGCGTACCAGTGGCCCTTGACCTTGATGACGCCGACGATGGGCGCCGGCAGGGTCTGGTCCCAGTGCTCGCGGCGGGCGAGGTCGTCGACGTCGTTCAGCAGGTTTTCCTCGATGATGTCGAGGAACTGCTTGGAGGTGTTGAACTGGGCCGCCGTGGGCGGGTTGCCGCCGATGATGCGGTTGACGGTGACGGCGCGCGACTGGTCGCCGCCGGCGATGGCGGTGTCGATCCAGGTGCCGCCCGCGCCGCGGTAGGCTTGCGCCACCTGGCGGATGGCCGCCGATTCGCCGCCCGAGGTCCACCAGTGGATCACCTCGGCGCGTGGGGCGGCCTGCGACGCCGCGCTGCCCGCCGCGGCGGCCGTGGCGCCGCCGGGCGTGGCGACGCACGCGCAAGCGCACAGCGCGCATCGCCAGGCGCGCAGGATGGTCCTGCCTGTTCCGAGCATGCTGTCTCCCTATCGGCTGTCATTTTGCGGGACGTCGCTTGGAAACGTTCCCATGACTTTTGCCGGACTATAGCACCGGGCCGAAATTAGTGTCAATTAGAAAAATTATACGGAATCTTTCTGTTGGACGGAGGCAAAATGTCGGAAAATTTCTACAGCAGGACCGGAAACGCACGGTCCCTTCCCTCAATGCGTGATCTTCAGGCTATAGAACTTCACCACCGTACCGTCCGAAGTCTGCGGCGTGCCGGCTGTCGCGGTCTGGTCGTAGTTGCCGGCCTTGAAGTAGAACTTCTCGCCGACGAAGCTGTCGTCCATCGTGAAGGTCTTGGTCGTGCCGTTGACCTTGACGGTGATGGTCTTGCCGGACAACTTGAGCTGGTAGGTGAACTTCTGGCCCAGCGGCACGCTGGTGATCGTGGTCGTCGTGCTGGAACCGCCCTGGTTGGTCTTCTCCAGCAGCAGCTTGACGGTGCCGCTCGAGCTGTACTGCAGCTCGCACAGGGGCTTGCTCGGGCCGGTGCCCTGGAAGATCTGGGCGATGGCGGTGTTGCCCGGCACCTTGGTCACGGCCAGGTTGGCGTCCAGCAGGTTGGTGCCGCCCGTGGTCCAGGTGGCGTTTTCCCGGAACTCGGTGCGTGGATGCAGCGAGCCCGAGGTCGTGACACCCACGCGCGGGTCCATCATCACCATGGCGCCGTCGCTGCCGGAGTAGAAATAAGGCGGATTCGTATAGCCGGCTTCCAGCGAGGCGCCGCTCACGGTGTCGACCTTGCCCTGGGTGCCGGTCGGCAGCTGCAGCGTGTAGCCGCCGAGGTCGAAGTTCGCCCCCGGCGACGCCGCCGCGGCCGCCGGCATGGCGCTGGCGTGCAGGCGCAGCTGGGACGTGTCCGGCGCACCGGGGCAGCGCGCCGCGCCGCTGCTGAGGATGGCGGCCTCGCTCAGGGCGACGGCGCTGCCGGCATCGCTGCCGCTGCTGAGGATGCGCACGTAGCGCGCCGCCACTTCGGCCACCGGGGTCGTGGCGGTGCCGGCCGAGCTGCTGACACCCTCGTATTCGCCGGTCCAGGCGATGCCGTCGACCGAGGTCTGGATCGCGTAACGGTAGCGCCGCGCATCGCCCTTGACCCAGGCCAGATCGACGCCGGTCACGTTGTAGCAGCCGCCCAGCTGGTACTGGATCCACTGGGGGCCGCTCGAGGCGTCGGCGGCCCAGTGCGTCTCGAGCAGGCCGTCGCTGCTGTCGGCCGGCACATGGCCGGCGTAGCTGCTGGCGCTGATGTTACCGGGGAGGACCACCAGGCGCGTGTCGGCCAGCGCGGGCGTGCCCAGGCCGGCCAGCGCGGCCAGTCCAAGGACAGCGGTATTTCTGAATCCGGTCAGCATACTTGTCTCCGTCGATTATTGTTCGGAAGTCCAAGATAGCATGCGGAATGGAGCAAGGTAAACGGTTTACTGAAATAGTTCCAATACGCCGATGCACTATCGCATAATCATTCGGTTAACCGCTTACCACATCATGGCTGCAAACGGTATCCCACCGCGGTCTCGGTCAGCAGGTGCCGCGGCTGCGCCGGATCGGCCTCCAGCTTCTGGCGCAGGTGCCCCATGTAGATGCGCACGTAATGCCCGTTCTCGGCATTCGACGGCCCCCACACCTCGCGCAGCAGCTGCGGCGCCGTCACCACGCGGCCCAGGTTCGCGATCAGGACGGTGAGCAGCTTGTACTCGGTCGGCGTCAGGTGCAGCGGCTGGCCGTCGCGCCGCACCTGGCGCTTGTGCAGGTCGACCTCGACCGCGCCGAAGGCGACGACCGCCGAGGCTTCCGCGATGCCCTTGTGCTGGCGCCGCAGCGTCGCGCGCACGCGCGCCAGCAGCTCGCCGATGCCGAAGGGCTTGGTCAGGTAGTCGTCGGCGCCGGCGTCCAGCGCCGTGATCTTGTCGCCCTCGTCGATGCGCGCCGAGAGCACGATGATCGGCACCGGGCTCCAGGCGCGCACCTCGCGGATCAGGGACAGGCCGTCGCCGTCGGGCAGGCCGAGGTCGAGGATGATCAGGTCCGGGCTGCGCGTGCCGGCGTCGATCAGGCCGCGTTTCAGGGTTTCGGACTGGTGCACCTGCCAGCCCTCGCCTTCGAGGGCCATGCGGACGAAACGGCGGATCTGCGGTTCGTCTTCGACCAGCAGTGCGACCGGTGGCGTGTCAATGTTCATCGATGTTCATGCGTGGTGGCGGCAGGGGGATGGGAGGGTTCCGGCTCGGGCAGCGCCGGCGGCTGGCCCAGCGGGAGCGCGAATTCGAAGCAGGCGCCATCGTCGTTCCAGGCGCGCATGCGCCCGCCGTGGGCGTCGACGATGGCGCGGCAGATCGCCAGGCCCAGACCGACCCCGGCGATGGGCGACTCGGCCTGGCCGCGCACGAACTTCTCGAACAGCGTGTCCTCGCGGCCGGGCGGCAGGCCGGGGCCGTCGTCGCGCACGCGCACCGCCAGGGTGTCGCCATCGACCTGCGCCGAGACGGTGATGCGCGCCGTGGCCGGCGTGTACTTGGCGGCGTTTTCCAGCAGGTTGGCCAGCACGCGTTCGACCAGCACCGCGTCGAAGCGCACCAGCGGCAAGCCATGCGGAACGGCGGTATCGAGCGAACGCGCGCCCAATTGCCAGCGGCAGGCGCGCAGCGCGCTGCCGACCACTTCCTCGATGGTCTGCCACTGCAGGTTCAGCTTCACGCCGCCGCTCTGGATGCGCGCCATGTCGAGCAGGTTGGCGACCAGGGTGGCCATGCGCCGCGCCTCGTCGCGCACCGCCTGGGCCAGTTCCATCTGCGGCGCATCGAGCGCCGGCTGCGACAGCGTCAGCGATTCGGACAGGCCGACCAGGCCGGTCAGCGGCGTGCGCAGGTCGTGGGACAGCGCCGCCAGCAGCGAGTTGCGCAGGCGCTCGCCCTCCATTTTCACCAGCGCGTCCTGGGCCACGTCGACGTAGTGGACGCGTTCGAGCGCGATCGCCGCCAGCGCGGCAAAGGCGTCCAGCAGCGCGCGCCGCTCCGGCAGCGGCATGCCCGGACCCGCCGGCAGGCGCACCGCCAGCACGCCGCGGATGCGCATCGGCGCCCGCAGCGGCAGGTAGATATATTGATTGGCCGGGAGCGTGGCGGTGCCGGCGCCGGCCGGCTCGGCATGGTCGTAGGCCCACTGGGCAACCGCCATGTCCAGCACGCTCAGGACCGGCGGCCGCGCGTTGCCGCCGGGGTCCGGCCCGGGCAGGGCCAGGCGCCCGGCCTCGTCCGGCAGCAGGATCGTGCCGCGCGCGTCGAAGCTGCGCTCGACGAAGCGGCGCGTGATGTCCAGCACCTGCTCCGGCTGCAGCGCCACCGACAGCGCGCGCGCCAGTTCGTACAGCGCGCGGGTGCGCGCCTCGCGCGCCAGCGCGGCGTCGGCCTGCTCGCGCAGGCGGCCGGTCAGGCGCGCCGCGATCCAGCCGACCGCCAGCATCACGCCCAGCGTCACCGCGTACCGGGTTTCGGATAGGTCGTGGGCGCGGCCGGGCGTGAACCAGTCCAGCGCCAGCACCAGCGCGGAAAAGCCGCTGAGCGTGGCCAGCAGCGCCGGCCCGCGCCCCAGGCGGATCGCGACCAGCACCACCGCAAGCAGCAACAGCATGGCGACGTTGACCACGTCCAGCACCGGCAGCAGCGGCAGCGCCAGCGCGGCCGTGCCCAGGCTCGCGCCCAGCGCGGCCAGGTAGCGCCGCGACGCAGGCGAAGGTGGACGCAACTGCGGATGCGCGTCTGCGCGCGGGAGGCCGGTGGCTGGGGATTCGGGCTGCTGCATGCCGGCATGGTAAGCCATCGTCCGTAAAAGCGGCATAAAAATCGCGGCCGTTTACATCGCGTTTACGCCGGCCGGCCCAGCATTTACGGACATTTTCGAACGCCGCGCCTATCGTGGCAGCCCATTCAATGACAATGCACCTCCATGCTCTCAAGACTGCGCATCGCCCTGCTCGGCCGCCCGCTCGACCCGCTCGCCGCCGGCACCCGCCACTCCCTCACGCTGGCCGCCTTCCTGGCCTGGGCCGGCCTCGGCGCCGACGGCCTGTCTTCCTCGGCCTATGGTCCCGAGGAAGCCTTCAAGGCGCTGGCCGGCCACACCCACCTCGGCCTGTGGCTGGCGCTGGCCACCGCCCTCACCGTGTTCGTGATCGCCTTCGCCTACAACCAGGTGATCGAACTGTTCCCGAACGGCGGCGGCGGCTACCGCATCGCCACGGTGCTGCTGGGGCGCCACGCCGGCCTGGTGTCCGGCGCCGCGCTGGTGGTCGACTACGTGCTGACGGTGGCGATCTCGATCGCCGGCGGCGTCGACGCCCTGTTCTCGATGCTGCCGCTCGCCGCCCAAGGCTACAAGCCGGGCACCGAGCTGGCCTTGCTGGCGCTGCTGGCCTGGCTGAACCTGCGCGGGGCCAAGGAATCGATCCGCATCCTGCTGCCGGTCTTCCTGGGCTTCGTCGCCACCCATGCGCTGGTCATCGTCTACGGCATAGCGGCCCAGGCGGCTCACCTGCCGGCGCTGCTGCCGGCCACGCTGCGCGAAACGGCGGGGCTGGCGCACGACACTTCCTGGGTCTTCACGCTGGCCCTGCTGCTGAAGGCCTATTCGATGGGCGGCGGCACCTACACCGGCATCGAAGCCGTCTCCAACAACGTCGGGGCGCTGGCCGAGCCGCGCGTGCGGACCGGGCGCACCACCATGTTCTACATGGCCTGCAGCCTGGCCTTCACCGCCGGCGGCATCATCCTGCTCTACCTGTTGTGGGATGCGGCGCCGGTCGAGGGCCAGACCCTGAACGCGGTGGCCTTCCGCCGCATCCTCGGCCACGCGGGCCTGGCCGGGGCGCCGCTGGCGCTGGCGCTGGGTGCGACGCTGGCCTTCGAAGCCGGCCTGCTGCTGGTGGCCGCGAACACCGGCTTCCTGGGCGGCCCGGCGGTACTGGCCAACATGGCGCGCGATTCCTGGGTGCCGCACCAGTTCCGCTACCTGTCCAGCCGCCTGGTGACGCAGAACGGCGTGCTCCTGATGGCGCTGGCCGCCGGCGCCGTGCTGGTGGCCAGCGGCGGCCGGGTCGGGCTGCTGGTGGTCCTGTACAGCATCAACGTGTTCCTGACCTTCAGCCTGTCGCTGCTGGGCCTGTGCCGCTACTGGCTGCGCCAGCGCGGCAGCGAGGGCTGGATCGGGCGCCTGGCGCTGTCCGGCACCGGGCTGGCCGTCACTACCGGCATCCTGGCCGTGACGGTGGTGGAGAAATTCGGCGAGGGCGGCTGGGTCACCTTGCTCAGCACCGGCCTGGTGGTGGCCCTGTGCCTGGCGGTGCGCGCCCACTACGCCGCCACGCGCGCGCGCATCCGCGCGATCGACCGCGTGTTCGAGGCCACGCCGCCGGGCGATTGCAAGGATGCGCCGCCGCTCGACCCGCAGGCGCCGACCGCCGTGTTCATCGTCGGCAGCTCGCGCGGCGGCGGCCTGCATGCGCTGCTGTGGGTGCTGCGCATGTTCCCCGGCCACTTCAGGAACGTGCTCTTCATCAGCGCCCGCACCGTCGACGCCCAGGCCTACGGCGCCGAGGGCGAGATCGAACGCCTGCGCACGGAAGCATCCAGCACCCTGGTCGGCTTCGTGGCTTTTTGCCGCAGCCACGGCATCGCCGCCGACGCGCGCCTGGCCTTCGGGATCGACGCGGTCGAGACCCTGAGCCAAATGTGCGGCGAGGTGAGCCGGGATTATCCGGGGGCGCTGTTCTTCACCAGCCGCCTGGTGTTCCAGCGCGAGAACCTGCTGGTGCGCCTGCTGCACAACCAGGCCGCGCTGGCGATCCAGCGCCGCCTGCATTTTGAAGGCCTGCAGATGATCATCCTGCCGATGAAGATCTAGTCCCGGCTCAGGTGCTCTCGCGCTCGCGCAGCGTGAAGCCGAGGTCGATGCGGCGCTGGGCCGGTTCGCGCCCGGCGATCACTTCCAGCAGCAGCGAGGCCGCCTCGAAGCCGATGCGGTAGCGCGGCGTCTCGACGGTGCTCAGCGACGGCACCATCCAGGCCGACGCCGGCAAGTCGTTGAAGCCGGCGATGGCCACGTCGTGCGGCACCCGGATGCCCTGGCGCTGGCAATAATAGATGGCGCCGTGGGCCAGGTCGTCGTTGCAGCAGAACACGGCGTCGCAATCGGGAATCGTGTCCAGCGCGCGCCGCATCAGTTCCGCGCCCAGCGCCACCGTCGAGGGATCGGCCGTCATCACTTCCAGGCTTGGATCGGCCAGGCCGGCTTCGCGCATGGCCTGGCGGTAGCCGTCGGCACGGCGCAGCGTGCGCTCGTCGAGCTGGGCGCCGATGAAGGCGATGCGGCGGTAGCCGCGTTCGATCAAATGTTGCGTCATGCCGCGGCCGGCGTCGAGCTGGGAAAAGCCGACCGACAGGTCCTGCTCGCGCTCGGCCAGGTCCATCATCGAGACGATCGGAATGCGCGTGCTGCCCAGCACCCGCTGCACGTGCGGACTGTGCGACAGGCCGGACAGCAGCACCCCGTCCGGGTTCGACTGCAGGTAGATACCCAGCAGCTTTTCCTCTTCCGCATCCGAATAGCGCGTGTTGCCGATCAGGAGCTGGTACTGGCTGGCCTCGACAGCGTCGTGGATGCCGTCCAGCACCGCCGAGAACACCGCGTTCGACAGCGAGGGCACCAGCACCACGATCACGCGCGACTGGCTCGACGCCAGCGCCCGCGCCGCGCGGTTCGGCACGTAGCCGAGCTCGGCCACCGCCACCTCGACCTTGGCCCGCGTCGCCTCGGACACCAGGCGCGGCTGGCTGAGCGCGCGCGATGCCGTCATCGTCGACACGCCGGCCAGCAGCGCTACTTCCTCGAGCGTGGCGCGCCCCGTCCCCCTCGCCTTGCCTGCACCGTTCTTGTTCATTGTTCTTGTATTCATGAAGACCCTTGATTCGGCCATGAATTGAATATTTTGTCAATATCTTGTGGGCAGTTTCTGTCCGATAGGTCCTACGCCGCGGCCCCCTGTCTTCCGATTGCCGCCTCCATCCATCGGATTACCATGGGCGCTCGGACATTGCTAAAGGAGATAACAATGCCAAGCAACCAGGAATACAAGGGCAAGGGCATCAAGGGCCGCAACTACGATGAACTGAGCGGGGTCGGCACCAGCAGCGCCGGCAAGACCGGTACCACCGGCAACCTGAACGACGGCGGCCGAGATGGCGGGGTCGGTTCGCCGGACCTGTCCGATTCGGGCAACCTGCAGCAGGCCGGCGGCCAGCCGGGCGGTACCCCGGCCCAGGGCAATTCGACGCGCAGCCAGGGCAACCAGCAAGGCAGCGGCGCCGGCGACAACAGCCAGCGCGGCGACCAGGAGCGCTGATCCTCCCTCGGGCGCCGTTGCCTCCGCGGCGGCGCCCGCTCCCCGGCATCCCGTGCCGCGGAGCGGTCTTTCCCCATTTGCCTGTCAAGACCTGTCGCATATTCGCGTCACACCATTAAATGTTTCCATCGGGAATGATATTATTCGGCGCGGGTTGACCTGTCTTCCCCGCCAACCCGACTGGAATACCATGACGCATCCGCCGGTTCACTCGTTCGAGGGCAAGCTCGCCCAAGCAGACCATCCGTTCGACCTGATGGCCGCGCTCGACGCGCGCCGCTCGCAGCAGCGCCTGAACGCCATGCTGGAGAGCATCGGCGACGCCTTCTTTGCCGTCGACCCCGACTGGCGTGTCATCTACGCCAACCGCAAGGCCGCCAGCTTCGCCGGGGTCGACCTCCACGCCGGCCTGGGCCGCAAGCTGCTCGAGGTCCTGCCGTTACTGGAAGGCACCGAGTCGATGGCGCGCTACCGGGAGGCCATGGCCAGCGGGGACGCCTGCGTCTTCGAAACCCGGTGGGCCAGCGGCGACTGGTACGAAGTGCGGGTCTACCCGTCCGAGGACGGCTTGTCGGTCTACTTCCACGAGGTCACCGGCAAGCGCGTGGCGGCCGAGGCGCTGCGCAAGAGCGAGCAGCGCTTCCGCAACCTGTTCCAGCAGGCCGGCGACAGCATCGTGATCACCGACCGCCAATTGCAGGTGGTCGCCGCCAACGCCAGCGCCTGCGCCGTGTTCGGCTACACCGAGGCCGAGTTCGTGGGCCGCAGCGCGCGCGACATCGACAGCAACTTCACCTACGACCCCGGCCTGCTCGACAGCCTGCGCGCCGGCCACGCCCACCTGCTGCGCATCACCAAGCGCCGCCGCGACGGCAGCACCTTCCCGGCCGAGGTGCGGGTGTCGCGCTTCGAGGATGGCGGCCAGGAATTCTTCCAGGCGATCATCCGCGACCTGACCGAGCGCGAGGCGGTCGAACGCCAGCTGCGCGAGAGCGAGCAGCGCCTGCGCCAGCTGGCCACCCACGACACCCTGACCGGCCTGCCCAACCGCGCCCTGCTGCACGAAAAGCTGCAGGCCATGCTGGACGGCTGCGCGCCGGATTGCGCGGTGGCGGTGCTGTTCCTCGATCTCGACCGCTTCAAGGACATCAACGATTCCTTCGGCCACGAGCTCGGCGACGCGCTGCTGTGCGAAGTGGCGGCGCGCCTGCGCCGCGCACTGCGGCCGGAACGCGTGTTCGCCCGCCTCGGCGGCGACGAATTCGTGGTGGCCGCCTGCGGCTCCTCGCGCGCCGATGCCGAAAGCATCGCCGCCAAGCTGCTCGACGCCCTGACCGCGCCGGTGCGCCTGCAGGGCCGCGACGTGATCATCGGCGCCTCGATCGGCATCAGCCTGTACCCGCAGGACGGGGCCAACCGCGAGCAGCTGTTCCAGGCCGCCGACACCGCGATGTACCGCGCCAAGGCGGCCGGGCGCAACCGCTACCGCCTGTTCGAACCGGGCATGACGCTGCAGACCCAGGCGCGCATGGCGCTCGAGCTGTCGCTGCGGCCGGCGCTGGCGCGCGGCGAGTTCGAGCTGCACTACCAGCCGCGCGTCGACCTGCGCAGCATGCGCGTGGTGGCGCTGGAAGCGCTGATCCGCTGGAACCACCCGGAACTGGGACGCGTGGCGCCGGGCGACTTCATCGGCATCGCCGAGGAGACCGGCCTGATCGTCGAGATCGGGCGCTGGGTGCTGTTCGAAGCCTGCCGCGCGACGCAGGCGCTGGTGGCCGAACACGGCAGGCCGGTGCGGGTGTCGGTGAACGTTTCGGCGCGCCAGCTGGCCCGGCCCGGCTTCGTGCATGAGGTGCGCGCGGCGCTGGAAGACACCGGCCTGGCGCCGCACTGCCTGGAACTGGAATTGACGGAAAGCGCGCTGATCGAGGACCTCGAGGTCACGGCCGCCATGCTGGGCGAGCTGGGGGCGCTGGGCGTGAAGCTGGCGGTGGACGACTTCGGCACCGGCTATTCGGGCCTCACTTACCTGCGCCGCCTGCCGATCGACGTGCTCAAGCTGGACCGCTCCTTCGTGCTGCAGGACGACGGCCGCATCAGCGCCTTCGACTTCGTCAAGGCCTTCGTGGACATGGCGCACGCGCTGCGCATGTCGGTGGTGGCCGAGGGCGTGGAGACCGCCGAGGTGCTCGACTTCCTGCGCGCGGCCGACTGCGACGAGGTGCAAGGCTACCTGCTGGCGCGGCCGATGCCGCTGGCGCAATTGGGGCCGCTGCTGCGCGAGTGACGGCTCGTAGCCCTTGGCCCAAAAACCGTCGCCCCGGCGCAGGCCGGGCCCCAAGTTCGTCGAGCTGCCGGTACGCGCGTCAACTTGGGCACTGGCCTTCGCCAGTGCGACGGGCATGTGCAGCGAGCCAGATCCTACGCCGCGGCGTCCTCGGGAACGCTGGCATCCGGCGCCGCATCGCCGGCGGCCTTCGGCACCAACAGGAACAGGCTGCGCTCCAGCACCTGGAAGCGCAGCGGCAGCGCCATCTTGCAGACTTCGCCGTCGGTCGCGACCTTCAGCCGCTTGCGGCCGGACAGCAGCGGCGCGCGCACCGTCATGCTCTTGAAGGCAAAGGCGTCGACGTCCTCGGCCTCGCCCAGGCGCCCCAGCGCGCCGCGCACCAGCAGCCCCAGCATGCGCAGCTTGCCGACCGCGCGCGGCGCGATCGCGGCCAGGCGCCCTTCGTCCAGCGCATGCTGCAGCGGCGGCATGCCGACCTGCTCCATCTGCAGGCGGTTGTTGCCGACGAACAGCGTGGGTGTGCGCAGGTGGCGCGTGCGGCCGTCGAGTTCGAGCGCGATGCGCAGGTTGCGGTGCCCGCGCAGCGCGGTCTTGACGGCGGACAGCAGCGCCACCACGCGCGAGCGCCCGTACTGCCGCTTGTCGTGTTCGCGCTCCTCGAGCAGCTTCGGGTACAGGCCGACGCTGGCGTTGACCAGGAAGATGCGCTCGTTGACCATGCCGATCTGCACCGGACGCGCGCGGGCGCGCAGCAGCGCGTGCACGGCGTCCGCCAGGTCTTCGGGAATGTGGTGGGTGCGCCCGAAATAATTGAAGGTGCCCTGCGGCAGCACGCCGAAGGGACAGCCGGCCTGCACCGCCTCGTGGGCCACAGTGTTCAGGGTGCCGTCGCCGCCGGCCGCGACCAGGATGCCGGCTTCTTCCACGGCGCGCGTGGCCATGCGCTTGGCGGCAGCGCCGAGTTCGGACGCGTCGTGCACCACCTCGAGGTGGCAGCGCCGGCCGGCGCCCTCCAGCACCTCGCGGATGGTCGAACAGCGCAGTTCGGTCTCGGCATGGCCCGAGCCGGCGTTGAGCACCACCATGAAGGGGGCGTCCGGGCGCGCTTGGGTCATCTGCATGGATAGGGGTCTCCTGATTGCGGTCGGTCGGATAGCGGCAAGCGGAAAGCGGAAAGCGGAAAGGGAAACTCGCTCCGGCGCCAGCCCTTTTAGCATAGCAGTCTTTACACGCGGCGCCGGTTCGCTAGGCGGAGGCAACATTGGTGTGTCGCTAATTTTCCGACGCGCCAAGCGCGTACCGACAGGGTTATACTCGGCCCCACAATCATTACGACCGGGGCCGGGAGCGCGCGGGCGCCATGAGCCACCCACACCCACAGGCAGACCAATGAGAATCAGCAAGGAAAAAGCAGCCGAGAACCGGACCGCTTTGATCAGGGCAGCCAGCAAATTGTTCCGCGAACGCGGGATCGACGGCGTCGGCGTGGCCGAGATCAGCAAGGAAGCCGGGCTTACCCACGGCGCCCTGTACGCCCATTTCAAATCCAAGGAAGAACTGGCGCTCGAAGCCCTGTCCTATGGCCTCGAGCAGAACAATGCGCGGATGTACGCGTCCACCGTCGGCGGCATGCCCGACCTGGCCGGTTTCCTCGACCACTACCTCTCGCTTGAATCGCGCGACGACTACGGCAACCGCTGCCCGATCGCGGCCTCGGCCAGCGAGATCGGGCGCCAGGACAAGGCCCTGAGCGCGCGCTTCGCCGAAGGCTACCTGGTGATGGCGCGCGCCTTCGAGCGCCAGATCGCCGAAAACGGCGCCGGCAGCGACGCGCTGGCGCGCGGCATGCTGGTGGTGACGGCGATGATCGGCAGCGTGACGGTCGCGCGCGGCGTGGCCAAGGCCAACCCGGTGCTGTCGGAACAGGTGCTGAAGGCGGCGCGCCGCGTGCTGGACGAACTGATGCTGGGTACCGAGGACGGCGCGGGAGCACCGCCGCCGCCGCCGGCCGCGGGCCAGCACCGGCGGGCGGGCGACAATTCGAATCACTGACACGGTAGCGTCAGGTAGTCAGGTACAAAGAAAAAAAAGGGGAAGGATCATCGGATCCTTCCCCTTTTATT
>Ga0265798_10000659_pt1 | contig 56126 bp, 54 predicted proteins | sample P3T30metagenome_FD_192430 | JGI IMG/M metagenome (GOLD analysis project Ga0265798, IMG submission 192430) | Plant litter microbial communities from East Loma Ridge, Irvine, California - P3 T30 | ecosystem: Environmental > Terrestrial > Plant litter > Unclassified | place: USA: California... | reverse complement strand
AGACTTCCTTCCCCGGAAAGCTCAAATTTTTCAGGCTCACGGTAATAAATATTTAAGGCTGAAGACATTTTATCGCCGTATCTCGGTTCAAAACCTCCGGCTGAGAAATTTACGGTTGATACCATATCAGGATTAATGATACTTAATCCTTCCTGCTGGGAATTCCTGATCAGGAAAGGCCTGTAAATTTCAATATCATTGATGTAGATCAGGTTTTCATCATAGTTTCCGCCACGCACCATGTATTGCGAAGAAAGCTCGGTATTGGAGTTTACGGAAGGCAGTGTTTTAATAATTCCTTCAATACCTCCGGAAATACTCGCTACGTTCTGGGCATCTTTCGCCGAAATTTTTACGGTAGTAAGATCGGTGGTCCTTCCGGTTACCTTTTTCTGGAAAACAACTTCTTCAATGGCAGAAGTTCTCATGGTATCCTTTTTTCTGTTCTGGGAAAATAATAAGGCAGGAACCAAAAGGCTCAGTGGTAAAACTAGTTTTTTCAAAAGAAATGTTTTAAAATTTCAAACGTGAATATATACAATTTATTTTAACTTATTTAAACTTTCTTTAACATTTAAAACCTGAATATCAAAATACATGAAATCCTTTGTGGAAAGGACTTCATATTTATTCAACTTAAATAAGTCTGAATTTAATAAAGAGTTACAAAATGGCTTCCCTTACTCTTGTTAATTTCTGCAAGAGGTCTTCCAGGCGATCCAGTCTCAGCATATTGGCTCCGTCTGACAAAGCGGTTTCAGGGGTAGGATGCGTTTCAATGAAAATTCCGTCTGCCCCTACGGCAATACCAGCCTTGGCAACGGTTTCTATAAGCTCCGGCCTTCCTCCGGTTACCCCGGAACTCTGGTTAGGCTGCTGTAAAGAATGGGTTACGTCCAGAATAACAGGCGCATAGTCTCTCATGGTAGGAATTCCGCGGTAATCAACGATCAGATCGGTATAGCCGAAAGAGTTTCCCCTTTCAATAATCGCCACTTTCTGATTATCGGAATCCGTAATCTTCTGAACGGCAAATTTCATGGATTCCGGAGAAAGGAACTGCCCTTTTTTCAGAGAGACACATTTTCCTGTCTGTGCTGCGGCTACCAGAAGATCAGTCTGACGAACGAGGAATGCAGGGATCTGCAGTACGTCTACATACTGGGCTGCCAGTGCTGCATGTTCATTTTCATGAATATCCGTAGTGGTCGGGATGTTAAAAGTCTCGCCCACTTTTTTAAGGATCTCCAGGGATTTTTCTTCACCAATGGTTGTAAACGAATCTACCCTGCTTCTGTTTGCCTTTTTAAAGCTTCCTTTGAAGATATACGGGATGTTGTATTTGTTGGTGAGTTCCACAACTTTTTCGGCAATTTTCAAGGCCATATCTTCGCCTTCTATGATGCATGGACCGGCAATAAGAAAAAAGTTTTTTGAGTCTTTGTGATGGATATTATCTAAATACTGAATCATTTTTATTTTTATTAAAAAAGTTCAGTAAAAGTAATGAGAAAACTTCAGAATCCGAAATTATTTATTGCTAACTGTAATTAAAGACATCCTGCATCAGCGCAGTATAAAAAATGGTAATGATTATAAAAAATATAAAAAACAGAACCAGATAAAGGTAATAGTTTTCTACTTTAAATACTTTTATTAAAAGTAAATGAGCGAAAAAATTGAACAGAAAATACCCTCCAACCGTTATGATCCCTTCCAAAATAGAATTGCCTCCTTCTGTTAAGCAATAAAATATTGTGAGAAGAATTATGGAAACCACACTGACAGAAAGTCTTTTCACTAAGTTTGAATGTTCAGGGAAAACAAGATAAAAGAAACTGGCCAGAGCAAACATGAACAGAATGAAAATTAAGCCCGTCAGCATTAAAATTTCTTTACAATCTTCTCAAAAGTATTGATATTCCGGCTGGTGAACTGGTCTTTCAGGTTTTTCCTGCCTAAAATTTTCCCGAATGTCGAATCTAAAGTATTCCCTTTCGGGACCTGCCAGTAGAACGTACCGTTTATAATCTTTGCCTCTTCATGTTCAGTTTTCAGGGCAGTCTGAAATTCTGACATCAGAATATCTTCCACGCCTGCATTTCCGATGAACGCATACGAATGCAGATTTTCATTTTTTTCGAAAGGATTGGCATTCCATACCGCTTCCGTCTCCGGTTGTGATTGTATGAATAAAAATGCTTCATAGGAAAAATGTTCAGACATGGCTTTTTCAAGGATAATTTTCAGATCTGCTGCCTGTTGATCAGATGAAAAAACAATATTTCCTGAAGCAAGTACAGAAACTGCGTCCTCCATTCCTGCATTTTTAAAAACCTGGCAGGCTTCCGCCATTTTCATATTGGTCCCTTTTACATTGACGCCGCGAAGAAAAGCACAATATTTCATAGTTTAGGGATTAGGGATTAGGGATTAGGGATTAGGGATTAGGGAAAATACATTTATTAATCTTTTAATCAACTCTTTCGTATAAATTATAATCTGTTCCGGAAGGTTTTAAAATATAGATTTTCTCAAGGATTTTATTGTCGCTTTTCAAATGATCTTTTACACGGAACTCTTTTAATAATTTATAATGAAGCCTGAAATATTCTGCATCTTTTCCTGTATACAAATCATCATAGGAAAGAAGGTATTTCGGCTGTCTTTTTTTGATCGTATTGATCCGGAAATTCGGTTTGTCTTTAATTATTTCCTGCTGAACCTTCTTATCAACCAACCCTACTTCATCAATTGCTTTTAATCCGGAAAAATAAGGCACATAGCCGGCAGGCTCAAGGAAAATCCACTGGTTTTTATCCTTTTCATAGGTATTCAGGAACAATCCGATGGTTCTTCTGTAGTTCCATTCCCCGTTTCCGGTGGCTATGGAATGGACTGTCTGGAAGGCCAGCATAGGAATGATGTAAATTATAATCAGTGCCGCAAGCCAGAGGTTTCTTTTTACTTTCTGTTCCAGGACGAAAATCAGAACCGGAACAAACAGAAGGATCTGCGGAACCCAGTAATACCAATCGAAAAGGCTTTTCTGTGACAGGAAAACGAGCTGTTTTACCCATCCGAAAATAAAGATCATCCAAAGGAAGTAATTCCTCTTTTCTTTCTGGCGGATTAAATAGATGAAGCACAATACCTCGAAAATCAGCAATACAATGGTCAGCGGATTAAAATCTCCCGGAAGCTTCAGCATTCCCCAGAAATTTCCGAGATTTGAGGTAAAATAGCCTACATTCTGTTCCCATGTAAATGCTTTATCGTAAGCAAGCTTCTTCGCAATAATGGTATTGTTTACCACTTCTCCGAAATAAAACCAGTTGAAGGCCAGGATAACGGAAATTCCAAGGATTCCTCCTAAAATATAATTCCATCTGATCTTTCTCGTCCATAAAAGATCCGTTAAGAACACAATTCCCAGAAAAATAACGGTATCGATACGGGTAAATAAAATCAGTACCGGCAGAACAATAAATGCCCATTTTTTGCCTTTGTGAAAGCCGTAATACAGCAGTGCCATTTCCAGGAAGAAAAGGATTCCGTATTCCATTCCCAGGATGGAAATTTTAATGGCAGGCGGTAAAATCCCGATTAAAAGTATGAACAGGGCTTTATGCCATGCATTTTTGAGCAGCAAGTGGGAAAGAAACAGGCTCCCGATTGTGAAAAGTACCGAATTAAAAATAAGAAGCGGTGCAATGAAGTATTCTTTTCCGAAAACCACATTAAAAAACCACGAAACAAAAACATAGAGATGCGTGGTGGATGCGGAAATTTTTACCGGCCCGTTAAAACCGATAACTCCGTAATCCAAAAGGTTCTGGGCTACTCTCCAGGTGATGAATGCATCTTCTTGGATATAGTGGGTCAGCAAAAATAAAAGCTTGAAAACAACTGTAAACAATACAGCATACCACGGGATTCTTTTACTTTTTATGTCTGTCATTGTGCTTCTTTGATTCAGCAAATATAACCTTAAAATTTCTGAGGCACAATAAATAAAAAAACGGAACCGAAGTTCCGTTTTAAGTTTTGTTATTATTGGGTTGCTTTGATAATGGAGGTGGTGATCTGATTTTCCTTTTCTTTCGAATAAGTAGAATCAAAAGGTTCCATAATATCAAACAGATACTGGTAGAACGGTGTGATTTTCTGAACCTGTTCAGATTCGTTCATCGCTTTTTCTTTGCCCATTTCTTTAAGGTTTTCAACGAATGTGTTGAATTTCTTATCGATCGGTTCTATTGATTTTACCAGATAATCGTATGCTTTATCTTTCTTCCCGATTTTTGTGTATGCATCGGTAACGGCAGAAACCACCAGGGAATATTCCATCGGCTTGGTCCTGATCTGTCTTCGCAGATAGCTTTGGTCTGCTTTGCTTAAGCTCATGTAATAATCATATTCCTCAAAAATTCCTTTTTTAAGAACTTCTGCAAGCTTCAGCCCTTTGGCTTCCTGTCCTGAAACAATATATCCATACGCCATTGAACTTAAGGAACGCGGATCATTGTATTTCTGTGCCGGGATTTCTTTTGAAGCAAGATCCAGCATCTCAAGGGCTTTCCCTTTCTGTCCGATTGCCGACAAAGCTGCTGCAGCCCTGCTGGCCGATGCCCTGTAGCTCATAATGTTGGACGTTGCAGTCTCATCAAAATGAGTATCCAGATCCTTGAAGTTACCCCATCTGTAGTTTTTCACCACGTTGTATAAAGAATTGGCATCTACCCTTCCCATTTCTCCGTCCGGCGTCTGCGGCGTGTGGATCGGGATCAGCCTGTAGCTGAATCCGTCAAACTGAAGATATTCGTCAAGGTAGAAAATATTTTCACTGTCATAGATTCCTCCCGAAGAGAAGTTGATCGGCTTTTTCCAGTCGAAATTGGCCAGGATATCCAGCATGATCAGGTTATTTTTGTATAAGGTATTGGATTTATACGTAATCATGATCTGGTTCACCGTATTGGCAAGATCTGCCTGATTGATGATGCCTGCCTGTAATGCATTTGCCTTGTTTACCGGTAAAATAAATTTATTCACAGGTAAAATATTGTATTTCTCATATTTCTCTTCCCCGAAATACATTTTAAGAAGTTCGTTTTTCGCAGGAGAAGTATATTTAAGAAAGCTGATTGCTTCCTTCATAGTCATTGAATCCTGAGTAAGGTATTTCCTGAACTCGGCAAATTCCGTTTCCGGAGCTCCCTGCTCTTTCAGCATGGAAAACAGCCCTTCCCAGTCATCCTTTTTCATCATATAGATCTGGTCGTTCACACCGTCCCTGTAATCTTCATGGGTCAGAACACCCGGAACCGGAGCTGCGTTGTAGGTCCTTCTCTTGATCTGATCAATGTTCCATGGTGTTGAGGCCAAAGTAAAGTTAACTACTTTTACATCATCTCTGAACTGTTCGGTTTCCTGGATTGCCCATACCGGATAGGTATCATTATCACCGTATACAAACAAAATGTCGTTTTTAGGCAGTGATTTCAATACGGAATACCCGTAATCGTAAGAAGTATACCGGTCATGCCTGTCGTGTACATTGTAATTCTGGAATCCCATTAAGAAAGGAACACCCAGTAAAACCACACCGGCCACGACATTGGCAGCATTGGATTTTACTTTTGACTGTAACAGCCAGAGAATAGCACCCGCTCCCAATCCGATCCAGATGGCAAAAACGTAGAACGATCCTACCATGGCATAATCCCTCTCTCTCGGTTCAAAAGGTTTTACACCCGTGTAGAAAACAATTCCCACACTCATCAATATAAAGATGGAAAGCATGGCGTAGAATCTTCCGAAATCCCTGTTCAGCTGGAAAAAGAACCCGATTAACCCTAATAACAAAGGCAGAAAGAAGAATTTTACCGTACTTTCATTCTTGAATTTCGCAGGCATCTTGTCCTGATTTCCTACAATGCTATTATCAATAAAAGGAATTCCGGAAATCCAGTTCCCTCTTGTGCTTTCCATATTCCCTTCAAGGTCATTCTGGCGGCCTACATAGTTCCACATCAGGTATCTTAAGAAGTAATACCCGTTCTGGAAGGTAATGAAATAGTCCATGTTCTGTGCCAGGGAAGGCTTCTGGATGGTAATTAAATTATACGGTTTCACCTTTAAATAATCGGAAGCCGTAATGGTTTTGTTTTCATATTTCTGCCTTAGCTCGTCGAAAATCTGCTTGGCTTCAGGGCTGTTGGCAACATCTTCATTGGCATAGTTAAATGAAAAATCCGGTGCGCCGTACATTGAAATATAGTTAGACATCACGTCTTTATCTTCATTGAACATCCTCGGCATAAAACCTACATGGTCTTTATTGAATACATATTTAAAACGGTCGCCGGTTTTTCTATAGGTTCCCGTCTTTTCGTCTTTTTCGTATGTTTCCCCTGTTTTTATGGTATTGAAACTTCCGTCTTCTTTTTTCTCAATTCCGTCTGATGTAAGGAAAGCCGTATAGTTCTGCCCGTAAATGGTAGGCCAGTCGCCGTACTGCTCACGGTTATAATAATCCAGCATCCCGATGGCGTTATCCGGGTCATTAAGGTTCATCGGTGGATTGGCATTGGCCCTGATAGGGATTACCATCCAGCAGGAAAACCCGATCATCATGAACACGACAGATAAAGCAATCGTCTGATACAGGTTCTTCTTAAGCTTTTGTGAATAGTTGATCAGGAAATAACACAGCGCCACCATTAAAATAAACCCTACAATGGTTCCGGAATGGAAAGGCAGGCCTAATCCGTTCACAAAGAAAATCTCAAGCTTCCCGAACAACGTCATGATCAGAGGGAAAATCCCTTTGAAGACGATGGCCAGAATAGCCAGCGTGATGACATTGGCAAGAATAAAGTTCTTCCACGTGAATTCATATTTTCTGGCGTAATATATAAAGCATACGGCAGGGATTGCCAGCATACACATCATGTGCACCCCTACAGAAAGTCCTAAAATAAAGAAAATCAAAATAATCCATCGCTCGCTGTCCGCAGCCTGGTGCTCATTTTCCCATTTGGTAATCAGCCATACCAGCAATGCAATGAACATTGATGCCATTGAATACACTTCCCCTTCCACGGCGGAAAACCAGAAGGTGTCTGAAAAAGTGAAACATAGCGCTCCTACAACCCCTGCAAACAGGATAGAAATTTCCTGATGCTTTGTAACATCTTCAAAATCCTTATGAAGAAGCCTTCTTACAAGATGTGTAATCGTCCAGAACAGGAACAGGATGGTGAAAGCACTGAACAGCGCAGACATCCCGTTGATCACAATAGAATAATTTTCGCCTTTTCCTAAAGCAAAAATGGCTGCCACAGCACCCACAATCTGGAATAATGCAGCACCGGGGGCGTGCGTTACTTCAAGTTTTACTGCTGAGGAAATATACTCGCCACAATCCCAAAAACTGAAATTGGGTTCTATGGTGGACAAGTATGTGATAAATGCAATGGCGAAAATCACCCATCCGAGAACGGTGTTCCACTGCCTGAAAGTCCAATTTTTCATAGTTTTAAATCAATTACGCGAAAATAAGGCTTTTATATGATTTTACACGGGTTTTAACAAAATTTAAAGGTTTTGGCTCGTTTTTTGAGAAGTTTGATTTTTGGAGAGAAAGCTTGAAAAATAAATTTATTCTTTTAAACATCAGAAATCAAACAAAAGTTTAGAAATAAATTTATTTTTTTGTATTTTTGCCGACAGATTTTTATTGGAAAAATAACAAATAATGAGTAATGTTTACGATAATATACTTGGCCTAATAGGAAACACGCCTATGGTAAAGCTTAACACTGTGACGAAAGATATTCCTGCAACCGTTTATGCCAAGTTAGAATCATATAATCCTGGACATTCCACTAAAGACAGAATCGCATTTCATATCATAGAAAACGCTGAGAGAAAAGGTTTATTAAAAGAAGATTCCGTAGTGGTAGAAACTACTTCAGGAAACACAGGATTTTCAATTGCAATGGTCTGCATTATCAAAGGATATAAATGCATCCTTGCCGTAAGCGACAAAACGAAGCCTGAAAAAATTGCCTATCTTAAGGCTCTGGGAGCTACCGTTTATATCTGCCCTGCAAATGTTCCGGCCAATGATCCCAGATCATACTATGAAGTAGCCAAAAGAATAGCTCTGGAAACCCCGAACTCTATTTATATCAATCAGTATTTCAATGAACTGAATATTGATGCACATTACCAGACCACGGGCCCGGAGATCTGGGAACAGACACAAGGTAAGATTACTCATCTTTTCGCATGTACCGGAACCGGAGGTACATTATCCGGATCTGCCAAGTTCTTAAAGGAGAAAAACCCCGGTATTAAAATCATCGGTGTTGATGCAGACGGATCTATCTTAAAAAGCTATCACGAGACCGGAGAAATCCATAAGGAAGATGTACACCCGTACCAGATTGAAGGCATGGGAAAAAACCTGATCCCTTCTGCCCTCCTCTTCGATAAAGTAGATGAATTTGTGAGGGTAAATGATGAAATGTCAGCGTACAGAACCCGTGAAATTGCTTTGAAGGAGGCTATTATGGGCGGATATACAACAGGCGCTGTCACTCAGGGGCTGATCCAGTATGCACAGTCTCACGAGCTTACCGCAAATGACCTCGTGGTATTAATTTATCCAGACCACGGATCCAGATATATTACAAAGGTATACAGTGATAAATGGATGGCGGAGCAGGGATTCATTAACAACTGCGTTCACAATTACGATGAAGTTTTTAAAACGGAGTTCATCAAATAAATAAGGAATAAAGAATTTATACAAATAAAGCCTTTTTTGTAATTACAAAAGGCTTTTTTACTTAAAAAACAGTAATACAATGTTGGATATTTTTGACAGAATAAAACAAAACCCGGGACCTCTTGGACAATTTGCAGATTATGCTGAAGGATATTTTGTTTTCCCTAAACTGGAAGGACCGATAGGTCCGAGAATGAAGTTTCAGGGGAAAGATGTAATTTTCTGGAGTGCAAACGATTATTTAGGACTTTGCAACCATCCGGAAGTACTGGAAGCTGATGCCAAAGCTGCCGCAGAATTCGGGATGTTTTACCCGATGGGTGCAAGAGCGATGTCAGGTGAAACCCAGCAGCACCAGCAACTGGAAAAAGAACTGGCAGAGTTTACCCAGAAAGAAGCGGCTTATCTGCTGAACTTCGGATATCAGGGAATGGTTTCTGCAATTGATGCTCTGGTAACAAGACATGATGTCATTGTTTATGATGCAGATTCTCATGCCTGTATCGTAGACGGTGTGCGTCTTCACATGGGTAAAAGTTTTACGTTCAAACATAACGATATTGCAAGCTTGGAGAAAAACCTCGCACGTGCCACCAAAGTAGCTGAAGAAAACGGAGGCGGGATCCTGGTTATTACGGAAGGTGTTTTCGGGATGCGCGGCATGCAGGGAAAATTGAAGGAGATCTGTGAGCTGAAGTCAAAATTCAATTTCAGGCTTTTAGTTGATGATGCACACGGTTTCGGAACTCTTGGAAAAACGGGAGCCGGAGCAGGTGAAGAACAGGGCTGCCAGGATCAGATTGATGTTTATTTTTCTACTTTCGCCAAATCAATGGCCGGTTTCGGAGCATTCCTTGCGGGAGATCAGACGATCATCAGGTTCTTAAAATACAACCTGCGTTCTCAGATTTTTGCCAAATCTTTAACCATGCCAATGGTAATCGGAGGTTTAAAGAGGCTTGAACTTTTAAGAACACGCCCGGAAATCAAAGATAAATTGTGGGAAAATGTAAACAAGCTTCAGAACGGACTGAAGGAAAGAGGCTTTAACCTTGGGAATACAAATACCTGTGTAACGCCTGTTTTCATTGAAGGAACTACCATTGAAGCTACTCTTTTAGCAAAAGATTTAAGAGAGAACTACGGAGTCTTTACATCCGTTGTGGTCTATCCGGTAATTCCTAAGGGAATGATCCTGTTAAGATTAATTCCTACCGCTTCACATACCGATTCAGAAATTAACGAAACGCTGAAAGCCTTTGAAGGCATCCGTGAAAAGCTTATTTCCGGACAATATAAGGAAATGGAAAAAGAAATGAACATCGAGTACAAGCAAATGTAACCGATTATTAAAATAATAGTAAAAACAGCTGTAGGACCTTCTTACAGCTGTTTTTTTGTAACAAATATTTAAAATATAATTAATATGGCAATTCCAAATTTTTAACATATTTTAACTCATATACGCTGTAATACCTTCATATAGCGTTATATTGTGTTAAAAATTAGGCTCTTAAGTCAGGTAAGGGTAAATTTGCCCTCATGATTTCAGAACATACAATTATGAAACACAATGTTAAGTACTTAAGAATTGTAATTTTGAGTTTAGTGTTTAGTTTAATTTCTATTGTCGGTAATGCACAAACCCATACCTACTTAGAAAGAAATAAAGCAATCGCATCTGAGCTTTCCTTGAAATACGGTATTCCGGTTTCAATTATTCTTTCCATAGCATTCGTTGAGTCCGGCGGAGGTACCAGTAAAAACTCCGTAACCTATAATAACCATTTCGGTATTGTAGGCAAAAACAATCCTCAGTCGAGATACAGAAGTTTTTCTTCGGTGAGAGAATGCTACGAGGCATTTTGTAAGTTAGTCGTAAAAAAAGACTATTATTCAGCTTTAAAAGGAAGCGGTGATTTCTCCAGATGGGTAAAGGCCATTGCATCCGCAGGCTACTCTACCCGCCCGAAGGAATGGATGAGAAGAATTAATCTGATCATCACCAAATACAGCCTTTCAAGCCTGTAAAATAAACAGAATTTATAATTTCCAAGCTCCGTTTTACGGAGCTTATTTTTTTTCACATTTATATTGTAAAGACTGATTTATCTGATTAAATTAGCCGGACAAATTTCCTTACGTTTTATGAATCCAAACAGAAATTGGAGAGTAATGGTTTTACTCTCCCTGTGCTTTGTCATTTACCTGTTTTCATCGGTCCTCATGTATGTTTTTAATGTTGAATGGAAACCTTTACAGAATGTAAATCTGCTATCAGAAATCATACACCCTGAAAAATTAAATGACGGTGCACTGGCTAATGACAGTTTGGAAAACTCTTCCAAAAGGGGCAATCGTGCAAAATATTTCGAATTATATAAGAAGCCGGACCTCATTACCGACTTTACGAAAGGAGACAGCATGACCGCGCTGATGCACTTTTCAGAAAAACTGGCCGAACTGAAAAAAACAAAAAAAGGAAAGATAAGGATCGCTTATTTTGGAGACAGCATGATTGAAGGTGACCTTCTTACCCGTAAACTGCGGAAGCTGCTGCAGGGTGAGTTCGGAGGAGCCGGTGTAGGCTACCTGCCTGTTCAGAGCAAAGTGGCGCCGGTACGGGAATCTGCAGAAATAAAAGCTGCCGGATGGAAAACCGTTAATTTCATGGAGAAAGGCGCTAAGAATATGTATGTTTCCGGCTTCAGCTTCAGCGGAACAGGAAACAGCCATTTTACGGATAAAACCCTGATCAGCGGTACCAAGACCAATAAATTTTTAATTTTCGGACAGTCACCGGGAAATGCTTCGGTAAATTATAACGGAGCCAACATTCTGCTTAATGCGACCCAGACTGTGAACAGGCAGCTGCTTGCGAATGACACGGTAAGGTCTTATTCCCTGAAAAGCAATACGCCTTCAGTGCCTTACTATGGAGTGAGCTTTGAATCTGACAACGGGATTATTGTAGATAATTTTTCTTTCCGCGGGATTACGGGGGTAGAATTTAAAAAAATAGATGAGCATTTTCTGAAAGCCGTCCAGGCACAGAACCATTATGACCTTATTGTGATGCAGTATGGTGTGAACCTGCTGTTCCGGCCGGATGATACGGACTATTCTTATTATGTAAAAGTCATGACGCCTACCCTGGTGAAATTTAAAAATGCATTTCCTGAAACCGATATCCTTATGGTGAGCACGGCAGACCGGGCATTCCGGTACAACGGTGAATTCCAGAGTGCAAAAGGCGTTCGCAATCTCGTGGAAACCCAGGCAAAAATGGCTTACGACAATAACCTGTCATTCTTTAACCTGTTTGAAACCATGGGCGGCGAAAACTCAATTGTGGCATGGGCCCAGAAAGAGCCTCCCCTCGCCAATAAAGATTACGTACATCCCAACGGGAGAGGAACAGATATCCTTGCAGAAAAGCTGTACCACGCCATGATGAAAGATTATAAAATTTATACTGCTAAAAAAAGATCTGCACAATGAACCACGTAGAGGCACTATTTTCGACATTTGACTGGAAAGCATTTCTGCATCAGTTTGTCTATGACAGTAAAAATCCCCTGCTGTTCAATAACGGATTTTTTGTATACTTTTTTACGCTGTTTATTATTCTTTTCTATCTGCTAAGAAATAACTTCACGGCAAGAAGGTACGTTTTTACGTTTTTCTCGCTGTATTTTTTCTATAAAGCAAGCGGATGGTTTGTAGGGCTCGTCATTGTCTCTGCCATTGTTAATTATATAATTTCCAACGGCATATATAAAAGTCCGCAGAAAGCAAGGAAAACAGCACTCCTGGTCCTGAGCATTATTTTTAATCTCGGCCTTTTATTCTATTATAAGTATACCAACTTTTTTATTACGCTTTATAATGAGTTTTCCAGTGCGGAAATCCATCCGCTGAATATCCTGCTGCCTATCGGTATATCGTTTTTTACCTTTGAAAATTTAAGTTATACCATTGATGTATACCGGGGAGATTTCAAGCCGGCAAAGAAATTTACGGATTACCTGCTGTTCCTTTCTTTTTTCCCGAAGCTGATGATGGGTCCGATTGTACGGGCGCATGATTTCGTGCCGCAGATCAATCAGCCTTATTTCCTCTCGGAAAAAGATTTTGCCATGGGATTTTATCTGATTATTTCGGGACTGATTAAAAAGCTGATTATCTCCGATTATATTACGCTGAACCTTGTCAATTATATCTTTGATAACCCTTCCCTTCATGTGGGTCTGGAGAACCTGTTTGCCGTGTATGGTTATGCCATGGTGATCTACTGTGATTTCAGTGGGTACAGTGATATTGCCATAGGGATTGCGCTTTGGCTCGGAGTAAAGATCCCTGCAAATTTTATGTCGCCTTACCAGAGTAAAAACATCACGGAGTTCTGGAGGAGATGGCACATTTCCCTTTCTTCGTGGCTTAAAGATTACCTGTATATTCCGTTGGGAGGCAACCGGAAATTTTCGCTGGCATCTGTTATTTTTGTGTTAGCATTCCTGTGCGGAACTTATTTTACTTCCGTTGGGTTATTCAAACTTGCTCCTTTGTATGCGGGACTGATTACGCTGCTGATGCTGGTTATCTTTATACTTCCGGCCGTGATTACCAAAAACTCAAAAGGGATTGCTGCTAACTTCAATCTCCTTACCACCATGCTTCTGGGTGGGTTCTGGCATGGCGCCAGCTGGAATTTTATTATCTGGGGAGCCATCCACGGAATCGGTCTGGGAATTCACAAGATCTGGATGCTTACCACAGGAAAAGCATTTTCAGGCTTTAACAATAATATAGTGTATAAGATCGTCATGGGCGTGGTTACCTTTCATTTTGTATGCTTCGGATGGATTTTCTTCAGAGCAGAAAACTTTGATATTGCGATTTCCATGCTGAAACAGATATTTTATAATTTTGACGCCAGCGCTTTTGCTCCGTTTTATGATAACTATAAAGAAGTACTGGGCATGATCGTTTTAGCCATGGCCATCCACCTTATTCCTGAAAATGCTGCCGAAAAGTTTATTTCAAAGAGAGGGAGCATCCCTTTAATTGTATATATCGTTATCTTTTTTGCATTCCTGCTGGTGTATGGTTATTTCAAGTCTGCAGAACAGGTGCTCCCAATTTACCTTCAGTTTTAGAAGATTCTGTTTATTGAGTAATTTCGGAAAATGCCTTCCAGATAAGTTCGGCCTGGTTTTCATAACCAGGCTTTACAAAATGTACGCCGTCTGAAGCAGCTTCTTTTTTTATCTGTGCCTTTTTAAAGGATCCTTTTCCGCCGCTGGCCTGATAAAGATCAAAGAATGCAGCATTGTTCTGTACGGCACTTTCCCTGAGCCAGCTTACGATTTCCGGGACACGCGACTGTTTCGGTATATTGTCCGGCGGGGAAACCAGCAATACCGGAAGCGCAGCATTTTCTTTACGGAATTTCGTGATGAGTTCCGTAACGGCATATTGAAATTCTTCTTTGCCTATCGGGGCGAAAGCTTCATTGGTTCCCAGGGCGATAATCAGGATATCAGGCTGCAGAGTAACGAGCTGCTGTACCTGAAGCGGATACTTCAGAAAATCTGTATATGTGGCACCGTTCACCCCTACCGTATTGAACACAACCCCTTTTTCAACATTTCTTAAAAACTGGAATCCATAGAATATATTTCCGGCAGGATTATCGGAACGCATTAAAAATACCTGCTGCGGCTCCTTTACCTTAATCTCTGTTTTGAATCCTGTCAGTTTCTTACTGGCAACCGGCTCAATCTGGTTTTCAAAATCAGCATTATAGACCAGGTAATTCCTTTCTGTTTTATAGCTTGCTCCTTCAACGGGATGTAAGATCCGGGCTCCGTTTAGCTGTCTCAGCCTGGTGGTGGTACTGTTGTATTTTGAAACAATTTCATGGAATGTTTCCCCGGAAGCGGCAGTATGATTCAGGGTTTCTTTCTTTTTTTCAATGAAATTTTTAAGAGGCTGTGTTTCCTTATACAGTGTTATTTCGCTGCCGTTCATCTGTGCATCATGGTAAATGACCACCTTATCAAAAGCATCCTGAGGATTTTTAAAACTTATTTCAAGTAAAGAATTCTCTTTATTCCCGATCACAAAACCACCCGCTCCGATCTGCGGAAACAGCTTCTGCTCATGAACCAACCTGAAGGTTTCCCACGTGCGGTTACTGGCCGAAGTGAAATCATCTGACCCATTTGTATTGGCCACCGTATAAGGAAAAACCATTCCGCGGCCTGCATTTCCATACTGGTCCTGGAACTTTTTTCTCAGGTAAGAAGTAAGCCAGTCTGCCTGGATATGAGAATCTCCCATCAACAAAATCTGGGAAACTTTATTCCGCTTCAGCTTTTCCGTAAAAGGTCTTAACGTTTCCGCATGTTCAATCTGCTGTGCCTGCATGCCTGCTGACAACAGCAACAACAGGATGCCTAAATTTCTGCCCGTAATTTTCATACCGTGAATTTATAAATTTTTCTGATAGAGCCATCTCATAATCTAAAATAAGTCAGTCTGAATTTTAAATATTAACTTTGCAAAAATTTTCCTTTTGAAAGACCTGCTTCTTATCACGCCTCCTTTTACCCAGCTTAACACGCCCTATCCTGCTACAGCTTATATCAAAGGGTTCCTTAATACCAAAAATATCTCAAGCTTCCAGATGGATCTGGGGATAGAAGTTATTCTTAAATTATTTTCAAAAGAAGGCCTGGAGAAGATTTTCAGTAAAGAAATTGATGTTCACAGCAGTTCAGAAAATTCCCAAAGGATTTTTACATTGAGAGATGAATATGTAAAAACAATCGACCAGGTAATTGCTTTCCTTCAGGGCAAAACGCCTACACTGGCAAGACAGATCTGTTCCATGAACTTTTTGCCTGAAGCTTCGCGGTTCAATCAGCTGGATGATATGGAATTTGCGTTCGGGAACATGGGGTTGCAGGACAAGGCCAAACATCTGGCTACCTTATATTTAGAAGACCTATCTGATTATATTATTGAGCATACAGATGCTGATTTCGGGTTCAGCAGATATGCGGAACGGTTAGGGAAAAGTGCCAATTCTTTTGATGAATTATATGCTAAAATTTCCGGAGATACGACCTTTATTGATGGTGTTACATTAAAAATCCTGCATGAAAAACTGGAAGCTGTTCAGCCGAAACTGGTCTGTTTTTCAGTGCCGTTTCCCGGGAATTTATACTCTGCTTTCAGATGTGCAAAATTAATTAAAGCGCATTTTCCTCATATCAAAACAGCAATGGGCGGCGGCTTTCCTAACACGGAACTGCGGGAAGTAAAGGATCAGAGGGTATTTGAGTTTTTTGATTTTATTACGCTGGATGACGGTGAACTTCCGCTTGAACTCCTTTATGAGCATGTTTTTCATGCCAAAGAAACCGGGGAATCTGAGTTTAAAAGGACCTTTTTGGTTGAAAATCAGAAAGTCGTTTATAAAAACAATTCCAAAAGACCGGATTATAAACAGGCGGATATCGGAACTCCGGATTATACAGATTTACAGCTGGACCAATATATTTCCGTTATTGAAATTGCTAACCCGATGCACAGTTTATGGAGCGACGGCCGATGGAATAAGCTGACCATGGCGCATGGATGCTATTGGGGGAAATGCACATTCTGTGATATTTCTCTGGATTATATTAAAATTTATGAACCGATTTCTGCTAAAATCCTGGTAGACAGGATGGAAGAGCTGATCAAAACAACCGGGGAAAACGGATTCCATTTTGTGGATGAAGCAGCTCCGCCCGCTCTGATGAGGGAAGTGGCACTGGAAATTCTGAGGAGGAACCTTATCGTTACCTGGTGGACAAATATCCGTTTTGAAAAAAGTTTTACTAAAGATTTGTGCTTTCTGCTGAAACTTTCAGGTTGTGTAGCGGTTTCGGGAGGGCTTGAAGTGGCCAGTGACCGTCTATTAAATCTCATTGATAAAGGAATTTCTGTGGAACAGGTGGCGAAAGTAACCCGGAATTTTACAGAAGCCGGAATTATGATCCATGCTTATCTAATGTACGGTTACCCGACCCAGACGGTTCAGGAAACGGTTGATTCCCTGGAAATGGTGCGCCAGATGTTTGAAATGGGAATTTTGCAGAGCGGATTCTGGCATCAGTTTGCTATGACTGCCCACTCTCCTGTCGGACTCAATCCGGAAGAATTTGGAGTGACTCCTTTGAAACAGGAAATTTTATTCGCAAATAACGATATTGATTTTACGGATAAAACCGGGATTGACCACGGCAAATTCAGTTTCGGATTAAAAAAATCACTGTTTAATTATATGCACGGAATTAATTTTGAAATCCCGCTTCAGGAATGGTTTGACTTTAAAATTCCGCGGACCAGCATCGATCCTGATTATATTCATGACTGTCTGCTGGAAGATGAGGATTTTAAGTTCAAAGGTAACGCAAAAGTCATTTTTATTACCAAAAACGTAATCGCTGAGAATCGCTTAAAAACAAAAAAGAAATATAATTACCCGTACACGAAAATTACAGTCCATTTAAAAACCAATACGGTGAGCATAGAATTGGATCAGGAACAGGCAAAGTGGCTGATAAAAATGTTTCAGGACCATTCTACTGAAAATCAGAAAAAAGTTACCCTTCAGCAACTTAAGTTAAATTTTGAAGAAAATTTTGAAAATTTTGAATTATTCTGGTTTTCAAAACCGATACAGCAGCTGAAAGATAACGGGGTAATTTTAAGTCTTTAATTTTTAGATATTTTCAGTTAGAATTTAAAAACTGATCTGCGGAATGATAATTAAACGGAAATTTAATTATAATGCATTAAGTTTATTTTTCAACGCCGTCTTTGGTAACTTCGCCAACAATTACTTTTTCCTGAATTTTAATAAAATTCGGATCCATCATAGCCATACGTTCTGCAAGGGCTTTATACGTTGGAAATTTTAAAAGTGCTGCGCGTCCGGATATTTCCCTGTAAACGGTAAATGTTTTTCCGCCGGCAGATTTCAGCTGTTTGGTAGTCGTGATATACCTCCCAATGTATTTGCTTTTGGCATCGTAAATTTCAATATCAACAAAAGTTTTATCGGTAACCGTATCATCAGACCCGAAGCTTACGGGTAGATTGGTGAAATATCCCACCGGCTTTCCGTTGCTCAGGATTTCGCCTACATTATTAACGGTGATATTCAGTTTGTCTATTTTACTTCTTGTGGTGTAAGCATCTTTGGTCTTGCTGTCCAGCTTCCGCTTCGGGTTATTTTTAAAGAGCTCATCCAGGTTTTTAATGTTGATCCCTCTTTCATCAATGATCTTAAATCCTTTTATTGAGGTATATACTGCCGATTTCTCTTCACCCGAAAATGCAGACGGAGAAATATAATCCAACTCAAGTGTTTTTTCCTGGTTATAGATCCTGTTTAATTTAATATAGCTGTCCCGTACGGAATCGACAATACTTTTGTCTACAAATTCCATCGTGTACACCGGGTTTTCCTTAAGGTCCATGAAAGTATAGAGGCTGCCTTTATTGGTGATCTTGGCCACATGTATTCCATCAATCGTTATAATGCCTCTTTTGGTCCTGATATTCTGGGCGTTTAGGATCATGCCCAAAACTGTAAATAAAATGATTAGACTCCTTTTCATAAACCGGTTGCTTCTTATATACATAAAAAAAAGTGTAACAAAGTTACACTTTCTTGAAAATATATTTAGCTCTTCATTTAATTATTCACAAAGGATAATTCCTTTATTATGATTAAATTCTACAACACCGCTTGTGATAGGATAAGAAAAAACAGAGTCTTTCTCATTTTCTTTGGTAAAATATTTTACATACGTTTCGCTGATGGATTTCGTATATAATTTTACGTTACCTCCGACTAATGAAGAAACAATTCCTGCGTGGTTGGTCATGATGTGGAATTCACCATCCTTTCCCGGCAGCAATACAGAATCTACTTCTCCTTCAAAAACTACGTATTCTGGTGTTAAAATTTTTATATTCATTTCTTTAGATTTGAAGATTTCAGATTTCAGATTTCAGACAACATTAAAGTCTCATGTCTTGAATCTGATCCCTTTTGTCTAATTTATTAAGCGTTATCAGCTAACATTTTTTGTCCAGCTTCAATTGCTTCTTCAATGGTTCCTTTTAAGTTGAAAGCAGCTTCCGGTAAGTGATCCAGTTCACCATCCATGATCATGTTGAATCCTTTGATGGTATCTTTGATGTCTACCAATGATCCCGGGATCCCTGTAAACTGTTCTGCTACGTGGAAAGGCTGAGACAGGAATCTCTGAACTTTTCTCGCACGGTAAACTACAGATTTATCTTCTTCAGAAAGTTCTTCCATCCCTAAGATTGCGATGATATCCTGAAGTGCTTTGTATCTCTGAAGGATTTCTTTTACTCTCTGTGCACAGTCATAATGCTCTTCCCCGATAATTTCCGGAGCAAGGATTCTTGATGTAGAAGCCAATGGATCTACTGCCGGGTAAATACCTAATGAAGCAATTTTTCTGTCCAGTACCGTAGTTGCATCCAGGTGGGCAAACGTTGTTGCCGGAGCCGGGTCAGTTAAGTCATCCGCAGGTACATAAACGGCCTGTACTGAAGTAATGGATCCGTTTTTAGTTGAAGTAATTCTTTCTTGCATCGCACCCATTTCAGATGCCAGTGTCGGTTGGTAACCTACCGCAGAAGGCATACGTCCAAGAAGTGCAGACACCTCAGAACCAGCCTGTGTAAAACGGAAGATATTGTCTACGAAGAACAATACGTCTCTACCCTGTCCGCTTTCTCCACCGTCTCTGTAGTACTCAGCTAAAGTAAGACCAGAAAGTGCTACTCTTGCTCTTGCTCCTGGCGGCTCGTTCATCTGTCCGAAAACGAATGCTGCTTTAGAATCTTTCATAGCTTCCAAGTCTACTTTAGAAAGATCCCAACCACCGTTTTCCATAGAGTGCATGAAATCATCACCATACTTGATAATTCCTGATTCAAGCATCTCTCTCAAAAGGTCATTTCCTTCTCTCGTTCTTTCACCTACTCCGGCGAAAACAGAAAGACCTCCGTGTCCTTTTGCAATATTGTTAATCAACTCCTGGATCAATACTGTTTTACCTACACCGGCACCACCGAACAACCCGATCTTACCTCCTTTTGCGTAAGGCTCAACCAAGTCGATTACTTTAATACCTGTAAATAAAACTTCTGCAGAAGTTGAAAGCTGATCAAATTTCGGAGCTGGTCTGTGAATAGGAAGACCACCTTCCTTAGATATATTTTGAAGTCCGTCGATAGCATCCCCAACCACGTTGAAAAGTCTTCCGTTTACAGCTTCACCAATTGGCATTGTGATTGGATTTCCGTATCCGATTACATCCTGCCCTCTCTGAAGACCGTCTGTAGCATCCATTGCGATACATCTTACCGTATCTTCACCAATATGTTGTTCTACTTCCAAGACTACTTTTTCACCGTTCCCTTTTGTAATCTCCAACGCGTCATAAATGCTCGGAATTGCTTCCACATTTGAAAAGACTACGTCGATTACAGGACCAATAATTTGAGAAATTTTTCCTTTAATTTGGTTTGCCATTGCTAAATTTTTTCTTGGTGCAAATATAATGATTCTTCATAAACCTACAATTGGTAAAAAAAAGATTTTTATCATACTTTTCACTAATTTTCATATGCTTTAATCTGAATGCAGAACAATGCCATATTGCCGGGAAATATTGATAAACGGTTATATCGATACATTGTTACATTATTTCTATATTTGCAGTCAAATTTTTTCCGTTTTGAAAGTTTTCAGAAATTTCTCAGATTATTCTTCCCACAGGCCTTTAGCACTATCTTTAGGGATGTTTGACGGGGTCCATCTCGGGCACAAAAGCATTATTGATACGCTGATAAACGTAGGTAAAGAAAATAATCTGGAAACGGCAGTGCTTACTTTCTGGCCGCATCCGAGATTTGTTTTCAATCCGAATGAAGACCTGAAGCTGCTGAATACCGTGGAAGAAAAAAAATTCTTGATGGAAAAATACGGCATCGGCAATTTATTTCTGAAAGAGTTTGATGAAGAATTCCGGAATCTGACCGGTGAAGAGTTTGTCCGCCGGATTTTAATTGAAAAACTGCATGTGAAATATCTGATCATCGGATATGACCATTCTTTTGGGAAGAACAAAAGCGGGAATTTCGAACTGCTGCAAAAACTGTCACAGGAACTGGATTTTGAAGTGGAACAGATGGAAGCCGTCAACATCCACGAAAACAATATCAGTTCTACCAAGATCAGGAATGCTCTTTCCGCCGGCGATATCAGAAAAGCCAATGAAATGCTGGGTTACTCCTACTCTGTTTCCGGAACTGTGGTTCACGGAAAGAAAATCGGGAGAACGATAGGCTACCCTACAGCTAATATTGATACTGATTCCATTAAACTTCTGCCTAAAAAAGGGGCTTACATTGTTGAAGTCTTTGTCAACGGCCTGCAGTTTAAAGGAATGCTGAGTGTGGGGACAAATCCAACGGTAAACGGTGAAAAACTAACGGTTGAAGTCTATATCATTAATTTTGACCAAGATATTTATGGTGAAAATATTACCGTAAAGTTCAGGGATTTCCTTCATGATGAAATTAAATTTGAAGGACTGGAGAAGCTGATTGAAAGACTGGATGAAGATAAAAAATTGGCGGAGGAATTTGAATTTTAAAGTATTGCTTGAAAGAATAATAAATTGGATTGAAAATTCAACTCAAATTCGCATTTGCAAATACTTGTTGTACAATTTTAATCTTCTAATTCAATAGGATTTTGTGCTTTTTTTTGCGCTTCATTTATTTTTTGCCGCTCACGCAAATTATCTTTCGGATCCTGTGAAAATACCGTACCCATGCTTTCTAATTGATATTTAGCATTTTCCCTGAAATTTGCCCTTGCCTGAACTAATTCTTTTTTTGTTACTACTTTTGCGCTTTGAAAATGCTCCATATTTATTGGTACCGTTTTTCCCTTCAAATTAGAACTTGATACAGACTTTACCAATTCAAAGTCATAGTCTCCCGTTTTATCCGTTATTTTCACAATTAAGCCCGGAAGACCACTAAATTTATAGGGGCCATAAGGAAGAGGAATTTCGGTTGAATACCAGGCAATCCAATCTCTGCCTTTGTATCTTACCTCTGCTTTTTTACAGGCAATAGAATTAATTACCTTTTGTTCATTACTGAGTTTCCAATCATTAATTACAGGACTATTGTAAGATAATAAGGTCATTCCTACTGACATATAATATTGGAACGTTTCATTTGTCTGGATAATTAAATAGCTGGATGTAGGTGCTGATAAATTACTCAAATCAATATGACTCTTATTTTTATTAAATTCTGCCGTAAAAACGGAGTCAAATTTCAATCGGTTTTCACTGATAAAAAAAGCACGGTCATCACTTACCTGTAATGAGAAAAGTTCTTTATAAATATAATCCCGATTTAAAGTATTGGGTTTACATTGCAGCAAATAAGTAAATTTACCCCGTAATGAGTCGGTCTTTTGAGAAAAAGATAAGGAGAAAAATAATACGAATATAATTGTTAAAATGTTTTTTTTTATAAAATTCATGCCCTCTGATTATGAAAAACCGTCCAAAGAACTCATATTCCCACTTTATATTACAAATATTTTTTATTCTAATCCTAAAAGCAAGAAAAGTATTTTTTGAACGGTTCATATTATTACTTTAGATTAATTTGCCCTTAAAGCTTACTCAGTTATAAATGGGAAATTAAGGTTCATAAGGGCTGTCAATCATGCAATAATTATTTTGAATCTGCTGTCCCCAATATATCCATTGCTCAGCAGTCCAATCCTGATAGGTATATGCAGAGGTACAGGTTACTGTGACAGTTGCACACTGTCGTTTTTTCGCAACTTTAGTTTCTAAGGTTGTTTTGTTTTTGTTTTTTACAGTGACTTCTTTTTTACTGTCTGATTTTTTATCATTCTCATACTTTGGAGTAACCGTATTTGCACTTACGGCTACTGTTGCCAAAATTCCGGCTAGTAAAATTATTTTTTTCATTGTAATAAATTTTAAAATTAAATTTAAGTTTTGTGTTTAAGCTTTTTGCGCAATTAGTTTCAACACTTCAAAGAAAAACAAAAAATGTGGTATGACAAATATTTTTTATCACATATTATTGAAAAATTTATTATGTTAAACAACATGAAAACAATCAGTTATAATGCTTTATAATATAATAAGTAATAAAAATAAACTGTTTATATTACAAAAAATCATGTAGGAGAATTCTCAATTTCCTGTTTTGCTTTTTTTGTCAGTGAATTGAATACCAGTTCATACAGCTGGTCAATAAGTTTTAGGATCAGATCTCTTTTCAGTCCATCTGTAAGAACAGAATTCCAATGGGTTTTATTCATGTGAAAGGCACCTGTAATCTGCGGATACGGCTCACGGAGCTCAGCACTCCAATCAGGACCGATTTCTATATTGAAGGAATACTGAGTGTGGGTACAAACCCAACGGTAAACGGTGAAAAACTAACGGTTGAAGTCTGTATCATCAATTTTGACGAAGATATTTATGGTGAACATATACCGTAAAGTTCAGGGATTTCCTTCATGATGAAATTAAATTTGAAGGACTGGAGAAGCTGATTGAAAGACTGGATGAAAATAAAGATTAACCGAGAATTTTATTTTTAAAGATTTGATTTATTACTCAATAATCAGCTCCAGAGGATTTGCATATTTCTCATTTTCTTCTCTTTGTTTTTCTCTCTGTCTTAACATTTCCTGCCCTTTTATAATGGTGGTTCCATAACTTGCCAATACTCCGGCTGCATTAGCCGCAGCATTTCTTACCGCTTCTTTCAGTTTCAGTTGCGTCGTTTCTATGGCTCCGGTATATCTTGTTTTCTTAATATTGATTACTTTGCCCTTCAATTGAGAGTTAGGTACAGAGTTTACCAGTTCAAAATCAAAATCTCCTTTATCATCTGTTATTTTAATGATCAATCCTGGTAATCCGCTGAATTTCAACGGACCGTAAGGAAACGGAATTTCTGGGGAATACCATGCAATCCAGTTTCTTCCTTTAAAGGTAACTTCTGCTTTTTTACAAGTAATCGTATTGATTATTTTTGCTTCATCAACAAGTTTCCAGTTCTTGATTACCGGCTCTTTATAAGTAAGTAATGCCATTCCGGCATAGTCGAAATACTCAACCTTATCATTTGACTGGATAATGGTAAAATTAAAATTTGTTTTTGGAATCCCTACTCCTTTTTTCCAGCCAAGCGTTATGCTTCCATCAGGATTATGTGTTGTTGTCCCGGAAACCGCCATCACAGAGTCACTTTTTAAGGACACTGTATTAGCAAAAAAGGCACGATTATCAGAAATTTGTAACAAAAATGAATCTTCGCTCCTGTGATCAGTGCGCTTATCAAATTTAGCTTTTACAAGATATGTAAATTCACCACGCAAAGAATCATGTTTGTTTGTTTGGGCAGAAGATAAGACAGTAATAAATAAGATTAATAGTTGAAGGAATTTTCCACAGAGATTCATAGACAGTATTTTCATGATAAAATTGCACTTATGGTGTAATAATTGTCCACTATAAGTGCATAATTTAGATTACTTTTTACGCGTAATTTTGAGTAGGTCCACTGTAAGCTGGCTTAGGACAATAGTTGCTTCAATTTTATCACGCCACTCACTCGCCTGTTGTGGAGCCAATCCTGAGTAGTTGTAGCAGTAAAACCACAAGAAGTTTCTGCAAACCATTTTTGTGGTAATTTCCCACCATTTACTATTTTAAGTTCATTTCGTGATAATTTCTTTAAATTTTTTATTGCGTTAAAATTCTTGATTAATAATAGGTTTATGTTAAGCTATTGCGCAATTAGTTTCACACTTCAAAGAAAAACAAAAATGTGGTATAACCAATGTTTTTTATCACATATTATTGAAAAATTTATTATGTTAAACAACATTAATACAGCTAGTTATAATACTTTATAATACAATAATAAATAGAAATAAACTGTTTATATTACAAAAAGTTAGGTGTTAGAATTCTCAATTTCCTCTTTTGCTTTTTTGGTCAGTGAATTAAATACCAATTCATATGACTGGTCAATGAGTTTTAGGATCAGATCCCTTTTCAGTCCATTTGTAAGGACAGAATTCCAATGGGTTTTATTCATATGAAAGGCACCTGTAATCTGTGGATACTGTTCACGGAGCTCAGCACTCCATTCAGGATCTGTTTTTACATTGATTCCCAAAGGCTGTTTTTCAAGAGCCATCAGCAGGAACATCTTTGTCCCTACTTTCAGGACGAGGGTTTCATTGTCAAACGGAAAACTTTCCGTTACTCCTTTTTTAGCGAGGCAGTAGTCTAAAATTTCGTTGGCATCCATGAATTGATGATAAGTGATTAATGATGACTGATATTAATTTCAAATTTAGTAATTTTAAGAAACAAACATTACCACACAAACAGTATTATATGAAAGCTCTCGTCATTGGTGCTACAGGCGCTACAGGAAAAGATCTGGTTAAACAGCTACTCAACGATCATGACTTTGAACAAATTGATATTTTTGTAAGAAAACCTGTTGATATTCAGGATCCTAAACTGAATGTGCATGTGGTAAACTTTGATCAGCCTGAAGAATGGAAACATAAAGTAAAAGGTGACGTGGCGTTTTCCTGCCTGGGAACTACTCTAAAAGCTGCAGGAGGCAAAGAAGCCCAGAGAAAAGTAGATTTTGATTACCAGTATGAATTTGCAAAAGCAGCCAGAGAGAACCATGTGGATGATTATATCCTGGTTTCGTCATACGGCGCTGATCCGAAATCTAAAATCTTCTATTCTAAAATGAAAGGCGAGCTGGAAGAAGCGGTAAAGCAGCTGCATTTTGAAAAAATCACGATTTTCAGGCCTGGTATGCTGGACAGAAAGGATTCTGAACGGACCGGAGAAGTATTGGGAGGAAGAATTATAAAGTTTGCCAATACATTAGGACTTCTGGAAAGTCAGAAACCGCTCCCGACGGATGTTTTAGCAAAAGCCATGATCAATTCTTCTAAGATTAAAAGCAACGGATATTCCAGTATTGAACTGGGAAATATTTTCGGTTTTGCAGAGAAAAGCAATGATCAGCACTAACTTTTTGGGCTATTACCCACTGATTTTATATTTATCAATTCAAATAAAAGTCTACGACCAATAGTTCTATAAAATAAGTTTAAATATACTCTAAAAAAGCAGCTCCACCCAACGTAATATTTTAATATCAAATTGAGTGGAGCCGTTAATTTTTTTTATTGAAAATCTATTTCAGGTACTTTGTTATCGCTTCATCAGTAGGCTTTGTTGTGCTTACGAAAGAATCAATTAGTTTTCCGTTTTCATCAACCAGGAATTTAGTAAAGTTCCACATGATGGTTGAATTTTTCACACCGTTCAGTTCTTTTTCGGTTAGATATTTAAAGATCGGAGCGGTATCACTTCCTTTAACGGAAACTTTTGCAGCCAAAGGAAATGTTACGCCAAAGTTTTTCTGGCAGAATGCACCGATTTCCTTATTGCTTCCCGGCTCCTGGCCTCCGAAATTGTTTGCCGGAAATCCTACCACCACCAGTTTGTCTTTGTACTCCTGAGATACTTTTTCAAGATCGGCATACTGCGGCGTGAAACCACATTCTGAAGCTGTATTGACGATAAGGATTTTCTTTCCTTTAAAATCTGCAAAATTAATTTCCTTCCCTTCTTCCAAGGCCGGAACTTTATAATCATAGATTGATTTTCCCATTAGTTCTTTGGTTTTGGCTTTAGATGCCTCGCTTTTTTTCTGTGCACAGCTGTTAAAGAATGCAACAAAAGAAAGCAGCATGATGAATAATCTTTTCATAATATTTTTATTTAGTTTAGAATTTAAACGTATTGGAAGGAAATACTTTGTTGATGTCTATCCTGTTGATCATCATCACATAATCCCCGTCCTTTTTTGTGCTGGCAGATTCAATCCTGAAAGGCATTGAAAGGTTTCCCACTTTTTTATATTCCGAATAATCCAGGGTTTCATCCTTTTTTATTTCCCTTAACAGCATATAGGTTCTGGTATCGAAATAATACATGTTTTTATTGACATTCTTTGTTAGTTCAACTTTATGGCAGTAGATATTCCCGATCTTTTCTTTTCCCAGATACTTTGCTTCAAATCCTTTCTTTTCCCAATCAATAAAATCATTGTCGAAACTTTCAGGTACATATCCTGCATATTCCTGGACTTTATTATTGGCATAATTCATCGCATACCCTTTGGATCCGTCATAGCCTTCGATAGCGGTGTCTTTTCCGCTGATGGTAATCACTGTTTTTGTAAGATTCGGACGCTGCTGGTAGATTTTTATCGGGTATTCATCCTTAACCCCCAAAATCACTTTCCCTTGGAGTAATACTGAATTTAATAACTTCCAATTTGTTAATCCTCCGGATAATTCTATATTTTTATCGATGATTTCCTTTGCAGTCTGGGCAAAAGACCATTGGGAAAATACCAGGACGAAAACTAACAGTAATTTCTTCATTCAATTTATTTATAATTTCAAATATAAGCTTTTATTAATGTACCATGTACCTGTTAACCGTTTTATCATTGTCGATTACTCGGAAAGTAATTTCCTTGCTTTCTCCAGGTCTTCCGGCGTGTCGATCCCTACCCCGATAAAATTGGTTTCTATCATCTTGATTTTCATTCCGTATTCCAGGTAACGGATGCATTCTATTTTTTCTGAAATTTCCAGCGGCTTCATCTCCAGTTTTGAAAACTGAATCAAGGCATGCTTTCTGAAAGCATATACCCCGATGTGCTTAAAATAGCTTACCTCATAAGATATTTCCCTATGAAAAGGAATCACGGACCGACTGAAATACAGGGCGAAACCGTTGTTATCCGTAATCACTTTTACATTATTCGGGTTTTCGATTTCTTCTTTTTCCGTGAGCCTGATTTTTAATGAAGCTAAAGAAATTTCCTGATTTTCATCATTATGGAATACTTCGATCAGCTGTTTCAGCGGTTCTAATTTAAGAAACGGCTCATCTCCCTGAACATTGATCACAATATCACAGTCGATATGCTGCACAGCTTCTGCAATGCGGTCGCTTCCCGTTTCATGCTGACCGGTCATGACTGCTTTTCCACCATTTTTTACAATTTCATTAAAAATAATCTCTGAATCTGTCGCCACAAAAACTTCATCAAATAAACCTGTCTCCAGAACATTTTGATAGGTTGTCGCGATAACGGTTTTTTCTCCAAGCATCTGCATCAGCTTTGCCGGAAAACGGCTTGCTTCGTAGCGTGCGGGAATAACTGCGATGATTTTCATATGCTAAGTAGTTATGAGTTATTAATTATGAGTGATGAGTCTTATTATTTGGGTTGATTATTATACTTCGTCTAATCTCTAATATTTCCAGAGCCTGACCTTTTAAACTTTCAAATTCTTCTTTTGAAATATAAGAAGTTCCTGAGCATAAGATTTGTTTGGATAAAATGTATTCTCTTTTTCAACACTAAACTTCTTATAAAAACTGACAATATGTATTGCAAATTCAAAGCTCTTTTTTCCCGACAATACTTTCACTCATAACTCATAATTAATAACTAATAACTTATCTGTTATTTTAAAGCATTTAAAGCCTCTTCCAGTTTCGGCATCATTGCAGAAATCTCTTCAGTAGCTAAACCTCCGACAGAAGCTCTGAACCAAGGCTCCGACTTTTCTTCCCCGAAAGCAGAAAAAGGAACCAAAGCAACCCCAGCCTCATTAATTAAGTAGAATACCAGATCAGAAGAATTCTCAATCACAGAACCGTCAGGTTTTGTCTTTCCGATATACTCTAATTTAATGGTAAGGTAAAGTGCGCCCATGGGTTTGATACTGTCTACAGCAAGGCCTTTTCCTTTCAGATCCTGAATTCCGGCATGAAGAACTTTTAAGCTTTCTTCCAGTTTTCCTTTGAAATCTTCTACAAAAGCATTAACGTCATCCGGGTTCTGGTAATATTTTGCGGTTGCCTCCTGTTCCGGTTTAGGTGCCCATGCTCCCACGTGTGTAAGAAGGGCTTTCATTTTATCCATGATGTGGGCCGGACCGAAGCCCCAGCCAACACGCACACCCGTTGCAGCAAGGCATTTTGAAATCCCGTCGATATAAACTGTATACTCCTTCATTTCAGGGAAAAGGGAAACCGGATCCACGTGCTCAGCCCCGAAAGTAAGGTTGGAATAAATCTGGTCATACATCAGGTATAACGGTTTTTCATCTTCGCTTCTCTGTTTGTTCTCCGCTAAAACCAGTTCACAGATTTCTGACAGCTGTTCTTTGGTAAACATCGTCCCGGTCGGGTTCAACGGTGAGCAGAGTGCCAACAGAACTGCTCCGGATAAATGAGGTCTTAAATCATCAGCCGTCGGAAGGAAATTATTTTCAGGGGTTGTTTTCACTTCTACAGCATCAGCGGAAGTAAGGTATGCATAATGGTTGTTATTCCATGAAGGGATAGGATAAATCACTTTATCACCTTCGTCTACAATGGTTTTATAAACCGCATAGATCAAAGGCCGTGATCCGGCTGTAATTAAAATATCATTCGCTGAATACTCTAAATTCCATCTTGTTTTAAGGTCTTTTGAAACTTCTGTTCTTAAAGATAAAAGTCCGTTAGCCGGCGGATAATTCGTCAGATTATTCTGATACGCTTTCTGAATTTCTTCCTTTAACTTTGCAGGAATAGGATAAATATTAGAATTCAGATCACCGATGGTAAGGTTTGCTATTTCCGCTCCTTTTGCCTTTAAGTCATTTACTTCGTTACCAATTTTTACAATTTCAGAACCAATCAGGTTCGCCGCTAATTTTGAAACTTTCACTTTTACTGTTATTTATTGTTACTTTATTATTGTTATAAATTATAAGCTATGAGTTATGAGTTTTTATTCTTTATCGTAATAATTATACTTCTAATCATTTTTAAAATTTCTGTTGCCGGATTTTTCAGGCTTTCAAATTCTTCTTTTGAAATATAGTCTGTTGCAAATAAAAGTTCTAACCAATAAATTGTCTCATCACATTCTTTTTGTGAAATCGATAGTTTATGAATAAAGTCCGGCCTGCTCTGGGCATTTAAAGCTTCACGTATGTTGGCACCTACAGAAGTTCCGGAACGTAAAATCTGTTTAGACATAACAAATTCTTTCTTTTCCGAGCTGAACTTTTTGTAAAAAGAGACAATCTTTACGGCGAATTCAAAACTTTTTTTCCCAACGATGCTTTCACTCATGATTCATGACTCAAAACTTATAACTATAATTTATTTAATTTAATTTTAGGTCGCTTTTTACCTGATTAATTTTCTCTTCTAACGAGATGAGTCTGTCTTTGAAATCTGCTTCTGAAGCAATGGAATCTTTCACGGAAATATAGAACTTGATTTTAGGTTCTGTTCCGGAAGGCCTTACACAGACTTTGGTTCCGTCCTGTGTATAGTAGATGAGTACATTTGATTTCGGAATATCGTTCATCACCAGTCTTTCATTCTTTGAAACCACAAAATTGGTCTGTTCCTTGAAATCCTTTACTTCTTCTACCGGAGAGCCTGCCAACTGTTTCGGAGGGTTTTCGCGGAAGTCTTTCATCATATTCAAAATCTCTTCTGCCCCGTCTTTTCCTTTTCTTACCAGATTTACCAGTCCTTCGTAATACATTCCGGTTTCCTGATAGATCTCAATTAAATACTGATACATGGTTCTTCCGTTGGCTTTGCACCATGCTGCAATTTCGCATGCCAGTACGATGCTTCCGCATGAATCTTTATCACGTACAAAATCCCCGGTCATAAATCCGAAGCTTTCTTCACCGCCGCAGACAAATTTTTCTTTTCCTTCCGCTTCGCGGATCATTTTGCCGATCCATTTGAAACCGGTAAGTCCGGCTTTGCACTGCACGCCGAATTTCTGGGCGATATCAAAGAAAATATCAGAGGTTACAATGGTAGAACCGATGAATTCGCTACCGGTAATCCTTTCCTGCTTTCTCCATTCGTTCAGGATGTAGTAGGTAAGGATTGTATTGCACTGGTTCCCGTTCAGCAGCTGCATTTCGCCATCCAGGTTTCTTACGGCAATTCCCAGTCGGTCACCATCCGGATCTGTCCCGATTACGATATCTGCATTGGTGATTTTCGCAAGGTCCATCGCCATTTCCAATGCTGCCGGTTCTTCAGGGTTCGGAGAATCTACGGTCGGGAAATTTCCGCTTGGGATCATCTGCTCCTTTACGAGATCGATTTTTTTGAATCCTGCTTTCTGTAATGCTTTAGGAACGGTAGTATAGGTGGTTCCGTGGATGGAGGTGAATACGATATTCAGATTTTCCTTTCCCACGTTCTGATAGGTAGAATTTGCGATACAGGCATCAATGTACACATCATCCTGCTCCTCCCCGATCCATTCAATCAGGTTATCGTTTCCGATGAACTTAATTTCATCAAATTTTACCGAAAGTACTTCACTGATGATTGCTTCATCATGCGGCGGAACAATCTGGGCTCCGTCATTCCAGTATACTTTATACCCATTATATTCCGGCGGGTTATGGGATGCGGTCAGAACAATCCCTCCGTGGCACTGTTTGTCCCTTACGGTAAATGACAGTTCCGGAGTCGGCCTGTGGTCCTTAAACAGCAGAACTTTAATCCCGTTTGCTGTTAAGACATCCGCAACCAGTTTCCCGAATTCCTTTGAATTATTTCTGACATCATATGCAATGGCTACTTTTATTTCTTCATTGGGAAACTGCCTGATCATGTAATTGGCAAGTCCCTGGGTAGCCTGGCCTAAGGTATATTTATTTAAACGGTTGGTGCCGACACCCATTATTCCCCTCATTCCTCCGGTTCCGAACTCCAGGGCCCTGTAAAAAGAGTCTTCCAGGTCCGGTGAATTGCCTTCAATTAATAGTTGAACAGCATTTCTTGTTTCCTCGTCAAATGATTCATGCAACCAAAGTTTTGCTTTTTCTAATGTTGTCATAAGTGTATTTTGTAATTTTTATGGTTTATAAAATTCCAGTTTCATTCCGGGTAATTGTGCTCTTAATATATTTATTTTCAACCGAAGATCATTTAACTCAAAAGTAAAATCTCTGAAAATTTCCTTATTTATTTTAAAACTGATTGTTGTAAATTCTTCTGAAACTTCAGTTTTGACGATTTCTCTGAAAACAGTTTTTCCATTTTCAAAAATGAAATGACCTTTTTGCTTATTACAAATGGTTACTAATTCACATTTCTCTGAAGCAGCATTAATGGCAGCCATTCCGATACGGCAAAATTCATCGCCGGCTTCCAGATGCTTTTTTTCATTGCTGCACGCTCCAATTTTATTCATTATACATTCAGCTTTAGTCAAATCGTGAGATTTTTCTAAGGACATTCCTGCATTATACTTCACAGTGAATGACATGGCTTCAGTATTGATAATAATTTCATTGCAGTTACCGTCGGAATATTCATCAATAGCATGACAAACAGCACCTAGTATAATAGTGTTTAAATTATTATCTTGAAAACACTTTTCAAAATACATTTTAGGACGAAGTCTCACATGATCACTTGAATCAATATGAAGTAATGAATGTGCTTCATATATTTTTTTTTCTTCCAACTTCTAATCCAGTTTTTTATTTTCAACACGCGTTTCCTTATCTATTTTAAAAGCACGGATCGGGTCGTTGTAATAAATAAATTTAGCGGTATTCTGAACATGCCCTTTCAATGAATCCAACACATTGACTTCTGCATAGTTTCCGTTTTTAGAATCAATGTTCAGGTTCTCAATTTTCCAGTAAGGAGCAATAAGACTTGCCGTGTCAGAAATTTTAATTAAAACGTCTTTGCTCTGGCCCAGAAAGTTGGCCCGGCTCCGGTTCAGCATTTCAACTTCTGCCCTTCTGGTATTCACTGAACCCATAAATGTAGCATAATTTTTCAGATTAAGCCTAAAATTATCCGTCTTAATTTCGCTTGAGATATTCATTTCCACAGAATCGGCAATGGACACCTGTTCCAGATTATATTTTGAATAAATCGTTATATTATAAAAGTCTACGCTTTTTGTGCCGCGTTTTTCTTTGATGGAAAGTGTTTTATCACTGACATCAACATCAAGATTGTCCGCTACATTGGGATAGGTTTCTATTTCTACGAAATTTTTGTCTCCCCGGGCATAGAACACCCGGAACTTCCCTTCCAGATCAAGATTTACAAATTCCGGGACTTCCACATCTTTCCGTTCAATGGTTCCTTCCGGGGAAACTTTTCCGCAGGAAACAACCGTCATCAAAAGGAATGTGTACACTATATTTTTCATATTCAGCTTAAAATATTTTATATAAAACCGCAATTATAATAAGGCTTTCCGTTCCCATCAAAACATAAAGAATGAACACCCTCCACAGTAAACCTGCTTTCGAGTATAAATTTTTAAAAGCATTCCAATAAGTAATTGCCGGGAACAGAATAGAAAGACCGAATAAAATTTTGTCAATACCGTTAAATATCTTTGAAACGGGTTTCCACAAACCGATCAGACTTACCATATCGTCCAGCAAAAATAGGATTAAAATTCCTAAGAGGCTAACAGTTCCAATGATAAAATGCTCTGCTATATTCAATTTTATTCTCTTAAAAAGAAAATATGCATGGGCACCCAACATCGGAATAATAACAAATAAAACTGTTTTGGAATATTTTGAAAAAAAGACCCTAATTTCAGAATCAGATGACAATGCTTCTGCCGATGCAAATCTTTCATAAAAATGGAATCCTATGACATTAAAGCCGAAAAGAACCAGCAACAATGAAATAAAATTATTGTATCTGATTCTTTTTCCTGCAATATAATTCATTGCCGTTCTTCCCGGCCTGAACAAAATTTCTTTTAGGGTATGGAAAAACCGGGCTTCTACATGCCAGATAGATCCGAGAATATCATTTCTGATAAGTGACACGGGAGTTATTCTTGCTGTGTCAGATTTCTGTCCGCAATGAGAACAGAACTCACCGGAGACTGAATGACCACAGTTCAGACAACTCTTTATATTCATTTCAGCCTATATCACTTCATCAATATTATAATTCTTGTGCTCTCTGTTGGTCCTGATGATCATTTCACCCAGGAAACCTGCAATGAAAAGCAATGTCCCCATCATCATCATCGTTAAGGCAATGAAAAACCATGGATTATCGGTAATCAGGTGTCCGTAAATTCCTCTGGCTACATCAATCAGTTTTGAAAGCCCCAGCCATAATGCGGAAAGAAATCCTACAATAAACATGATGGTTCCCACCGCACCGAAGAAATGCATCGGCCTGCCGCCGAAACGGCTTACAAACCAAAGGGTTACCAGATCCAGAAAACCGCGGATAAACCGTTCTGTACCGAATTTGGATGTTCCGTAAGGTCTTGCCTGGTGTTTTACTTCTTTTTCCGTGATCCTTCTGAAGCCTGCATTAGCTGCCAGAACCGGAATGTACCGGTGCATATCACCGTAAACGTCGATGGTTTTTACCACCTGTTTTTTATACGCTTTTAATCCGCAGTTGAAATCATGAAGCTCAACGCCCGAAACTTTTCTTGCTGCGGCATTGAATAATTTTGAAGGAACGTTTTTCGTCATTACATTGTCAAAACGCTTCTTTTTCCAGCCGGAAACAATATCGTAATTTTCAAGAACCACCATATTGTACAGTTCAGGGATTTCTTCAGGAAAATCCTGTAAATCAGCATCCATGGTAATGATTACATCGCCTTCCGTTCTTTCAAAAGCGGCATGCAGCGCCTGGGATTTCCCGTAGTTTTTAGAAAATTTAATGGCATGGATCTGAGGATGCTGCACCCTCAGATTTTCAATAATACTCCATGAAAGATCGGTACTTCCATCATCTACAAACCAGATTTCATAGGATAAACTGTTGGTCCGGCAGACGGTATCAATCCTTAAAAAAAGCTCTTCCAGAGAAGCCTCTTCATTCAATAGCGGAATAACTATGGATAAATTCATTTAATCTTAATAAAAATTATTCTTGATTTTCTGTTTCCTGATAGATCGTTCTTGTTCTGAAAAACGCCCCGAAAAACAAAGACAAAACTACGTAAAATATAAGAATTGCTGCAAAATATCCTGAAAAATGACTTACAGTAAGCATATCTTTACCTTTAACGGCTTCAGGAGTAAAACTTTGAAGTCTTTCATTGTATTTCTGGTCCAGTTCATCTATATCTTTCTGGTGTTTCAGGATTTTTCTTGCGGACGTATATTCTTTATCCAGCTCTGCTTTCTGGCGGGTTACATACTGGTAATTCAGCAGTTTTTTCGCATCGGTATCTACAAAATTCAGGTATGCATACATGCTTAAAACTGAAAGGATGCCCCCGACAAACATCGGAACGAAAGCCCTTTTGAATGCGTCTTTAAAACCAACCACCCGATGGTTGTTCCAGTATGATTTTACAGACCAGAAAGCAACACCCGCATACAGTACCGGCAATACGAAAGCATTGGCCTTCAGGGAGATGTCAAAATAATTGATTCCCGAGTAAAAAGAATACACTACAAAAAAGACGGTCATTGTAGCGATAAAAAGTATAATTCCTAGTGTTAATGGACTTTTTGTCATATGTAATTTTTTAGAAAAAAGTTGAAAATTTATTCCGTTACCTTTCAGCCGTTTAGCGCTGTTACTGCATTTTTTCGACTATTTTTCTCTGATAATATTTTCAGGTTTATAAAATATTCCTATCTTTGCAACGGCAAGTCCTAAACAACCAGCTCCTGAGAATCCTCCAGGGTGGGAACGCAGCAAAGGTAATTGGTCGTAGCGGTGTGATTTAGGTAGCTTGCCATTTTTTTTGTTTTAAACTGAAGTAAGGTAATTTGAGAATTATCTTTTTTTGTTTTTATATGCTTCAGCATTTTAATTTCAGTTTCCAAATTACCTTCTCCTTTTATTTATTATTTAAAATTCGAATGTTTCGCCCAATGCCGGTAAAACAAGTTCTACATTTTTATCTGCAAAATGCTTCTGTGCTTCTTCATGGCTGATTTCAATCGCCGGAAACGTATCGAAATGACATCCGATTACTTTCGGGGTTTTCAAAAGTTCTGCTGCTGCAAAAGCCGCTTCTTTAGGTCCCATCGTATAATGGCTGCCTACAGGAAGAATAGAAAGATCCAGATTCCCGTATAATTTCGGGAACAGCTCCATATCTACCATTACGCCTGTATCACCTGCCATATATAAGCTTTTACCTTCAGGCAACCTGAAAATATATCCTACAGGAACGCCTCCGTAGCTTCCGTCTGGGAAAGAGCTCGTGTGGTGAGCCGGAACCATGGCAATACTGAGATCGTCGATTTTTGCAGATCCGCCTAAGTTTACATCGTCTGTGTTCTTTGCATTTTTAAAATACCCGCAGATTTCAGGGACAGCGATAACGGTAGCTTCAGGATGAAACTGTAATACTTCCTCCACATCTGCAATATGATCTCCATGTGCGTGCGTCAGCAAAATATAATCGATTTTCTGAGCGGTAATATCAAAGCCTGATTCCGCTTTTTTATAATTGTAGAAAGGGTCGCTTAAAATTGTTTTGTCTTTGTACGTGAACAAAAAACAGTTTTGTCCTAAAAATTGTATTTTCATTTTAATTTATTTTAAATTAAGAAACAGTTTGAGAATGTATGACAGTCACTCCATTGAAAGAATAAATTTCATACAATGCCCAATTTGTTATAATGATTATTATTATCTGGAAAGCTATTAAAATTAATTTTGGATTTAATTTTTTAGTTAAGAATAAAATTGAAACTGAAAAATTAAGAATTACAAAAACAGTAACTATAAAAGCAGTCAGACTGATGTCTGAAATCAATTCTTTAATACTGCTAAAAGCAACTGTCAGTTCATAAAAAAACACGATTGACAATATAACTGACAAACAGGAAGTTATTTTACAGACTGAAATATTTTTCATTTTACATCAGAAACATTTAACTGAAAAAATTAAGCCCGAAAGCCGTAAGAATAGCCATTACAAAAGTCATGATGCCAACCTGTTTTAAGAACGGATCAAGCTCCCTGGGATTTTTTACAGCCATGATCTGCCTCCGCAGTTTCATTAACGGAAGAAGTAAAATCATAACAATAAAAACATAGTAATTCTGAGTCTGGAAAAATCCGTTAACCCCGAAAAATACCAGCATTAAAATCAACGGAAGCTGCAATAAGACCATTTCGTAGATCATGGCATTTCTGAAACCGATCCTCAGTGCAAGGCTGTTTTTCCCTGATAAACGGTCGCTTTCAATGTCTCTCATATTATTCAGGTTCAGGACGGCCATACTCATCATTCCGATGGCGGTTCCCGGCAGCAGCATATCCCAGCTGAATGTTTTTGTAAAGAGGAAATAACTTCCGCATACTGAAACCAGTCCGAAGAAGATAAAGACAAAAAGATCACCCAACCCCATGTACCCGTAAGGTTTTTTTCCCACCGTATACCCGATTGCCGCCAGGATGCTTGCCACTCCCAATCCGATGAAAATATAAAATTCATTCATATATTCCGGGATGAAAGCAACATACAGAAGTGCCACCGTTGCCGCGAAAGACAAGATGGACAAAAGGATTACGGCACTTTTCATCTGATTTGCCGTAATTCTTCCGGAAGCCACGGCTCTTGATTCTGCCTCTACTGCTCTTTTTGCATCGGTCCCTTTTACCCCGTCTCCGTAATCATTGGCATAGTTTGATAACACCTGATACAGCAGCGTTACTAAAAGTGCGAGAGCAAAAATCTTCCAGTCCCAGGTTCCGCCTTCACCATACAGCCTCCATTTTGCAATGAATGAACCCATGATAATCCCGCTTAATGAAAGCGGTAATGTTCTAAGCCTTGCGGCTTTTATCCAATCTGACATAATAATTTAGATATTAGAAATAAGAAACTAGAAGTTAGATTTTAAACCGCATAGTCTAATATCTAATTTCCAACCTCTAACTTCTTATTTATGAAATCCACTGATCTTTTCCGAAGTCCGGTTTTCTTTTTTCAAGGAATGCATTCCTTCCCTCCTGTGCTTCTTCGGTCATGTAGGCCAGACGTGTAGCCTCCCCTGCAAAAACCTGCTGTCCCACCATGCCGTCATCGGTAAGGTTCATGGCGAATTTCAGCATCCTGATCGAGGTTGGGGATTTGGCCAGGATTTCCTGTGCCCATTCATAAGCGGTATCTTCCAGTTCAGCATGAGGAATTACGGCATTGACCATTCCCATTTCCAAAGCTTCCTGAGCGGAATAGTTTCTCCCTAAAAAGAAAATTTCGCGGGCTTTTTTCTGTCCCACCATTTTAGCAAGATAAGCAGAGCCGTAACCGCCGTCAAAACTGGTAACATCAGCATCCGTCTGCTTGAAGATCGCGTGTTCTTCACTCGCCAGTGTCAGATCGCAAACCACATGAAGGGAGTGGCCTCCGCCTACTGCCCACCCCGGGACTACTGCAATGACCACTTTCGGCATAAAACGGATCAGACGCTGAACTTCGAGGATATTCAGACGGTGCCTGCCGTCTTCTCCTACATATCCCTGGTGCCCTCTCGCTTTCTGGTCTCCGCCGCTGCAGAATGCCCAGCCTCCGTCTTTCGGACTTGGCCCTTCTCCTGAAAGAAGCACGACGCCTATGGAAGGATCTTCTGAAGCGTCATAAAAAGCATCGTATAATTCGGAAGTTGTTCTTGGTCTGAAAGCGTTGCGAATTTCCGGTCTGTTGAACGCAATTCTCGCTACACCATTACATTTTTTGTAGGTAATGTCCTGGTATTCCCTGGCGGTTTTCCACTCGATCATTTTTGTAAAAATTTTTCTCAAAGATACGGAATTGCAGAGAATTTCAAGGTTGATTTTCGAGGATAATGTAGGAAATCAACAGTAATTTCAAGACCTGAATATTTTATTTAACAACCATATTATTATGATCAGAAATTTGCAGCCTGCTGTTTTACGAAACACCTGAAAATACCTGATTTTAAATTAGTTATATATTCAATCTTAAGTATCAATTAATGGTTATTTCTGGCCTGGTATTGTTTTTCATTTTAAAAACAGCCAACAAAAAAACCGGAACAAAAATGCTCCGGTTTGTATATTTAATCCTGGTCCCGCCGGATTATTTGGGCTGCTGTGCCTTAAGCTCTGTTTCTTTGGCTTTCATTTCATTATACTTAGCCGTATTCTTGGTGGTGTTGTAAATATCTTTTAACACCTGAACACTATTGATATCGGCAGGTACAGCCTGGTACCATTTTTCAGCATAAGGCGTTGCTTTCATGAACCTTTCCTTTCTGGCTTCAATTAACTTGGTCGCTTCATCCGGCTTCGTTTTTCTCACCGCATTGATATCGGTTACCGCTTTTTCATCATCCCCGATTACCGTGTACACAAGGTTCTGGTAAGCATTGGAAAAATCAGGTTTAAGCTCAATGGCTTTCTGGAAAGAGGCAACGGCTTCGTTTGCCGTCTCAGGATTTTTACCCTGAAGCACACCTAAATTATACCAGTTGGTGGCATCATTAGGGTTTTTAGCCAGCTGCTCTTTTAAATTCGCCATGAATTTATCCGTATTTCCTGAAGCGTATAACGCTGTTCCCTGGTATTCTTTTAATTTAGCATTGTTCGGGAACTTTGCCAGGCCTTTTTCAATAATCGCCAAAGCTTCGTCGTTTTTCTTGGCGTTTAACAATAGGGTTGACATTGTTTCATACAGGTCTGCTTCCACACTTGGAGACTGTTCTGTTTTGAAATCAGAATAATCTTTGGATGAAGATTTTTTCAGCAGTTCCCAGGTAGCTTTATCATAGCTTGATACCTGTCCTGTTTTGTTTTCTTTCGCCGTATAGGTAGTTTCCACACCTGTGTAACCCGAGTTGATCAGATCTGAATAGATTTTTGTAGCCTGGTCTATGTCATTTGCCAAAGCATAATTAAGACCTGCGTAATACATATACACTTTATTATCCTGACCACTTGTTTTAAGCAAGTTGTAAACTTCCATAAACTTAGGGGCAGCAGCTGCATAGTTTTTTGCACCATACGCATCCATTGCCGCTTTGTTAGCTTCCTGTAGCTTAGCGTTTGCATCTCCGGCTTTCTGCCCGAAAGCAAAAGCTGATGCTACGATAGCCATACCTAAAATTAGCTTTTTCATAATCACTATTTTATATTAATTGTATACTATTGTTCTTCAGAACCAGAATTCTCATTTCCCTCTGCAGGGTCCTGGCCTTCTTCAGCCTGAGGTATTTCTGTATTGTTTTCAGGAGTTTCAGCCAAAGCTTCTGCTCCTTCTTCACTTTGAATCACTTCTTCCACCTCTTTGTCCATTTCTACTTTTGCAATGGCTGCAATTTCGTCATTTTTCTTAAGGTTGATCATTTTTACACCCTGTGTATTTCTGCCCATTACCCTCATTTCATCCATATTCATACGGATGGCTACGCCAGATTTGTTGATGATCATCAGTCCGTCTTCGTCCGTTACATTCTGGATGGCGATCAGGTTTCCTGTTTTTTCGGTAATGTTCAGGGTAATTACCCCTTTTCCGCCTCTGTTGGTTTCCCTATAGTCCAGCACAGCAGTCCTTTTTCCGTATCCTTTTTCAGAGATCACAAGAACCGTTTCGTTTTCAAGATCATTAACTACAATCATACCGATGGCTTCATCATTATCATCCATGCTGATTCCACGTACCCCGATAGAGCCTCTTCCCACTTCTCTTACTTTTTCTTCAGGGAAACGGATACATTTACCGTTTTTGGTCGCAATCATAATCTGGGAAGTTCCGTTGGTAAGGTAAGCCCCTAACAACTGGTCATTATCCCTGATTTCAATGGCATTTACCCCGTTGATTCTCGGCCTTGAGTAGGCTTCAAGCGAAGTTTTCTTGATGGTACCGTTTTTCGTAACCATCACCACGCTCATCTGATTAACGTATTCTGAATCTTTTAAGTTATTGGTCCTGATGTATGCTTTAATCTTATCATCCGGCTCAATATTGATCAGGTTCTGAACAGCACGTCCTTTGGATGTTTTGGAACCTTCAGGGATTTCAAATACCCTCAGCCAGTAACACCTTCCTTTTTCCGTAAAGAACAGCATATACTGGTGGTTGGTTGCGGAAACGATATACTCCAGGAAGTCTTCGTCCCTTGTAGTAGCCGCCCTGTTTCCTACGCCGCCTCTGCTCTGTATTTTATATTCTGAGAGTGAGGTTCTTTTGATATAACCTGCGTGAGAAATGGTAAGAACCACAGATTCATTCGGGATGATGTCTTCAATTGACATTTCACCACCTGAAAAATCGATTTCCGTTCTTCTTTCGTCACCGTATTTTTCTCTTACTTCAACCAGTTCACCTTTAATAATCTCAAATCTTCTCGGCTCATTAACCAGGATATCTTCAAGATCAGCAATTTCCTTCATAATGGTGTCGTACTCATCACGGATCTTGTCAAGCTCCATCCCTGTAAGACGGGCAAGACGCATATCAAGAATAGCCTGCGCCTGGATGTCAGACAGCTCGAATTCTCTAATCAACCCTTCTTTTGCCGCCTGCGGATTCGCGCTGTGACGGATAATAGCGATGGCTTTATCCAATGAGTCCTGCGTTCCGATCACTTTCATGAAACCTTCCAGGATATGCGCTCTTTCTTTAGCTTTTCTGAGTTCGTACTCAGTTCTCCTGATAACAATTTCGTGTCTGTGCTCTACGAAATGATGAATAATGTCTTTCAGGTTCAGCTGTTCCGGTCTTCCGTGTACCAAAGCAATGCTGTTGACACTGAAGGAAGTCTGAAGAGAAGTATATTTGTATAATAAGTTTAAGACAACATTAGGAATCGCATCATTTTTAAGTTCATAAACAATACGAAGACCCCGTCTGTCAGATTCGTCTCTGATTTCATAAATCCCCGGAATCTTATCATCTTTTACCAGATCAGCTGTTTTCGAGATCATTTCAGCCTTATTAACCTGATATGGAATTTCGTTAACAATAATAGCATTCCTGTTACCGATTTCTTCAAAAGCCACTTTTGCTCTTAACACGACCCTTCCTCTTCCGGTATGGAACGCATCCCTAACACCGTCATATCCATAAATAATCCCTCCGGTAGGAAAATCCGGAGCAATGATATGCTGCATCAGCTCATCAATGGTGATTTCTCTGTTATCGATGTAGGCACAGATGGCATTAACCGCTTCCGTTAAGTTGTGAGGGGCCATATTCGTGGCCATCCCTACTGCGATACCTGAAGTTCCGTTTACCAGAAGGTTCGGGATTTTTGAAGGCATTACTGTCGGTTCCTGTAAACTGTCGTCGAAGTTATTCTGAAAATCTACCGTTTCCTTGTCCAGATCCGAAAGAATCTCATCAGAGATCTTTTTCAATCTTGCTTCGGTATAACGCATTGCTGCAGGCGGGTCGCCGTCCATTGAACCGAAGTTACCCTGGCCGTCAACCTGAGGATAACGCAGGCTCCAGTCCTGGGCCATTCTTACCATGGCATCATAAACGGAAGAATCTCCGTGCGGGTGGTACTTACCCAAAACGTCCCCAACAATTCTCGCGGATTTTAAATATTTCCTATTAGAAAAAACCCCTAATCCATACATACCGTAAAGTACTCTTCTATGAACAGGTTTTAAGCCATCTCTTACATCAGGTAACGCTCTTGACACGATAACTGACATCGAATAATCGATATAAGACGACTTCATTTCATCAACAATGTTGATAGGAATCAGTCTTTCTCCTTCTTTTTGCATAAACAATTTTATTATAATGATAATCAGACCCTTAGCGGTACGTCTGAAAATTATCTTTTTGTATTTTTAATTAACGGGCTAATTTACGAAAAATTTACCGATTTTTACGGTAAAATTTACGCATACAATCTTAAAAATTCATAAAATATGAGCATGTTGAGCATAACCTTCCACTGTACAAAAGAGAATCTTGCGGAATGGGAAATTTACATGAATGAAACACTCGTTTTAATGGCAGAAAACCTGATGGATGTCAATAAATATATCCTTTCTGAAGTGCATAGTGACTATATTGATGAAGGTAAAAACTATAACCTCCTTCTTCTTTTCGACAATCAGGAAGTAAGGGAAGATTTTGTTAAAAGCGAATTGCAGAATATTTCAGAACGGATTGAAACGAAATTCGGACAGGAAGTGATGATCTTCAATACTTTTCTCAATACAAGAACCTCGAGAATGTAACGCTGGTAACATAATAACATCAGAGATCCTATATAAATGATCCTTAAAATGCATAAAGCCCGGAATATAATCCGGGCTTTTTAATTCATCTTATCTGCCGTGGTGAGGCGGTCTCGGAGGTCTTGGAGGTGCAGGCGGACGGTGCAGGCATGAAGATACAACGGCAGCCAGAGCCAGGATCATCATTAATTTAGATACTTTTTTCATAATTCCTTTTTTTAATTCAGGGTAAAGTCATCAATACAGATGCCAACTGTATTATCCGGAGTAAAACTTATGGTATTAAAAAGAAGAAGCACCAAAAATTCAATGCTTCTCATTATCTTTATATGTTATCTGTAGTGCCCGTGTCCGCGCCCTCTGCCGTGATGGCCTTTGTGTTTGTGATGGCCGTGCCCCCGTTTTTCATATACGTGTATTCTTTTCGCATGCCCGGGCGGCATCCCTCTTCTTCCCGGATGTTGCTGAACAACACATGAAGTCAGCAGCAAAGCTGAAGTCACGATTCCGAAAACTGTAATCAGTCCTTTCATTTTTTCACTTTTTCAAATTTCGCAGATAGAGCAGCAAGGATAATGCCAGATTATTCAAAAAGCCCTGCTTCAAATTTGGACAAGGAAAATAGGATTTCAAAACATTCTGCATTCGGAATAAAATAAACTAACGGTATTTCTTTTTGTTTTTCCTTTTAATCCTGGAATAATGGGTCTGTTTGCTTTTTTCATCCTGCGATATGACACTGATATTCCCATCCACTTCAAGAATAGACAGCTTTACATGCTCAATTCCGTCAACACCATGTTCCCTGACGGCTTCTTCAAGTTCTCCCATACTGATCTTAACTTTATTCAGGGCATGCTGATCGGCAATTCCGTCCTTCACCAGAATAACAGGGTCATCTTCCAGAAAACTTTCAAATTTCTGACTGGAAAACATCAATCTTTTAACAATGAAATTAGCAACAAAAAGAACAAGGGCAGCAATCAGCCCGCCCTGCAGGGAGGTATCCTGGCCCACCATTGCATTCTGAACGGCATTGGAAATCAGCAAAAGCAGAACGACATCTCCGGCATTGAGCTGTGAAAGCTGATTCTTCCCAAAAAGGCGTATGGCGATAACCATGAAAAGGTATACACAGAGGGAGCGGACAACAACATCTAAAATGGAATTCACAATACTTTTATTAGGGGATCAAATGTATTAATTTATATGGTATGCCGGAATATAAAAATTATCTTAAACTAAAAATTTGTAAATTCACAAAACAACCGTTAAATCCGATTATGAAACCATTATTTTTACTTCTGAGCATCTGCCTTATTTTTACAGGATGCAGAAAAACAGAAATTCACGCTGATCAGGATATCATCCAACGCATCAATCAGCTTTACACCACGTACGGTGCATCTGGTGAAGATCTTTATGACAAACCTATTAATGAAGACCTGTTTTCCCCTGAACTGAAAAAGATCCTCCAGGATGCAATCAATGTATCCAAAGCAGATATGGAAAGAATTAAAAAAAGCGAATATCCGGACGATAAGCCTATGCTGCTGGAAGGTTCTGTTTTTACCAGCCAGTATGAAGGGTTTACTTCATATAAGATAAAGAAAATCCGTACAGAAGATCCATCGGACAAGTCGGTAACAGTAGATGTTGAACTTGAAAATGCTGCGTTTTCGCCTAAAACGGTCTGGACGGATCAGGTAAAACTGGTGAAAACTGAAGGTAACTGGAAAGTTGACAATATCAATTTCGGTGACAATCCGGATATAAAAGACCTGAAAACAAGTTTACGGAATTTTGTTTCCGATGCTGAATAGCTGTACAATAAAGCCGCCCAGAATAAACGGAGCGGCTTCATTTTTTAAGGGCATGTACTGATCTGTACGTTGCTGCATACTGTTTTGTTCAGGCGTTCACAATACACACAGTATTGTTTGGGCTGTCCGCCGTACACCGATTTCAGATCTGCTTTGCTGAGTTTTTTTAAATTTTTCATATCGTTTTAATTGTATTGATTGTTCTCTATAAACGCAGCCTTTAAACAGTTATTATATTTCCTGGTTAAAATATTCACGATCCGGTGTTTTAAAATTAAAAGCCACACAGGATTCTGTATGGCTTTTACAATATAAAATATTATGAATTTTTAATTTATCGGTTATCAATTTCCAATGTCACCGGCATTACATAAGTATAAGCCATCATATCAGCAGTTGATGTTTTCTTGCCTATTTTGTAATAAGAACCCCTCAATACGTTTTCAATTTCTTTGCTCACGTTTTTACAGTCTCCTTTGGAACGGACATTTACAATTTTTCCGTTAGGTGCGATTTCAAATTTCACTTCGGAATTTACAACTCCCTGTTTGTAATCTCCACCGGTAAAGTCGAAATTGTCAATCAGCATCTCCCTGATCTCCGTAAAGGCATCATTTTTATATAATTTAACTTCCTGGATGGTATTGGCATTTGTTTCGGTTGTCTGTGCTTTAACTGTATTAAGAACGGCCATAGACCCACATACTAAAAGTGAAGCAAAGAATATCTGAATTTTATTTTTCATAACGATTTGATTTTATAGATTGAACTTATTTTATTGTATCTCTTTATCAAAGTTATGAAATAATTCATACTAAATTAATACTAAGTTAACATTTGGTTAACATTAAAATATATAATATTGATTATCAATGATATAAATTTTATAGATGTTGAAAATTTAATATTGCGGAATTAAATTCAAGCATGAAAAAGGCTGAATTAATCAAATTCAGCCAGATCTTGTTTTATAATCCTTCAATGATGCGCTTGCTTTCTAACTGCTTAATGATAAATTTTGCATCACTCCCGGTGATATATCTGTTTTCATAAAGTCAGTGGATCCTGCTCATCTGTATATGTACGGGAATTAAATGATCAACCTTATAATAGATTTTTAAAAAATAATTCTTTTTACTTTCTTTAATTTCAGCAATAAACAGATCAACCTCAGCCATTTCCTTTTTTGCGTAGGAAAAAATAAGCGGTTTTGTAGCTGATCGTGTTTTTGAATTTTCTTTTCTGAATTCGTTACTGCATAATGTTACAATCACCAAAACAGGAAGCATAACAGCTGCAAAAACAACCATTCAGACTGACATAGAGAGGTTATATGATTCATCGATGAATATATTGTTAAATAACCAATATATTCATCTTTATTGCAGTTCCTTCTTCAAAAACTTCCCGGTCAGACTTTTCTTAGATTTCACAATTTCTTCCGGTGTGCCCTGGGCTACAATCTGTCCGCCGTGTTTTCCGCCTTCGGGACCAACGTCAATAATATGGTCGGCCAGTTTGATCACATCCATATTATGTTCAATGATGATAAATGAATTCCCCAATTCCACCAGACGGTTAATGGCATCCATCAGGATTTTAACGTCCTCAAAATGCAGTCCGGTTGTCGGTTCATCCAGAATGTATAAGGTATTTCCGGTCTGTCTTTTGGCCAGTTCCGTGGCTAACTTGATACGCTGGGCTTCTCCTCCGGAAAGCGTGGTCGACTGCTGCCCCATCGTGATGTATCCCAATCCTACATCCTGTAACGTTTTTACCCTTGCAAAAATCCTGGGAATCGGCTGGAAAAAATCTACAGCTTCATCAATCGTCATTTCCAGTACATCGGAAATTGATTTTCCTTTATAACGGACTTCCAGGGTCTCCCTGTTGAAACGTTTCCCGTTGCAGGTTTCGCAATGCACGTACACATCCGGCAAAAAGTTCATTTCAATGACTTTCAAACCGCCGCCCTGACAGGTTTCGCATCTTCCGCCTTTCACGTTGAAAGAGAATCTTCCAGGTTTGTATCCACGGATTTTGCTTTCCGGCAGTTCTGCAAAGAGATTCCGGATATCCGTAAACATTCCCGTGTAGGTGGCAGGGTTTGAACGCGGAGTCCTCCCGATCGGAGTCTGGTCTACGTCTACAATTTTATCAATATGCTCAAGACCTTCAATTTTCTTGTATGGCAAAGGCTCCTGGACCGCTCTGTAAAAATGCTTATTGAGAATCGGATACAGTGTTCCGTTAATCAATGAAGATTTTCCGCTTCCGGAAATTCCTGAAACCACGACTAATTTCCCCAAAGGAACATCAAGCGTGACATTCTTAAGGTTGTTTCCGGTAGCTCCTTTCAGGATAATATGCTTTCCGTTTCCGGTACGTCTTTCCGCCGGGATTTCAATTTTTCTTTTTCCGTTGATGTACTGAGCCGTGATGGTATCTGCTTTGATCAGGTCTTTCGGTTTTCCCTGCCAAAGGATTTCACCACCGAACTTTCCGGCTCTCGGCCCGATATCCAGTACCTCATCGGCTTCCATAATCATATCCTTATCATGTTCTACTACCAGAACGGAATTTCCGATGTCGCGAAGGTTTTTCAAGGAGTTGATAAGCCTTTCATTGTCCCTCTGGTGCAGCCCGATACTCGGTTCATCCAGGATATACAGGACATTAACGAGCTGAGATCCGATCTGTGTTGCCAGACGGATTCTCTGGGATTCCCCTCCGGACAGGGTTCTTGAACTCCGGCTCAGACTCAGGTAGTCAAGGCCGACATCCAGCAAGAACTGAAGGCGGGTTTCGATTTCTTTTAAAATCTCGTGGGCGATAATGGCATTTTTTTCCGAGAATTTACCGCGGACATCCGCCAGCCATTCCTTCAGATCAATTAAGCTTAATCCGTTAACCTCAGCAATATTTTTTCCGTCGATTTTAAAACTTAAGCTTGACGGCTGAAGACGCGTTCCTTTACATTCCGGACAGGTTTCTTCCGTAGTGAAATGCCTTTCCAGTAAAATAGCTTCATAAGATTCCCTTTCTTCAATCAATTCTTCCATGAAAGGAACCAGCCCGTCAAAACTGATCTTGATTTTCTTGGTGATGCCTGCGTACCGTAAGTCTTTATTAAATTCTTTATGGCAGCCGTTGTAGATATAATCCAGTGCTTCTTCCGGAATGTCTTTAAAAGGCGTCGTAAGTCCCAGCCCGAAAATCTCCAAGATGCTTTTAATCTGGGCAAGGATCCATTTGTTGGATTTGATATCTTCCAGAGGCAGTAAGCCTCCCTGATTGACTGACAGCTTCGGATTTTCTACAAAATGATCGGTGTTGATTTTTTTGATCATCCCAAGTCCTTTACAGCTCGGGCAGCTTCCTTTCGGTGAGTTAAACGAGAACGTATTGGGTTCCGGTAAAGCGAGGGAATGCCCGGTCTCGGCATCCATCAGGTTTTTAGAAAAATATTCAATATCCTTACTTCCCAGCTTCTGGATTCCGATAATCCCGTCTCCCATATCCATTGCTGTGCGCAGGGATTTTTCCATTCTGCTTTCGGAAGCGCTTTCACCGATGATCCATCGGTCAATGACAATATCAATATCGTGGGTTTTATAACGGTCCAGTTTCAGGTCATACTCAATATCCTGCAGTTCACCGTCAATTCTTGCCTGTCCGTAGCCTTTTTTGGCCATCTGTACAAAAAGCTCATGGTAATGCCCTTTTCTGGAACGTACAACCGGTGCCATCAGCATGATTTTTTCACCGCTGTAATTCTGTTTGATGGTTTCCAGGATCTGATCTTCGGTATAGCTCACCAGTTTCTTCCCTGAAGTCTGAGAATAGGCATCTGAAACTCTTGCATACAAAAGTCTCAGGAAATCATACAGCTCGGTAACGGTTCCTACCGTTGAACGCGGGTTTTTATTGGTGGTCTTCTGCTCAATGGCGATAACAGGGGAAAGCCCTTCTATTTTATCGACATCCGGACGTTCCAGTCCTCCCAGAAACTGCCTTGCATAAGCGGAAAATGTTTCGATATATCGGCGCTGCCCTTCCGCAAAGATCGTATCAAAAGCCAGTGAGGATTTCCCGCTTCCGGAAAGCCCTGTAATCACAACCAGTTCGTTGCGCGGAATTTTAACGTTGATGTTTTTAAGGTTGTGCTCGCGTGCACCGTAAACTTCTATATATTCTGTTGATTTACTCATAATTTGGTGTGATCCTACATGAAAATCACGCAGTGCAAAATTACGGATTTTTATGGAATTTCCGGTGTTAAAAAATATTAGAATGATTAACTGAATTGCACGGAAATTATTCTGAATGAATGATCAGTTCAATAGATTTGTATATTGTTTAAACAGGCCTGATCTATTATGAAAGCCAAGAAACGTCAAAGCATGTTTAAATTTATTTTATAATAATGTCCCATAGATTACACAGATTGTTAAGCTTTAATTTTTACTATCGGAAGTTTAAAACAATCCTTATTTACATAGGCCGGTGATATTTTTTTACTGTTAAGTTTTTTAAAGACTTACAAGACCTTTATTTAACCATGAAGGAACGTTTTTCATTTATGATAAACTACAGACAATCTTTAAACATGTTCTTATCATAAATAAAAAACCGATGATATTTCACCGGTTGTGTTTATTATTTTCCGGATTTAAAAATCAGCATCTTCATTGGTGATTTTTACCCGGTATTCTATGCCGTCTATGGCTTTGGAAATAATCTGGTTCCGGAGAATATTGGCCATGTTTTCCCAGTACACCCTTCCGTAAAAAGTATAATTCTGCGGAATGATTTCCACCTCAACGGTCCGGATAAATCCTTCCTTGGGCTTGTTGCTGATCATGGTTCCCCGTTTTACACGTACTTCCTTCAGTTCATCCTTCATTATCATCCTACAGTAATTCTTCACGTCTTCAAGGGAAATAATTTTATCCCTGGTGGTCAGTGCATATTTGTAGGCCTGAATGCTGTCGGTTCCTCTCTGTTCTTCGGCTCCGCCAATCGTTTCGGTAAGAAGGACAAGAGTCTGTGATTTAAGCTGGTTAGACAATTCGGTTCCGGGACGCATGTGGTTGGCTAATTTGCAATGGGTAATCCAGAAGGAAGCATAGGTATGGTCTGTTTTTTCCACCGGCTCCATGATCACGTAATTCAACTCCTGCTTAACGCTTCTTCTCGCATTATTCACTTTCTGAACCATTGATTTCATCTTGTCTGACATTTCGCTTAAAACCCCTTTCACATTATCCCTGTTCAGCAAGGAGAATGCTGCAATTTCATCTCTCGTCAGCTCAAGCACATTGGCAATCATATCTACGGCATTTCTGTTCGTGAAACGCTCCATTCCTCCTTTTCTTACGGTATAGAGGCCTTTTTTCAGGTCATCGGTCGGGGTAAAAGGAATTTCCGTATATTTTCTCCCTTCGCCGTCCTGAACTTCGTCAACATATAAAAAATGTTCGCCTTCATCGGTTACCAAAGGAATATTGTTCCCCATAATGTCAAGGCTGTACTCTGTTTTTTTCCAGCCCCGGTTGTAAATCGGGAATGCATTCAGCACAAAGGAAAAGTTATCTAAAATCTCAGAGGAAAACTGTGGCGGAAAATCGAAGGTCAGCCACAGATAGCGTTTGCCATCAATATATTTCGTTATTTCTTCTTTATAATCTACAAAAGCCAGGTTTTGCGGAAGCTTTCCGGGTTCTGAAAACAGTCGGTCAGACAGGCCTGTAATTTCTATGAACTTATGGCGGTAAATGCTTTTCACATCTTCAATAAGCTTGGTCCGGATAGACTGTTCATGGAACATCTGTTCATATCCGTCCGGCTGGTTACCGGTAAGATAAGTCAGACCCTCCCTTACAAATAACGGATTTCCGTTGCTTGAAACCGTAATATACGGAAGCAGCTTATAGGTAAAATCAAGGTGCTCAAACGCGGGATTGGAGCAGTAAATGCTTACATACTTGGGAAATGTTTCATTGGAATATTTCGTAACATCAATCCCGATGGTTACTTTCCTGTAATCCTCCGGCCTTCCCTGAAATCTTGCAATCGGGATTTTATTCAGCCGCTCGTCTATGCTGTAACAGGTATTCCCGACAAACATAATGGCAGTCTGTACTTTATTGATTTTAACATTGCCTGCAGGCGTAAAGGGAATATTGATCTGCTTGTCAGATTCTGCTTTAACGGTGGAAGTCATCTGTTTTCTGAAGAAAAACTCCGTGTGTTCCAACAGGACTTCTGATGATTCATAAGGCTGCGTAAAAGCAACGGCATGTGCGGGAACGGGATGGGTATAAATAGAAGGGGTAAGTAATTTCGCCAGTTTTTCTAAAATTCTGGCATTTACCGTCTGTATTTCGTTGTTCGCTTTAAAAACTTCAGTGCTGAAGGCATCAATCAGCAGTTTTACAAAAGGATCCAGAGACTGCGGGCTTTTCAGTCCCCACACTTTGGTCGCGTTCTGAAGCATTCTCGCTTTTACGGATTCTTTGGAATAGATATTCTGGTCTAAATTCATAATTCTGGTTACCGTTTATAATCTTTTAGTCAATCGACATCGGGCTCAAAAACAGTTCTGTGGAAAAGCTGAAACGCTCTCCCGTTGCTTCCATTTTTGCATTGATGGCTATTTTTACTTTTTTCTTGATTTCTGTATGTTCTTTGGTATCGTAGCTGTGTTCAACGATTTGCAGATGGGCATCGATCTGGGGCTGAACAATTCTCTGTTCATATTCCTGGATCTGCCTTTTTAAACTTTTAATGAATACATTTTCCCATACCGCACTGGTGACTCCGTTATCAAACTCCAGGTTCCAGACATCATTGCCGTAGTTTTCATCATACCTGTTCTCCCCTTTTTTTGTGGTAATCAGCAGCATGATGTTGTGGGCAATGCTTTCGCCCATGTCACAGGTGTCAATGCTTCCACCTTCCGTCATAAGGGTTGACGGCACAAAAGGCATTCTGTAATTCGGTGTATCCATGATTCGGCTTCTTTATCGTTTATTATGTCATTTGCACGTATGCGAAAGAAATACCAATTTAAACATTTTTCACGAGATACAGTACAAGATGATCTTTTTTAAATTACCCTGTAAAATCCGGGGTTTCAAACTTTGTTTGAAACCCCGGACTGAAAACTTAAATTATTTTTAAGGCTTCTAATTATTGAAGCTGTTTTTATTTTTTAATAAACTGATAAACCTTATCATCCAGTTTCAGCAGGTAGGAGCCTGCCGGAATATCCTGAACCGGAATACTTTTTTTGTTTCTGAATGGCCGGCTTTCACGGTAGATCAGCTTTCCGGAAAAATCCAGGATCTGTGCAGATTGTATATGGTCAATCTTTCCGGTAACGAAAATATGGTCATGGACAGGATTCGGGTATAGCCTGAAATCATTTCCTGATAAATTTACTTCGCCGGCAGAAAGTGTTCCCAGATTCTGGCAGTAATTGCTTGCATAAGCATCCCATTCATTGATATTGAATGTTGCTGACGGCTGATTAACCGCCGCTTTTCTGTACAGGGAAACATTGCCCAGGACCGAAGCATTATTTACACCTACTATTCCAAGAGCATCAACCGAAGTACCTTTATACCTCAGCTCCAGGTACTGGCTTCCCGAATAGGTCATCTGCGGAGCCGCCGTCACGAACCTGGACTGATCAATGGTGTAGCAGGAGAAATTTGAACTGGGATTCAGGACAACAAATGTTTCATTGTTCTGAACAGTACCTTCCAGCTCATAAGGAGCCGGAAAATAATAATTGCTTCCGCTCGGCAGCTGGATAGACAGCCTGTAGTCGTTTAAATTTACAGGATGTCCGGTTTTATTGGTAATTTCCAGCGCTTTATTGTCTACCGTTCCCTCAAGGTATTTGGATATAAATAAATCCCTGGCATATACATCCGTTGCTAGAGTGGTGGCAGAAACAGTATTGCTGTCCGGGGACACGAGATATCCGTTATCATAAGCCTTTACCGTAAAAGTATATGTCGTGGAAGGCGTTAAATGATCAATAGTTATTGATGAGTTTTTTGTTGAGCCTATTAAAGTCCCATTCTGATAAATCTTATACCCGATAACATCACTGCTTGTGCCTGGTGTCCAGCTTAATGTGGTAAAATACGCACTGTTCTGGGTAACTGTAAGGTTAGACGGAGCCTGTGGCGCTGCTGTATCAGGAGTTTGTCCCCAGATGGCATTTGCCCATGACGGATTGTCAATAAACGGGTTCCTGTTTTTCTGCAGTGCGTACACCGCATTATTCCTGTCGATTTCCCTCTGCGAAACCGGGTCCTGCTGATTCCACTGCAGAAGCATGGCCATATATGCCGGATCATAAGCCCGTTCTTCCGTTCCGTCCAGCGGATTGGTATCAGAAGCGGGATTTGCATTGTTGTTAAAATTAAAAGTGCCCAGTTTCCCTTCATACCGTACGGCAAAGTACAGCAGGCTTCTGGCTATATCGCCTTTAAACTCATTAATAGGTTCATAAACACGTCCTGTATACGCCGATCCCGGAATGGCACAATTCCCGATCCTTGAAGAATTGGTAAACGTATAATAAATGGTAGACCCTACAATTCCGTACGGGTAATTGCTCCTTAACTGGTTAATCCTTGCATCGGTAGGCACCACGTAAAACAGATCTGAATACATCGGGTAATTGCTGTAGAAAGTACTCTGAGGCATCATGTGTTCGCGGTTCCAGCCCAGGCCTTCCGCTCCGGCACTCCCGATGATATTGGCACTCGTATATTCATAAGCATCTGCCCCCGTTGGAATTTCAGAATAGATATCCAGGAAAAAAGTGGTATTCGTGGCATCATGGTCATAATACCGGTCAAGATCCGTCTGGTTGTAATAGTTGTTCAGATCACCATAATGCCAGTTGACGTTCTTTGCGGAAATAATATCGTGAAGTTTTGATTTTAATGAATATCCCGTGAGCCCTGCAGCCCCGGAATAATATCCTGCGGGTGCCTGAGCGGCAAAACATGAGGAGATAAAAAGTATAGGAAGTAGAATTTTTTTCATGCTTTAAAATTAAAAGGCTAAAATAGTTAATTAATCAACTCGGATTTCCGAAATTTTTATTAAAAGATTATTAATTTTAAGAACACAAAAAGTTGAGTATTAAAATTTTGGACATTAAATTTTATGGTCCGAATAATTTTTTTGGGCGTTCCGTCAATTTGGTTATCTTTGGGAATTAACTATTATCTATATGAATACAGAGACTATTGACAACATTAAAATGATAGCTGAAACAGCAAGGGAATTTGCTGAAAAGAATATCAGGCCTAATATTATGGAGTGGGATGAAAGTCAGACTTTCCCTAAAGATTTATTTCATGAATTAGGAGAAATGGGTTTCATGGGAATTGTTATCCCTGAGCAATACGGAGGTTCTGGTCTTGGTTATCACGAATATGTTACGATCCTGGATGAGATCTCTCAGGTAGATCCTTCAATCGGGCTTTCTGTAGCGGCACACAATTCACTTTGTACCAACCATATTTATGAATTCGGGAATGAAGAGCAGAGAAACAAATGGCTTCCTCAGCTGGCGTCCGGTAAAGTAATCGGAGCATGGGGGCTTACGGAGCACAATACCGGTTCTGATTCCGGAGGAATGTCTACCACTGCCGTAAAGGATGGCGACGAATGGATCATTAACGGGGCTAAAAACTTTATTACCCACGCGATCTCAGGAGATATTGCCGTAGTTATGACAAGAACCGGTGAAATCGGAGCCAAGAATAACTCAACAGCTTTTGTTTTAGAAAAAGGGATGCCAGGTTTTTCTTCCGGTAAAAAAGAAAATAAACTGGGAATGAGGGCTTCGGAAACTGCAGAACTGATTTTTGACAATGTACGAGTTCCGGATGCTTACCGTTTAGGAGAAGTGGGAGAAGGTTTCAAACAGGCAATGAAAATCCTTGATGGCGGCCGGATCTCTATCGCAGCTTTAAGTCTGGGAACGGCAAGAGGTGCCTATAAAGCAGCTCTGAAATATGCTAAAGAAAGACACCAATTCGGTAAATCCATTTCAGAATTCCAGGCTGTGAACTTTATGCTGGCGGATATGGCAATGGAAATTGATGCTTCTGAATTGCTGATTCAGAGAGCGGCTACCCTTAAAAACGCCAAGCAGAAGATGACAAGAGAAGGTGCGATGGCTAAGCTGTATGCTTCAGAAGCCTGTGTAAGAATCTCCAACAATGCAGTTCAGATCTTTGGAGGATATGGATATACCAAAGATTTCCCTGCTGAGAAATTCTACAGGGATTCTAAACTTTGCACCATCGGAGAAGGGACTTCAGAAATCCAGAGACTCGTTATCGGAAGAGATATTACAAAATAATATTTCAGAAAGAAAAGATTAGACTTATACCATCAATAAGTAAATAGCATCCGTATTCTGCGGGTGCTATTTTATTTTTATGAGAAAATAGAGAAATAATGACATACCATGATTCGCATAGCTTTTTATTTTAAAACTCTAAAAATTTCTTAAAAAATTTTGTTTTCCATAAATAATTTTTCATTAGATTTGATAATTCACAATCTAAAGAGAATTTATATGAAAAAACAATTATCAGTGATCGGAATGCTTTTTCTATCGGGCATTTCTTTCGCGCAGACTGACCGCCTGTGGTCTGCAGATTCAAAAAAAACATCATCAGAAATTTTTGAAAATAAAAAAAACATCATCAATCCTAAAATTTACAGCCTGGATTTTAACGGCTTAAAAGCTGTTCTTTCAAAAGCTCCAAAAAGATTGGCCGCAGGAGAAAAATCAGAGGTTATCATCTCTTTTCCGAATGCTGAAGGAAGAATGGAAAACTTCAAAGTAAGGGAGAATTCCAATTTTGAGCCTCAGCTGGCTTCAAAATATCCGGATATCAAATCTTACATCGGAGAAGGTTTCGGAGATTCAAACTCTACCGTATACTTCAGCATTTC
>Ga0265798_10000657_pt1 | contig 56144 bp, 59 predicted proteins | sample P3T30metagenome_FD_192430 | JGI IMG/M metagenome (GOLD analysis project Ga0265798, IMG submission 192430) | Plant litter microbial communities from East Loma Ridge, Irvine, California - P3 T30 | ecosystem: Environmental > Terrestrial > Plant litter > Unclassified | place: USA: California... | reverse complement strand
CATCGCGAACAGCACGCCCATGAACGTGCCGCCGAGCGAGCCGATCGCGTCGGCGAAATCAGACGAAACCAAAGCGATCGAGGTCGAGCGCACCGACCACAGCATATACGCGCCGATCGCGCCGAGCAGCACGACCTTGAGCAGCGACTTGCCGAGTTCGATCCACCCCTTTGGCCCGAGGATGCGCGCGAGGCCGGACGCCGGGTTCATCCGCGACGGCTTGGGCGCGAACAGGCTGGCGTTGAAGCGCAGCGACCCCAAGCCCGCCGAACTCGCCACCGCCGCGACGATCGTCATCGCGAACAGCGAGATCAGCGCGGGGGCGAGTTGCCAGCCGCTCGCCTCCAGCGGCCGCCACGGTTCGAAATCGTCAATGTCGGCGCGACCGAAGGCGAGGCTGGCGGTCATCACGCCCTTGCACGCCGCCACCAGCGACGGGCCGAACAGCATCAGCCAGCCGCAGCCCGCCAGGATCACCAGTGCCGTCGCCAGATCGCGCGAGCGGAGGACGTCCCCCTTCTCGACCGCATCCTTCTTGCGCTTTGCGGTTGGCGATTCTGTCCGTTCGCCGGCATCCTCCGCCATCAGCCGAGCACCAGCGTCTGCATCGCGCGGAGCGCCTCGTCGATGATGACCTGCATGTAATCGCCCATCGCCGGGAACGCGATCGCAAGCGAGATCACCCCGACCAGCAGGCTGGCGGGCAGCCCGACCGCGAACAGGTTAAGCGCAGGCGCCGAGCGCGAGATCATGCCGACGATGAGGTTGAGGCAGAACAGCAGGAAGCCGACCGGCAACGCCAGCAACAGCCCCGCCGCGAAGATATAGCCGCCAAAGAACACGATGTTCTCAAGCCGCCCCGGCGTCAGCCACGCATGGCCGGGCGGCAGCACCGAATAGCTTTTCACCAGCATCTCGACCAAAATCAGATGGCCGTTCATCGCCAGGAACAGCAGCGTCAGCATCATCGAGAAGAACTGGCCGAGCGCGGGCGTGGAATGGCCGTTCTGCGGATCGACCGCATTGGCGAAGCTGATCCCCATCGACGTGCCGATCAGCTCGCTCGCCAGTGTCGGCGCAGCGAACGCGATCTGCAACACGAAGCCGATCGACAGCCCGACCAGCGCCTCCGCCAGCACGGCGAGGATCGTCACCGCGGAAAAGATGTTGGCCGGCGGCGTCACCGGATGCGCGGCCAGCACCAGCACGCCGATCGCGCCGGACAGCGACACGCGCACGATCAGCGGGATCGACACCGCGCTGAACACCGGCGCGGCAATGAACGCCGCACCGATGCGGATCATCACGAACAGCAGCGCCCACAGCTGCGGCTCGATCGAAAGGCCGAACCCGAGCTGGCTCATCGTACGAGGTCTGGGATCCGCTCGAAGATGCTGATCGTGAAATCGCTGATGAGGCCGAGGATCAGCCCGCCGAACACCGCGATCGACACGCCGACCACGATCAGCTTGGGCACGAACGACAAGGTCGCCTCGTTGATCGACGTCGCCGCCTGGATCATGCCGGTGATGAGACCGGCGAGCAGCGCCGGCACCAGGATGGGCGCGGAGGCGAGCGCCAGCACCCACATCATCTGGTTGGCGACGGTGAGGAAATAATCGGCGTCCATACGCTTAACTCACGAACGAATTGGCAAGGCTACCCATCGTCAGCGCCCAGCCATCGACCAGCACGAACAGCAGCAGCTTGAAGGGGAGCGAGATGATCGTCGGCGACAGCATCATCATGCCGAGCGCCATCAGCACGGTCGCGACGACGAGATCGATCACGATGAACGGCAGGAACACGAGGAAGCCGATCTGGAAAGCGGTCTTCAACTCGCTGGTGATGAACGACGGCAGCAGCACCGAGAAGGGAATGTCGTTCGCGCTCTGGTACGGCCCGCTCTTCGCGATGCCGGCGAACATGGTGATGTCCTTCTTGCGGGTCTGCTTCGCCATGAAGCTGTGCAGCGGCACCGCGGCGCGCTTGATCATCTCGGTCGCGCCGATCTGGTTGGCGGCATAGGGCTGGATCGCGGTCGTGTTCATCTCGTTGATGACCGGCGCCATCACGAAGAACGACAGGAACATGGCGAGGCCGACCAGCACCTGGTTGGGCGGGGTCTGTTGCAGGCCCAGCGCCTGGCGCAGGATCGACAGCACGATCAGGATGCGCGTGAAGCTCGTCATCATCAGCAGGATGCCGGGCAGCACCGTCAGCAGCCCCATGATGACGAGGATCTGCAAGCTCAGCGCGAGCGGCGCGTTGCCGCCGCCGAGATCCTTCAGCGCATGATCGACCGCATCGCCCGCACCGGGCACGGCGGGCGGCGTCACCGCCGGCAGCGTTTGCGCGAAGGCGGGATGCGCGACGATCAGCGTGAACACCATGCCGAGCACGACGAGCAGCAGCTTGGCGAGCACGCTGCCCTTGCGGGCCGGCGTCGCAGTCTTGAACAGCGCCGGGCCCTTGCCCTTGCGCGTTACCGTCACGCTCATTTGGCGCCGTCCCCGCGATCGACCAGCACGACGCCCGCACGGCTGACCGAGACGAGCAATTTACGCCCCTCGAACTCCAGCACGGCGAGTTTGACCGTGGGGGAGATCATCATCGTCTCCTTCACCAACAGCATGCGGTTGGCAGGCTGGCCCGGCATCCGCGATTCGAGTTTGCGCCACAGGTACAGGCAGCCGACCATCAGGCCGCACACCAGCGGCAGCAGGATGACGAGCTTGAGGATGTAGGACCACATCATGACGGATCAGGCCCGCTTGTCCGGGGAGACCAGCTCGGTCATCCGCACGCCGAAGCGATCACCCACCGTCACCACCTCGCCGCGCCCGATCAGCGTGCCGTTGACCAGCACGTCGAGCAGTTCGTTGGCGTGGCGGTCGAGCTCGATCACGCTCGATTCGCCAAGCGCGAGCAGTTCGCGCAGCGTCAGGCTGGTCGAGCCGATCTCGACCGTCAGCTTGACGTCGACATCCTGCAACAGCCGGAAGTTGGTGGCGACGCTCGCCTCGGCGGCAAAGGCGCCGGTCATGTCGTTCATTGGTCTTCCCCGTTGAATGCGCGAATCGTGTTGAGGCGGATCGCCGCCTTGCCGTTGGAGGTGCCGACCGTGCCGGTGCCGAGGCAGTCGCCGCCGACCATCACCGGCACTTCCGCGCCGACGCTGATCGGGATGACGTCACCCGCCTTCAGCTCCATCAGCACGGCGAGCGAGATCATCGGCTCGGCCAGCACGGAGCGGATCGGGAAGCGCACGTTCATCGCCGCGCGGGTGAGGCCGGCGCGCCAGGTCGGGTCCGGCTCGGCGGTCTTGCCGTGGACCTTGCCGGTCAGCGACGGCGCGAACGGCTTGAGGCCCGACACCGGGTAGAGCAGATCGATGAAGATCGGCTTGTCGCGCCCCGAGGCGAGCCCGAAACGGGTGACGACGACCGCATCGTCGCCATCGAAATCGTTGATGAGGGAGGGGTTCGCCTCCGGGTTGCCGGCCACGAACTCGAGTCTGGCGAGCGGCTCCCACGCAAGGCGCAGCGGCTCGACCAGCATCCCGCCGATCCGCGCGATCAACGCTTCGGCAGCGGGGGTGAACTCGCTCGGCATGTCGGCGGGCGCGGCACCGGTGCCGCCGAAGAACAGGTCGAGCAGCTCCAGCACGAAGCGCCCGTCGAGCACCGCCAGCGCCTGCCCCGCCGCGCCTCGCACCGACATCATCGCCAGCGGCTGCCACGCGGTGAGGCCATCCGGCCGCTCGGCGCGGTAATCGGTGAAGCGCTGCACCACCAGCGGTTCGGCCCAGGTGCGAAGCTCCCGGCGGAGCAGCGGCTCCAGCACCCCGCGCAACCCCCGCGCCAGCCGCGCGGAGAGATGCTGCAACGTATGCAGATCGCCGAACGGGTTCAGGTTCGCAGACCCGAGCGCGCCGTGATCCGCGACACGCGATCTACCGCGTCGTTCGCTTAAGTGAGGTGAAGGGCCGTTAACCATGCATCTTCACTGAACAACAAAATTGGTAAAGTAGACGTTACCAATCCCGCCGAATCCCTCTTTTTGCTGCAATGTATCGTTAATTGCCTTGGCCAGCCGCTTCTGGAGCTGCTGTTTGCCCGCGCTGGTGAACACCTGCTCCTCGGTCGTGTCGCCCAGCGCCATCAGCACGGCGGAGCGCACCGCGATCTCGTTGGTTTTGAGGTTGGCGATCACGCTGTCGTCATATGGCGTCGACACGGCGAGCCCGACCTGGACGAAATGGACGCTGTCCTGGAGGTTGGAGGTGAACTCCTTGTCCATAGCGTAGTAATTGGACGCGTATTTATCGCCGCCCTCCCCCGTAGGGGGTGCGTTGCCGCTCGATCCGCCCTCCTTGGCGTCGCCGCTCGCGCTCACGCGCTTCTGCTCGGTCTTGGGGACGAGCTTGGGGCCGGCCGGCTCGGCCTTTGCGGAGGCAACGCCACCGAAGAACCCCGCCTTGGCCGCGAACAGCCCGCCCGCCACGCCGCCGCCGACCAGCACCAGCAGGCCGACGCCCAACATCAGCATCTTCATCATGCCGCCCTTCTTCTTGGGCGCCTTGTCGTCGGCCTTTGCGTCACTCATCGGTCAAACTCCTGTCAGGCGAGCCGGGCGTCTTCGCCGGTCGCTTCGATTGCGGGGGAAACGGAAACATTGGTGATGGGCGCGGGCGCACGGTGCGGCTGGGGCGGCTGTCCGCCACCACCACTACCCGCGCCGCCGGTGCCCGTATCGACGGTCGCGCCCGCAATCCGCACGCCGCGCTGATCGGCCAGTTCGACCAGACGCGGCTGCGCCTCGGTCAGCAACGCGCGCGTCGCCTCGGTCTCGGCGGTGAAGTGGACGTGGACGGCATCGCCCGAGCGCCGCACCGCCACATCGACCCCGCCGAGCGCGTCCGGGACCAGCCGGATACGCGTGTCGTTGGCGTCGGCGCCGTCCCGCAACGTCTCGATATGGTCGATCATCTTTTGCAGCCCGTCGTCACCGCGCAGATCGAGCGGCACGTGACGGGTGTCGCCGGTCGGCTGCACTGCGTTCTGTAGTGCAACCTCGGTGGTCAGCGTCGTCTGCTGAATGACGGGATCGGCAACCGGCCTCTTGCGATCGGGCACGGTCGGGTCAAGGCCGAGCACAGCGACTTCGCTGGCGGCCGCGCTGGTGATAGCCGGCGCGGGTTGCGGGCGGATCGGGACCGCCACCGGCACGGGCGCGATGTGCGGGGTAGCGACACGTGCGACCGGGTGAAGAAGTTCGGCCAGCTTGCCCTGGAATGCGGTGACGCCGCTCGCGATCTGGTTGGGCGCTTCGCTGCTACTGGTGTCGCTTGGCGCGGCATCGGCCTTGGTCAGCACCGTCTGCGGGTCGGTTGCCGCCGTTACCGGTATTGCGATCGGTTGCGGCACCGGCTTGGAGACACCGCCGCCCGGTGCCACCACGGGCGCCGTCGGCAACAACCCGGCCGGCAACCACAGCAAACGCGGGTCGAGCGAAGCCGCAGCGGCCGGATCGGCGGCGGCATCCGGCAAGCTCTTGCCGTCGTCGGAATCCTCTTGCCGCTGCGGCAACGCGGGCGGCGTTTCGTCACCGCCGCCGCCAAGCGCCGCAAGCGCCTGCGCAAAGCCGCCGTCCACGTCCGCGCTGGACGCAGGACGGGGCATGGCAAGCGCCGACATAACAAGACTGACAGGCGAAAGCGCGACCATTGATCCCCCGAAACTCCGCACCCGCAGGTGCGCGTCGAGTAGTTAGCAAGGATCGTGCCGAATCTTTCGCGACGGTGGCGCAGCTTCCAGCGCGCGGATCTCCCGCAGCGCAGCCTCGGCCGCGGCGCGCTCCATCAGCTTCTCGATCGCGCTCTGGTCGCGCCTGGCCTCGCGCGTCGCCTCTGCCGCACGCGCCGCCACCGCCTGTGCTGCTCGCACACGCCCCTCGGCGGCCTCGGCGGAATGGTGCAGCCGCTCGCGGAAATGCGCGGCGGCTACCAGCGACACGCCGGCCGTCGGCGTCGGGCTCGGCGCGGGCGCGACATCGCCGGCGAGTTGCGCGATACGGGCGCGCAAATTCGCCTCGCTGGCGACCCGCGCGTGCGCCTGCGCCTCGTCGGCGCGCACCAGGCCGAGTTGCAGCGTACGGACGCGCAGCAGGCGTTCGAGCTTCTTCTTGTCGGCCATTCAGCGCAGCCTAGCCATCACCGAACACACCGGTCAGTTCCGCCACCGCATCATCGAGCGGCACGATCTCGTCCGGATCCTGTTTCACATATTCGAGGATCGCGGGATGGACGGCAAGCGCCGCATCGATCGCCGGATCTGCACCGGCGCGGTACGCCCCCATCAGCACGAGATCGCGGTTCTCCTCATAGGTGGCGAGGTGCCGCCTGAGCGTCCGCGCCGCCTGCTGGTGCGGCTTGGGCGTAATGTCGGTCATGACGCGGCTGACCGAGGGGCCGACGTCGATCGCCGGATACACGCCGCGTTCCGCCAGCGCGCGCGACAGCACGATATGCCCGTCGAGGATCGAGCGCGCGGAATCCACCACCGGGTCGTTGCCATCGTCGCCGTCCGCCAGCACGGTGTAGATCGCGGTGATCGATCCGCCGCTGTGCACGTCGGTGCCGGCGCGTTCGATCAGGTTGGGCAGCATCGCGATCGCGGACGGCGGATAGCCGCGCGCCGATGCCGGCTCACCCAGCGCCAGCCCGATCTCGCGCCCGGCGTGCGCAACCCGCGTAAGGCTGTCCATGATGAGCAGCACCTGCTTGCCCTCGGCGCGGAAGCCTTCCGCAATCGCGGTAGCCCGCAGCGCACCCCGAATCCGCAGCACCGGCGAATGGTTGGCGGGCACCGCCACCACCACCGATCGCTTGCGCGCCGCACCCGCCACCTTGGTTTCGAGGAAGTCGGCAACTTCTCTGGAGCGCTCGCCGATCAAGCCGATCACGATCACGTCGGCCTTGGCCGCGCGCACGATCATGCCGAGCAGCACCGATTTGCCGACGCCCGATCCCGCCATGATGCCGATCCGCTGCCCCTGCCCGACCGTCAGCAACCCGTTGATCGCACGCACGCCGACATCGAGCGGCTTCAGCACGCGGCCACGGTCGAGCGGGCTTTGCAGCTTGCCGGCAAGCGGCCAGCGCCCCGCGCCCCGGATCGGGCCAAGACCGTCGATCGGCTTGCCCGCACCGTCGAGCACCCGGCCGAGCAGCGCCGCGCCGACCTCCGCCTCGCCCGGTTCGCCGATCGGGCGCACCGGCATCTGCGGCAGCAGCGGCGCGGGGCCGCCCAAGTTCATCAGCAGCGTGCGACCGTTGCGAAAGCCGATCACCTCTGCCTCCACACCGGTGCCTTTCGCGCCGATCTGACAGACCGTGCCGACCGGCAACGACAGCCCGACCGCCTCCATCAACAACCCGTCATACGAGGCGAGCCGCCCCGACACTTTCGGCGCGGGCGTGAACGGCGCCGAGCCGAGCGCATCGAGATAGTCCCCGGTAAACCGGCCGAGCATTACGCCTGCCCCTCGGGCATCGCGACCCGCTCGATCGCGTGGGCAAGCTGTTCGAGCCACAGTTCCGGCCCGTCCTCGACGATGGTCGACGCGGACTCCAGCACGAAGCTGCCCCGCGCGACGCCGGCATCGCCGACTGCAAACACGCTCGCCGGCAGCGTACCGTCGAGCAGCGCGACGTCCTGCGGATGCACGCGCAGCATCGCCGATTCGGCGTGATCGCTCAGCATGTCGGTGGCGGCGGCGATGCGCTTCGCCAGCCGCTCGGGCGCGATGCCGATTTCGCCGACCAGTTGCGTGACGAGATACAGCACCGTCTGGCGCAATTGCCGCGCGACCGCCTCGCGGTCGAGCCGACCGCCCGCCTTCAACGCCTCGCCAAGCTGCGCCAGCAGCGTCTGGTCGCGCGTCGCGGCGGCATGTGCCTCGGCCAGCGCATCGGCATAACCTGCGTCGTAGCCGGCACTGCGCGCCACCTCGACCGAATCGACAAACACGCTTGGGCTCGCAACCTCCGCCTCCGGCTCGAACGGGTCCCAGCCCTCGGTCGGGTTGTTCGCCGGGTCGGCGGGCGAGAAGTGGCGCGGGCCGTCGGGCATCGCAAAATCGTGCGCCGCGCTGTCGCCGCCTCGCGTTGCGAACGGCTGCGCCGCGACGCTGCGCACATCGGCGGCGGCAAAACCGGGTACCGCGGCGAACGCACGTTGCAGCGCCTCGCCCAGCGCGTCGTGCCGGATCGCGGCCAGGCCAGAAACGAAACTAGACATAATCGTCTTCGCCCCCGCCCATCTGGATCGTGCCGTCCTTGGCTAGATTGCGCGCGACCTGGATGATGACCTTCTGCGCCTCCAGCACTTCGGACAGTTTCATCGGCCCGCGTGCCTCCATCTCGTCGCGAATGCCGTCTGCGGCGCGCGCCGACATGCAGCCGAGGAAGCGGTTCCGCGCCGCCTCGTCCACGCCCTTCAGCGCGCGGGTGAGCACGTCGCCGTCGATGTTGCGGATCAGCGTGCCGAGGTTCTTGTCGTCGAGGTCGAGCAAATTGTCGAACACGAACATCGCCTCCTCGATCGCCTTGGCGACTTCGCGGTCGATCTTGAACAGTTTCGGCATCACGCGCTGTTCGGTGGTTTTCCGCGCGGAGGACATGATCTTTGCCGCCTCGCGCGTACCGCCCAGCGTCACGCCAGCACTCCCTTGCGTCCTGGCCGATCGCTTGGCCAGCACGGTGCGCAGCGTATCGACCGCCTCGGGCGTGATCGGCCCCAGCCGGGCGATGCGGTGCAGGATGTCGGGCTGCACCGCATCGGGCAGCAGTTCAAGCACCTGCGCGGCGACGGCGGGATCGAGATTGGCGATCAGCACCGCGGCGATCTGCGGATGCTCCTTCTCGATCGTCGCAGCGATCTCGCCCGCGTCGAGCCAGTCGAGCAGATCGATCTGGCAGGCATCCTGCGCCGGCACGATCCGCGCCAGCACGCTGTCCGCCTTTTCGCGGCCGAGCGCCTTGGTCATCACCGATTCGATCTTGGGGCGTGGATCGAAGCCGATCGAAGTCCGCTCGCGCGCCTTGTCGATGAAATCGTCGAGCACGCTTTCCACCTCGGCTTCGCTCACGTCGGCAACGGCGAACATCGCCTTGCCAAGCTGGCGCACTTCCTCGGGTTCGAGCTTCTGGAGGATGGCGGCAGCCTCCTCCTCGCCGACCAGCATCATCAGCACGGCGGCGCGCTCGACACCGGTATAGGTACGCATCGGGGTCATCGCGCTCATGATTTCGCGTCCGCCTTGATCATGTCGCGCACCGCCAGCGCCGCGCGCGCTGGATTGTCGCGGGTGAAGCCGCGCACCATGCCGATGCGGTCGTCATAATTGACCGCGCTTTCCAGCGCGCCGATCGACACCGGCGCGGCCGGCATCACCACCTGGCCATCCTCGTCGACGCCGCCGTCGGTCGGCGTGCCATCCGCGCGCATCGCCAGCCGCGCGGCCGGGTCGATCGCGCCGTCGGGTTTCTTCAGCAGCGCCTTGGCAAGCGGCCGGACGCCGAGGAACAGCACCAGCAGCGCGATCACGATCGCGGTGACGTTGCGGGCGATCACCGGCAGCCAGCCGGCATCGTACCACGGCTGCTTGGCGTCGAGTTCGGCCGAGCCGGCGAATTTGCGGCTGATGACGACGACCTGATCGTTGCGACCCTGGTCAAACCCGACCGCCGTGCGCACCAGTTGCGTGATCTGCTGAATCTCCACCGCCGATCGCGGCTTGGCGCCATCCGGATCGCGCAGCAACACCGCGACCGACAGCCGCTTGATCCCGCCGGGCGCACCGCGCGTGACCGACACTTCCTTGCCGAGATCATAGGCGCGGGCGAACTGGTCGCTCTGCTTCATCGCATCGGTGATCGGGCCGCCGGGCGTGGTCGCGGGCGCACCCGGCGTGGTAACGCCCGATCCGGCGGCGGGGGTCGGCTGCGCCTGCGGCGCGCTCAGTTGCGAGGCGGGCGGCGGCGTGTTCGACAGCGCACCGGGGATGCCACCGGGTGCCGCCGTGTCCTTCTGGTTGCCGGTCCACTGGCCCTGTTCGGCGCGCAAGGTGCCGGTCTTGTCATAGCTTTCGCGCGTCGCCTGCGTCTCGTCGAGATCGACGTCGGCCTGAATCTCGGTGGTGAAATTGCCAGCACCAACCAGGGGCGTGAGCAACTGCATCACCTGCGCGCGGTACTTCTCCTCGACGGTACGCTGGAAGCGGACGCGTTCGTCGGTGGCGGCGCCGGCGGCGCTCTGGTCGCCCTTGGTGAGCAGTCCGCCCATCTGATCGACGATCGTCACCGCATCGGGCTTCATCCCCGGCACCGACGAGGCGACGAGATTGATGATCGAGGACACCTGCGCATCGCCCAGCGAGCGGCCGGGCTGGAGCTTGACGATCACCGAGGCGGACGGCGAAGCATTGTCGCGCACGAACACCGATGCTTCCGGCATGGCGAGATGCACGCGCGCCTCCGCCACCGCGTCGATCTCCTGGATCGATCGCGCCAGTTCGGTCTCGCGCGCCTGTCGCAACCGCTCGCCTTCCACCGCGCGGGACACGCCCATCGGCAACTGGTCGAGAATTGCGTAACCGCCCGGCGCTGCCTTGGGCAGACCCTGCCCGGCAAGCAGGATGCGCGCGCGCGAATAATCGTCCTCGTTCACCGTCAGCGCGCCGGTGCCGCCGTCGATCTTCGACTTGATGTTGGCGGCATCGAGCGCCGCCGTCACCGACGCCTTGTCGGCATCGGGCAGCGACTGGAACAATGTCTTCTGCGTCGGCGTGGCGAGCATCAGCCAAGCGAGCGCGGCGGCGACGACGAGGCCGACCATCAGCGCCATCGGCAGGCTGCGCCGCACCGCCGGCTGCGCGAGCAGGCCCTGCATCTGCCTTAAGGGGTTGGCGAAACGTTCCGGCACCAGAGCGGCGACGGGGTTCGGAGCGGGGGTGAGAGCGTTGCTCATAGCTTATACCGGCATGCTCATGATGTCCTTGTAAGCGGACAGGATCTTGTTGCGGACCTGCAAGGTCGCCTCGAAGCCAACCGACGCCTGCTGGCGGGCGAGCATCACCTTGGCGATATCGACCGTTTCGCCGCGCTCGTACGATTCGCTAATCTTGGCTGCGTCGTTCTGGCCCTGGTTGACCGCCTTCAGCGCGTCTTCCATCGTCGAGGTGAAGCTCGCCGACTTGGCTGGCGCGGCAGGCGCCGCTGCGTCGGTCGCGCCGGCGCGGGCCAGCGCCTGATTACGTTCGAGGATCTGCGCCCTGAGCGCCATCACCCGGTCGACGCCCATCGCGCCGGAGATCGCGGTCATGCGCTCATCACCCGGGCATGCGCGCGCGTGATATCCTCACCCTGCTCGCGCGCCTTGGCGAGGCGGTAGCGCAGCGTGCGTTCGGAAATACCGAGCCGCCGCGCCGTTTCGATCCGGCTGCCGCCGCACGCGGCCAGCGTCTCGCGGATCGCCTGGAACTCATGCATCTGTACGATGTTGCCCAAGGTTGCCGGGGGCGTTTGTGTCGGCGTTTCGACGTGTGAGACCGGAAAGGCCACGACCGGCGCGGATGGCACCAGGGCCGGCGCACTCGGCCGGTCGAACAGGATGTGCTGCGCGGCGATCGTGTCGCCACCCGCGAACAGCAACGCGCGCTGGATCACGTTCTCCAGCTCGCGCACGTTGCCGGGCCAGGCATGGTCCATCAGCACCGCGATCGCCGACGCATCCAGCCACGGCACGGTCTTGCGGTTGCCGGCATGGCGCAGCACCAGCGTCGCGGCGAGTGCGGGGATATCCTGCGGCCGGTCGGCGAGCGGCTTGGTGGTGAGCGGGAACACCGACAGGCGGTAATAGAGATCGGCGCGGAACCGGCCCGCCGCCACCTCGTCCTGCAGATCGCGGTTGGCGCAGGCGATCACGCGCACGTCGATCGGGATCGGCTGCGACGCGCCGATCGGCACCACCTCGCGCTCCTGCAATGCGCGCAGCAGCTTGGCCTGAAGCTGGATCGGCATTTCGGCGATCTCGTCGAGCAGCAAGGTGCCGCCATGCGCGGCACGGAAGAACCCCTCCCCGCCTGACGACGCGCCGGTAAACGCGCCCTTCTGGTGGCCGAACAACATCGCCTCCAGCATCGATTCGGGCAAAGCCGCGCAGTTGATCGCCACGAACGGTTTGTCGCGCCGTTCCGACGCAAGGTGGATGGTCCGCGCCAGCACTTCCTTGCCGGTGCCGGTCGGCCCGTTGATGAGCACGGTGATATCTGCCTGTGCGACCCGCTCGGCCAGCGCGTACAGCGCGAGGCTTTCGGGGTCGGCGGCGGTCGGCGCTTCCGCCTCCGCCACCAGCGCGCGCACGAAGGCGTTGCCGACGGCGGCATCGCTGCTGTCGTAGCCGACCCGTGCCGGCGCACCATCGCGCGACGGGGTCACGTAGCGGCCATCCTCGCCCAGGATCACGGTGCGCGCGGGTGCCGAAACCGGCTCACCCTCCGCGACGAGATAGATCTCGCCCGGCTGCGGCTTGCCGCCGCTTGCGGCAACGCTGAACCCTTGCGCGCGCAGCGACGAGACGAGCGTGAATTTCTGCCGGAGCACGGCGGCCGACGGAACGATGGAGCGCATGAACTTCCCCTTTGACAGGGCATGAAATGCGTCAATTCTGGTAAACGAGCAGTTAAGGGTATTGCCGCCCGGCAAGATATTTCCGCACATACGCGTCTTTTCCGGGCGCGCCCGCGTAGAACCGTTCCCGCCAGTTCGGAGGTTTGCCCGGCAAAAACCGTCGGCCGGCAAGGCGCCGCCGGTGATCGGCAATTTTTCGCCTAAAGCCCGGCAACGCCCTGCCGTTTCTCCTCTTGCCGGCTTGGCTCTCCGCATCGGGTGGGAGCGGTGAAGCGGCAATGGAGACTTGAAGCAATGACCGTCATCGGAACCAACGTCGCGGCTCTCCGCGCCGCCAGCGCATCGAACTCGGCCTCGTCGATGCTGTCGACCGCGCAGCAGCGCCTGTCGACCGGCAAGCGCATCAACTCGGCACGCGACGATGCCGCCGGCCTCGCCATCGCCACGTCGATGCAGTCGCAGATCACCGGCATGAACCAGGGCATCCGCAACGCCAACGACGGCATCTCGATGGCGCAGACGGCGGAAGGCTCGCTCGACGAAGTTACCAACATGCTCCAGCGCATGCGCGAGCTGAAGGTACAATCGGCCAACGGCACCTATTCGACCAGCGACATCGCCAACATGACGACCGAGCAGGATGCGTTGGCAGGCCAGATCACCAGCGTCCTCACCAACACCCAATTTAACGGCAAGAAGCTGTTCGACGGATCGACGGGTACGGCAAGCACGGATGGCAAGAGCAGCGCCGTGACGATCCAGGCTGGCGCGAATGCATCCGATACCGTGTCCCTCAACCTCACCAAACTCACCACCGATACCGACCTCGCAAAAGTCGTGTCGGCGACCGGCACCTCGGTCGCGGCCGCGAGCCTCGCCGACTACGACTCCGCGATTTCGAAGATCGGCACGACGCGCGCGGGCCTCGGCGCAACCGAGAACCGGCTTTCGTCGGCGGTGAACAACCTCACCACCAACTCGACCAACCTGTCGGACGCACAGAGCCGCATTCAGGACGCCGACTTCTCGGCTGAATCGACCAATCTCGCCAAGGCGCAGATCCTCAGCCAGGCATCCACCGCGATGCTCGCGCAGGCGAACCAGTCGACGTCGAGCGTGATGTCGCTGCTGCGCTAACGGCGGCACCAGACTTGCCGGCCGTGTCCGGCACGCATCCCCCCGGGCGTACCGGGGCCGGCAAGCGATCCTCTACGCGCCAGCTTATCCGGCGCGGGATCGCGCGAAACCCCGGCGGCCTTGCCGTCGGGGTTTTCAGCGGCATCTGCACTTTTTTTCTTAAAGGTCCTGCGGAACGGTCGTTTCTGGTTTCGACGGCTCAGCCCTCCGCCAGGGGGCGGCGGGGACACGTCGAGCAATGGAGACACGAACCATGACTGTTATCGGAAGCAATATTTCCGCGCTGCGCTCGTCGAGCGCCTCGAGCAAGGCCTCGATGATGCTGGCGACCGCGCAGGAGCGCCTGTCGACCGGCAAGCGCATCAACTCCGCCAAGGACGATGCCGCCGGCCTCGCCATCGCCACGTCGATGCAGTCGCAGGTGACCGGCATGAACCAGGGCATCCGCAACGCCAACGACGGCATCTCGATGGCGCAGACCGCAGAAGGCTCGCTCGACGAAGTCACCAACATGCTGCAGCGCATGCGCGAGCTGACGGTGCAGTCGGCCAACGGCACCTATTCGACCAGCGACCTGTCGAACATCAAGCTCGAGCAGGACGCGCTCGCCAGTCAGATCAACAACGTGCTGACCAACAGCCAGTTCAACGGCAAGAACCTGTTCGACGGTTCGGCGGGCACGGCCGGCGCGGTGAAGATCCAGGCCGGCGCGAATGCGTCCGACGGCGTCACGCTGACGCTGCCGAAGCTGACCACCGACGCCGATCTCGCCAAGGTCGTGACCGGCGGCGCATCGGTGGCTGGCGCGACGCTCGCCAATTACGATACCGCTATCGCCACCGTCGCGACCGCGCGTGCCAGCCTCGGCGCGACCGAGAACCAGCTGACCTCGGCGGTGAACAACCTCACCACCAATTCGACCAACCTGGCGGACGCGCAGAGCCGCATCCAGGATGCCGATTTCTCGGCCGAGTCGACCAATCTCGCCAAGGCGCAGATCCTCAGCCAGGCGTCGACCGCGATGCTTGCGCAGGCAAACCAGTCGACCCAGGGTGTGATGAAGCTGCTCCAGTAACGCCGCGCGAAGGCTCCGGCGCCGCCCCCTTCGGGTGTCGGGGCCGCACGCGAGCTTTCGGTTGCGAGAGCGAATGCAGGACCCCGGTGGCCGCAAGGCCGCCGGGGTTTATGTGTTTGGGGAGCGTGTAAGACCTCGCACGGTCGCGTGCGCTGCCGCCGGCGCGCAGCCGCTGGGTCGGCGGAAGGCGTCAGTAGATTGCGGCCTCGGTGCGTTACGGCGCTCCCGCAAAACTCGGAGCGGAAGAGAGCTTGCGCTACGGTAAGAGTACTTGCGAAGCGCCGCTGATCTCACCTCGTCCGGAGCGCGGATGTGACCCGGCTACACCGTGCACTGCGTGCTCGATTCAGGACCGCCAGATCGCCGTTGGAGGTACGGATCGCCCGCGCGCCAGATCGCTCATGGTCGGATGATTTTCCACGGCAGCTTGTCGCGCACGCGGCCGAAATCCAGCGTCCACCCGTCGACATCGCTGGCGACGTTGTTATCGCGGGATCGCCGGAAGATGTCCGCTGATGTCGTCGTGTCGACGGGCTTGGGTGAGGTCGGGCATGCGCTTGCCTATCGCGCGCTCCAACTCAGGAGCCGCGGTGGTATGCCCCCGGTCCGCAGCCGCGTTCCCGAGGTCGGAGCGAACGCGATCCGAGCAACACGCTGCGCCACTTCGGGTGACGCATCCGCGCTCAAACCCGGCGGCCGAGCGCCTTCTTCAGCCGGTCGTGCGCCGACTTCTTGATCTGGCACACCCGCGCCGCACCGACGCCGAGCACCTGCCCGATCTCCTCGAGGTTCAATTCCTCGACATAGTAAAGCTGCACCACCTGCGCCTCGCGCTCCGGCAGTGCAGCGATCGCGCCGACCAAGGCACTGCGCAGGTCCGCGTCGGCAAGCTGCTCGAACGCATCCGGTTCCTCGCTTGCGAACCACGGGCCTTCGTCGGAATACACGTCGTCGATCGGCTCGAACCGCACCGCCTCGGCAGCGGCATAGTCGATCCGCATCTTGTCCGGCGCGACGCCCAGCCGTGCGGCGATCTGCGCCTCGCTCGGCGCCTTGCCGAGTTCGGTCGTCATCGCCGCGAGCGTCTGCTGGTACAACCGCCGCCGCTGCATCGCGCCGCGCGTCAGCGTCGCTTGCCGGCGCAGGGCGTCGATCATAGATCCGCGCACGCGGGTGACGAGATACTGCTCGAAGGTCACCTGCCCACGGTCCTCGAACGCGCCCGCCGCTTCGACCAGCGCGACCAGCCCGATCTGCACGAGATCCTCGACCTCGACCACGCTGCTCATGCTGCCATGAACGTGCCACGCGATCCGCCGCACCAGCGGCATGTGTTTGCGCGCCAGCGCGGACACGTCGCGCGCCGTGCCGGGCGCATAGGTGAGCGGCGTCGCATCCGCGAACGCCTGCCGCATCGGCAGCGCGCTCATGCCGCCAGCGCCGTGGGTGCGCCGATCACGGCGACGACTTCGACGGCCTTTTCTTCCGGCACCTCGAAGAAGCTCATCACCGGCGTATCGGGCAGGCAGGTGCGCACCAGCTTGCGGATCGCGACGCGGATCGACGGCTGCACGACCAGCGCGAACGGCTTGGCCTCGGCGATCAGCGGCTGCGCGGCGCGTTGCAGCGCATCGACGATACGGCGGCCGAGATCGGGTTCGATCGTGTGGCGGCGCGCGGTGTCGGCGCGCATCGCCTGACCGAGCAGACCCTCCAATTGCCCCTCCAGCGTCATCACGCGCAGCGGCTCGCGCACGCCGCACAGCTTGGAGATGATCAGACCACCCAGTTCCGGGCGGATCAGTTCGATGATCTCGTCCGCGTCGAGCGACTTTTGCGCGGCGACGGCGATCGCGGCGGCGATCCGGCGGAATTCCTTCAAGGGTATGTTCTCCGCAAGCAGGCCGCGCAGGACCTGGGTGAGCGTGGTGAGCGGCAGCGGGCTCGGCGACAAAGCGGCAACGAGATTGGCGGCGCGCTCCTTCAAGCCGTCGAGCAGCGACTGCACTTCATCGGGGCCGAGCAGTTCGGACGCATGGCTCGCGAGCTGGTGGTTGAGGTGCGTGGCGACGACGGTGCCGGGATCGACGACGAGATAGCCCGCCCCGGTCGCGGCATCGGTATCGCCGGTCGCGATCCACACCGCGTCCAGCCCGAACGTCGGGTCCTTGGCCTTCTTGCCGCGCAACTCGCCCACCGCTTGGCCGGTATCGAGCGCGAGCATCTCCTCGGGGGACACACTGTCCTCACCGACGACGACACCGCCGACGACGATGCGGTAGGTGTAGGGCGCGAGGTTGATGTCGTCGCGCACGCGCACCTGCGGCACGACGAAGCCGAGATCCTTGGAAAGCTGCCGTCGCACGCCGGTGATCCGCGCCATCAGCGGTGAACCGCGCCGTTCGTCGGCCAGCGGCACGAGACCATAGCCGATATCGAGATTGACCTGCATCGCATCGGTCACCTCGTCCCAGCCGATTTTCGATAGGTCAGCGGGCGCGACCGGCGCGACCACTTCGGCGGGCGCGGGGCGGCGTGCGATCTGGCGCAGCTTCCACGCGCTGAACCCGGCGAGTGCGGCAGCAGGCAGGATCACCAGATGCGGCATCCCCGGCAGCACGCCGAGCAGGCCGAGGATGATCGCCACCGGCGTCCACGTCCGCGCCGAGCCGAACTGGCTGCCGATCTGCCCGGCAAGATCCATGCTCGACTTCACCCGCGTCACGATCGCGGCGGCGGCGATCGACAGCATCAGCGACGGGATCTGCGCGACCAGCGCGTCGCCGATCGCGAGCAGCACGTAATTGTGCGCAGCCGCACTGATCGTCATGCCGTGGCTGACCGGGCCGAGGATCAGCCCGCCGACGATGTTGGCGGCGAGGATCAGCAGGCCGGCAACCGCATCGCCCTTCACGAACTTGGACGAACCATCCATCGAGCCATAGAAATCGGCTTCGGTCGCGACGTCGATGCGGCGCTGCTTGGCTTCCTCGGGCGTGATGAGGCCGGCGTTGAGATCGGCGTCGATCGCCATCTGCTTGCCGGGCAACGCATCGAGGGTGAATCTCGCGGAAACTTCGGAGACGCGGCCCGCGCCCTTGGTCACCACGATCATGTTGATGATGACGAGGATTGCGAACACGAACAGCCCGACGACGTAATCGCCGCCGATCAGGAAGGTGCCGAACGCCTCGATGACGTGCCCCGCCGCGCTCTCGCCCTCATGCCCGTGCACCAGCACGACGCGGGTCGAGGCGACGTTGAGGCTCAATCGGAACAGCGTCGCGAACAGCAGCACGGTCGGGAACGCGGAGAAATCGAGCGGCTTCTGCGCGTTCAGCGCGACCATGAGCACGGCGAGGCTGATCGTGATGTTCATGATGAAGAACACGTCGAGCAGCGCCGACGGGATCGGCACCACCATCAGCACGACCAGCATCAGGATCGCGACCGGCAGCGACGCCTGCCGGGTGAACGACGTGATGTTGCCGGAGGTAAGAGCGAGCGCCATCGATCAGCCTCCCAGGCTCGCGAGCATCATGTACGCCAGCCGCGCGGTGTTCGGCGTCGGGCGCAGCAGGCTCGCGGTCTGCACGCGGCCGCCTCCGTTCAGCCGGTCGATCGTCGCGCGCGCCCAGCTTGCCGCATCGGCGGTGCTGGTTTCGGACGCGCCCGGGATGACGTCGGCACCGTCGCCGAGCTTGGTGGCGGCAAGCTGGATCGGCGGAATGGTGATGCCGCCCTGCCCCAGCTTGTCGGTGAAGCGCGCGTAGATCTGCGCGAGGCTGCGCGGCTGGCCGGCGGAGGTGTAGAACACCGAGCGGTTGGCGTGCGCGGCGGTCGGGAACATCGCCGCGCCACTCGCACCCGGGTTCTGCGCCATCGTGCGCAGGAACGAACGCGCGCCGCCGAGGCCAAGGAAATGCTCCATGTAGAGATCGGTGCTGGTGGCATCGCGGCCGAGCGAACTTTCGATCGCGGTCTTGTTGTCGCTGGCGTGTTCCGCCGCCATCAGCGATGCGGTCTGCGGGTCGTTGCGCAGATCGAGGATCGCGCGGCGGGTCGCCGGGTCGCTCACCGTCATGCGGCCGGCACCGTTGGTGGAGATCGCGTTCGCCGCCCAGTCGAGACCATGTTCGGCGCCGTGCTGCTTGACGACCTTCAGCCAGCTCTGCTCGATGAACTGGTAGAGGCCCGATGCGCTCGACGCTCCGGAATGCGCATTGGCGCGCATCCCGCTTTCAAGCTGCGCCTGTCCCATCAGATAGTGGAAATCGACGCCGGTCTTCTGGCTCGCGAAGGCGATCGCGGACTGGATCGATCCGCCTACGCTGCTGCCTGTCGTCGATGTAAGCGGATTGAACGGCATTCTTCCCCGGCTGATGGCCCCTGTACGGGGGCATCACAGCAAGGGACGTGCCAGTTAGCCGCGGTCAGGCGTAAGCGGCGATACCCGCGCCGCGCCGGTAGCCGGCACCGGCATCCCCGGTCAGATTTTGCAGGCGGCGGCGGACATTTGCCGCCATCAGGTTTACGTAGATCCGGCACGTCTCGTTCAGCCGGTTGGCCTCCTCGGCGAGATCGCGCAGTTCGTCGCCCGCCGGGCCGTTGCCGAGCCGGGCGAGTTCTTCGATATGGCCAAGCTTGTCGGCGGTCGCGCGCTCCAGCGCGGCGGCGTCGTTCGCCTTCAGCGCGGCGATCTCGGCATGGAGCGATTCGATCACGCGGATCAGCGCATCGCGACGGATCATTTCGACGTCCACTCCTGCTTCATCGCCAGCATCCGCCCGGCAATCGCGTCCGGGTCGATCCTGTAACTGCCGTTCTCGATCTGCGCGCGCAGCGCCGCCACCCGCGCGGTATCGACCGGTGGCTGTGCCGCCGCCGCTGCCGCGACGCCCGAAAGCTGCGGGACCGCGCCAAGGTCATCGCCCCGCGCGACCGTCTTCGCCGCCGATGCGACGCGGGTCACCGATGCGACCGGGCGGCCGTTCGATGACAGGGGTTTGGGACCGATCGACTGAACCACGCGATACACCTCGGGTTTCACACAAGAGGTATAACGGCGGGCTCCGCGTAAAGTTTAAGGGTTTATCCTTCCCAACCGGGCAGCGTCACCTGGCCGGTCGCGACGGCGATGGTCTGCACCGGCACGCGCGTCTCCTCGACCTTGACGAGCAGCCGCCCGCCCTCGGGCGCGTCACCCATCGCGATCCCCTCACGCGTGATCGAGAAACCGGGCGAGCCCGCCTCGATCGTGACCGGATCGCCGCGATGGATCACCACGGCGGCCTTTGCCAGCGGCGCGGCGGCGGCACGCGCGGCGGGCGTGATGGCGGAGGCGGTAACCGGCACGAACAGCCGCCAGTCGGGGCCGCTGCACGTCACCACCACCGCGTCATGGCTGTCGGATCGCCAGGACAGCGACACCATCGGGCAGGCGGCAAGCTTCAGCCGCCCGTCCACCGAAGATCGCGCGCCCCCTTCCGTGCCGATCGGCCGGCCGGTGAAGGTGGCGACCGCACGGTCGATCGTGGCGGTATCCTGGAACGAAGTCGCCGCCAGCGCAGGCGCGGCGGCAAGCAGGAGCGGCAAGACAAGGTAGCGCATCATGGTTTCCCGGATGGTCGATGAGGAATGGCGGCAAGATCGGACGGCACGGCGGCATCGTCTTGCCGGGCGCCGGCAAAGCCAAGCGTGACCAGCACGCCCCGATGCCCGTAATCGGGCTTGGGCGCGCCGACGATCGCCATGCGCCCCGCCGGCACCGCACGCGCGGCGGCGATCGCGACGGCGACCGCGCGTGCGCGATCCGCGGCAAGGATCGCGCCGCTGCCACTCGCCGGATCGACGTCAACGGCAGAGCCATCGACCGAACCGGTGATCCGCAACGTGACGCGCGGATCGCGCGCCGCCTCGCGCGCCCAGGCGACGAGGCTGGCGGGCGTGCTTGGCAACACCGCCGAACCGGGCGTGAAATCGAGCATCGCGGCGGCGGCGAGCGGCATCGGATCGGGCGTCTTCGTCGCCTCGGGCGGGTGGGTCGCGCTGAAGCCGGCGCGGATGCCCTGTGCGAGCGCCTTACGGTCGAGATGCTGACTGGCCTGTAGAAACACGAAGAAACCGACCAGCAACAGCGCGAGATCGGCAAGCGTCATCAGCCACGCCGGGCGGCCCGACGCGGCGTCCGGGAATTCATCGTCGAACGTCATGCCGCGACCTCGGCAAGTGGCGCCAGCACCGCCGCGCGCGGCTGCTCGCGCACCGCCAGCGCGACCAGCGGCGCTTCCAGCCGCAACCGCTCCATCGCCTCGCCGCGCGCCTGCCGCCGCAGCCGTGCCGCGACCGGCGCCGCGACCAGATTGGCGAGCAGCGCGCCGTACAGCGTGGCGAGCAACGCCACCGCCATCGCCGCACCGATCGCGCTCGCGTCCTGCATCTTCACGAACATCGCGACGAGGCCGATCAGCGTGCCGACCATGCCCATCGCCGGCGCTACATCGGCCATGCCAGCCCACACGTCGGCGGCGGCGACATGCCGGTCGATCCGCGCGCGTCGCGCGTGGCGGAGCAGTTCCGCCACGTCGTCCGGCGAGCGCCCATCGACGATCGCGGCAATCGCGGCGGCAAGATCGGGATCGGCGATCACCGAGCGGTCAAGCGCGACCACGCCGTGCCGCCGCGCGATCCGCCCGAGCGCCGCGATCTGCTCGACCAGCGGGGTGGCATCGAAACGCCGGCGCGTCAGCGTCGGCAACGCGGCGACCGCGCGGCCGAGATCGGCGAATGCGGTGCGCAGGGCAGTGGCGAGCAGCGTGCCGCCACCGACGATCGCGAAAGCGGTCGGATCGAGGAACGGCGCGAGGGTAAATGTATCCGTCATCGCCGGGCGTGTTGCAAAGCGCGGGCCAGTTGCTTCCCCAACGGTCGGCAAGCCGCACCGGCACGGATGGCGGCAGCAACCGGCAAACCTTGCCGCCCGCACCGGCAATCGCTTGCCGGGGCTTGCCGCCAGCATCCGCCAATCGCGGCCGACGGGCAATTGGCACGCGCTTTGCTGTGTTCCCCGCGCAATCTTTGCGCAGGAGTTCGCGGCCGTGGCCGACAACACACTTTTCGGAGTTCATGGCAACGCACTCGAAGTGCGCTCGCAGCGGATGGGGGTGCTCGCCTCGAACATCGCCAACGCCTCGACGCCGGGGTTCAAGGCGAAGGACATCGACTTCCAGTCGGCGCTGTCCTCGCTGGAAAGCGGCAGCGGCGTCGATACCGGCATGGCGGCGGCGACCAAGTACCGCGTGCCGAACCAGCCTTCGATGGACGGCAACACGGTCGAACTCTCCACCGAACAGACCGCCTTCGCCGAAAACGCGGTGCAGTATCAGACCACCTTGTCGTTCCTGAACGGCCGCATCGCGCAGGTCACCCGCGCGCTGAAGGGAGAGTAAGCGCTATGTCGAACCCGCTCACCATCTTCCAGGTCGCAGGACAGGCGATGTCGGCGCAGCTCGTGCGGATGAACACCACCGCCTCCAACCTCGCCAACGCGGGCTCGGTCGCGTCGAGCGCGGACGCCGCCTACCGCACGATCAAGCCGGTGTTCCGCACCCAGTATGACAATGCCAGCGGCCTCGCCACGGTGAACGTCGAACAGGTCGTGACCGCGGGCCAGGACCCCACCAAGCGCTACGATCCGGCCAGCCCGATGGCCGACAAGGACGGCAACGTCTGGGAAAGCGCGGTCGATGAAACCCGCGAGATGGTCGACATGATGGAGACCTCGCGCAGCTACCAGAACAACGTCGAAGTGATGCAGACCGCCAAGTCGCTGATCCTCGATACCCTCAAGATGGGACGATAAGATGAGCGACTTCGACACGACGCTGTCCAGCCTCGGCATCAACAGCACCAGCAAGACCGCCGATAGCGCCACCAGCAACACCACCAGCGGATCGACCACGCTCGGCCAGTCCGATTTCCTCAAGCTGCTGACCGCGCAGCTCAACAATCAGGACCCGTTCAGCCCGGTCGACAACACGCAGATGGTCGCGCAGATGGCGCAGATCTCGACGTCGTCGGGCGTCGGCGACCTCAACTCCACGCTGAAGGCGATCTCGGACAAGCTCGCCGGCACCAGCACCAGCGACGCGCTCTCCTATGTCGGCAAGACCGTGCTGACCGCCGGCTCGACCGCTTACGGGCGCAGCGCGGGCGGCATCGCCGGCGCGGTCGAACTGGGTGCTGCGGCCAGCGACGTGAAGGTCACGATCAGCGACGCGAACGGCAACCCGCTGAAAACGCTGTCGCTCGGCGATCAGGCTGCCGGCACGGTGAAATACGACTGGGACGGCGCCACCGATGGCGGCACGGCGGCCGGCACCGGCCCGTTCAAGGTGTCGGTCGCCGCGCAGAACAACGGCGCGACCGTCGCCGCCACCGGCCTCGTCTGGGCGCCGGTCGAATCGGTCTCGGTGCCCTCGTCCGGCACGCCAAGCCTCAACGTCACCGGCATCGGCACCGTCGCGGTCGGCGACGTCCGCTCGGTCGGCTGATCTTTTCAACGTATTCGCAGGAGCAACCGCATGACCTTCTACACCTCACTGTCCGGCCTTCAGGCGGCACAGACCGACATGTCGACCATCTCGAACAACCTCGCCAACGTATCGAGCAACGGCTTCAAGAAGAGCCGCAGCGACTTCGCCGACGTGATGGCGACGAGCTTCTACACCGATCCAAAGACTCAGGTCGGCATGGGCACGATGCTGACGCAGAACGTCCAGCAGTTCGGCGAGGGTAATCTCAAGACCACCGGCGGTGCGCTCGATCTCGCGATCTCGGGCGATGGTTTCTTCGCGGTGCAGACCGGCAGCGGTTCCAGCGGCGCGCAGGCCTACACGCGAAACGGCAGCTTCACGGTCGGGCAGGACCACACCATCATCGACGCGCAAGGCAGCGCGCTGCTCGCCTATCCGGTCGATGCGTCGGGCAACGTGACGGCGACCGGCACCGACGGCCTTGCCAAGGTTACGATCCCCACCACCAGCGGCACGCCCGTCGCCACGTCGAAGGTGACGCTCGACGTCAACCTCGCCACCGGTGCCGCAGCCCCAGCCGCCACGTTCGACCGCACCATTCCGTCAACCTACAACAACTCCGCCACCACGACGATCTACGACGGTGCCGGTAACGCGCAGACGCTGACCAACTATTTCGTCCGCGATGCCAAGGCCGATACCGACACCTCGAGCGGATGGACGATGTACTCCTATGCCGGCGACCAGCAGCTCACCAGCGGCGGCGCGGCGGGGGTTCCGGTCAGCTTCGACAAGACCGGCACGATGACCTCGCCCGCAAGCGCCACCGGCTTCGACGCGTTCACGTCTTCCACCACCGGCCTCCAGCAGACCATCTCGCTCGATCTTGCCGGATCGACGCAGAAGGCGTCGGCCTTCTCGGTCACCGCGCGCAGCCAGGACGGCGCCTCGGTCGGCGAGTTCTCCGGCATCAGCGTCGGCAAGGACGGCGTCATCACCGCCAGCTTCTCGAACGGCGACAGCAAGGCGCTGGGCAAGGTCGCAGTCGCCAACTTCACCACGCCGACCGGCCTGCGCCAACTGGGCAACAGCTACTGGAGCCCGACCGGCATCTCCGGCACCGCCACGCTCGGGTCGCCCGGCGACAACGGCTACGGCTCGCTGCTGTCGGGAACGGTCGAGGGATCGAACGTCGACATGACCGAGGAACTGGTCAACCTGATCGCGGCGCAGCGCAACTTCCAGGCGAACTCGAAGGCGCTCGATACCCAGAGCCAGCTCATCCAGACCATCTTCCAGATCCAGAGCTGATCCTAGATGGACAAGCTGGTCTACACCGCGGCGACGGGCCTCAAGGCGCACATGCAGGCGCAGGCCGCGATCGCCAACAACATGGCGAACGCGGCGACGATCGGATTCCGCGCCGATCGTGCGCTGTTCGACCGCGTGAACCTGACCGGCGACGGCTTCAACTCGCGCAAGCCCGCGTCCGAGGAGGTGCTCGACATCGATCGCACCGCCGGCGCGATCACGCAGACCGGCCGCCCGCTCGACATCGCGATCCCCGGCGAAAGCTGGCTCGCGGTGCAGGCGCCGGACGGGACCGAGGCGTATACGAGGCGCGGCGACCTTCAGGTCAACAGCGCGGGTGTGCTGGAAACGGGCGACGGCTTCCCGGTGATGGGCACGTCCGGCGGGCCGATCACCGTGCCGCCGGCGCAGAGCATCAAGGTCGCCGAGGACGGATCGCTGATGATCGTGCCCAACGGCGGCGACCCGACCCGCCCGCAGATCATCGACAAATTGAAGCTCGCCAGCCCCAAGGGCAGCCAGACCGTCAAGGGGCTCGACAACCTGCTGCGCGTGAAGGACGGCGGCGTGCTGCCGCAGGACATGGACGCCAAGGTCGAGGGCGGCGCGCTCGAGCAATCCAACGTCAACATGACGCAGGCGCTGGTCGACATGATCGAGAACCAGCGCAGCTACGAGGTTCAGGCGAACCTGATGAAAGAAGCCAAGACCATGGACGAAAGCGCGGCATCGGTGATGCGCGTGTCCAGCCAGTAAAGGGACCACGGATATGACCAGTGCAGCCATGCATATCGCCCGCACCGGGCTAGACGCGCAGGACATGCGGATGCGCGTGATCTCGAACAACCTCGCGAACGTCAACACCACTGCCTACAAGGCGGATCGCGCCAATTTCGAGACGCTCGCCTATCAGACGATCACCTCGCCCGGCTCACCCAGCACGGCGGAATCGAACTATGCGACCGGCCTCAACCTCGGCACCGGCGTGCGCATCCAGGGCACCTCGCGGATCGATACGCAAGGGTCGATGCAGACCACCGGCAGCAGCCTCGACATGGCGCTCGACGGCGACGGCTATTTCCAGGTTCAGATGCCCGGCGGCACGCTCGGCTACACGCGCGCGGGCAATTTCTCGCGCTCGTCGGAAGGGTTGCTCGTCACCTCGGAAGGGTATCAGGTGCAGCCCGGTATCACCATTCCGGAAGGCGCCAGTTCGCTGACGATCGGCACCGACGGCACCGTCTCGGCGATCGTGCCGGGGCAGACCACCGCGACGCAATTGGGCCAGATCCAGGTGGCGAGCTTCCCCAATTCGGCCGGCTTGTCGGCAAAGGGCGACAATTACCTCACCGAAACCGCCGCGAGCGGCACCGCCAATCTCGGCGTACCGGGGGCGGACGGGCGCGGCAACGTGCGGCAGGGGATGCTGGAGGCGTCGAACGTCAACGTCGTCGAGGAACTGGTCGACATGATCGAGACCCAGCGCGCCTACGAGGTCAATTCCAAGATGATCTCGGCCACCGACGATATGCTCAAATACGTCAACCAGAACATCTGATGCGCAGCGTCATGAAAAACAACGCCGTCAGATTCGCCGCCGGCTTCGGCGCCGGCTCCGCGCTGGTGCTGCTGTTCGCGCCGGGCCATGCCGATGCCAAGCTGTTCGGCACCAAGAAGCCGCCGGTCGACTATTCGACCGTCATGGCGAGCGTCCCCGATGCGCCGCCCCCCGCCAACGGCGCGATCTTCCAGGCGAGCACCGGCTATGCCGCGCTGTACGAAGGCGCCCGCGCCAGGCGGGTCGGCGACGTGCTGACCATCGTACTGGTGGAAAGCACCGCCGCGTCGAAATCGGCCAGCTCGAAGCTCAATTCGGGTGGCGGCTTCAGCATCACCCCGCCGACCACCGGCTCGCTGTCGCTATTCCAGGGCACCGACGCGAGCATCAGCGGCGCGCGGAACTTCACCGGGCAAGGCGCGACCGACCAGTCGAACTCGCTGTCGGGCGAGGTCAGCGTGACGATCAGCAAGGTGCTGCCCAACGGCACGATGCTGATCCAGGGGCAGAAGCGCGTCACGCTCAACCGCGGCGACGAGTTCGTCCAGATCAAGGGGCTGATCCGCGCCGCCGATATCGACGCGAGCAACCGCGTCCCCTCGACCCGGGTGGCGGACGCGCAGATCGCCTACACCGGCAAGGGCGACGTCGCCCGCGCCGGGCGGCAGGGATGGCTCGGCCGGTTCTTCTCGGTGGTCAGCCCGTTCTGACCACGCCCAAAACTGGCACGATGTTTGCTGTGATGCAGCCATGACGCTCCCCGAAAGGTTCTTGATGTTTCGCCTTCCCCGCTTCGTGCTGATGGTGCTGACGGCGCTCGCCACGGTGGCGGCGACGCCGGCCAGTGCCGACCGTATCAAGGATCTCGGCACGTTCCAGGGCATCCGCTCGAACCAGCTTACCGGCTACGGCATCGTCGTCGGCCTGCCCGGCAGCGGTGACGACAATCTCGAATACACTATCCAGTCGATGAAGGCGGTCGCCTCGCGCTTCGGGCTGCAACTGCCGCCCAACGTCAACCCCGGCCTAAAGAACGCGGCGGTGGTGATGGTGACGGCCGACCTGCCCGCCTTCGCCAAACCTGGCCAGCGGCTCGACATCACCGTCGCCTCGATGGGCAAGGCCAAGTCCCTCCGGGGAGGCGCGTTGATCCTCACGCCGCTGATCGGCGCCGACGGCCAGATCTACGCGATGGCGCAGGGCAATCTCGCGGTCGGCGGGCTTGGTGCGGAGGGCAAGGACGGCTCGCAGATCGTCATCAACGTTCCCTCCACCGGCCGCATTCCCGAAGGCGCCACGGTGGAGCGCGCGGTGCAGACCGGGTTCGAAACCGCGCCCAATCTCACCTACAACCTCAGCCGCGCTGATTTTACCACCGCGCAGAATGTGGCGGCCGCGATCAACGTCCGCCTCGGCACCGGCACCGCGGAGGCGACCGATGCGGTGTCGGTCAAGGTGCGTGCGCCGGTCGGCGGCGATATCCGCGCCGCGTTGATGAGCGAGATCGAGAATCTCGACGTGGTGTCGGCAGAACCGCCCGCCCGCGTCATCGTCAACGCACGCACCGGCACCGTCGTCATCAATTCCAGCGTCCGCGTCGGCACGGCCGCCGTCACCCACGGTAAGCTCACCGTCCGCATCGACGAGAAGCAGGGCGTCAGCCAGCCCGCGCCGTTCGGCCAGGGCCAGACCACCAAGGTTCAGAAAAGCACGGTCGCGGTCGACGAGGAAAAGCACCCGATGTTCCTGATCCAGTCCGGCCCGAAACTCGCCGACGTGGTGAAGGCGGTGAACGCGATCGGCGCGTCCCCGGCCGATCTCGTCGCCATCCTGGAAGCGCTGAAGGAAGCCGGCGCGCTCAAAGCGGATCTCATCATCCTGTGACCGACATCGTAGCCCCCTCCTCCGCATCCGCCAGCGGTATCGGCCGGGACACCAGCCGCCTCGCTACGCGCGCCAACCTTGAGAAAGCGGGCAAGCAGTTCGAGGCGACGTTCACCTCGATGATGCTGAAGTCGATGCGCAGCACGCACCTCGCCGACGACCTGTTCTCCTCCAAGGCGCTCGACACCTTCAAGGACATGCAGGACAAGCAGATCGCGCAGACCTGGGCGGACAAGGCGCCGCTCGGCATCGGCAAGGCGATGACCGACTTCCTCGCCAAGTCGCAAGCCAATCTCCAGCCGGCCACCGCGCCTGAGGCGAAGCCGAAATGAGCGACCTGCTCGGCATCGGCGCCAGCGGGGTGCGCGCGTATCAAAGCGCGCTGACCACCGTGTCCGACAACATCGCAAACGCCACCACCACCGGCTACACCCGCCGCACGACCACGCTGAACGAGGTCGTCGCAGGCGGCGGTATCACGTCCGGCGCGGCGGTTGGCGTGAACGGCGTCGCGGTGGCCGGCACCGCGCGGCTGGCCGACGCGGTCAAGGCCGCCGACGTGCGCGCATCCAGCGCCGATCTCGCCAAGAGCGAGGCCGGCGTCACCACGCTTACCAGCATCCAGAGCGCGCTCACCGGCAGCGCGGTCGGTGATCGGCTGGCGGATTTCTTCAACGCCGCCACCGCCGTCGCCGCCGACCCCACCGCCTCCGCGCCGCGCTCGACCATGCTCGAAGCGGCGAACTCGGTGGCAGCTGCGTTCACCGCCACCGGCAAGGCGCTCGACAATGTCGCCGCCGATCTCGACGTGACCGGGGAGAACGGCGTCGAAACGCTCACCAGCCTCGGCACCGCGCTCGCCAAGGTCAACGACGGGCTCGGCCGCGCCACCGCCGGCACCAGCGGCGCGGCACAGTTGCAGGACCAGCGCGACCAGATCCTCGACCAGATGAGCGCGATCAGCGACGTGTCCGTCACCACCGACGCCGCCGGGCGTGCGACCGTGCGGTTGGGCGGCGGTAGCGGGCCGTTGCTCGTCGCCGGCAGCGCGTCGGGTGCGGTTACCTATGTGCGCGACGGCGGTAGCGTCTCGTTTGCCGTGCATTTCGCGGGCGACATCACCACGCTCACCCCCGGCGGCGGCGCACTCGCCGGGGTGAGCGACGGCGCGGCGCGCATCGCCGACGCACGCGGGCAACTGGAAGCCATCGCCGGCAATTTCACCAGCGGCATCAACGCGGTACAGGCGCAGGGCGCGGACCTCGGCGGCAAGGCGGGCGCCGCGATGTTCACCACCGGCGTGACACCCACCGACATCACGCTCTCGCTCACCGATCCAAGCGGCATCGCCGCCGCAGCGGTCGGCGCAGGCACGCGCGACAACAGCAACCTCGCCGCGCTCGCCAGCCTGCGCACGTCGGGCAAGTTCGAAAGCGACACCACCACGCTCGTCGCCGGCAGCGCCGCCACGCTCGCCAGCCGCAAGACCATCGCCGACGCGCAATCCTCGATCCGCGATGGCGCGGTGGCGGCTCGCGATGCGGTGTCCGGCGTCAACCTCGACAACGAGGCGGTCGACCTGATGCGCTTCCAGCAGGCCTATTCCGCGTCGAGCCGCGTGATCCAGGTCGCGCGCGACACCTTCCAGTCCATCCTCGACATCCGCTAGGCCGCTTCGCATGCAGATCAGCACCAACCAGTTCTATTCGAACACCGCCTCGCTGATGCAGAAGCTGACGCAGTCGACCAACGACATCCAGACGCAGATCTCGACGACCAGGAAATACGCCGCGCCTTCGGACAATGTCGTCGCCTATCAGCAGCTTGCCACGATCAGGCAGAGCACCGCCGACGGTACGGCCTATGCCGCGAACGTAAGCCTAGCGCAGAGCCTGCTTCAGCAGTCGGATTCCGCACTCACGTCGGTGGAGAGCGACCTCACCAAGGCGTCCGAACTCGTCACGCAGGCGAACAGCGACACGTTGACCGATGCGCAGCGCAAGACGATCTCGACGCAGTTGAAAGGTGTGATGGACGATTTCGCCAGCCTCGCCAACACGCGCGATGCGCGCGGCCAGCCGCTGTTCGGCGCCGCCACCGGCGACAGCGCGGTTACGAAGAACGCCAATGGCACGGTGAGCTTCACCGGCACCGGCACCCCGGCGAGCATCCCGATCGGTGACGGCGCGACCATCCAGCCGACCGACAGCGCCGAACACGTGTTCGGCGGCATAGCGACGGCGAGCGGCACCAGCGACGTGTTCTCGATCCTGTCCAAAGTCACCGCCGCGCTGGACGCGGGCGGCAGCGTGACCGCGGCGGCGGGCGAAGCGGGCACGTCGCTGACCGCAGCACTGACGCAGGTAACGGGCGTGCACGGCGCGGTCGGCGCGCGCGCGGCACGGCTCGATCTCGTTGCCGCGACCATGAAGACCGCCGCAACCGATCTCGAGGCGACCCGCTCGGAGATCGAGGATACCGACATCAGCACCGCCGTCATCGACCTCCAGAAGATGTCGACCGCGTTGCAGGCGACGCAGGCGAGCTTCACCAAGCTGAGCGCGCTGTCGCTGTTCGACTATCTCAAGTGATACGGTCCTGCGGTAATCTGATCGCGACGGATCCCGGTTAAGCAACAGCGTTACCGGTCGTTCTCTATACCGAGCACGTACCGACAAAGAGGACTTCAACACCCATGTTTCCGGTCATCGGCCTCGTCGTCCTCCTCGTCATGATCTTCGGCGGTTTCGCGATCACCGGCGGCGCCCTCGGCCCCGTCATGGAGGCGATTCCGCACGAGATGATGATCATCGGCGGCGCCGCGGTCGGCGCGCTCATCATCGGCAATTCGATGAAGGAATTGAAGGCTTTGGGCGGTGGCTTGGCCAAGGTGTTCAAGGGGCCTAAATACAAGAAGCAGGATTATCTCGACACGATCTTCCTCGTCTCCAAACTGATGAAGATGCTGCGCACCGACGGCCCGATCGCGCTGGAACCGCATGTCGAAGATCCGAAATCCTCTGCCGTGTTCGCCGAATATCCGCGCCTGCTCGCCGACCATACGCTCGTCAACCTCATCGCCGACACGCTGCGGCTGGTCGTGGTGTCGTCGGGCACGCTCGACGTGCACGCGGTCGAGGAGGTGATGGACAACATGATCAAGACCCACCACCACGAGGTCGAGGGGCCGCAGGGCACCATCGCCGGTCTCGCCGACGCGCTGCCCGCGCTCGGCATCGTCGCCGCCGTGCTCGGCGTGGTGAAGACGATGGGGTCGATCGACAAGCCGCCCGCGATCCTGGGCGCGATGATCGGCTCGGCCTTGGTCGGCACGTTCATGGGCGTGCTGCTGGCGTACGGCATCGTCGCGCCGCTCGCCAACCGGCTGAAGCAGGTGATCGACGCCGACGCGGCGATCTACCACGTCGTCAAACAGATCATCATCGCTTCGCTCCATGGCCACCCACAGCCGCTGGTGATCGAGGCGGCGCGTTCCGGCATCGCGCATTCCAACCAGCCCGGCTTTGCCGAAGTGTTCGACGGACTGCGCGGACGGTGAGCGTGGTCCCGTCCCGCATCCCTGAACGGAGTCGGCGCTAATGGCGGCCGCGCGCGCACCGCACGGCAACAACCAGCCGCCCAAGATCATCTACAAGAAGATCTATATCGAGGGTCACGGCGGCCATCACGGCGGCGCGTGGAAGGTCGCCTATGCCGATTTCGTGACCGCGATGATGGCGTTCTTCCTGCTGATGTGGCTGCTCGGTGCGACCAACGAAAAACAGCGCAAGGCGCTCGCCGATTATTTTTCGCCGACGCTGGTCGAGATGAAGCAGAACAGCGCCGGCTCGAACGGCATCTTCGGCGGCGATTCGATCACCGCGCGCGATAATTACCCGCACGGCGCGAAGCAGACCGGCACGCGTTCCATGACGATTCCCGTCGATGCGAACGGCGGAACGCAGGTCGGCAGCGGACAGACCGGCTCCTTGAAGAACAAGGAAATCGCCGCGCAGGATGCCAGGAACTTCACCGCGATGCACCGCCGCATCGAGCAGCAGATGGCGTCCAGTCCCAAACTGTCGAAGCTCGCCAGCCACGTCCGCTTCGTGCGCACGCGCGACGGGTTGCGGATCGATCTGGTCGACGATGCGGATTATTCGATGTTCGCGCTTGGCACCACGCAGCTCGATCCGCAGGCGGCGACGCTGATCGGCATGATCGCGGATACGGTGAAGACGATGCCCAACCCGATCATGATCCGCGGCCACACCGACAGCCTCGGCTATGGTGATCCGCTGGCGATGAACAACTGGATGCTGTCGAGCGGCCGGGCCGAGGCGACGCGCCGCCGGCTGGAGGCGGGCGGCATTCCCGAAACCCGTTTCTACCGCATCGAAGGCGTGGCAGACCGTGAACCGATGATCGCCAACACGCCAACCGACCCGCGCAACCGCCGCGTCGCCATCACGCTGCTCTACCGCGCGGGTGCGTTCGGCGAGTGATGACCCGCCCCGCGCCCGTGCGACTGGCGGTGCAGGCGGGTCTCGCGCTGCTGTTCGTGTATGCGTTGGTGTCGTTGCCGGGGTTCGGCGCGCGCTGGGGCTGGTCGGCGGGTGGGTTGGCGCTGCTGATTGGCTGGGCGGGCGCGGCGGCGGCGGGCGTTTGGGCGTTCGCGCGGCGACCGCGCTGGCCAAGCCTCGCCGGCATGGCGCTGGTGATCGCCGCGCTGCGCTGCGGATCGGCGGTGATCGCCGATGGCCGCGTTTCGCCGGGCGATCCGCACGCCTATGTCGAACTGGCGCGCAATCTGCTGTTGCACGGGGATTTCGGCATCTACGAGCCATTCCTCGGCATCTACTTCCACGCTTTCTATCCACCGCTGTACCCGCTGCTGCTCGCCGGCTGGGGTGCGGTGCTGGGTTTTTCGAGCGGGTCGATCCTGGTCTTCGGGACGTTGATCGATGGCGCTGCGGCGGTGTCGATCGCACTGCTCGGCCGGCGGTTGGGCGATGCCGCGGCCGGGTGCCGCGCGGCATGGCTGTATCTGGTGTGGCCGTCGGTGGTGTTCTCCGCCCCGCTTGCGCAGAAGGAGGGTTTGTGCGCGTTGCTGGTACTGGCGCTCGCGCTGGCGTGGTTGCGGCCCGGTGCCGGGTGGCGCGCGGCGGCGCTGGTGGGCGTGCCGGCCGGGCTGCTGGCGCTGACGCAGCCGGGGCAGGCGCCGCTCGCCGCCTTGCTGGGGCTGGCGGTTTGGCGACAGGTCGGCTTTGCGCAGGTGGTGCGGCGCGGACTTGCCGCCGTGCCGTTCGCGTGCCTGATCATGCTGCCGTGGTGGCTTCGCAATGCGGCGGTTTTCGGCGCTTTCGTGCCGCTGACCAGCGCCGGTGGGGTGAGCCTGTGGGTCGGCAACAATCCGCAGGCGACCGGCAACTGGATGCCGTCCCCGCCCGAACTGCGCGGCCTCGGCGAACGCGAGGTCGGCACCCGCAGCAGCGCGCTCGCGCTCTCGTGGATCAAGAGCGATCCGGTCGGCTTCGCGCGCCTGACCGCCACCAAGGTCTTGCGCGCGTGCGGGCCCGGGATCTTCGCCGTGGTGCGGCTGGAGGCGATGCGCCCGACCATCCCGCGCGCGCTTGCCGCTGTGCTGTGGCCGGTGTCGCACCTCGGCCACGCCGCCCTCCTCGCGCTCTCCGCGTGGCGGGTAGGGTCGCGTGCGGTGCCGACTGCGCTGGTGCTGCTAGTCGCCGCCTGCGGCCTGCAACTCGCGCTGTTCGGCATGTGGTTCGAGTTCGGCGAGCGCCACCGCGAGTTCGTCACGCCGTTCCTGTTGCTGCTGCTGTGCTGGCCGCTTGCGCACACGGCGGTTGGAAAAGCCGCGCCGACACCCTAGCTTGTCCGGGTGAGCACCCCACCAGTCACCGCCCGGATCGTCGACGGTGTCGCCGCCGTGCCCGCCGCCGAGTGGGACGCCTGCGCTGGCGTCGACCACCCTTTCCTCAGCCACGCCTTCCTCTCGATCCTGGAAGACTCCGGCAGCGCATGCCCGCGCACCGGCTGGCAACCGATCCCCGTCGTGATCGATGGCGCTGACGGCCAGCCCGCCGCGATCGCGCCGGCCTATGCCAAGAGCCACAGCCAGGGCGAATACGTGTTCGATCATGCCTGGGCCGACGCGTTCGAGCACGCGGGCGGCGACTATTATCCCAAGCTCCAGATCGCCGTGCCGTTTACCCCCGCCCCCGGCCCGCGCCTGCTGCTGCGTGATCCCGCCCAGGCGCCCGCGCTGATCGCCGCGCTCGAATCCGTCACCGATCGCCACGGCCTGTCCTCCGCGCACGCCACCTTCGTCGCGCCCGATCAGGTGCCGCTGTTCGAGGCGGCGGGCTGGCTGATCCGCGAGGGCACGCAGTTCCACTGGCGCAACGACGGCTATGCCAGCTTCGACGATTTCCTCGGCGCGCTCTCCAGCCGCAAACGCAAGGCGATCCGCAAGGAACGCACTGCCGCGCTGGAAAGCGGCATTATCGTCCGCCACCTCACCGGCGCGGAACTGACCGAGGCGGCCTGGGATGCGTTCTGGGTATTCTATCAGGACACCGGCGCGCGCAAATGGGGGCAGCCGTACCTCACGCGGGCGTTCTTCTCGCTGCTCGGCGAACGGATGGGCGATCGGGTGCTGCTGATGCTCGCCGAACGCGACGGCCGCCCGATCGCGGGTGCGCTCAACCTGATCGGTGCGGACACGCTGTACGGCCGCTATTGGGGCTGTACCGAGGAGGTGCCGTTCCTCCATTTCGAACTGTGCTACTATCAGGCGATCGACGCCGCGATCCGCCTCGGCAAGACGGTGGTGGAGGCGGGTGCGCAGGGCGAACACAAGCTGGCGCGCGGCTATGCGCCGGTGCCGACCTGGTCCGCGCACTACATCCCCGACCCGAACTTCCGCCGCGCCATCGCCGATTTTCTGGTGCGCGAGCGCGCATCGGTGGAAAGCGATCAGGAGTATCTCAGCGAACTGACGCCGTTCAAAAAGGCGTAGACGCCGGTCGCGTCACCGCCGGATGATCGGCGCGCGTAGCTCGACGTCGCTCACCACCGGCCCGGGCTTGCTATGGTCGACCCGGTACAGCACGCTCGATCCGTCGCGCCACACCTCGACCAGCCCGGTCGCCAGCCGCGGATCATAGGCGGGCGGCTCGATCAGCCAGACGTAATCGAACGCATCGCGCGGGAAGCGCGCCAGCGAGGTCGAGATCGGCCGCCACCATTCGCGCGGGCATTGCACCGCGGTCACGATCTCGGACGGGTCGTGCGCGTATCGCCTTGCCTTGGCATATTGCGTCGTCAGCAACTGCGCGCCCGCCATCGACCATTGGTCGTTGGAATAGGCGAGCTTGCGCTCCAGCGCGATCGCGGGGAGATGCTCGAGCCGTGACGCGGTCCAGTCGCCATAGCATTTCTCACCGACAAACGAGACCAGCCGTGCGCCGCGCGGCAGGTGATCGATCGCCTTCAGTTCGCGGTCGTAACTGTTGGCATACGTCCAGAAGCTTGCCGTCGTCGCGGCGATGCGGATCAGGAAAAACGCAGCTCCCGCCGCCGCCAGTATCGTCGCACCGCGCTGCGACAGGCCCGGCTTCGGCCGGATCGCGATCACCGCGATGGCGATCATGAACGGCACCAGCCGCATGTCGGCATAGGCCGATCCGAACACGATGCGCGGCAGGAAGATGTAGACCAGCAGCAGGAACAGCGCGGACAGGCCGAGATTGCGCGAATATTCGATGTTGGGGTCGCGGAACCCCCGCACCAGGATCATCAGCAGCACGGCCAGGCTGGCGATGTCGAACACCTCCCACCGGTCGCGGAACACCATCACGATCCAGCCGATCTTGGCGCGCCAGTTGAACCAGTCGGTGGTGAGCCCGCCGACGTGGTCGCCGCTGCGCCAGAACACCATCAGCACCATCGGCAGCGCCAGCGGCACGCAGGCGAAGCCGGCGCGCACGAACGCTTTCCACCAGCGCTGCCCCGACGCCCGGCCCGCATCATGCTGGCGGACCAGTTCGGCGGAGAACGCCAGCACGCCGAGCGTCCCCCAGCCAAACGTGTGGCACAGCCATAGCAGGCACGACAGCGGCACGAACACGGCGGCGCGCAGCCGCACCCGGCCAAGCCGCGCCATCCGAAGCCACAGCGCGAACAGGTTGAGCGCGATCGCCATCGACAGCTCGAAATTCACGAAGCCGAAGTGGAACGGGTAGCCATAGGCCAGCGGCAGCGCGAACAGGGCGGTGGCGGGAATCCGGCCATGCACCTCGCGCGCGATCCACAGCAGCCCCGATACGGTGAGCGCGGGGATCGCCATCACGATCAGCTTCACGCCGAGTTCGAGGCCGAACAGCTTCGCCATCGGAATGATGAGCAGATCGATGCCGAGGTTGCCGATCAGCGACCAGTTGAAGTCGTACCATTCCTTCAGGAACGGATTGTCGGCGAGCGATAGCTGGACGCGGTACCGCCCCATATGCCCCGGCAGATCGACCAAAGGCGGGATGTCCGGGCGCAGCAACGGAATGATCGCGATCAGCGTCGCGGCAATCACGAACAGGCGTGTCTGCCACCAACGCGGCGCTAACTGGGTCTCCATCGCTGTGCTTCTAGCGAGGTGCCCGCGCGTGCGGAAGCGCGAACAGAACGTCGCGCCCATCGCTCCACACCAGCCGCACGTCGCCAAGCCGGGCGGGGTCGATCCGTCCGGGCGTGATGAGCCAGATCAGATCGTATCGCGCCCGCGGCAGATCGGCCAGCGCCTGATCGAGCGTGCGGACGCTTGGCCGGTCCGGGCAGGGCGCGTCCATGACGACCTCCGCGTGCTCTGTCGGCGGATCGGCGCTGCCGGTCGGGTCCGGCGCACCGTGGGTGGACGCCCCGCGGCGCACACGCACCATGTCGGGCAGCGAATAGGTACGCGCGATCCGCCACGGCTGCACGCAGGTCTGGCCCACAAACGCGGCCACGCGGGCACCGTGCGGGATATGATCGAGCGCGGCGAGGTGACGCGTCCAGTCGCCGTTTTCCGCGGCGAAACTGGCGGTGCCGGCGACGGTGCGCACCACCACAAACGCCAGCGCCGCCCACGCCAGTTCCCCGCGGCGGCGCTGCGTGACGCGCGCGTTGAAGCGGATCGACAGCAACGCCAGCATGATCGCACAGGGCGCTATGGCCATCGCAGCCCCGGCCGGTCCGGAGGGCACCGCTACCAACAACGCCAGCAGGCCGAGCGCGGCGGCGGCGAGCATCGGCGCATGGACGAAACGGCGGTCCTGATAGCTGCGGTGGATCATCAGCGCGACCAAGGCGATCGAACCCCAGTCCAGCAGCCGCCAGCGGTCGCGCAACGCGCCAAGCACCCAGCCAGGCTTCAGCGCGAGCGCTGCCACCCAGGCGCCGCCCACGTCCGCGCCGCCCGGCCGCCACGCCAGCAGCATCAGCGCCGGCGGTGCGATCGGCAGGCAGGTCACCGCCGCGCGCCAGCCGCTCTCCGCCCAGCCACGCCGCACCGTGTCGCGTTCGACCGCGCGGGCACGCACCAGTTCGGCCGCGAAGATCATCACGCCGAGGCTCGCCCAGCCGAGCGGATGCACCGCCCAGACCACCGCCGACAGCACCACGAACACACCCGCGCGCAGCCGCCGCCACCGCGCCAGCCGCATCCACAGCGCGACGGCGTTGAGCGCGAGCGCCATCGCCAGCGCAATATCGACAAGGCCGTGCAGAAATGCCGGATGATAGGCGAACGGCAGCGCGAGATAGGCGACCGGCTGCACGCGGCCATGCGCCTCGCGCGACAGCCACAGCATCCCCGCCGCCGCGATCACCGGAACCGCCACGACGATCGCTTTTAGCGCCGGCACCAGCCCGATCAACGGCGCGAGGCCCGCAACGAGCAGGTCCACCCCGCAAGGCCGCCCATGCGCAAGACACCACCCGACCGGCCCGGCCCCCTCGTCGAGCATCCCCCGGTAGCGCGCAAGTGCCGCCGGCACAGCGGTCAACGGCGGGACCGCCGGCCACAGCAGCGGCACCGCGGCGAGCAGCAGCGCAAGCGCGATGCACCACCGCGTTTCCCACCACGGGCGGCGCACCGCAGTCGGCACGGGGTTCGTCGTGGGGGTCAGCACGGCGGAGCGACCGGCTTACGACCGCTCAGCCACGCCGCGCCGACATCGCCGTCAGCGCTCGTCGCGCCGCCCCAGCAGGCGGAGCCGCAGCGCATTCAGCTTGATGAAGCCCGCCGCATCGCGCTGGTCGTAAGCGCCCTGATCGTCCTCGAACGTGACGACCTTTTCCGAGTACAGCGAATACGGCGATTTGCGCCCGGTCACCGACACGTTGCCCTTGTAGAGCTTCAGCCGCACCGTGCCGGTCACCTTGGCCTGGCTGTGGTCGATCGCCGCCTGCAACATCTCGCGCTCGGGGCTGAACCAGAAGCCGTTGTACACCAGCTCGGCATAACGCGGCGCGAGTTCGTCCTTGAGATGCGCCGCACCCCGGTCGAGCGTCAACTGCTCGATACCGCGATGCGCGAGGTGATAGATCGTGCCGCCCGGCGTCTCGTACATGCCGCGCGACTTCATGCCGACGAAGCGGTTCTCGACCAGATCGAGCCGGCCGATGCCATGCTTGCGGCCATATTCGTTGAGCGTCTCGAGCAGCGTGGCGGGCGACATGCCGACGCCGTTGATCGCCACGCCGTCGCCGCCCTCGAAATCGATCGTGATGACTTCCGGCACATCCGGCGCGTCCTCGGGGTTGACGGTGCGCGAGTAGACGTAATCGGGCACCTCGACCCACGGATCCTCGAGCACCTTCCCCTCGGACGAGGTGTGCAGCATGTTGGCATCGGTCGAGAACGGCGATTCACCGCGCTTGTCCTTCGAGACCGCGATCTGGTGCTGTTCGGCGAACTCGACGAGGCGCGTGCGGCTGGTGAGATCCCACTCGCGCCACGGCGCGATCACCTTGATATCGGGCGCGAGCGCGTAATAGCCCAGCTCGAAGCGGACCTGATCGTTGCCCTTGCCGGTCGCGCCGTGGCTGACCGCATCCGCGTTCACCATGCGCGCGATCTCGATCTGGCGTTTGGCGATCAGCGGCCGCGCGATCGACGTGCCGAGCAGGTACAGCCCCTCGTACAGCGCGTTCGCGCGCATCATCGGGAACACGTAATCCTTGACGAACGTCTCGCGCAGATCGTCGATGAAGATGTGTTCGGGCTTCACCCCCGCCGCTTCCGCCTTCTTGCGCGCCGGCTCGAGTTCCTCGCCCTGGCCGAGATCGGCGGTGAAGGTAACGACTTCGCAGTTATAGGTCTGCTGGAGCCACTTGAGGATCACCGAGGTATCGAGGCCGCCCGAATAAGCGAGGACGACGCGGTTGATCTGATCGGACATGGGCAGCTCCGGCGATAAAGGGATTGCCCGCGCCTCTAGGCGGCGACCGGACGCGGTGCAACCGTGATGCGTGCCGACAGCGCCGGCAGGAACGCCCCCAGCGCCAGCGCGCGATACGCATAGCCCGTGATCAGCGCGCACCACAGGCCCGTCGCGCCGAATGGGCGGAGCAGCAGATCGGTCGCGATGTACGCGGCGGTCGAGACGATCGCCGCGTTGCGCAAAGCCCGCCCCGCCGTCGCGCCGATGAATACCCCGTCGAGCAGCCACGCCGGCACGCCGATCAGCGGTACGATCGCAACCAGCGGCATCAGCGCGTAGGCGGCCCGGCGCACGTCACCGCTCGCCACCAAGCCATCGACCATCGCGTCGCCCATCACCGCAACCAGCACCGCGAAGATGGCGGCGGCGGCGAGGCAGAACTCGCCCGTCAGCCGCATCGCCCGCCAGAAGCGTGGCCGCGATCCCGCGCCGATCGCCTGCCCGATCCGCGATTCCGCGGTAAAGCAGAACCCGTCGAGCACGAAGGCGGAGATCGACACGAACTGCATCAGCACCTGATTGGCGGCAAGTTGCGTCGCGCCCAGTCGCGCGCCGGCATTGGCAAACCACGCGAACATCACCAGCAATGCGACCGTGCGGATCATGATGTCGGCATTGACGGCGAGCAGCTTTCCCAGCGCGTCGACCTGGAACAGCCCTGCGAGCCGCATCGGCCCCAACCCGCGCAGCACGATTCCGATTCCTGCCGCGAACGCGATCCAGTCCGCCACCGCCGTACCAAGGCCGACGCCGCGCGCACCCCAATGAAAATGCCACACGAACAGCGTATCCAGCGCGATATTGGCGAGGTTGGCGACGATCTGGATCGCCAGCGCCGCCCGGGTCCGTCCCAGGCCAAGCAGCCAGCCGTTGATGGCATAACCGCCGAGCAGCGCCGGTGCAGACAGGAACCGCGCCGACACGAACGCGCGCGCCGGACCGTCGATCTCCGGCCCGCCCGCCAATAGCCCGAGCGCCAGCGGCACCAGCACCGTCTGCAACGCCAGCAATACGACGCCAAACCCGATCCCCAGTGCCACGCCCCGCGCAAGCAGAGCGCGCACCTCGCCATCGTCGCCCGCGCCTTCGGCCTGCGCGGTCAACCCGGTAACGCCCATGCGCAGGAAGCCGAACGTCCAGAAGAAGAAATTGATGATCGTCGCACCGAGCGCCACGCCAGCCAGCGCAAGCGTATCGCCGGTCCGCCCGATCACTGCGGTATCGACAAGCCCGACCAGCGGAATCGTCGCCTGACCGAGCATGATCGGCCAGGCCTGCGCGAAGATCGCGCGGCGGGTGAGCGGGGCGTCCATGCGCCCCCAATACGGTGCCGGGCGGGAGGATGCCACCCGCCCCGCCCACCGCTGCCTTACCGCGCGAACGTATCCGCGCGCTGCCCCAGCAACGTCACCTCGACCCGGCGGTTGAGCCGCATGCCCGCCGGCGTGGCGTTGGTGGCGACCGGGTCGGCCTCGCCGTGCCCGCGCACCCGGAAGCGCGCGCGTACCACGCCGAGTTGGTCAAAGGCGGTGCGCACACTTTCGGCGCGGCGTTCGGACAGATCCTGGTTATGCGCATCGGTGCCGCGCGAATCGGTGAAGCCGTCGATCGAGACGCGCACGCCCGGATTGTCCTTCAGATAACCGGCGAGCGCCTGCAACTTGTCGATCGCATGCGGGCGCAGCACCGCCGAGTCGGTCTGGAACAGCACGTCCTCCTGCAAGGTCATGCGCGCGCCCTCGGCGGTCTGGCGGAAATGATAATCGCGCATCCCCGCGCGGTCCCAATGCCCGCCACCGGGGCCGCCGCGATCGACCACAACCACCTCCTCGCGCACCGTGCGACCAGGGCCGTAGCGATCCCAGTTGAAGCGTCCACGGTCCGGCCCGGCGACTTCGGCGAAGGCGCGGTCGGCGGCGTTCGCCTCGCGCCGGTTGATGTAGCCATCGCGGTTGAAATCGAAATTGCGCATCACGAAGGCGCGGCCACGCAGGGTGCCGCGCAGTTCCGGGTACAGCATCGGCACGCCCGGCCCGGCCAGCCGATAGGGGCGATCGCCCGGTGCCCAGTCCCACCGGCCCTGCGCGCTGGCGGGAACGGCGACGAGCAGCGCGCTGGCGGCAGTCGCCGCGGCGAGGATCATCCGGTTCATGGTCTTCATCATGTATCTCCTAAACGGCCCCACTCTTGATGCAGGTTTGGCTGAACGCGCTTGAACGCCGCGTGAGCCATGCCGACAGGTGACGTTCAGCGTAGCGGCAGCCCGATCCGGGTCGCGGCGCCACGCAGTTCGTCGAACAATGCCGCCTCGGTACCGGTCATCCACACCTGCCCCTTGCCCATCAACGCATCGAACAGCGCGGCGCGGCGGCGCGGGTCGAGATGCGCCGCCACCTCGTCGAGCAGCAGCACCGGGTGCCGCCCGGTCCGCTCCGCCACCAGTCCGGCATGCGCGATCACGATACCGAGCAGCAGCGCCTTCTGCTCGCCGGTCGAACACAGCGCCGCCGCCTGTCCTTTGCCGAGATGGGTGACGGTCAGGTCGGTGCGGTGCGGCCCGATCAGCGTACGCCCCGCCGCCATGTCGCGCCGACGCCCGGCGGCGAGATCGGCGGCGAGCGTATCGCCAGCCGCAGTCCAGCCCTCCAGCACCAGCCCGGCGCGCGCAAACGGCCCCTCCGCCTGCGCAGCCAGCACGCCGCCGAGCGCCGCCACCGTCTCGCGCCGGCCTGAGTCGATCGCCGCGCCATGCTCGCCCATCTGCGCCTCCAGCGCCGTCATCCATTCCGCGTCGAGGGCTGCACCCTCCGCCGCCTCCCCCAGCAGCCGGTTGCGCGCGCGCATCGCCGCGTCGTAGCGGTTGGCGTGGACGGCATGGCCGGGCGACAGCGCCAGCGTCAGCCGGTCGAGGAAACGCCGCCGCTCGGATGCCGGCTCGACGAACAGCCGGTCCATCGCCGGGGTCAGCCACAGCACCGTCGTCCATTCGGCGAGCGCGGTCGCGGCGGCGGCGGCGCCCTGGATGCGCACCACCCGCCGTTCGGGCGCGGTGGGAACCGTGCCGGTGGCGATCTGCACGTCGCCCCGCGCATCGGGCCCCAGCGTCGCCGCGACGCCGAACCCGCCCGCCCCGCCCTGCCGCGCCATCTCGCCGAGCGCCGCCTGCCGCAAGCCCCGCCCTGGCGCGAGCAGCGACACCGCCTCGATCACGTTGGTCTTGCCCGCGCCATTCTCACCGGTCAGCACGACGAAGCCGGCGCCCGGCTCCAGCGTCAGGTCGGCGTGATTGCGGAAATCGGTAAGGACGAGGCGCGACAGCATTGCGAGCGGCCTTAGCGGCAATCGCGACCATGACGCCAGTTTCACGCAACTGTCGCATCAACCCGGCTATTGAGCATGTCGCCCCCGAAGGAGACCGCCGATGCGCCTGCCCCTGATCGCCCCCGCCGACCTCAGCGCCGAACAGAAGCCGCTGTATGACGACATGAAGACCGGCATCGCCAGCAACTTCAACGATTTCAAGGTGCTTGCCGATAACGGCGCGCTGATGGGGCCGTGGAACCCGTGGCTGCACGAGCCGGTGATCGGCAAGGCGGTGTGGGATCTCACCAAGGCGATGTCGATGCAGGCGACCCTGCCCGACACTGCCCGCCAGATCGCGATCCTCGTCACCGGCGCGCATTTCGATGCGGCTTACGAAATCTATGCACACATCGCGGTGGCCGAGCGCGAGAAGATGCCGCCCGCGCGCCTGTCCGCACTATGCGCCAACATCAAGCCCGCCGATCTGAACCCGGAGGAGAGCGTCGCCTACGATGTCGCCTTCGCGCTGGTGAACGGCGGCGTCCTGCCCGAACCCTGCTACCGGCTGGCGGTGGAAACCTTCGGCCAGCACGGCGCCAATGAGCTGATCTACCTCGTCGGCCTGTATGCCCTGGTGTCGATGACGCTTAACGGTTTCAACGTGCCGGTGCCGGAACGCGACTGATCGCCATGATTAGGACATGACACGAACGTCATTTCGCCGTCCGCCCGCGTCCATGTAGAGCGCCCTATCGGGCGTTGCGGCGCACACCCCTTAGCCCCTATGGCTCGGTTGCCTGTTCTCCGGACGGGCACCGGGCAGGGGGCGCGGGCCGGGCGGTGGTTTGAACGGGGCGTGGGTCTTTTGCGCGGATGATGCTGGCAGGCGGTTACGAATATTGGCGCTGGCACGATCGGTCCTTCCGGCGTCGCGCCTTCGCGTTCGGCCTTGCGCTGGCGATCGAGCTGCTCATCGCCCTGCTCGTACTGCTGTGGGGTTCGCAGCGCCCCGCCGCGATCCCGCCCAAGCCCAGTGAACTGCACCTGTTCGTCCCCTCCGAACTGCCCGATCCCGCCAAGAAGCCAGCCGCCAAGGGTGAGAAGACCACCGTCCAGCACCAGCAGAAGGCGACCGCGCCGAAGATCACCAAGCCCGAGGTCGTGCCGCCGCCCCCGCCGGTGCCGGTCCCGCCCAAGCTCATCACCATGAGCCAGGACGATTTCGCCGCGACCGACATTTCGAAGCTGCCGACGCACGGCAGCGACAGCGGCGACGACAAGCCCGGCGGCGGCAACAAGGGTGGCGCGGCCTATGGCCCCGGCGAAGGCCCGGGCGGCGAACGGCTCTACAAGGCCGAATGGTACCGCGAGCCGACCGATGCCGAGCTGAACGGCTATATGCCCAAGAACGTGCAGGATCCCGAATACGCCGACATCGCCTGCCGCACGATCGAGGCGTACCATGTCGACAATTGCCGCTCGCTTGGTGAATCACCGATGGGCTCGGGCCTCTCCCGCGCGATGCGGCTGGCGGCGTGGCAGTTCCTCGTCCGCCCGCCGCGCGTCGGCGGCAAGCCGATGATCGGCGCATGGGTGCGCATCCACATCTATTTCACCCGCCGCGCCGCGAAGGAATAGCCGCACCGGCACCCAAGCGGAAATTTTTGCCTAGCGGCAAAATCGGCCGCCCGGACCATCCTATAATGTCGGCATGGGGGACATTCAGGCCCCGCACTTGTGCCGAGGTCCAGCTTGAACGCGATCCAATCCTTCCTGAAACAGATCGGCACGCGCCGGATGTATATGATGGGCGGCGTCGCGGTGGCGATGCTGGCGGCGCTCACCTTTCTCGCGTTTCGCGGCAGCGCGGCCGAGATGGGCTATCTCTACACCGATCTCGATCCGAGCGCCGCGCAGAGCATCTCGCAGAAGCTCACCGCGCAGAACGTCCCGTTCCGCATTTCGGGCGACGGCACCGCGATCATGGCGCCGACCGACCAGCTCGCGCAGTTGCGCATGAGCATGGCGGGCGAGCAGGTCGGCGGCAAGATCGGCTACGACGTGCTCGACAGCGCCAGCCCGTTCGGCCTGTCCTCCAGCCGCGAGAAGATGGACGAGACCCGCGCAATTGAGGGCGAACTCGCCCGTTCGGTCGGCACGCTCGAAGCCGTCTCCAGCGCGCGCGTCCACATCGTCATGCCCGAACGCGCGGTGTTCGCGGAGGGCGGTCGCAAGGCCACCGCCGGCGTGACGGTCCGCACGCGCGGCCGGCTCTCGCCCGAGAACGTGCAGGCGATCCGCTACCTCGTCTCCGCCTCCGTGCCCGAACTCGCGCCCGAATCGGTGTCGATCGTCGACCAGACCGGCCGCCTGCTCGCCCGTGCCGGAGATGCGGGTGCCGCCACCAACGCCGAGACCGACGAGCTTCAGCAGACGATGGAGGAGAAACTCCGCGCGCAGATCGAAAGCCTGGTCGAGCCGATCGTCGGCGCCGGCAAGGTCCGCGCCGAAGTCTCCGCCACCATCGACCGCGACAGCCGCCGCGAGGAATCGCAGACCTTCGACCCCGACAAGCAGGTGATCTCGCACCAGACCTCGGTGGAATCGGGCGACCAGAGCCAGGAGGGCAACGCCGCCGCGCAGGGCGCCTCGGTGTCCACGCAGCTTCCCGGCAACGCGCCCGCGCCATCCGGTAGCGGCAGCGACACGCGCGCCTCGAACAGCAAGCAGACCTCCGAAGACACCACCTACGACAACACGCGCACCAACGCGGTCGTCGTCCGGCAGCCCGGCACGTTGAAGCGCCTGACGGTCGCGGTGATGATCGACAGCGGCGCCAAACCGCTGCCGGCAGCCCAGGTCCAGCGCCTCACCACGCTCGTTCAGAACGCGGTCGGCTATGATGCGCAGCGCGGCGACAGCGTCGCGATCGAGAACATGCCCTTCGCCCAGCCGGAGGAGGTCGCCCCGCTCGGCAATTTCCTCAGCAGCCTGCCCAAGGACCAGATCTTCAACCTGCTCAAACTGGTGGTGATCGGCGCGATCGGCCTGTTCGCCCTCAAGATGATGCGCACCCGCGGCGGCGGCGCCGATCTGTCCGAGGGTGCGATGCAGGAGCAGACCCTGCTCGGCCGCATCCTCCCGCCCGCGCTCACCGGCGGTACGGCGATGGCGGCGCTCCCTTCGGGGGACGGCGTGTCGCACATGGAGCATCTCGATCAGGAGATCGCGCTCGCCCAGGTCGAGGGCGGCATCAAGGCCTCGTCGCTACGCCGCATCGGCGAGACGATCACCGCCAACCCCGCTGAATCGATTTCCGTCATCCGGCAATGGATGAACGCGTGATGGAGAATAACATGGACGCAAACCCCTCCTCCCCCGAAGCCGCCGCGTTCGGCACCAGCTTCGATGCCGGCCATGAGGTCGCGCTGAACGCCCGCGAGCCCGCCGGCCTGGAAGCGCTGTTCGACGTGCCGGTGCGCGTGCAGGCGATCCTCGGCCGCGCGCGCATGCCGATCTCCGACCTGATGGCGCTGCGCCCCGGCGTGGTGGTCGAGCTTGATCGCCGCATCGGCGAATCGATCGACATCCTGGTCAACAACCGCCTGATCGCGCGCGGCGAAGTGGTGATGATCGACAATTCGCTCGGCGTCACGCTCACCGAAATCGTCCGGCACGAGAATTGAGCCCTGTGCAAACTGTCCGCATGATCCTGGTCGGCACCCCCGGCACCGAAATCCGCCTCGCTGCCGAGATGGCACGTGGCGGCGGCGCGGAGGTGCGGCTTGCCGACGACGGCGCGCAGGCGCTCACGTGTCTGCGGGAACATGGCAGCGATCTGGTGATGATCGACATTGCCATCGACACGCCCGGCTTCCTGCGCAACCTGCGCGCCGAACGCTTCGCCGTACCGGTGCTGGCCTGCGGCATCGGTGCGCCGGCCGAGCTGGCGGTGGCGGCGGTGCGCGCGGGCGCGTGGGATTACGTGCCGCTTCCCCCGGAACGCGCCCTGATCGCCGCCGCCATCGCCGCCGTCGCCAGACGCCCCGCCACCATCGTTGGTGAGGCACCCGCGCTGCGGCAGGCGGTGCGCTTCGGGCTGGCGATGGCGCCGGCGGGCGCGGCGATCCTCGTCACCGGCGAACCCGGCGTCGGCAAGGCGCTGATGGCGCGCGCGATCCATGATGCCTCGCGGATGTCCGGCCCGTTCGTCACGGTCGAATGCGGCAGCGTCAGTGAGAGCGTGATCGAATCCGAACTGTTCGGCCACGACGCGGGCGATTTTCCCGGCGCGGTGGCGCGCCGCATCGGCCGGATCGAGGAAGCGCGCGGCGGCACGCTGTTCCTGCGCGAGATCGGCGCGCTGCCGCCGCACACGCAAGCGCGCCTGTTCGACCTCCTCCAGACCAGCGTCGGCAACCGCATCGGCGGCCCGCGCATGGACGAGAGCGCGCGGCTGATTGCCAGCAACAGCGGCGATCTCCACGCTGGTGTCGCCTCCGGTACGTTCCGCGCCGATCTGCTCGCCCGGCTCGGCATGATCCAGGTCGCGCTGCCACCGCTTCGCGCGCGCGGCGAGGATGTGGCGCTGCTCGCGCGGCACTTCGCCCACACCATCAACGCGCAATGCCACCAGCATGACGGCGGCCTCGACGACGATGCGCTCGACCTGCTCGGCAGCCACGACTGGCCCGGCAACGTCCGCGAACTGGAGGCGACCGTACACCGCGCGACGATGCTCGCCGGTGGCCGCCCGATCGCCGCCGCCGATATCGTGCTCAACACGCCTGCGCGCGCACCCGCCCGCACCCCGGTCGACAGCCTCGTCGGGCGCACCATGGCCGAGGTCGAGCGCGAACTGATCCTGCACACGCTGGAAAAGTGTCGCGGCAACCGCACCACCGCCTCCTCGATCCTTGGCATCTCGGTGCGCACCATGCGCAACAAGCTGCGCACCTTCATGGATGCGGGTTTCCCCGTCTCCCCCTGCTGAGATAGATCATGCCCACCAGCCTCAACGCCTTCCTGGAACGCATCGGCGCGGGCCGCGATCTCGCGCTCGCGGGCACCGTCGTCGCGATCATCGCGATGCTGATCCTGCCGATGCCGGGGTGGCTGCTCGATTTCGGTCTCGCGCTGTCGATCACCGTGTCGGTGATGATCCTGATGACCGCGCTGTTCATCGAAAAACCGCTCCAGCTTTCCGCCTTCCCGACCATCCTCTTGATCGCGACGATGCTGCGGCTCGGCCTCAACCTCGCCTCTACCCGGCTGATCCTCGCGCACGGGCAGGAGGGCACGCATGCGGCGGGCGGGGTGATCGCGGCGTTTGGCGAGTTCCTGATGGGCGGCCAGACCATTATCGGCATCACCATCTTCCTGATCCTGATCGTCATCAACTTCGTCGTCATCACCAAGGGCGCGGGCCGCATCGCCGAGGTCGCGGCGCGCTTCAGCCTCGACGCGATGCCCGGCAAGCAGATGGCGATCGACGCCGACCTCAACGCCGGCATGATCGACGAGAAGACCGCCCGCGAACGTCGCAGCGAGCTGGAGGCGGAAAGCGGCTTCTTCGGCGCGATGGACGGTGCGTCCAAGTTCGTGAAGGGCGATGCCGTCGCCGGCCTGATGATTACCGGCATCAACGCCGTGGTCGGCCTGATCCTCGGCGTGGCGATCCACGGCGTCGATTTCTTCACCGCATTCAACACCTACACCACGCTGACCGTCGGCGATGGTCTCGTCACGCAGATCCCGGCGCTGATCGTCTCGACCGCCGCCGGCCTGCTCGTCTCCAAGGGCGGCGTCACCGGGCAGACCGGCGCGGCGCTGGGCGATCAGTTGGGTCGCTTCCCCAAGGCGTTCGGCATGTCGGCGTTCCTGCTCGGCGGGCTGGCGCTGATGCCGGGGCTGCCGTTCATTCCGTTCGCTACATTGGCCGGCATCTGCGGCTATGCCGCCTGGGCGATGAGCAAGCAGGCGGAGCGCAAGGCCGTCATCGCCAAGGCCGACGCGCACGCCGCCGATGCCGCCGCGCAACAGGTCGAGGAGCCGATCTCCCAGACGCTCGCCATTGACGCGGTGCGGATCGAGATCGGCTATGCGCTGCTGCCGATGGCGAACGGCGCCAACGCCGAACCCCGCCTCGACGACCAGATCCGCGCGCTGCGCCGCCAGTTCGCGACCGATTTCGGCTTCGTGCTGCCGCCGGTCCGCATCCTCGACAACATGGCGCTGAAACCCAACGATTACGTCGTCTACGTCCGCGAAACCGAGGTCGGGCGCGGCGAGGTACGGCTCGACCGGCTGCTCGTCATCAACCCCTCCGGCACCGCCACCGGCCTGTCCGGCGAGGAAACCCGCGAGCCGGTGTTCAACCTGCCCGCGCTGTGGATCGGCCGCGACCTGCGCGACGAGGCGAACTTCCGCGGCCTCACCGTGGTCGATTGCGGCACGATCGTCACCACCCATCTCACCGAACTAGTCAAGGACAATATCGCCGATCTGCTATCTTACAGCGAGACGCAGAAGCTGCTGGGCGATCTCCACAAGGACAGCGAGAAGCTCGCCGCCGATCTGGTGCCGTCGAAAATCTCGGTGTCGGGCGTGCAGCGCATCCTCCAGAATTTGCTCGCGGAAGGCGTGTCGATCCGCGACCTGCCGACCATCCTGGAGGGCATTGCCGAGGCGGTGCCGCTCACCAACAACCTCACGCAGATGACCGAGTACGTCCGCGCGCGCCTCGCCCGGCAGATCTCCGCGCAGCAAAGCCGCGAGGGCGCGATCCCGATCGTCACGCTGTCGCCGGAATGGGACCGCGAGTTCAGCGAAAGCGTGATCGGCGACGGCGACGAACGCCACCTCGCGATGGCCCCCTCCAACCTCCAGAAGTTCATCGCCCACGTCCGCGACACGTTCGACCGGCTGGCGAGCGATGGCGAAATCCCCTGCATCCTCACCAACCCGTCGATTCGCCCGTTCGTCCGCTCGATCATCGAACGGGTCCGCCCCGCCACGGTGGTGCTGTCGCAGAACGAGATCCACCCGCGCGCCCGCGTCCGTGCGCTCGGCGCGATCGGCTGATTTCGTCCTATAATTAAGCCATGACCCCGATCGCGGCCCCCGCGCCCGCACCCAAAGCGCCGCCCGCACCGCCCAAAGCGGCCGATCGCGACGATCGCTTCGCCGCGCTGGTCGACGACAGCGACGCAGACGCCCCTGCGCCCGGCGACCCGCCCGTGCAGGATGCCGCTAAAGCCGCACCGACCGCGAAGCTGACTCCGGCCACCGCGCCGCAGACCACCGCCGCCGCGACGCTCGCCGCGCTGATCGCCGCCGCGAATGGCGCGGCTGCGCCCGCCTCCGGCGCGCCGCCCGCGCCGGAGGCCAAGCCGGACGGCGAAGCCCCCGCCGACGCCAGCGCCGAAGCAAAGCCCGCCGACAAGGAGGCACCCGCGCCCCCACCAGCCCCCGCGCTGCCGATAACCGCGCCGACGCTCGCCGCCACCCCGACACCGCTCGCCCCCGCGCCGCACGTCGCCGCGCCCACCACCAAGGCCGCGCCCAAGGACGATAAGGTCACCGTCGCCACCGCGACCGACGCCAAAACCGCTCACGCCGCACCCGCCACCGCCGAAGCGCCCGCGCCGTCGCCCGCCAGGACCGAAGCCGCGCCCACCGGCGACTTCAAGGCCGCGCTCGACGCCACCATCACCCCCGCGCAGCCGCACACCGCCGCCGCTGCCCCAGCGCCTGACGCCGCCGTTTCCGTCCGCCCCGGCCAGATCGGTGCGGAGGCCGGCATCCAGATCGCGCGGCAGATCAACGCCGGCCAAAACGAATTCCTGCTCCGCCTCAACCCGGCGGAACATGGCCATATCCAGATCCACATGCGCTTCGCCGAGGATGGCGCGCTGCGTGCGGTGATCTCCGCCGACAGCGCCACCGTGCTCGACATGCTGCGCAAGGACAGCGCCGATCTCACCCGCGCGCTCGGCGATGCCGGCGTGCGCACCGATGCGCAGTCGTTCAGTTTCGGGTCGCAGGGCCAGCCCGATGGCGGCCAGCGCCAGCCGCGTGGCGGTGCGCAAAGCTGGAAACAGCCCGCCACCGATCAGACCGAAGACACCCCGCTCACCCGCTTCCGCCCGCTGCACGGCGGGCTCGGCGTGCTCGACCGCCTAGCCTGAAGGATCACCGATCATGACGACCGTCTCCACCAACACCGGCGCCAACACCACACCCACTGCGGCCACCACCACAGCCGAGGCCACCAAGGGCATCGGCGCGGATTTCAATATGTTCCTGAAACTGCTCACCACGCAGATGCAGAACCAGGATCCGCTCAATCCGATGGATACCTCGCAGTATACGCAGCAGCTCGTCCAGTATTCGCAAGTCGAACAGACGGTGCAGCAGACCGGCACGCTGAAGGACATCCTCACCCGCCTGACCTCGCAGGATATGGCGCAGGCCTCGTCGTACATCGGCAAGGAAGCCAGCTTCAACAGCGCCTCCTCCGCGCTCGGCGCCAAGCCCGCCGAATGGAACTGGACGGCGGGCAGCGGCGCAGCTTCGCTCAGCGCGACCGTGACGGACGCCAGCGGCAAGATCGTCGCGACCCGTACCATAGACCCCGCCAGCCACGGCCGCTTTACCTGGGACGGCACCAAGGATGACGGCAGCAAGGCGGCGGCCGGCTCCTATTCGCTGGCGATGCAGGCGAAGGACGCGTCCGGCGGCGACGTTACCACCGGCGTAAACGGCCTCGGCGTGGTCGATGGCGTGTCAGCGGCGGCGGGCGTGGTATCGGTCAGCGTCGGCGGCGTTACCTATCCGGCAACGCAGCTGCTCGGCGTGTCGGCGGTGGATAAGGACTAATCCTTAGCGCGCCAGATCGCCGAAAAGCACCAATTCGCCGCTATAATGAAACTGTGATGAGCTTGGATCGTTAAGCCCCTTGTCACTACGGTTCAGACTGTAATGGTCTGAAAAAACGCTAGAGCCGGTGATGCGTCCCCCCTTTGCGCATCACCGGCTCGAAACGTTTATAGACAGCTTGATCGGGTCGCTACGTCCGATAGCCGCCCAGCGCGGCTTCAACGCTGTCGTGATCTTCTCAGCAAATTCTCATAACGGCGACGATCGGCAGGCCCACTCCGCATCGCCCAACGTCTGCGCCACCATGCATCCGGCACACCAAAAGCCGGCGACGCACATCCCCATGCGCGTCGCCGGCCTGGCCCGGTTCCCCTGCCGCTTCCCCCCGGAAGCCGGCACCCGGATTGCTCCCCCCGGAGCGTTGCCCCCGAACCCCGTGTTACTGCTTGGTGACGGTGCTGCTGGCCGCGATGAAGTCGCGCACCGCCAACGAGCGCAGCGTCCGCTCACGCAGTTGCGCGTGCTGCGGGTTGGCGATGGCGGCAACGGTGAAGCCGAGCGGCATGCAGCCGGGCAGCGCGTCGGGCGCGGTCAGCATCGCCAGGCACTCGGACAGCATCGGATCCTCGGCCGGTCCGAGCACGTCCTCGACCTCGGCGATCGTCGTGCCGGGCTGCCGCAGCGCGATCCGCGCGGCCGCGTGCCACAGCGCCTCGGCATCGGTGACGACCACGTCGAAGCTCACGCGCAGGCGCTCGCCGGCCTGACCGGTCTCGGCGTGTTGCATGTGCTGGGCGATCGAGTGAGCCATCGTGGTCCTTTCCCGTGCCGCCCGGGGTGGGCGACGGTCCTGCGGTGTCACTGTGCGGTGACAAGGCGCTTTTCGCCGCAAATCGGGCGAAAGGACATTGCGCACAACGCCGCTAAGGGCTGCTACGGATCCGATTTCGCCAATATGGTGAAAGATCGCGCGGCGTCTGCGCACCGCGCGGCGGGCGAACAGATGATGACATCGCCCGCGTGCTCAATAGTCACGCTCGGCGTGCGAAGTATCCGTTCCGGATCTACTTTAGTGGACTGTCCACGGCCGTCGCGACAATTCGCGCGCTACCGTAGCGGCGAGCGTAAGCTCGACGAACACCCGGTCCCACAACAGCGCCGGCAGGTCGAGCGAGGCACGCTGCGCGCCGACACCGCAGGACAAGCGCACGGCGGGTGTCGGGTGCTGGATCAGGTCGAAACGTGCCGGGAAGTGGCCGTCGACAGTTTCCTCCGGAATGGATGTACCGGCGTTGGTCATCCGTGCCGACAGGATCATTGCGGACAACATCTCGGCGCCGAACACGTCGAGGCGGACGCGCGGCCGGTCGGGCAGATCGGCGCGTTCCATCGCGATCACGCCGCCGACATGGTGCGGTTCGACCCACAGACGCAGGCAGGTGCCGAACGCATCCTCGATCTCACGGAGACGGCGCGGCTCGGGGGCAGGCGCGGATGCGAAACTGGTGGTCATGATTCTACGCCGATTCGAGCGAGAAAAAAGGGGCCGGACGAAACGCCCGGCCCCGTGCGGCGACCCCAGAATACAGGGGGTCGCCCCATGCGGTTCCGGATTAACGGAACAGCGAGGTGATGGTCTGCGGTGCCTGGTTGGCGATCGACAGGGCCTGCACGCCAAGCTGCTGCTTGACCTGAAGCGCCTGCAACTTCGCCGATTCCTTGGCGAGGTCCGCATCCACGATATTGCCGACGCCTGCGGTGATCGCATCCGACAGCTTGCTGACGAAGGTCGACTGACCGTCGATCTGGCGCGACGCCGAGCCCAGCGTGCTCAGCTTGCTGAGAACGCTCTTCGACGCGGTTTCCAGGCTGGCGACCATCGTCTTTGCCGAAGCGGCATCGGTGAAGGTCGCGCCCAGGCCGGTGATGTCGCTCTTCAGGTCCTGGTTGGCGACACTGAGCGGATCCGCCGTCGTGTCAGTGGACTGGAGAGCCGACACCGCGCCGGCGCCGCCGTCGAGCAGGTTCACGCCGTTGAAGGTCGACGAGCTGATGATCGTGCCGATCTGGCTCTTCAGTGCGTCGAAATCCTTGGCCAGCGCAGCCGTGCTGTCGGCGGAAATGCCGGAGTCGTTGGCTTCGATGGCCTTGGCCTTCATCTGGTTAAGCAGATCGGAGATCTGCTCACCACCGGCGATGGCGACGTCGGTGGTGCTCTTCGCCGTGCTCAAGGACGAGCTGACCGCCGACAGGCTGCCCAGATCGCCGCGAAGCGTCTGTGCAACGGTGTACTTGGCCGAATCGTCCTTGGTCGACGACACGTTCAGGCCGGTGTTGATCCGGTTCTGAGTCGTGGTCAGGTCCTTCTGCGTCGAATTGAGGTTCTGCAGAGCGGCCATCGCGCCGAGGTTGGTGTTTACCGAGAGAGTCATAGGTATTTCCTTCTGGAAAAGACGGGGTGGCTTCTGCTGCCCCGGCAAGGCAATCGCCTCACCTCTCTATTGTGGGATGAATTATGGGATTACCGAAATCATCCTTCGATTATTTGCGGTTACTGAAAGCTTTACGGGATGTCGGCCAGTTCCACACGCAAAAGGCCCGCACCGCGCGTCGCGCCGGTGCGGGCCTTTGCAGGGTGTTCGTTGCTTGGCAACCGCATCGCGCAGCCGCCGCGTTGCCGTGCGTAGCCTGCGCCATTCACCGCGATATACGCGAAAATCGTCGCGCCGGACCGCCCCGGAACGGGCTCAGAACGGGCTCAGCACGTCCATCAGTTGCTGGCCCCAGCGCGCCTGTTGCGCGTCGGTCAACTGCCCGCGACCGCCATAGCTGATCCGCGCTTCGGCGATCTGGGTATGCTGGATGCTGTTGTCGCGCGCGATATCCTGCGGCCGCACGATGCCCGAGACGAGCAGCTCGCGCAGCTCGTAGTTGACGCGCGTCTCCTGCCGGCCGCGAATGACGAGATTGCCGTTGTGCAGCACCGACGTTACCACCGCCGCGATCGTCATGCTGACGTTTTCGCTGCGGTTTACCGTACCGGCGCCTGCCGAACTCGACTTCGTGGTGGTGCTGACAAGCGTGCTGGGGTCGACCCCCGCCACGCGCTTGGCGATCTTTTCGAGGCCGAGCAGCGCGCCGACGCCGGAGTTTTCCGAGCCGTCGCGCGTGCGTGTGGTGGTGTTGCCGACGTTGGCCTTGTCGGAAATGTTGACCTTGATCGTCAGGATATCGCCGACCCGTGTCGCCCGCTGGTCCTGGAACAGCGCGCCCGCGCCGACCCGGAACAACGACGGGCTATTGTCCGGCGCAGCCTGCGGATTGTGCCCTTCGGCGGTCGCGACCTCGGTGCGCGAACCGACCGACGCCTCCACCTCGGGTGCCGCAACCGGCGCCATTTCGCTCATTTTCGGCGCCTTGCCGATCTGCTTGATCCGTCCGACCGAGCCGCAACCGCCCAGAGCGAGGGCGGGAATCAAGAGAATTGCAACCTTGTTCATAGACTTACCCCTTGTGGTTCGCGGCATCATGACGCCGCGAACAGAACCTTGCCGGTGCCCGACACCACCGCATCGAGCGTGCGCCCGGTGGCGTTGCTGAACACGCGCACCGCATCGCCCTTGCCGCCGCCCGACAGCGCGCGCCCAGGCGCGGTGATGGTAAGCGCGCCGCTCTGCACGAGGATCGACACCGGCTCGCCGCGCCGCACCAATTGCACCGGCATGGTGTCGACCAGCCGCACCGCCGACCCCGCCGACAGCGCACGCGTCGCCTCGCGACCGACCGCATCGGTCGCGCGCAAGGCGCCGCGCACCTGACCCGCAGGCAGCGCGCCACGTTCGAAATCCCCCTGCGAGAATGCCTCGCCACGCCCGATCGGCCGCGCGAGCACATCGGCCTCGGCAGTGGGCGCGACCTGCGCGAACGCCGGTGTCGCGACGAGTGCGAGGGCTGCGAGAAGCCGCAGCGCGCTCACCGCAACTGGCTCGTCGTGGAGAGCATTTCGTCGGCGGTCTTCACCACGCGGCTGTTCATCTCATACGCGCGCTGCGCGGTGATGAGCGCGGTGATCTCGCTCACCGGATTGACGTTGGATGCCTCGACGAAGCCCTGCATCACCGTGCCGAAGCCCGGCTCGCCCGGCGCCGCCACGGTCGGCTGGCCCGACGCGCTCGTCTCGATGAAGCGGTTGTCGCCGGTCGCCTCCAGCCCCGCCTCGTTGACGAAGGTGGCGAGTTCGAGCTGGCCGACGGTCTGCATCTGCGCGTTG
>Ga0265798_10000656_pt1 | contig 56186 bp, 40 predicted proteins | sample P3T30metagenome_FD_192430 | JGI IMG/M metagenome (GOLD analysis project Ga0265798, IMG submission 192430) | Plant litter microbial communities from East Loma Ridge, Irvine, California - P3 T30 | ecosystem: Environmental > Terrestrial > Plant litter > Unclassified | place: USA: California... | reverse complement strand
ATCGAACTTCGCCTCGAGGCGAAGCTTGTCGAGAAAGTTGACTTTAATTTCCATCGCAGATTTCCTCAGTAACGCTCTAAATCGTTCAAAAACATAAAGCCCTGTAAAAACAGGGCTTTATTATTATTCACACACTTGCAGGTGGGCTGCCATTCGCCGGCGCCACGCACGCAGCGCGCCATTCTAGCATTATTGCGGCGCCAGATCGTCGCTGGCGGACGTGTTCACAACGTGCAATCCAGTTGTAGGCAATCACGTGATCTGGCGACGGTTCCATGTGTCGGCAAAGTCGGCCCCGCCGCTAACGCGGGGTTGATGTTTTCGTCAATTTACACGTTGGTTAGTTACATTTCATGATAGCCAGATCGCCCGTTCTCTCTTGATCGGTGGGCCATCTTTACTAGCGACTGCCCTGATCAGGCGTCAGCCCGCTCAACGCTACTTGCCCGAAAGCGTTTGCGGTAGTCGGACGGCGATGTGCGCAGGGCTGCCTTGAAGTGCTGCCGGAGCGACAGCGCCGTGCCGAATCCAGCTGCGTGCGCGACGCGCTCGATCGACAAGTCCCCTGCCTCGAGCAGCCGCTGGGCATGGATCAGTCTCTGGCTCTGCAACCACTGCTTGAAGGAGGTGCCAGTCGCTAGGCGAAAATGACGTGTGAAATTGCGCCGGCTCATGGCAGCACGCTCGGCCAGCATGTCAATGCTGTGCTCCTCGTGCAGGTGTTCACCGACCCACTCGAGCAACTGGGCGAACCGCCCTGCCGCAGCGTCATCCGGCAACGGCCGCTCGATGAACTGCGCCTGTCCGCCATCACGGTGCGGCGCGACCAGGATGTGCTTTGCGACACGGTTGGCAACCTCGGCGCCACAGAGCCGCCGCAGCAGATGCAGGCAGCAATCGAGGCCGGCAGCAACGCCCGCCGACGTCAGTATGTCGCCATCATCCACGTACAGCACATGCCGGTCCACGGCAAGTCGGGGATAGTGCTGCGCGAGCATGTCTGCCGCCTCCCAGTGCGTTGCCACCGTCCGCCCATCGAGCAGGCCGGCCTGTGCCAGCGGAAAGGCGCCCAGGCACAAGCCGACGACCGTGGCGCCGCGCGCATGCCCGCGACGCACACTGTCAAGCAGGCTGTCCGGTGCGCTGCGCCCGTCTGCGTGCCAGGACGGCATGACGATGATGTCAGCCTCGTCGACTGCCGAGAGATCGGCATCGATCGCGATCGCGAATCCGGCAGAGGTCGACAATGTGCCCGCCTGCGGCGCGCAGACAGTGATCGCGATCGACATCGCATCGGTGTCGACCACGCGGCTACCGAACACCAGGCAAGGCACCGACAAGTGAAACGGCGTGATGCCCTCGAAGGCGATGACGGCGACTTTTTTGTGGAGTAAGGCGGGCGCGATAGCAGGCATGGCCCGATTATATCGAAAGTTAGCCTTCGGGCCAATGTTCGGTGTTGACCATTTCGAGCACAATCGGTCTTCCGGCCTGCCCGACGCGTGCAGGATATTGTCGTTGGGCGCCTCATTTCAATAAAAGGATCATCACCATGAACAAACGTGCCGTCGTCGTCGTCGACCTCCAGAACGAGTATCTCCCTACCGGCAAGCTGGCCCTGGCCGGCATCCATGACGCATTGGATAATGCGGCGCGCGTGATCGCCGACGCGCGCACCAAAGGCGACCTGGTCATTCATATTCGCCACGAGTCCACGGACCCGGACGCGCCCGTCTTCACGCCGGGAACAGATGCCGTCCAGATCCACGACACCGTGGCGCCGGCGCAGGGCGAACGGGTCATCGTCAAGAACTTCCCGAATGCGTTTCTCAAGACCCATCTCAAGGCACTGCTGGACGACCACGGCGTCGACCGGGTTACAGTCATTGGCGCCATGAGTCATATGTGCATCGATGCGACGACCCGTGCAGCGTCCGACTTCGGGTACAAGACCACGGTCGTGCACGATGCATGCGCCACGCGCGACCTCGAGTTCGGCGGACAGACCGTGCCGGCCGCGCAGGTGCACGCCGCGTTCATGTCGGCGCTCGCATTTGCCTACGCGTCGGTGCTGCCGACCAACGACTACCTGGCGGGCTGACAAGCCGCTGATCCCGGATAGCCTGGCGCGAGCGTTGGGCTGATGGTAGCCCGATGCCGTGCGCGGTGAACTGACCCATCCCTGACGCTCTCGCATTCGTTCCCGCCCATCCTCACCTCCACTGACCACGGTCTCGTCCCGAAGCCACATCGGGGATAGCCCATCGCCTCCGGTCACCAGTTTTCACACCCCTCCCCTCCCGCTTCCAACCGGCTCGGCGCGGCTCAATCGCGCATCCGGCCTGCCTGTGCACAGGCGCACCTCACGAAACAAAAATCGGCAGCAGACCCGACTTTCGAATGAAAGAATTTTCGTGAAATACGTTAACACAACGGAAATTCGAAAAAACGAAAGATGTTTTGTATTACACGGAATTTCGCTATAGACTTGGTGTCACAGCGACGGTTCGAGCAATGTCAAAGACTTTCGATATCTCTCAACCGAAACCTGTACGCTGAGGATTCACGCAATACGAAATAAAACGAAAGATAGAGACAAGTCGCATCAGCTGGTCTGCATTCCGGCTCGTGAAGGCAGTGATCGCAACTCAACAGCCTTTCCGTTTGCCAGCCATCGCCACGCTGCTCCAACAACTTATAAAGGAAGCGTTTCATGAATTCTCCTTCACAGTGCCGCTCGCGCGCCAATCGTCAGGATCGGTTTGTGCTCAATCCGCTCACGTCTGCCTGTCTGCTCGCGCTTGCCACACTTGCGACACCGGCCCGCGCACAGGAGGTCATTGCGGCCGATGCCGGCAAGCTGGAGCAAGTCGTCGTGACCGGCACCCGTGCCAGCCTGCAGCAATCGCTGGAACTCAAGCGCAACGCCGCTGTCGTACAGGACAGCATCAGCGCGACGGAACTCGGGCGCTTCCCCGATAACAACGTGGCCGACTCGCTCAGCCATATCACCGGCGTCTCGATTTCCCGCACGGCCGGCGGTGAAGGCCAGCGGGTCAGCATCCGCGGCCTGGGTCCTGACTACACGCTCACCACCTTCAACGGTCGCCTGCTGGGCACCGACAGCGCTGGCCGATATTTCGCGTTCGATGTGCTGCCGGCTGATGTGATCAGCGGCGCCGACGTCGTCAAATCGACCCAGGCGCAGCTGGTCGAAGGCGCCATCGGCGGCCTGGTGAATCTGCGTTCGGCCAGCCCGTTCGATCAGAAAGGCCAGCGTGGCCTGGTGCGCGCCGAGGCTGACCACAACGATATGAGCAGCCTGAACGGCAAGAAGCTGTCCGCCACCTACAGCAACACGTTCGACAACAAGGTCGGCGTGCTGCTTGGCCTCGTCTATGCCAAGCGCGACGTACGCACCGACACCGCCGGCAACGACGGCGGCTGGTCGCGCAACCCCATCCCGAGCGACCCGAGCCAGTTCTGGGAATCCGGCAATACCTGGGGCGGCCCCATCGATCCGAACGGCAACGGCGTGCTCGATCCCAACGAAGAAGGCCTGATCGGGCCTGGCCAGTTCCGCTTCGGCTCGATCATGGAGAAAAAGGAGCGCATCGCGCTCTCGGGCAAGGTGGAGTGGCGGCCCAGCAGCGACGTCAAGGTCATCTTCGACGGCTTCAAGACCAGGCTCGACTCGCCGCAGGTGGGCTACCAGCTGTCGTACTACCCGCTGTATGCGCCGGGCCGCTGGTCCGACGTGAAGGTCACCAACAATGTCGTGACCGACCTGACCTTGAACAGCAGCGACCCCGAGCTGCGCCTCAATCCCGAAGTGCTGAACCGGACCGAATACCGGGTCGTCGATACCGCGATGTACGGTACGCGGGCCGAATGGCGCATTTCCCCGACGCTTAACGTGGCCGGCGACGTCTATCTGTCGACGTCGAAGCGTGACTCCGGCGGCAAGGACAGCTATGTCGTGCTGCGCATGAACCAGCCGAACACGACGCGCATCCGGCTCAACGGCGGCGCCGTGCCCGATGTGACGACCACACTGGCCGATGGCCGCGACCTGCAGAGCGGCCTGGCCCAGGGCCTGTTCAGCGGCAAGGACTTCAATACCCACTTCTACAGCCGGGCCGGCGACAATATCGACGACCGCATCGGTGGCGCGACGGTCAATGCCGACTGGAAGGTGGACCGGTACAGCATCGACTACCTCAAGTTCGGTCTGAGCCAGACCAACCGCAAGAAGTCACGCGACATGATCAACAACGCGTTCAACTCGGGCCAGGATCACTATGCCGGCGAAAACGCGATCAACGTGGGCGCTCTGGGCGGCAACGTGATCAACCAGACCCTGAGCCCGAAAGGCTTCCTGTCGGGCGTCAACGGCAACTTCCCGCGCAGCTTCCTCGGCTTTGACGTCGACAGCTACGCGCAGGCACTGGCCGGCTACGACGGCAAGCCACGGCCGGGCGGCGGCGTCTACAGCTCGACCTTGTCGGCGCCCGCCTTCAACCCGCTGGAAAGCTACCGCGTCGAAGAAAAGACCTCGACCGCATTCGTGCAGGCCGACCTGGCGGGCGAACGCTGGTTTGCCGACGTCGGCGTGCGCTTCGTGCGCACCAAGACCAGCGCGCAAGCGTGGGATGCCAAGATCAACGAGATCGTGCAGAACGGCGCATTCAACTTCACGCCCATCTACGCCGACCCGTCGGTCGTGCGCCAGGATGCCACCTACAGCTTCGCCCTGCCGTCGGGTAACTTCACCTACTCGCTCACGGACAAGCTGCAACTGCGCGTTGGCGCGGCCAAGACGATGGCACGCCCGTCGGTCGACAAGCTCGCGCCGTCGAGCACCACGGCCAGCATCTCGTGGGGCGACTTCACGCAGATCTACGGCGGCAATGCCGATCTGAAGCCATACACGGCGCACCAGGCCGATGTGTCGCTGGAATGGTATTACGCCAAAGGCTCCGCGATGACCTTCGCCGTCTACCAGAAGAACATCAAGAACCAGATCACCAACCTCTGGCTGACTGGCCAGGACATCGGTGCGCCGGGCGGACGCCTGTTCAACGTGCAGCGCCCGATCAATGGCGATAGCGCCAAGGCGCGCGGCATGGAGATCGGCATGCAGCACCTGTTCGCCAACGGCTTTGGCGTGCGCGCGCAATACACGCGCAACCTGTCGAGCAGTTGGGTCGCCGGCGTCGAACGCCCGCTCGAAGGCGTTGCGCCAGCGAGCGCGTCGCTGGGCGTTCTGTACGAGCGTGGCCCCTGGAGCATGAGTACCACGGCTGACTTCACCGATTCCTTCGTCACTGCCTCCAACGTGATCGGTTCCGGCTTCAACGAAGTGACCAACTCGGTAACCTGGGTCACGGCCCAGCTGGCCTATGATGTGAACAAATCGCTGCGTATCAGCATCGAAGGCAACAACCTCACCGATGCCGAGCAGGCGCCCCGCCTGACCAACGGCACCGTCAGTCTGCCCAACGGCTATTACCGTTACGGCCGCTCCGTGACCCTGGGCGCCAGCCTGCGATTCTGATGAAACAAGCGGCGCCATGGTACGTGGCGCCGCACAGCCCATCGCCAGCGCGGGCCGGTCTGGCAGTTCACCGGCCCGCAACACCGAGAACTGGAATCCTGATGCACACTTCTGTCTTTTCCCTTGCCGTCCTGCTTGCCGGGGCCATCCCTTTCTCCGCGTACGCTGCGGACCCGTCCAGCTACACGATGGCGGACTACGCCAACGTTGACAAGATCGACGCGCACCTGCACCTGCACAATGCGGCGCCGGCGTTCATGGAAGCTGCCCGGCGCCAGAACTTCAAGATCCTGTCGATCAATGTCGACTACCCTGACTTTCCACCGCTCGATGACCAGCAGCGCGTCGCCATCGCACTGAAAAAACAATTCCCGCAGGACGTGGCATGGGCCGCGAGCTTCTCCGTCGATGGTTCCGCCCAACCTGCGTGGCTCGCCGCCACCCGCCACCGCATTGCCGCGTCGATGGAAGCCGGCGCCGTGGGCGTCAAGGTGTGGAAGAACATCGGTATGAGCCTGCGCGGCGCCGATCAACAACTGGTCATGATCGACGATGCGCGCTTTGCGCCGTTGTTCGACGACCTGGCCCGCCAGGGCATCCCGTTGCTGGGCCACCAGGGCGAGCCGCACAATTGCTGGCTGCCGTTAAAACGCATGACGGTCAACAACGACCGCACCTACTTCAAGAACCACCCGCAATACCATATGTACCTGCACCCCGAAATGCCAAGCTGGGAAGCGCAGATGGCCGCGCGCGACCGCATGGTGGCGGCGCACCCGACGCTGCATTTCGTCGGCGTGCACCTGGCGTCGCTGGAGCGCAATGTGGATGAACTGGCCGCCTTCCTCGAACGGTTCCCGAACGCCGTCGTGGACGCGTCGGCGCGCATCGGCCAGCTGCAGTACCAGAGCCAGCGCGACCGCGAGAAGGTGCGCAACTTCTTCATCAAGTACCAGGACCGCATCCTGTACGGCAGCGACATGGCGCAAGAGCCTGGCCAGGACGGCGCCGCACTGGGCCGCGAAGCCGAAGGCGTGTGGCGCATGCACTGGCGCTACTTCAATACGGCAGAGTCGTTCAAGGTTGCCGATCTCGACAAGCCCGTCCAGGGGCTTGCACTGCCACGCGACGTCGTCGACAAAATTTACCGCACGAATGCCGAGCGCGCCTTCCCCGGTGCCTGGAAAGGCCAGCCATGACCGCGCGCCGTGCATTTCTCGGGTGGCTCGGCGCGGCGCCGCTGGCCACGCAGATTCCGCTGGCACAGGCGGCGCCCGCCTCCGCGTCCGTCATCGGCAAGGGTCATGTGCGCGTGCAGGACGCCGCCGTCTCGCTGCAGTTCGACGAGCAACTGCGTTGCCGTGTCGTCAGCCTGTTGGGCAAGCAGCCTGTCGCGCTGACGGGCTTCGACACCAGTGAGCACCTGGTCGTCGGCGGCAAGCCGCTCGGCCGCTTCACGTTGCAGAAGGCAGAACCAGCCCCGGCCACGACGCCGTTTGGCGCCGGGCAGGCGCTGCACCTCGTCGGCCGCTCTGCGGAGGGCATCGAGAAGCGCGTTACCGTGACGCTGCTCGACGAGCATCCGGGCGTGGCGTTGCTGGACGTGCAGTACGTGAATACCGGCGCCAAACCGCTGACGATCGACGCCTGGGTAAATGGCGCGCACCGCCTGACCGCCGCGCCGCGCCACGCGGGCGGCTACTGGACCTATTCCGGCGCCAGCCACGCCGACCGGCGTGACTGGGTGCAGCCCGTCAAGCGCGGTTTCGAGCAAAGCAACTTTTTGGGCATGAACGCGTCGGACTACGGCGGCGGCACGCCGGTGGCGGACATCTGGCGTCGTGACGTCGGCCTGGCCGTCGGCCACCTGGCGCTGCAGCCGCTGCTGGTGTCACTGCCCGTCAAGGCGGTTGGCAATGCGGTCGACATCTCGCTGCGCGGCGACGTCCCGCAGACGCTGGCCCCGGGCGCCACGCTTGCCACCCCGCCCACGTTCATCGCCGTGCACCGTGGCGACTTCTACGTGCCGCTGGACCGCTATCGTCGCCTGATGGCCGCGCAGGGCCTGGCCGCCCCCGAGCCGCCGCAAAGCGCCTACGATGCGCAGTGGTGCGCGTGGGGCTACGAACGCGATTTTTCGCTCGACTATGTGCGCGCGACGCTGCCCAAGGTGCAGGAACTGGGCTTCAAGTGGGCGGTATTGGACGACGGCTGGCAGGTTAAGACCGGCGACTGGACGCCTGACCTCGCCAAGTTCCCGCGCGGCGGCGACGACATGAAGGCGCTGGTGGCCGACATCCATGCGCGCGGCATGAAGGCGCGACTCTGGATCGCGCCACTTGCCGTGGCGCCCGGCAGCGACGAGCTGCACGAGCATACCGACCTGCTGCTGCTCGACGAGACCGGCGCGGCCCAGGACGTGACCTGGTGGAACTGCTTCTACCTGTGCCCTGCGTACGAAAAGACGCAAACGCGCCTGGCCGCGACGCTGCGCATGATCATTGCAGACTGGGGCTTCGACGGTCTCAAGGTCGATGGCCAGCACCTCAATGGCGTGGCGCCATGCTTCAACCCCAAACACAAGCACAAGCGCCCCGAGGAATCGGTCGAGGCGGTCGCAGACTTCTACAAGGTCATGCACGACGTGGTGCATGCGGCCAATCCGGAAGCGGTACTGGAAGTGTGCCCGTGCGGGACCAGCTACGCCTTCCACAATATGCCTTACATGGACCAGGCGCCATCGTCCGACCCCCTGTCGAGCTGGCAGGTGCGCCACAAGGGCAAGACCCTCAAGGCGCTGATGGGTCCGTGGTCCGCCTACGCGGGCGACCATGTGGAGCTGAGCACGGGCGGACAGGATTTCGCTTCCAGCGTCGGGATCGGCGCAGTCGTCGCCACCAAGTTCACGTGGCCGGTCGACCCGAAACCCAAGGACTCGTTCCTGCTGACACCCGAGCGCGAGGCGCACTGGCGCAAGTGGGTGGACCTGTACAACAAGGGGCGCCTGGCCGAAGGCCGTTACCGGGGCGAGCTGTACGACCTGGGTTTCGACAAGCCGGAAACCCACGTCGTGGAGCAGGCCGGCGCGTTGCACTACGCGTTCTATGCCGATCGCTGGGATGGCATGGTCGCCTTGCGCGGCCTCGGCCCGGGCGCCTGGACTGTGCGCGACTCGCTCAGCGGCAGCGTATTGGGCAAGGTGTCGGCTGACAAGCCAATGCTGCCTTTGCGCTTTACCCACAGCCTGCTGATCGAAGCGCGGCCCGACCTTCCCGACCAGCTGCCTGTTGCGTTTGCCAGCAAAGTCACGGCCGTGGGTGCGGACGGCTTCCCCCACGCCTCGCAATGGGCCGATGCACCCGCGACCTTCTTCCGCCACGACTGGCAAGGCAAGCCGCTTGCCGGGCCGCAATCGACCCGTGTCCAGCTGCTGCGTGGCGCGGGCCACCTGTACCTGCGCTTCATCTGCAAGTACGAAACGCTCACCACCTTCGATCAGGCCGGTCCGGCGAGCGCCATCTGGCCGCTGTGGGAGCGCGACGTCGTCGAAGTGTTCCTGCAGGCGCCCGATCGCGCCGGCCTGAAAAGCTATCGCGAGGTGCAGGTCGCGCCCAACGGACTGCTGCAGGAAATCGCGATCGAGGTGTCGGGCAAGCGGCGTATCGATGGCGGCAGCCGCGCCAGGGCGCACGTCGATACGGGCAACAAGGTCTGGACAGCCGAACTGGCCATACCAATGCGCGGTACGGACAGCGCCGGGGATGGCTGGCGCCTGAACCTGTTCCGCATCGAAGGCCCCGAAGCTGCCGGTGACAACCGCGTGCATTCGGCGTGGAGTCCGACCCGCACTGCGGCGCCCGACTTCCACGTGCCAGGCGCGTTCGGCCGGCTGCTGATCGACGCATGATGCTGCAGCGCCTGCGTCCACTCGCGCTGCTCGTCATATTGTCGGCGCATGCCCATGCTGGGCAGTCGGCAGACCGCCCGCCAGGCAGCCCCGTCGAGACGACATTCCAGGCGTCGGCCGACGAGATCGCCAACCCCGAGCGCGGCATGTACGTCTGGGCGGCCGACAACCTGGCGGCGTGGACGCAGGCGCAAGCCGATGCGCAGTTTGCGGCCGGCTACCGGATCGTCTACGCGCCGGTGCGGCTGGACGCGCATGCCGGCCACGCGCTGCCCGCGACGCTGCTGCGTGAATTGACCGAAGGTTTTGCGGTCGCACGCCGCTCGGGCCTGAAAGTCATCCCGCGTTTCATGTACAACTTCCCGGCAGGCGAAACCGCTTACCGGGCGGCGCAGGATGCACCGCTCGAACGCGTGCTGGAACATGTCGGGCAGCTCAAGCCGGTCCTGGCGGCGAACGCAGATGTCATCGCGTATCTGCAGGCTGGCTTTATCGGCGCCTGGGGCGAATGGCATACCTCGTCGCACGACCTGACCCTGCCGGCGCGGCGCACGCAGATCCGCGATGCGCTGCTGGCCGTGCTGCCGCCTGACCGCTTCCTGCAAGTACGCTATCCACCTTATGTGATGGCGTGGGCGCCGCAGGCGCCGCGCTGGCGCGACGGTTCGATCGCGTCACGGGTCGGCGTGCACAACGACTGCTTCCTGGCCTCAAGCACGGATGTCGGCACCTACAGTGAGAATGCGGCGATCCGGCAGCGCGAGCGCGCTTACGTGGCCGCGCTGTCGACGGCAGCGCCATTTGGCGCCGAGACCTGCAATCCGGCCGATGCGGTCAATCCGACACCACGCACGCAGTGCGACGACATCCTGCGCGAAGGCCGGCGCTTCGGCCTGACTTACCTGAACGACAGCTATTACCGCGACCTGTTTCACCAGCGCTGGCAGACGCAAGGTTGCATGGCGCAGGTCAAGCGCAGCATGGGCTACCGGTTCGAGCTGGTGACGTTGCGGCATAGCTCGCGCATCGTGGCTGGCCAGTCGGGCGAGCTGGTGCTGACCGTGCGCAACAGCGGCTGGGCGCGCGCTTTCAACCCGCGTAGTGTGCAGATGGTGCTCCGGCACCGCACCACCGGCCAGGTCGTGCGGTTGGCCCTAGGGATTCGGGATCGCGCGATCGACCCGCGCGCCTGGCTGCCGGGGCAGACCAGCACCGCAACCGCGCGGGTTGCGATCCCGGGCGGCACGCCCATTGGCGCTTACGACATGCTGCTGGCATTGCCGGATGGCGCAGCGTCGCTGGCCGGCGACGTGCGCTACAACGTGCGGCCTGCCAACGCCGACGATGCCGCCAAAGCGCAGGGATGGGATGCCTCGCTGGGTGCGTTCCGTACCGGGACGACGCTGCATATTCTCTGACGTGCTCCACGCCGTGCGCGCGTGGCCGGCTTACTCGGCGATCAGGAGTTCGATGCCCGCCTCGCGCAGACCATCCCGGTACTGCGGACTGATGTCGCCATCCGTGATGACGGTATGAACGCGGTCGAGCTGCACGATACGGTGCAGGCTGATAAAGCCGAACTTCGAGGAATCGGCGAGCACGATGACTTTCCTCGCGCGCTCGACCATCTTGTGGTTCAGGCTTGCTTCCGCCTCGTGGTGGGTCGTCACGCCGAACTGCAGGTCGAGGCCATCAACGCCAAGGAACAGCTTGTCGAAACTGTAGGCCTGCAGGCAGGCTTCGGCCTGCAATCCCTGGATCGACAGCGCCTGCTTGCGCAGCAGGCCACCCGTCAAAATGAGGTCGACGCCGGCGGCGTTGACCAGCTCCCAGGCGATATTCAGGCCATTGGTCAGCACTGTCACGTTCTGCACATCGCGCAGGTGGCGCGCCAGCGACAGCGTCGTGGTGCCCGAATCGATGATGATGTTCTCGCCCGGCTTGACCAGGCGCGCCGCCAATGCACCGATGCGCTCTTTCTGCTCGTGGTTGAGCGCGTCTTTTTGCGACACCGTGTGTTCGGTCGGCGGCATGCGTGCCAGCGTGGCGCCGCCGTGGCTGCGGATGGCCAGGCCCTGTGCCTCGAGTGCGCTCAGATCGCTGCGGATCGTCACCGCCGACACGTTGAGTTGCTTGACGAGTTCGCTGACCTGGACCGAGGCTTGTTCGGTAAGAGCTTTAAGAATGGTGTCGCGGCGCTGACCGGTTTGACCCATGATTGGATACGCAGATTTAATAAAAAAACAGCTTACCAGATTGGCGCACCGCCGGCACGCCATCTGCTTGACGGCGCATCATTGCGTGCCTGCCAGGCGGTCGAGCGCTGCCGGGTTCAGCGGTATGCCCACCTGGTGCGCCGCATACACGGCGGCGCCGAGCACGGGCGGCAGGCGCGGCGCCAGCAAGCGGTATGCGCCAGCGCTGCTGGCCGCGAGCGCGCGCGCAAACGGCGCGCGCAGCGGGCCGTCCACACCAAACAACCCGCCGGAGTACGAGACCGTGACTTCGGTACCGGGATCGACACCCAGCTGGCCCCGTACTGCATCGACCAGTGCGGCTACCTCCAGAGCAGCCGACTCGAGGATCGCTGCTGCCTGCGCATCGCCCAGCGCCGCCGCTTCGGACACGAGGCGCGACAGCGCAGCCACCTTGCTGCGCTCTCCTTTGAGCTCGCCATAGACGACCTGGCACAGATCGAGGTCATCCTGCAGCGCCAGGCGCGTGCGGATCAACCCATGCAACGGCCCGCGTGGCGCACGGCCATCGCTCATGCGCGAGAAGAGCGCGAGTCCGGCCCGGGCGATCCAGTAGGCCGAGCCCTCATCACTGAACAATTCGCCCCAGCCGCCGGCACGCGCGCCCTGCCCGTCGATGCGCCCATAGGCCATCGATCCGGTGCCGGCGATGACGCTGATGCCATCGGCGCAGGCCAGCGAACCGGCCCAGCTGCACACCATGTCGTTGTCGCACAGGTAGCGCGCGTGGCCCAGCACGGCGCGTGGCAGCGCATCCAGTTGCGCCTGCACGACGCGGTCTTCACCGTACGACGGCAAGCCAAAAAACGCGAATGTGACGTCGTTCGCGGTGACGCCGGCGGCCGCGAACAACCCGGCGCAGCCGCGCGCCAGCACGTCAGCCGCGCCATCCATGCCGACTTCGAGGTAATACGCGCTGCTCTGTTCATTGCGCGCCAGGACCTGGCCCTGCCGGTCGATCAGCGCGAACGCCGTCTTGGTGCCGCCGCCGTCAACCCCGAGAAACATCGCTGTCCTCCGCCAGTGGGTAGATGGTAACGCCCTGCACCACGCGATTGACGGTGCCCGACACGCTCGGCGTATCCGGACGCAAGCCCAGCGCCAGCGACTGCAGCAGCGCGAACGCCTGGCAGAACACGATGTATGGCAGCGCCAGCGCCAGATCCGGCGCCTGCGCGACGCCAGCCAGCGTGATGCAGGCGTCACCCAGCGCCGGCTCGTCGCGGCCGCTCAGCGCGAGCACGCGGCCAGCCCGGCCATCACTCCTCAGCTCGCGCAGCAGGTCGAGGTCATAGCGGCGGGCGCGGGAATCGTTCGACAACAGTACGACAACCAGCGTGTCGGCGTTGACGACCGTCTTCGGGCCATGGCGAAAGCCCAGCGGCGAGTCGAACAGCGCGACGACCTGGCCATCGGTCAGTTCGAGCAGCTTGAGCGAGGCTTCACGGGCCAGCCCGCGCAGCGCATTGCTGCCGAGGTAGACCACGCGCTGAAAACGCTGGGCCACGAGTGCATCCAGCAGCGGCAGCATCGACGCCAGGACCTGCGCGGCAGCAGACGACGGGCCGGCAGTGGCGCCCGGCGCCAGCACGCCGAACGCACCCGCCGCAGCCAGCAGCATCGAGGTGAAGCTGGTGGTCATGGCGAATCCGCGGTCGTGCGTGGCGTCGGGCAGCAGGATTGCATACGCATTGGCGCGGCCCTGCGCCATCCGGCACAGAGCGCCGTCGGCATTGCAGGTGATGACCAGGTGGTAGATCTCGTCCACGACCCCGTCGGCCAGATCGACGGCAGCCACGCTTTCCGGGCTGTTGCCCGAGCGGCCGAACGACACGAGCAGCGTCGGCACCTTCGGCTGCAGGAACTGGCGCGGGCCCGAGACCAGATCGGTGGTCGGCACGGCGTCTGCGCGCCAGCCGCCGCCCAGCAACGCCGGCGCCAGGCATTCGCCGATGAAGGCCGAGGTGCCGGCGCCCGTCAGCACGATGCGCAGGTCGGGCTTCGCGAGCAAGGGCCCGAGAAACGCGTCGAGCGCGCTGCGCTGATCGGTGACCAGTGCCTCGATCTCGGGCCAGACGGCCGGTTGCTGCGCGATTTCGCGCGCGGTAGCGCCGGCGCCGGCGGCATCGAGCCGCTCCGTGCCAATGCCCAGAATATTCCTGTCAGCGACTAACATGCTTCCAACTCCTTCGTTGCGGCGCCTGCCATGCAGGCCGCCATGTATTGGCGCAGCACCCTGGCCACGCCCTCTTTGAGCAGATCGACCGGCTGGTTGTTCAGCCGCCCCTCACGCACGGCGTCATACTGGAACGGCAGGTACTGACTCAGCAGCGTGAGCGGCGGCGGCGTACGTTCCAGGTTGGCCAGCAGGCGCGCCTGCGCGGCCTGGATGGCTGGATGCGGCCAGTAGTAGCGGATCCGGTCACTCAGGCTGTATTGCTGGTCGAAGCGGGCGCGGCGCGGCTCGTTGTCGTAGTACTTTTGCCACTGCGCCGGCTCGGCACGCATTACGTCCAGCACCGTGTCCTTGAACCCGGAGCCCTTGCCATCACCGGCCATCGCGGCCTCGATATCGGCCAGCGCCCACAGCGTTTCGCGCAGCGCGAAGGTCGCGCCTGGGCCCACCTTGAGGATGGCAAAGTGGCCGGCGACGAGCGCCGCCAGATTGGCCGCCGTCTGGTAGTCGGTCGAATGGGCCTCGTAGACCAGCGTGGGCACGTCTTCGATCATGCGGCCGAGCTCCACGGCGCGCTCGGGCAGGAAGTCGATCACCTTGTGGTGGTCGAATTCGACGCCCGGCTGCACCACAAGGCCAACCACGCGCGGCCAAGCCGCATCCAGTCCGGCAGCAGCGAATGCGGCGCGGTGCGCCGCGATCGTCTGCGTCGCCGCGGCGGGCGTGGTGACGCTCAGTTCGGCCAGGTCTTCGTGCGCGCCGCCGGGTACGGGCACTTCGGTGCCCACCACGTACACGGGCGCTTCGCCTCCAGCCGCCTGCCAGGCCCGCTCGGCGACAGCGCACAGCCGCGCAGCCCGCGCGGCCACCACGTCATCCTGCAGCGGCACCGGATCGCCAACGCACGACATCGAGCAATCCAGGTGTATCTTGCGAAAGCCCGCCGTGACGTATTGTTCGATCAGCACCTCGGCTTTCGCCATGGCCGCATCCGCGTGCTCGCCTTGCCAGGCATTGGGGCCCAGATGGTCGCCACCCAGCAGCACACGCTCGCGCGCCAGGCCGACGCGGTCGGCGATGGCGTAGACGAAATCGCGAAATGCGCTTGGGGTCATGCCGGTGTAGCCGCCATCCTGGTTCACCTGATTCGACGTGGCTTCGATCAGCACCGGCTGCGCCGGCCCCGCCGCCAGTGTGACTTCCATCGCCGCCTCGAGCACGATCGGATGCGCCGAGCACACCGCGTGGATCCCGACGGCTTCGCCGGCCTTGTGCCGGCGCACCAGATTCAACATGTAGTCCATTTGTCAGGCTCCTTCGGTTGATTCGGCAGGCGCGACGCCGTCGTCCGCCTGCAGCGCAAGAAACAGCGCGGCCGCCAGCGCCAGGCCGATGCCGGCCAGCCGGTAGCCGCCCGGCACCACGCCGGCCAGCGCCATCGCGATCACGGTGGTCAACAGCGGCGCGCCGGCATTGACCAGCGGGGACACCGTCAGCGCCTTGCCGTGCCGGAACGCATACACCAGCGTCAGCGCGCCGATGGCATTGAGCACCTGGGTGGCAGCGGCCAGCAGCGGCCCGGATGGCCCGTAATTGATCGGCTGCGAGAAATCGGTCATCGCCAGCGCCACCGGAATGCACAGCAGCGCACTGGCGGTCATGTAAAAGAAGATGCTTTCGGCATCCATGCGCGTGTTGGCCAGCTTGATGAAATACGCCTGCAGACCCCATGCGACCAGCACGCCGATCGCCAGCACGAACCACAGCCCGTACTGCTGGGGCGCGCCGCCCGGGTTGAAGTCGAACAGCGGCAGCGCACACACGGCCAGCACGATCCCGGCCACGCCCATGCGGCCCGTACGCTCATGCAGGAACAGGAGCGAGAGCACGATCGTGATGACGGGCGACAGTGAAATCAGCGGGAAAATCAGGTAAGCCGGGCCGGCCTTGACTGCATAGAACAGCACCATCTGACCACCCGCGCCCAACAGGCCAATGGCCAGCCCGTAGCCCACGGCAGTGCGATCACGGCGCACACGCCAGCCGGAGCGCGCGAGCACGAACAGCGCCGGCGGCACCATCGTCAGCGCCCACACCACATACACGAGGGTTTCAGGAAAACCGTTCTGGGTGGGCAGGCCAGCGAAAGCGCCCCACACGCCCCACAGCAGCGCCGTTGCCAGCGCATAGCCGAGCCAGCGCGGCCTGGCAGCACCGGTGGCGGCTTGTTCAGGCAGAGTTCTCTTTTCGAGGGTGTCTGCGGGATTCATGCGGCCATCCATGCTGCCAGCCCGTTCATGCAGTACGCAACGCCATCGCTCGATGTGCTTTTCATCCGTATCTTCCTCCGCCAGGTGCGTTTGTTTCAAACGTTTTCGTTGCCATCGATGTGATAGTAAAGAAGTGACAAACGAAAAGCAAAGTCTTTCCAAATATTTTCGATATAGCGTGTTTTTGATGACAAAATCGCGCCTTTTATTTTCGAATACTTTCGATTACCATCTGGACAACGGATGTATGTGCCGTCCGACCTTTTCCGCCCGCAGAAAAATTCATCGTCAGGAGATTTGCATGAACCACCGCTGGACTAAGGCAAGTAAAACCAAACCCTGGGCCGTCGTGTGCGGCAGTCTGGCTGCTGCCCTGGCGCTGTCGCTGCCGGTAATGCAGGTACATGCAAAATCTCCCGATGATCCTCTTGCCCCGGCAGGCCGCTGGGAAGGCAACACGAGCGGCAGCGCCAGCACGCCGCCGATGGGCTGGAACAGCTGGAATGCGTTTCGCACGGAAGTCGACGAAGGCAAGGTCATGGGCGCGGCGAATGTGCTTGCCGACAGCGGTCTGGCAAAGCTCGGCTACAACCATGTCATCCTCGACGATGGCTGGTGGATGAAGCGCCGCGCCAGCGATGGCCGCCTGCAGATCCGCACCGGCATCTTCCCGTCGGCCGCCACCGGTGGGCCGGACGGCACCAGCTTCAAGCCGTTCACCGACAAGCTGCACGCGATGGGCTTCAAGGCCGGCATCTACACGGACGTCGGCCGCAATGCGTGCTCGCAAGCCTACGACCTGCATTCGCCCAACCTGCCACAAGGCACGACCGCGGAACGCGAAGTGGGCCTGGACGGCCACGTCACCCAGGACATCAATCTGTATTTCAAGGAATGGGGCTTTGACTATCTGAAGATCGACGCCTGCGGACTGGCCGATTTCATCCCGGGCTCGGACCTGGTCAAGAAGCAGAGCTACCGCGGCATGGCGCCGCTGATCGAACGCGGGTCGATCAACCGCACGGATATCGGCGCCGTACGTGCCCGCTACGAGACCGTTGCTGCGGCAATCAAGGCTGCGCGCCCGCTGGGTGATTATGTGATGTCGATCTGCGCCTGGGGCATGGCCAATGTGCGTAGCTGGGGCAAGGATGTCGGCAACCTGTGGCGCACCAGCGCCGACATTACGCCGAGCTGGACCAGCATGCTGCACAACTTCGACAGCGCGGCCAAACGTGCGTTGTACGCAGGTCCCGGCCACTGGAACGATCCCGATATCCTGCACATCGGCCATGGCGAATTCGATGCCAGCAACCCGGTCGAAGTGCGCTCGCATTTTTCGCTGTGGGCGATGATCAATGCGCCCTTGCTGATCAGCTATGACTTGCAGCATGGTCCGGCGTCGCTGCTCGCCGTGTTGGGCAATGCAGACGTGATTCGCCTCAACCAGGACAAGGCCGGCCACCAGGGCATCGTCGCCTATGATTCGAACGATGCGCAGATCATCGTCAAGACGCTGGGTGACCGGCAGCGCAAGGCGGTGGCGCTATTTAACCGCGGCGCATCGCCCGCACCGGTGACGCTGCTGGCGATGCACCTGAAACTGGCGGATGGCGCGCCCGTCACGCTGCGCAACCTGTGGACCAAGGAAACCTTGACCTTTACCGGCGAGAAGGCCTTCACGCTCGCGCCGCACGAGACGCTCGTGTTCGAAGCGCACGGCAAGCGCCAGCTGGAAAACGGTGTGTATCTGTCGGAGATCCCGGGGTCGATCAACGTTGCCGTTGACGGGACCCGGCAGCCGCAACTCGATCCGACCGTCCATCGGATGATCGACCCGTGGTCGAGCACCCGCTCCGGCGGCTCGCGGCCCCAGTACGCCGGCTGGGGCGGCGCGCAGCCGGATGCAACGCCGTTTGGCCAGAGCCTTCACGTGGCCGGCCAGGTGTTTACGTCGGGACTTGGCGTGCTGTCCAATTCGCGCCTTCAGGTGAAGAACGATGCTGGCTACGCGCGCTTGAGCGCATCGGTTGGCGTGGATGATTCGACTGAAAACACCAGGGATCTGGTGCGCTTTTACGTGTATGGCGATGGAAAACTGCTGACTGAAAGCGCGCCGGCACGGTTCGGATCGAAGGCCCAGGCATTGACGGCCGATGTGCGTGGCGTGAAGGTCATTGAACTGGTGGTGCGGGACGCCAAAACCGGCAACGCCGTGCCTGTCGTCGCGACCTGGGGAGATGTGCAGCTGACGCAGGCGGCTGCCGCTGGGGCGGGGCCGCGAACCTCTAGCAGCGACCGCATCTGAGTGCCGGGACACGACACGATATGACCTCATTCACCAGCCTTGACACCATCGTCTTCCTCATCTACTTCGTGGTCATTTCGGCCTACGGCTTGTGGATCTACTGGAGCAAAAAACGCTCGTCCGGCAAGGCCACCCACGACTTCTTTCTGGCCGAAGGGTCGCTCACGTGGTGGGCCATCGGCGCCTCGCTGATCGCATCGAACATCTCGGCCGAGCAGTTCATCGGCATGAGCGGAGCGGGCTTTCGTATCGGGATGGCGATCGCGGTGTATGAGCTGATGTCCGCAGCCACCCTGGTCATCGTCGCCGTGTTCTTCATGCCGATCTACCTGAAGAACCGCATCTATACGATGCCGCAATTTCTCGAGCAGCGCTATGGGCCGGCGGTGGCGGCCACGATGGCGGTGTTCTGGCTTGGCCTGTATGTGGTGGTCAACCTTACCGCCATCCTGTACCTCGGCGCGCTGGCGATCAGCAGCATCGCCGGGCTGAACGTGCTGGCCTGCATGCTCTTCCTGGCCGTGTTCGCGACCGTGATCACGCTGGGCGGCATGAAGGTGATCGGCTATACCGATGTGATCCAGGTGCTGTGCCTGGTCATTGGCGGACTCGTTACCACCTGGATTGCACTTGACCTGGTGGCGGCGCTGGCCGGTGGTCAGGGCGCGGTACGGGGGCTGAGCGAACTGTATCTGCGCGCAGGCGAGCATTTCAATATGGTGCTCACGCGCGACGATCCCAACTACATGGACCTGCCTGGCATGTCGACCATCATCGGCGGCATGCTGATCGTGAACCTCAACTATTGGGGCTGCAACCAGTACATCGTCCAGCGCGCGCTGGGCGCCAACCTGCACACGGCGCGCAAGGGCTTGCTGTTCGCAGCCTTCCTAAAGCTCCTGATGCCGGTGATCGTGGTCTTGCCCGGCATTGCGGCCTACGCGCTCGACAAGTCCGGCACGCTTGGCGACGCGATGCGGCCCGGTGGCGAACTCAATCCGGACCGGGCTTATCCTACCTTGCTGGCCCTGCTGCCGGCCGGGCTCAAGGGGCTGGCATTCGCCGCCCTCGTTGCAGCAGTCGTCGCGTCGCTGGCCGGCAAGACCAACAGCGTGGCGACGATCTTCACGCTCGACGTCTACAACAAGCACGTCAACCGCGGGGCCAGCGAGCAGCGCATGGTCTGGATTGGCCGGATCTCGGTGGTTGCGGCGATGGCCATCGCCGTGCTGCTCGCACCCTTGCTGGGGATCGACAAGAAAGGCGGCTTTCAGTACATCCAGGAATACACTGGCTTCGTCTCGCCCGGCATTCTGGCGATGTTCCTGCTCGGTTTTTACTGGCGCAAGACCACCGCTGCGGCGGCCATGTTTGCGACGATTGGCGGGCTGGTGTTCTCGGTGTTTCTCAAGTTCTTGCCGCTGGTGATGGACCTGGGGTTTCTGGCGCCGATTGGGTTTGCGGTCAATAACGGCGCTGGCAGTTACGAAATCCCGTTTCTTGACCGGATGCTGATCGTGTTTGTCATGGTGGTCATTGGCATGGTTTTGTTGAGCACGCTGGCACAGCGCGACGGCAGCCACAAGCGCATGGTGATTGATCGGTCGATGTTCCGCGTTGACCGCGGCTTTGCGGTTGGCTCGGTGGTGATTTTTGCTGTGCTGGTGGCGATTTACGGGGGCTGGTAGTGTCGGACCTGAGGTGATCCCGGTTGGCGTGATCCCGGTTGGCGGTTGGCGCGCCAGAGAATCGATAGGCTAGCAGCGCGGGTGCTTGATGTTTCGACCCGACCGACGTAGTCTGGCTTGTCGCGGCCCCTGCCGATGGTCGCCTGCTCTGCCTCACCGAAAGGCTTTTATGCCCGCGCCATACAATCCATTTTCTTCCTGGTTCGGCGCGTTTCAATTGCCGCTCTCCGGCAATGTCGCGGAACGGATTTCGGCGCCGATGTTCTCGCCCTCGCTGACCATCAACGACGGCAGCGACCAGGCGATCGAAGCCAGAGTGGTCAACGAGATCGCAAGCTACGGCAAGCAGATCGGATGGCTCAATGACGTCATCCTGGCCTTGGCCGAACACGCAAACCTTCCCGACCACGTGACAAGGACGGTGCACCGGATCGCCGAGGCGACGCGCAAGATCGAAGAACTCAAGGCGGCGGCAGCGAATGACGCACTGGGAAAGGCGGTCGAATCGCTCAATTTCCTGGAGCAGCATCAGCCAGCCGTCTATGCCAGACTGCTGCAGGAGCGCAGCCAGACTTTGCCGCAGTGATCAGCCGGGGGCGCCCTGCTGCCTGGCCGCCTGCGCCATCGTGCGCCGCGCCTGATCGGCTTTCACGATGACGCAACCGCCGTCAGTCCGGGTAAAGCAGCGCACCAACCCTTGCACCTGATATAGCAACCATGTTTCACCGCAAAAAGCAATTGTCCTTTGACATGATTGCTGCTATAATTGCGGCCCTTTTACAACAAAACCCCCGGTAGCACATCTGCTATCGATCGCTTTCCCTGCCGTGCATGGGAATCGAACCCCGGGCCAGCCGCCCGCATCAAGCAACGTTCGCCGCATGGCGGTTGAACGACACTCAGCGTCATTAACACGCACACAGCACCCGGCACGCATTGCGCACATCGCAAGCGCCGGCTCGCCTTTGGCATTGTCGCCGCGTCGACAGGCCAGGCACGCGCTGTCTGCATCACGACCATGTCGCGATCTCCGCCGCGGGCCTCGATGCCTGCGGCGATTTCATTTCATTCGACAGATCGAGGGAGAACCACACCGTGGCAAAACAAATCATCATCGACCAGGTCTTCAAAGTCTTCGGCGACAAGCCGGAAGCCGCACTGGACCTGGTTCGCCAGGGCGCCAGCAAGCAGGACATCCTGGCCCAGACCGCCTGCACGATCGGCGTGTTTGACGCCAGCTTCACGATTGAAGCCGGCGAAATTTTCGTCATCATGGGCTTGTCCGGGTCGGGAAAATCGACCATGGTGCGCATGCTCAATCGCCTGATCGAGCCGACCGCTGGGCGCATCCTTATCGACGGCAATGACATCAACACCCTGCCCGACGCCCAGCTGCGCGCGCTGCGCCGCAAGGACATCAGCATGGTGTTCCAGTCGTTCGCGCTGCTGCCGCAACTCACCGTGCTCGACAACACAGCGTTCGGCATGGAGCTGGCCGGCACGCCGAAGGCCGAGCGCCATGCGCTGGCCTTGCAGGCACTGGACCAGGTGGGCCTGGCCGGGTATGGCGCCAGCTATCCGGACGAATTATCGGGCGGCATGCAGCAACGCGTGGGTCTGGCCCGCGCGCTGGCGTGCGACCCCGCCATCCTGCTGATGGACGAGGCGTTTTCGGCGCTCGATCCGATCATGCGCACCGAGATGCAATCGGAGCTGCTGCGCCTGCAGCAGATCAAGCGTCGCACCATCGTGTTCATCTCGCACGATCTCGACGAAGCGATGCGCATCGGCGACCGGGTTGCCATCATGAAAGACGGCCATGTCGTGCAAGTGGGCACGCCCGAAGACATCCTGCGCCAGCCTGCCAACGACTACGTGCGCAACTTCGTGCGCGGCGTCGATGCCGCGGCCGTGTTCAAGGCCGGCGATATCGCCCGTAAAAGCCAGATCGTGGTGGCGGAGTCGCCCGCGCGCGGCTCGCGCGCAGCGCTGTCGATGCTGGAAGAACAGGATCGGGCCTACGCCTACGTCGTGGACCCGCAGCAGAAATTCCTGGGCGTGGTCTCGGCCGACTCGCTGCGCAGCGCGCTCGACGGCCACGTCGGCCCACTGGGCCTGGCGCATGCCTACCTGCCCGATGTCACCACCATCGACGCCGATGAACCGGTGGCCGGCCTGTTCGGCCAGGTCGCGCAGATGCCGTATGGCGTGCCTGTGGTGACGAACGATGGCAAATACCGCGGGGCCATCAGCAAGACCACCCTGCTGAAGTTCCTCGACCGCGATACGCCGCCCATCGCCGCACCAAACAACCCGAAAGGACAAGCATGAATCCCGGCACCGCTACCGCGACCCAACCGCCCGCCCCACAAGCTGAGCAGATTAATCCATGGCTGCCGACGCCGCCGCGCGATACCTCCTGGCTCGACGCCGCGCCGGCCGCCTCGCCGGATCAGGCCAGTGTCGGGCTGTCCGACCTGTTGAACGGCTCGCTGTCGCTTCAGTCCGGGATCAACGACGCGCTGGGCTGGGTGGTCGAGCACTTCCGTCCATTCTTCCAGATCGTGCGCGCGCCCATCGATGCCACGCTCGACGCCGTCAGCGCGTTGCTGCTGGCTGCGCCAGCGCTCGCGGTAATCGCCGTCATCGGCGTGCTGGCCTGGCAATTCACCACCCGGACGCTCGCCATTGGCACCGTGGTGGCACTGCTGATCGTGTCGATGCTGGGCATCTGGTCCGACGCCATGATCACGCTGTCGCTGGTGCTGACGTCGCTCGCGTTCTGCATAGTGATCGGTCTGCCGCTGGGGATTTTCCTGGCCAGCAGCGACCGTGCCCAGAACCTCCTGCGTCCGCTGCTCGACGCCATGCAGACCACGCCGGCCTTTGTCTATCTGGTGCCGGTGGTGATGCTGTTTGGTATCGGTAACGCGCCGGGCGTGATCGTGACCATCATCTTTGCCCTGCCGCCGCTGGTGCGCCTGACCAATCTCGGCATTCGCCAGGTGCGGCCCGACCTGATCGAGGCAGCGCGCGCTTATGGCGCCTCGCCGTGGCAGTTGCTGACCCGCGTCCAGTTTCCGCTGGCGATGCCGTCGATCATGGCCGGCATCAACCAATCGCTGATGCTGTCGCTGTCGATGGTCGTGATCGCCTCGATGATCGCCGTCGGCGGCCTGGGCCAGATGGTCTTGCGCGGCATCGGCCGCCTGGACATGGGTCTGGCAACCGTGGGCGGCCTGGGCATCGTGCTGCTGGCAATTACGCTGGACCGCTTGACGCAATCGATGGGACAGCCACGCCGTGGCGTACGCCACTGGTACCAGACCGGCCCGGCCGGCCTCATCCTGCGCCTGACGCGCGGCAAGCCACAATCATAAAAAGGAACACGAATGCATCGCATGAAGAAATTTACGATCAAACACCAGTCACGACGCATGTTTCGCTGGATCGCCACCATCGCGCTGGGCGCCCTGGCGCTGACGACCCACCTGGCCATGGCGCAAACGCCGGCAGACGCCCTGCCCGGCAAGGGAATGAAAGTGCAAGCGCTGCAAAGCCCGGTTGCCGAAGAGACGTTCCAGACCATGCTGGTCGACCGTGCTCTGGCAGCGCTGGGCTACGCACCGCAACCCATCAAGGAAGTGGAATACCCGACGGCCCACATCGCCATTGCCAACGGCGACGCCACGTTCCTGGCGGTGCACTGGGATCCCTTGCACAAGGATTTCTATGACAACGCCGGCGGCGACGCCAAACTGCTGCGCATGGGCGAGTACGCGGGGCCGGCAGCACAGGGCTACCTGATCGACAAGGCCACCGCCGACAAGTACGGCATCACCAATATCGGCCAACTGCGCGAGCCGCGCCTGGCCAAGCTGTTTGACAACGACGGCGATGGCAAGGCGGACATGGCCGGCTGCAATCCGGGCTGGGGCTGCGAAGCGATGATCGAACAGCATATGGACGGCTTCAAGCTGCGCAGCACCGTTACACATGTGCAGGGTAATTACTCCGCACTGATCGCCGATACCATCGGCCGCTTCAAGCGCGGCTCCCCGATCCTGTACTACGCCTGGACGCCCTACTGGGTCAACGGCGTCCTGATCCCGGGCAAGGATGTCGTGTGGCTGCAGGCGCCAAAGACGGCGTATCCGGGCAAGCCCGATACACGCCTGCCCGATGGCAGCGACTACGGCTTTGCCATCAACACGACACGCTTTGTCGTGAACCGCGCCTGGGCCGAGAAGAACCCGGCAGCCGTGAAGCTGTTTCAGGTGATGCGCTTGCCGATTGCCGATATCGATGCGCAGAATGCGCGCATGCGCAGCGGTGAGAATGCCCAGGCCGATATTGCGCGTCATGTGTCAGGATGGATCAAGTTCCATCAGAAGGAATTCGATGGCTGGATTGCGCAGGCGCGGGCGGCAGCGGCGCCATAACATTGCCGTAGGCACGGCGCAGTGCCGTCAGGACGCAGTGATTGCGATCGGCCTGACGGCGCGCTGCACAGCGCCGGCGTCCTGCGAAAGCGGGCGTTGGGCGACGCCTCATCCCTACAAGCCTGGTTGATCAATCGACTTGTCACCATTATTGTTGGCGCTGATGTTTCCTGTCTTTTTGGCCTAACTATGTTGGTTAGTTACATTTATCCCGGCTGCATTCACCGTATCCAGATGTTTGGTGGACCACGCCAGCCGCACTGCGGGCCTCAGCGCAACGCCATTCATTGTCTGGCGCCGGGCACGTTGAACACGCGATTGACATCGCCCTCCTCGCGAATGATTTCCGCGATGATCTCGGGCAGCGACATGCGCCCCCAGTTGACTGCACGGCGGATCAGGAACGGGGTCGGGCTGTGCGGTTCGACTTCGGTCAGGTAATCGGCCAGCAGGGCCAGAGTCGCGTACGCCTGCGTGCGGTTGCGCCAGAGCGGCCCGCCCGCGCTGCCGCGGTTGATGGCGCCGCGCCCGTCAGCCTCGAGCATTGCCGTCACGGCATCGGTAGCGTCACCGGCATTTGTCACGGCGTCCTGCACCAGATCGTCGTCAGGCGAAGCCTCCCCCACGCTGTCATAAAGCTGCGCCACTACCCGCTGTGCGGACTCGATGGTCACGGCCAGCTTGCCCAGATTGGGCGCCAGCGGCCCCAACTGCGCACGCAAGAACGCGACAATCGCGGCCAGCGCATCCTGGCAATCCCCGAGCGCAGTCTCCATCCACACCAGCTCGGCCTGCAACCGGACGACGCCCTCCACGACGTCCGCGCGCGTCAGTGCCACTTCCGCGGGCGGCTGGCTGCGCCCGACGGGAAGTTCCGGCGCCATCTCGTGGACGGTCATGTGTTCCCAGTCGGCCAGTGTCACCGGCGTGGCCTTGCCAGCGTCGACACAGACCAGCACGGTATGAACGCGCAGGCTGGCGCTGAGCGATTCGTTGAGCCACTCGAGTGGCGCCAGACGGGCATCGAGGTCAGGATCGTCATCGCCCTGGGCTGCATCCGCGGCCTCGATCCGCGGATGCAGCGCGCCCCAATATGCACGCAACAGCGCGTCGATCATGCGCAGGCCCTGACGCAAGCCGTCGACCCCATACCGGCGCATCCATGCCTCGACCAGCCAGACGGCGATCTGCAGATCCTTCGAACGCAAGGCCAGCATGTCGATGCACCTGGCTTCGATGGCCGGCCAGTCGGCGCGCTTGAGGGGGCGCTCCCATTGGCCCATCGGCAGCTGCGGATCGTCCTCCTCGCGTAGCAGGCGAATCTCTGTAAACACCGGGTCGTAGCGCGCCGGCGGACCACAGGGGGCATCGGCCGAAAGCGGCGCCAGGACGCGCGCCACGTCGGCATGGTGCAACGTATCGATGGGATCGACGAGACTGTTCATAGGGGTTTGCTTGCAGGTGGATGCCACAGCGGCAGCTGCTCGGGAAAGGCAGCCGGCCAGGCCAGAGTGGTTTGCTTGCCGGGCGCGCGCACGCGCGCGCGCACGAATACCTGGACCGTCGATGGTCCGGCTGGGGGCAACGCAGTGCCGGCAGCCACCACGGGAAACTCTACCCGCAGCAAGGGCGCGCGGCCGTCGTCGCCCGCAGGGTCGGCGACCCGGAAGGTTTGCACGAACGTCAGCAGTGCCCAGGGATCGTTGAAACGAAAATTCACCGTGCGCTCCGCCACTGACATGTTCGGACGACTTGCGTGGGCGCCCGGATCCGGCGCCAGCACGCCGTCGCGCGCCAGCCGCAGGCCGAGCATCACCGGCATGCCCGGCTCCCAGCGCAGAGCGCGCGCGGGCTCGCCCTGACGCAGGGTAGACGGGCCGACCGACAGCGTCCACTCGATGATGGCGTTCGCGCGCTGCTCGGCGGGCCGATTGACCCGAAAATCGATCGACAGGTCGAGTGCAGCCGGCTGGCTGTCGTCGGCCGGAAACAACGGCGCCAGCAGCTCGCGCACACGGCCAAATTCCTGGTCGGCAGCTTTGACCTCGGCGCGCGGACCCAGTTGACCCCGGTCGCGCGCCGCCTGGACGACTGCTGCATGCGCCAGGTCGTAATTGCGCAGCGACGCCGCCACGGCATCGGCGTCGGCCGGCATGGCCTCAGGCGTGGCGCTTGTCGCGGCAGCGATGAACGGCGCCCGCCGGCCCAGATTGTCGTTGTAGGCAAGCGCGAATTTCTGCCAGCGGCTTTCGCTCTCCCCGCCCGCCAGCGCCCGGCAGCGCGCGAGCAACGCGGTTCGTAATGCCAGCAGCTGCACTGCGTACTGATCGCTGCCCGTGCCTGCCCTGCGTGCGGCCAGCTTGTCTGCGCAGTTGACGCCGTCGATGCCCGCGCTTTCCTCGATAATGAAGTTTTCCAGTGCCAGACGCGAACTGAGAGGACTCTTGCGGTTGTACAGCTGCAGGTCGGCGCCCTGCAGCTGCCAGCGCTTGACGACGGGCAGGTCGACGCCGGCGCCAAGCAGGAACTGCAGCACGCCGTCCCCCTGGTGCGCGGTGGTTTCGATGAATTCCTTTTGCCGTTCAACGTAAGCCAGCACACCGGCGCCATCGCCGTCGCCAAAGGCGTCGAGCAGCGGCCCGGCCTTGCCGGTCCAGTTCTCGAACGCGGCGTCGCGCGGTACATACAGCTGCGCCCCTGCCAGCGACCCATCGAGCCGCTGCAGCCGCGAAACGGCGTCGGTCGTCAGTGCCGCATCGAGCGGCCCCAGCGTGCCGTGTGCATCGATACTCTCCATCCAGGCCCGCAGTTCCAGCACGCGCAGGCGGGCGGCATCGGTGGCCTTGCCCGGTGGCTCGGCATCGACCACGCGCACGCCCTGCGCCAGCGCGGCATGCGCGGCCGACAGCAGCGCCAGGTCGACCAGGGCGCTGGCCGGCTGCTGAAGATTGGCCGGCAGGTCGATCAGCGGACCGGCGCGAAATGCCCGGCGCGATTCGATCAGGCTGGCGACATGCTCGAGCTGGCCCTTGTCCCACACGATCGCCATCCCGGACGGCACCACGGGATACGGCGCCGGTGCGCTGGCCCTGACGTAGGGCTGGACCATCAGCGCTGCAACGGCGGTGCGCATGGCCTTGCGCTCGGGTGTGGCCGTCCATGACTTCGTTTCAGCCGACCACGCCAGCGCGGGTGCGGTATCGGACTGGCTGTCCGCATTCACCGCCTTCCATTCCTGCGTGAAGCGTGCGTAATCGCGCTCGACCAGCGCGGCAAAATCGTGTTGCGCCGCCTGCCCCAGCAGGCCGTTATCGCGGATGCGCTTGAGCAGCTCCCCGTAGTGCGCGCCGAGCTGCATGGTGGGCTGCGCCATCCATTCTCCCTGCCCGGGCGTGAGCAGCGATTGCTGCGCGTCGAGCGCGCTGCGCAGCGTGCGCCAGAGTGTCAGCTGGCTGTCGAGACGATCGTCAACGGTGCCGCCGCCTTGCAAGCCGGCGACGATGGCGGCAATCTCGCGCCCCGTCCCGAGCAAGGGATTGCGCTCGAACAGGCGGGCATCGAGCCGTTTGCCCAGCTGCTGCAAGGCGCAGCGCGCCGCCAGTTCCATCTGCGCGCGCGGCGGCAGCGCCGGGCGCCGCTCGGCATGTTTCGACGCCGCCTGCCGGTACAGTGCCGCGGCCCGGTCCAGCGCCTCGGCGCGGGCGGGCAGGTCCGCCATGCGCTGGCCAAGCAGCAGCTTGACGGCGCGTGCCAGGTCCTTGCCTTGCGCCGCTGGTACGCTGGTGCCGGCCCCGGAAGGCTGGATGGGTTCGAGTCTTTCGATCGACTCGATCCCAAGCCCAACGGTCTGAAGCTGCGCGAGGAAATCGTTCAGCGCGGTATACTCCGGCAGCATCGCAAGATTGAGCGTACCCGATGGCGCGCTTGCCGTGGGAGACGCAGGCATGCAGTTGGCGGGATCGAGCAACTGGCGCTTGCCGGCGTTGTTGACATGCGCAGTGCGCGTCAGCGCGGTCAGCTTCGACACGGCCGCGTCGTGCAGCGCTGGCACGGCGACATTCGCGAAATGCTTCGGCAGCACCGCATCGAGCTGATCCTGAAGTTTGTCGAATGGCGCCCATGACCCCGGCATCGTGCCCGAGCCGAAGTGCACGCCGCCGATTGCCGCAAAATCGTTCAGCACCGTCATCAAAGGCTTGAGTGTCCCGGACGTTGCCGACATCATGTCGCCGTCGCTGTCCTGGCTGCGCAAAATTGCCTCCAGCTTCGCGGCCTGGTCGGCGAGCCTGTCGGTAGCGAACGCCAGCCCGATCGCCCAGAGCAAGGGGACCATGAACAGCAGCCCCCAGCCAGCCCGTTTCAGCGGACTCTGGCGCAGGCGCTGCGCGGATGCGCGTACCAGCCCTGCCTCGGCAAACACCTTGCGCTCGAAAATATCGCGTAAAAACGCCGGCATCGCATGGCGGGACTCGGTCGGGACCGCATCCTGTTCCTGGCCGGCGATCGCGACCGGGCCGCCGGCAGCGCGCAGCAGCGCCGCAGCGCTGCAATCGCCCGTCAGGTACACGCCGCGCAGCAGGAACGACTCGTGATAGACGCTCGGGCGCATCAACTCGTCGCAGAACAGGGCGAGGCCGGGACGCAGGCGTTCAACGTCGCTCGCCAGCAAAAAATAGGCGCTGCTGTCGCTGTCGCCGCTTTCGAGGGCGCACAGCTCGGCGCAGCTGTCGGCGATCGCCGCGCCGACCTGGCCGATGGCGCTGTCGATCCACTGGCTGCGGTATGGTGCGACCAGTTCGTGTGGCGAGGCCCACCCGAGAATCGAGCGTTGGGTGGCATCTGGCAGGGCCGCGGCGAAACTGGCAAACCCCGGGATGGTTTCGCACTCGCTGATCACCACATGCACGGGAAAGCGCAGGGCCAGCCGGTTCTGCGCCAGCCACAGGCGCCGGTGCAGCGACTTGGCGCGCGCCAGCAACTGCAGCTGGCCGTCCGGGCTGTCATCGAGCAGCTGCGCCGCCGGAATCGCCAGCACCACGCAATCGAGAGGCCGCTGCGGGCGATACTTGCGGCAGTGGCCGATGAGATCGTCCCAGACGCCATCGACATCGGCGGCGCCCAGGTAGGCCGAGCGCAGCTGGATCACCACGCCCCGATCGAAAAACTGCCAGTCGAGGCCCTGGGCCGCGGCGCGCATGCCCGCTTCCTCGCTGAGCGCGCTTTGCAGGCCGGAGGCATGCAACGGCAACGGCGCACCGGCGCCCTCGTTGAGCAGCACCGTCCATGACAGGTTGTAGCGCTCGGTGCGGGTCGCCAGATTGCGTTCGATCAGCTTGACGGCCCTGCCGAACGAACGCCGCACCGCGCTTGCGCTCAGCAAGCGCATGGCCTTCACGGACGCGGTCCCGTCCTTGCCATCGCGGCGGGCGGCAACGAACACCAGCGCCAGCAAGGCAAGCATGACCAGCGCGGCAAGCGCGAGCAGGATCGGGCCAAGGTAGGGCGAATCGAGGTTCATCGCGCCCCCGCCGCGCTGGCCGTGCCGGTATCACGGCGGGCGTTCTGCTCGAGCGCGTCGCGCACCGGCTTCGACTGCCACAGCCACAACCCCTCTGATAGCAAGAGCATGGCCAGCATGATCCCTACCCAGACGACGGCGCCGCGGCTGGGGCGGGCGAGGCGCGCACGGTTGTCGAAGCTCAGCGTGCTGGCATAGGGCTGGTCGCTCAGCACGGCGTCGGCGCCGCGCATGCCGGGCGCGCGCTGCCAGGCGAACTGAAACAACGCGCGGCGGTAGCCGGCCAGCGCACCGAGGTCATCCCCACCACGGTAGCGGCCCTGAAAGCCGAGCGCCAGCAGATAGAGATAAAGGCGCGCCAGCGGGCGGCGCGCCGGATCGCGTTCCGTCAGGAGCAGGTCGATGTCGGCAAAGATCTGCTGGCCGGCATACGCAGTGCGAAACAGGGTGGCCTCGACCAGCACGTGGCGCCAGTGCGCACGGCCGACCCAGTCGCTGCGCAACATCATTTCGTCGGCCAGCGCCGCCTTCAGAAAGCGCGCGCGCAGCTCCAGGTCGACATTGTCCTTGCCTGCCAGGCGCCCTGCTTCCAGGCTTTGCAGTTCGATCAACTGGCACAATTGCCCGCTCAAGGCCGCGGCGCCAGCCTGCGCCTCGACGTCACCGAGCGCAAGCGCCGCCGTGCGCGCACCCATCAGCACCTTCACGAAGGCACGAAACTGGTGCGATCCCGGGTCTTCGCCGCCCCGTTCGATGTCATTGTTCATCGGCGCCACCTTTGATATAGACGACAATTTCCTGCGGCCGCAACGCGCGCTGGGCGCTGTTGTCGTTGCCGATCACCAGATCCTGGCCGGCCACGATGGACTGTGCGTCGACCGTGACGGCAAACAGGGTGGCGCCGCCGCTGCCGCCCTCGCGCAGGCCGAGTTCCGGCGCGCTGTCGACGTTGTGCCGGACGGCGCCCGGTACCCGCCGGTCGCGCAGCGATGCCGACACCGTGCGCGACCCGATGGTGGCGCCCTCCATCCACTGGCGCAGTTGGGATTCCCCCTGGCCGCGCAGTCCCAGCACCAGCCGCGCACCCATCCATTCGGGACGCCAGGCCAGGGTGAACACTTCGCCATCGAAATCGAAGGCAATGCTGGTCCATTCTTCGCTCACTTCGCTGGCCAGGCCATGCAGATGATCGAGTACGGTCTCGAACGCAGCGTGGCTGTCCGCATGCAGGTAGGTCGGCGGCGCCAGCGGCACCGCGCCCGGACGCAGCGCTGCCAGCGGCCCCAGTTGTGCGCACAGCGCCAGGTACAGCGCCAGCGGCTGCAACGGTGCGGTGTCGAGTATCGCTTCCAGCAGCGGCAGGTTGAGGGTCAGGTGCGCGAGCCGTGCACGCTCTTCCAGGCGGGCCACGCGTTCTTCCACGCGCGAGGACTGGTTCGTGCTTTGCTTGCCCAGAAAAACCGCCTTGCTGCGCATCAGAACGGCCAGCGCGCGTGCGCGCTGGGCGATGTGCGCAGTCGCAGGCACGTCGAGCTGGGCCGGCCAGAAGGGGCCACGGCGCACGATCTGGTTTTCCTGGCGCAGCGTCATCAGTTGCATGGCGACATACGCGGCGCCGGGCAGCTGGCCGGCCGTCAGCGCCAGATTGGCCGCCATGCGCGGCACCTCTTCGGGCAGCGCCTCCGACACCTCGTCGTCGACCAGCCCGCTCTCGATGGGGCGGAACATGGCCGGCTGTCCGGGCTGACGCAGCGAGCGCGCACTGCCGACGATCAGATAGACCGCGACATCGCCCTGCGCCATGGCGGCTGCGAATGGCGCCAGATCCAGTTCGAGCGTGGCATCCTGGGCGCGGGTGGCATCAAAGCGCAGCGCCATCCCGTTCGGCATGACCGCTTCGAGCAGCGAGATGCGCAGGCGTCCGCCGCCCAGCAAGGCCTCGTCGATCACCAGGCGACGCACGCCCCACGCCGCCGGGTGGCCGGCCAGCGCCTGCCAGGCCAATAAGGCGTCGACGCGCGCGCTCTCCTGCTGAAAATGCTGGGGCGTGAGCAGCATGCCTTCATGCCACTGTATGCGATCGAATATCTGCGCCTCGGCCATGAATTATTCCTCTTGATTAATGGGCCGCGCCCGTTTTGGTGTCGGTGAGCAGTGCCTCTTGCGCATTGAGCTGCAGCAGGTAGCCGCTGCTATCGAGCTGCAGGCGATAGCGGTGCGCGCCGGGCGTGCCGTAATTGGCGAACATCAGCGCCGCCCAGCCCTTTTTTGCACGGAACGGCGTCGGGTCGATCTCGAACGACTGGCCCGGCGCCAGTTCCAGCGACTGCACGACCAGCGCGCCGGGCTGACTGCGGCGCATGTCGTCACGCGCTGCGAAGTATTGGGCGGCAGTCAGGGCAGAGACACCATCAACCAGAACGCGCTCGGTGATCAGGACCACGTCGATCGCCAGCGGGCTGTTGTTGTTGGCGTCAGGTGCGGTGACGACGTGCAGCGTCTTCCAGTCCGGCTTGACCGCCTTCACGCCGCCAAACATGCTGCAGCCGGCCAGCAGGCAGGCTGCGGCCAGCCAGGCGCAGCGTACCGCCCCGGTCAGCGCGGCACGCATGTCGCCAGGCCTTGATGACCGAGTACATAACCAAGTGCGAACAGCAGCACCAGCAGGCAGACAAAGGCGACCAGGCCAACCACCATCAGTCGCGTCGTCAGGGTGAAAACGGTCGGCATCATTGTCTTTCATTGCGTAGTCGCCTCATGGCAGCAGCACCGTGGTTTGCCCCGGCATGGTGATTTCGATGACACCGCCAAAGCTGCACATCAACTTGGATGCCATGGTCAGCGCCGCCATATTTCCGATCAGGACCGTGGGCGCGCCCGGCGCCCACGGTGCACTCGTTACCGGTACGCAGGGCATCGGCACCAGCACGCCCATTGCCGCCGCGGTGGCCGCCGCCACCGCCGGATTGCCCAGTGACGTGCACATGGCGAAAGAGGCGATGTTGACCAGCGGTTTGCTGTCCATGATCGTGGCGTCGGCGGCGCCGGTCAGCACGGCGTTCAGCGGCAGTACGGCCAGCGCGGCGGGCGCCGCACCGAATGAGCATTTGAGCAGCGCGCCCGCGCACACCAGTTGGCCCATCAATCCCCCCGCACCATGCGTTTCAGACGCTCGATCAGGGCCGGCGGCGCTTGGGCCGCGCCGATGCGCTTGCCCTGCTGGTCGAAGCGGGCCGGGGGCGCGAGCGGCACGCCGTCGTGGTAAAACACTTCTTCCATCAGCGATCCATCCGGCCAGTAGCGCCGCACGGCGCCGTGCAGCAGGTTGGCGCGGTAGGCGCAGCGCTGCACCACCTGGCCGTCGGCATCGAAATCGCCCGACTCGCCCTCCAGCAGACCGGCGTGGTAGCGGGCGCTGCGCACCTGGCGGCCTTCGTGGAAAAACTGCGCTTCGCCTTCCAGCTGGCCGGCCAGCAGCTGCAGCCGTGCGGTCATCTGGCCTGCTTCGTCGAACGACAGCGACGGCCCGCTGGCCACGCCATCGGACATGGTCTGCGCCGCGACCCGGCGACCGTGCACGAAGGTTTCGATCAGGCCGTGCGGCAGCCCGCGCCGGTAACTGCAGCGCTGGACCAGAACCCCGGCTTCGTCATAGACGGCCATGGCGCCGTGCAGCTTGCCCGCTTCAAAATACGCCGTCATGGCGGGCCGCCCACCGGCGCCGAATTGCTCCAGCAGCCCATGCAGCAGGCCGCCGGCCATGCTGCTGCGCAGGAGCAGGCTGCCGTCGGCGCCGCGCTCTTCGATGGTGACCGGCTCGATACTGACCGGGATGGCAAGGTCGGCATCCATCAGTTCACCTTCGCCGTCGCGCCCTTGAGCGTCAACATGGCGCCCGCTTCCACGGTCTGGGTCGCATCGGCCTTGCTGTTGATGATGGGCGCCTGGTTATCGATCTTCATCCCCGCCTTGTGGGTCAGCGCCTTGCCGGCCTTGCCGACCAGGTTCGCACCGGCCTCGCACACCAGGTCAGCGCCGGCCTTGAGCGTCATGGCGGCGTCACCGGTCAGCTTGATCGCGCCCTTGACGGTGATGGTGAAATCGCCGTCGATGGTGAGCGCGTAGTTGCCCTTGACGGTGTGGGTGAAGGCCGCTTCGTTGGCATGGGTTTCGGCGCCGGTGACGGTTACGGCGCGAGTGCCCGCCACTGTATGGGTGTCGTTGCCTTTTTTGAGTTCGAGCGTACGGTCGCCCTCTTCCAGCGTGTGCAGCTGCGCGCCTTTTTTTACCGTGGTCGTCAAACCGTTCTCGATCTCGATCAGCATGTCCTTCTGCGCGTGAAGATACAGCTCCTCGCTGTCCTTTTTGTCTTCAAAACGCAGCTCGTTACCGGCACTGCCCTGCTTGGACGACAGGGTGCGGATCATCGACTGGGTCTGGTTTGCAGGCAGGCGCGCCGGTGTGGTATTGCTGCCGTTGTAGACGCTGCCCGTGATCAGGGGGCGGTCCGGGTCACCCTGGATGTAGCTGATCACCACTTCATGCCCGACCCGCGGCAGGAACCAGGCGCCGACACCCTTGCCGGCGGCTGCCTGCGCGACCCGGATCCACGGTGCGCGCTTGTCGTCCACGGCATCGCGATCCCAGGGAAAGTGCACCTTGACGCGCCCGTGCTGGTCGGTCCAGATTTCCTCGCCGCCGGGGCCCACCACGCGCGCTGTTTCGCAACCGGCTACGCGCGGGCGCGCCGTCGCCAGGGGCGGCCGAAATGCCGCTGTGGCCGGAAAGGCGTCGAAGCTGTTGGTGTACAGATCGGCGCGCACCGTGTGGTGCACCCGGCGCAGGATGAAGTCCGCGTTCAGGGCGCCGATGAAATGGCCCGACAGCGAAAAGCGCGTGCCGGCGGTGAACGCACTGCAGTGGCTGTCGCCGCGCAGCACCTGCGCCGCAGCCTGCCCTGCTTCCACGCGCAACTGCGCCAGCGCGCGGCCGGCGGCAACGGTCGGGTGGCCGGTGGCAAATTCATAGACAGCGCCGCTGCCGCCGGTAGCTGCATAACTGCCTTCCAGCGTGGTGTCGGGCGTGACGAAATCGTAGTCGTTGACGGTGGCTTTCTGCAGCACGATGCGGTGCTCATGCGCGAAGCGGGTCACTGCATCCGTTGGCTGCTGCATGCCGGTGGCCGGCCAGAAGCGGACCTTGTCGCCGCCGCCCTGGCAGTCGGCCAGCTGGCCCACGGCATCGGCCAGCACCATGGTGTGGGCGCCGTCGGCGAAGGTAAAAAAGTAAAAGATGCCGGCGCCTTCCATCAGGCGCGCGATGAAATCGAACGCCGTTTCGTCGTACTGCACGCAGTAGTCGACGCTGGCGTAGCTGGCTGCGAGCCTGGATTCGAACACGACGCCAAAGCCGGAGAGCACCGCCTTGAGCACCGCATCGACGCCCTGATTCGGAAAAATCCTGCGGTCGCGCGACAGCGTCAACAGCCACAGCGTGGGCGCCAGCTCCGCCTCGTACAGGGCGAAATCCTGGTCCTGGCCGCTCTGCACGAAGCGGATCACGATGCCGCTCACGTAGCGCTTGCCCGCAATCGTCGCCGTCATCGGTTTGCCGATCAGGGCAGCGGCATCGAGGCTGGTGCTGGCCGAGCGCATGTGCAAGGTAAAGCTGAACAACTCGGACATGCCTTCACTGCCCTCCATGCTGTCAAGCAGCAGGTCGTCCGCGCCCAGCGCCGAGCTGACGCGCAGCAGGCCGCCCTGTTTGAAGCCGTCTTTCATGCCGCACCTCGCAACGTGTCGCGGAAGACGTAATGAAAATCGCGCCCGGTCACCGTCATGTGCACGGCCGAGAAAGGCGAGGCGGTGGCAATACGCTCGAGCACCAGCGTCGACAACTGCGGCAGCACCGTCTGCGTGAGGATGAAATCGATGTTGCGTGCGCCGCTGTCGACTTCGGTGCAGCGGGCCGTGATGGCGGCGGTGACGGCGTCGTCCCAGCTGAAGCGCGCACCGTGGTTACCGGCGACGCGTTCTGCCAGCCTGGCCAGCTTCATGTCGACGATGACACCGATCTCGGCGTCCTGCAGCGGGTAATACGGCACCAGCACCACACGCCCCATGAATGCAGGGCTGAACTGGCGCAGCAAGGCAGGACGCAGCTGTTCGACCAGCGCCGCATGATCGGGCGGCGCGCCATGGGCCGCAGCACAGGCCTGGGTGATCACGTCCTGCGCCGCGTTCGAGGTCAGCAGAATCAGCGTGTGCCTGAAGTCGATCGGCACCCCCTCGCCGTCTTCCATGCTGCCCTTGTCGAACACCTGGAAGAACAGTTCGAGCACGTCCGGGTGTGCTTTTTCCATTTCGTCCAGCAGCACCACGCTGTACGGACGGCGCCGCACTGCCTCGGTCAGCACCCCGCCCTGGCCGTAGCCGACATACCCCGGCGGCGCCCCTTTCAGGCTTGAGATGGTGTGCGCCTCCTGGAATTCCGACATATTAATCGTGATCATGTTGCGCTCACCGCCGTACAGCATGTCCGCCAGCGCATAGGCTGTCTCGGTCTTGCCGACGCCGCTGGGACCGACCAACATGAAGACGCCCACCGGTTTACCCGGATCGTCCAGCTCCGCGCGGAAGGTGCGTACCCTGCGCGCGATGGCGTCCAGCGCCTGGTCCTGTCCCACCACCCGCTCGCACAGGCGCTCATGCAGCTGCAGCACCGTGTGCACCTCGTCCGCCAGCATTTTGCCCACCGGGATGCCGGTCCAGCCGGAGATGACCCCGGCGACCATGGCGGAATCGACATACACGGGCACCAGAGCCTCATCGTCCTGAATGGTTTCCAGCCCTTTGGTGAGGCGCTGCAGCTGGGCAGCATCCGCCTGCGTGTTCTCATCACGGGTGTCGCTGTCCACCTGCGCCGCGATCTGCCGCCGCAACGTCAGGATCTCCTCGACGGCGCCACGTTCGTCGGCCACCTTGGCGGCAAGCACGGCGTGCTTCTGCATCAGGCGGGTGAGCTCTGTCGCCTGGCGTTCGGCGTCCTTGGGTTCGCCCTCGCCGCGCGCCAGCTGGCCGCGCAGCAGGCGCAGGTGTTCAGTTGCCAGCACGATCTCGTGCGCCAGGGCTTCGAGTTGGGGCGGGGCGCCGGCCAGTGCGATGGCAACGCGGGCGCAGGCCGTGTCGAGCACACTGATGGCCTTGTCGGGCAACTGGCGGCCAGCGATATAGCGCTGCGACAGGCGCACGGCATCGACCACGGCGGCGTCGAGGATCTCGACCTTGTGGTGGCGCTCGAGGGTTGCCACCATCCCGCGCAGCATGCAGATGGCCGCTTCCGGTGACGGCTCCTCGACCTTGACCACTTGAAAACGCCGCGCCAGCGCCGGGTCGCGCTCGACGTGCTTCTTGTATTCGGCCCAGGTGGTTGCGGCGATGGTGCGCAATTCGCCCCGCGCCAGCGCGGGCTTGAGCAGATTGGCGGCGTCGCCCTGCCCTTCGCTGCCGCCGGCCCCGATCAACTGGTGCGCCTCGTCGATGAACAGGATCACCGGCGTGGCGGCGGCGCGCACCTCGGCGATCACCGATTTCAAGCGCTGCTCGAATTCGCCGCGTACGCCGGCGCCAGCCTGCAGCAGTGCCAGGTCGAGCGAGCAGATGCGCACGTCGGCCAGCACTGCCGGCACGCTGCCCTCGGCGACGCGCAGGGCGAAGCCCTCGACGACGGCGGTTTTGCCGACGCCCGCCTCGCCCGTCAGGATCGGATTGTTCTGGCGGCGACGCAGCAGGATGTCAATGATCTGGCGGATTTCAGCGTTACGGCCGCGTACCGGGTCGATCTTGCCGGCGCGGGCTTGCGCCGTCATGTCGACCGTGTAGAGGTCGAGCGAGGGCGTGGCGCCCACCGTACCTGCCATGTTCAGCGCATCCGCTGCGGCATTGCCTGGCCCTGCGTCTTCCGTCGAGGTGGCCAGCAGCGACGGCAGCGTCGTCTTCAACCGTTCGCGCGCAATCGCCAGCAAGGCCGGCGCCGTCTCGATCAGCATGCCGCGCAGACTGTCCTGCTCCAGCAGCGCCAGCAGCACCGTGCCGGAGCGGATCTGCTGGCTGCCCAGCAGCATGGAACTGCTGAGCCAGGCCTCCTGGAACAGCGCCTTGAAATTAGGCGACATGGCCGGCGTGCGGCCGTTGCCACGTTTAAAACCGTCCAGGCACGCCTGCGCCTGGGTGCGCACCACCGCCGCATCGACGCCGAACTGCTTCAACAGCAGCAGCAGATCGGGGGCGCCGGCGTCGAGCAAGGCGACCAGAAAATGCTCGACCTCGACGTTGAAATGGGTCTGCGCCACGCACAGTTCCGCCGCCACGCCCATGGCGCGCTTGCACTCGGGATTTAGGCGGCCCAGCAAGGTGCGGATGTCGATGTCCATGGCGCTCACGTGTCCTGGGTAGCGTGGGCCGCCAGCGCAAAGCGGGCATGCCGGTAAATGGCGGCAGCACCGCTGCGGCTGGACAGCCAGGCACTGCGCCCGAGCCGCGGCGGCATCAGGGCAGAGGCGCCAAGCCGGCTCACTGGCGCTTCATTCAGGCCCAGCGTCAAGGTCACGGTGAAATCGGCTTGCAAATGGCGCGCCACCAGCCAGCCGAGCAGGCCAAAGCCCTCGCCGCCCGGCAGCAGCGCTGCGAACCGGGTACGGTCAAGCAGCGGCGCGCGCAGGGCGATGCCGGCCGCCTGATCCCAGGCGCGGCCGCCCAGGCTGACGCCAGGGCAGGCCGCGCGCCGGCCCGAGCGGCGCGTGCGGCTACCCGCCAGCCGGGCGCGCTCGTTCTGCGCCAGCGCATGCCAGCCACCGACGAACTGCTCGCCGCAAAAGTGCACGCCGAGACGGTCGCGCAATACAACCAGCAGACTTGTCAGCGATCGCGGTGCGGCGTTCTGCACGCCCGCGTGGCGCAGCCAGGCCGCCTCGCCGGCCGGACCGCGGGCGCCAGCGCCCCGGCCGAGGCCCGATAGCTGGTCCATCACGGTCAGGAGCGGCTTGGCGCCGGCCGGTTGCAGCGCCAGGTGCATCTTGGCCCGCGCACGGTGGCGAAAGCCCAGCACGCGCCCGTTGAAGATGTCGAGGAAATCCAGTCCGCCCCGATCGCGCCGGGCGCGGCGTTCCAGCAGCAGTTCGGTGAACGGGGCGGCCAGTGGCCCCTGGGCGCCGGCCAGACTCAGGGCCGGCGTACGCAGCACCCACTGTGGTCCGGGTGCTTTGCTTTCTTCCAGGCTCGCGATATCGCTTGGCGCAAAGGCCATATCGACGTGTGCCGCCAGGCGCACTGCCTCGTCCATGCCGACGCCGGTGCCCACGGGCGCACGCGCCGGCGCGGCCCGTTCGAGCAGGTGGATGGCCTGGAACAGATCAAAACGCTGCGGTGCGCGCAGCAGCTCGCCAATCAGGTCAGGCATCGCGCGTCCATGGCGTGGCGCGATTGGCCAGGCCTGCTTCAAACTGAAACTGCACGGGTTCGCTGCCGAGGAATGCGGTCGCCGCAATCCCGACCCAGGCCATGGTAGGCCAGTCAGCGGAAGGCGCCACCTTGACGGTGACCTGGCGCAGGCGCGGTTCGTACAGGGCGATGGCGTGCACGATCACCTGCTGCCAGCGCTGCAGGTCAGTGGCCGATTGCGCCGACAGGTGCAGCGTGTCGGGCAAGCCGTAGTCGAGCGATGTCGGCGCACTGCTCAGAAATTCGTCGACCGTCAAACGGTTGCGCACATTGAACAGGCGCGTGAGGTCGCGGCGCAGCGACAGCTGGAGGGCCTGCGCGGGCGGCAGCGCCATGTCCGGGTCGGATAGCGGACCACCGAAGCGGTCGAACAGGGGAATCGGCATGCTTGTCGGCTGTGGGTGCATGAAGGTCGTGCATGTGATGGACGCTGGTGCAACGAGCGCGGGTCGGAAGTGATCGTAGGAGGCATCAAGCGCGTAACACAAGTATCAGCGGCGTATCAGCCACAGTTCACATCAGTGCCTGCCGCCCCGTCATCGGCGGCCACGTCATCCAGTCTTCTTCTCCACGCCGCACGGTCAGCCGCACGAACGAGTTGGCCGTCGTGTAAAGCGCAAAGAAGCGCGCCAGCACTCCGGCCAGCATCAGCGCCGAGGATCCGGCGAAGCAGCCGGTGTCGAATTCGATGACAATGTTGGTGCCGCGGCAGTGTCCACGCCAGCTGCCCGCGCCAACCGTACCTGGCATGCGCGCCGTGCCAGGCGTTGCAGTGAGGCGCTTGACGCCCATGATCTGCTTCGCATCGCGCGCGCTGTGGGTGGCGAACAGGCCCAGCATCTCGCGCAAGGTGGCCGCGCCCGTGCTGCCGTCGACCAGCGAACGGTGATTCAGACGCAGCAGCGAGGCCAGCGCCCACAGCGATTCGCTGTCCATGGTCGGAACGCGCTGGTCGCTCGGCTGGTACAGGGCGCGGATGTCGGTGGACGCCGCCATCCCCTCGCCATAGAACCGCGTATTCGGCGTCACCTGGCTGGCCAGCAGGCGATTGGTGCACAACAGGCTGGCGTAGATGACCGGCGTCGTGGTCTGCGCGCGCACGTCGCGGCGGTCGACGAAGCCCAGGTGGACGTCGCTGCCGGCGATGCCGGGCCGCAGGCTGGCGCTGCGGCGCATGGTCCAGGTGAGAGTTGCGTTACCACGCACGCCATCGCTGTCGCCCTCGCTGCCCGTATCGGCAAACGCGCTGGGGATGATTTCACTCTTCTCGCTTCTCGGATCGGACAAGGTCACCGCCACGATGGAATGCACTTCGGTGGTGGCGTCGCGCCGGCGGTTCGGGATCAACAGGTATTCGTAGTGGCGCTGATCGTAGGCGATCGGCTCGCTGGTGACGGGGAACAGGTTGATCGCCGGGACGCAGTTCAGACGCACGTGTTCGGGCCGCAGCAATTCGAGGGCGCTGGCGCCGTAACTGAATACGAAGCGCAGGCTGAAACCGCCGCCACTGCCAAGTTTTCCGCGCAAGCCATTCACATCGAAAAACTGGAACTTGCGGGGAAAGGCGAAGTATTCCTGCAGCAGGCTGTAGGCCGGATGGGTATGGGCCGGACTGGCCAGCAGCAGCTGGTCTTCATCGAAGCCGGTTTCCTGCAAACAGTCGGCAGACAGGCGATGCATGCAGCCCGCACCGATCACTTCGACATAGTCGAGGCCAGTCAGCAGCAGTTCGTGCAGCGGCATGGTCGTCAATTGCTCACCCGCCAGGTGCAGGCGCAGGCTGTCTACTTCCAGCTCCGCGACGTCGACACCCGCATCGGCGCGCACCTCGATGCGCAAGCTGCGCGCATCGCAGCGCACCACGTCCTGAACCTGGAGCGGCCACAAGGTGGTGTTCCAGCCGACCTGGAAGCGGCACGGTACGCCGGACAGCGCCGTGGTCGACAGCAGCGTGCCCCGCGCTACCAGACTGCCTGCGGTGACCTTGCCCTCCGCTGGATCAAGGGCCATCTGCATGATGGTCATCGATGGCACCGGCTGCGTGAGGGTCGGACACAAGTTGTCCAAGATGGCTGCAGCGGCGGCCGGCGCTACCCGGTCGAGCTCGCGGTGGACGCCTGCGGTGAGGAAGGCGACCGATTCAATGAGGTGCTGGATGTGAGGATCGGCGGACTCGGCGTCAGTCAGCACCAGGCGCTGCGCGAGTTTGGGGTAGCGGGTGGCGAAGTGGGCGGATTCGGTGCGCAGGTAGCTCAGTTCGCGGCGGTAGTGTTCTAGATGGGGGTCTTGGGCGGACATATGTTTTTGACAGGCGACAAGTAGGCTTGACTAATGATGTGCTCGTGTCTGAATGTCAGACCTGACCCGGCTTTCCGCTTATTTTTTAGGCAAAATATCATGAAATTTGCCACTCCGGGCTGAAATGATGCTGAGCGGAAAAGATGTGTATAACAATATGGTGTTAACCCTAACCTAAGGCTTAATTTTTTACTAAATTTTTCCCTTATAGTTTTTATCTACGTGACCTGCAGCCTCAATTTTAAAAGCGCTGTTCTCCCTCAGCTTACTTAACGGCGCGCTTGTCGTCGTACAACAAAGACAGTGAAATATATACTGGTCGCTATCTTCCATTTGAGTTATGGTCTCGACCATTGAAATTATTGGGATAGATTGATTACCGCCAACCCCGACTAACGTTATCAGCAATTCCCCAGTAAATCGATATAAACCTGAAGCATATCTTGGATGCTGTAGATCCCAGCACTCATACTTTGGCACCGCTTCTCCCGCCGTTGCGCTCCAGGTAGGGTTTCTCATTGTTCCCCGCTGCATCTCCAAAAGAATCGCAATAGCATCGTTATTACTAAGAACAGTTCCCCTTGCAGAATAAAAATGCAAAACAACCCGGTCAGGCACAAAAAAATGCGAATTTTGGTAAGCGCCTCCATGAGAGCTCAATATATAAGACTGTGGCATTATACCCCCTTCTATTGCGCAATATCTTCAACAACACAAGAAGATTCTCGACAAGAGCAATTAACTGAAAAACTTAATTTTTGTCGACATATAAAATCAGTACCATATAAAAAAATACTAAAATTTATCGTACTATCCTCGGACGCACTCCAAAATCATCATTCAAGAGCTAAATCGCGCCAAAAAACGACGCCATCGCTAATATTTGAATTGATTGAAGGCAATAAGATTGAGCAGAAATTATTTCGTATTAAGTAGTTCAAAAGACTCTAAACAGCCCTGCAATTCTTTAGAAAAATGACTTGTAAATCCCAAATTAAAGTCATATTTTCCTTGCAGAAGTTCTTTTAGATCCCCTTCAACCAAATTGCCTATCTCCGCGAAACCTTCTCGATGAAGCGCAACTTTATCAGGGGTCTCCTGCACATTTTTGGTTTGATGAATCGATATCTTTGCAGCATATTTTTTTAACAAATCCTCTGAAAAGGCAATTTTCGCTATTACGTCTGAAGATCCGCTATCCGAGGAATTTTCATTTCCAAAGGCATTCACTTTGGCTAATGACGTCGACATCCAATACCGATATAAGGCGGTATTTGTATAATTAAATCCCGCATCAAAAGGGGCGCCTTTATTTGGCTTTTTTGCGGTAGATTCTTGAAATATATTGCCGACACTCTTCGCATTTACGTATTCAGCGTAAGCCATTCTTCTGTAAAATACCTTTACTTCCAGAACTGGCCCACTGATATCAATCCGTTTTTGAAAATTTTCATATTTAAAATTCTCCAAATCTGCCCAAGAATGCAAATAATTTTTTAAAATTTCTTTGATCCGCGGCCTAACGCCAGTCGCTGCTTGGGCATTTCCAATAACCTGCTTCTGTTTAATAAAATCAGTCGACCCTACGGTGTTAACGATTTGACTAGTAGCTACGACCACAGGTTGCACTGCGGGCGCCATCGTATCCCTGCAGTAACCCTTTTCGATTAATTTAGCAATTTCTTCTTTTTTCTTAATATAAATGTTTGATCCACGCAAGAGTTCTTCGATTTCTCGCTTCTTAGCCGCATCCCACTGTGCACAAGCAAGAACATGTGTAGATAGCGGTTGGTTTATTCTTGCGCCGCATCCGTTGCACCAATATGGCATTTTTCTGCCCTCCACTATTTTTGGAATCTAGTGCGTCCCCATCCAATTTGTAATAATTTGGAAGGAAAAATTGACTTACTAACACCGTCTACAAATTTTATTCAATCAAGCAACATCAACTGTTCCCTTAACACCTTTTGATATCCAGATTGAATTTAACGCATCGATATCTGAGCAAGTAACTGTTTTTCTCTTTATGTCGTTAGTTTTCCTTGGAAAATTAAAAGAGAACGGCTCGCTCGGCGCGATACCTCCGCCGCTGCTACTCATCTGCGAGCCCGTGTTCAGCTCGAGGCATGCTCATCTTGGATTTTGGTTTTACGTCTGACTTCGGCCTCGCCGATCCACGTATAAGTGTTGTTAGAAAAGACGGTCACTTTGGTTTCATTGTCCCCAAATCCCAAGTCCACGTACCATTCCCTTTGGAAGTCGAATCGGACTGCTGCTGCGTGAATGTCGCAGTAATCTTGGTGAAATTAATCGAAAACGAATCGTTCGGAATACCACCACCGCCACTGCAACTCATCTGCGAAATCATGGCGTTATCCATCACGTACATCATGAAGTTCATGTACACGCCATTTTCGACCCGACCAATGTTCAGCGTGGCCGGACCGAGCTTCGTACCTTGCGTGCAAGATTTGAACAATTCGGTCGTTGCCAAATCGGATGGCTTCGAGAACGACATTTCGGACAAGACGGGCCGCCCTAGCGTGCGCTCGGTGTTGCCGGCATCGCTCCCCATGGGCAAATAAGCGCTGTGCGAGAACGAGCTGACGATGATCTTGTCGGCATATTTATCGATCGTGCAATTGCCTTTCACGGCGCCGAGATCAAGAATGAGAATGTCTGACATGGAAGACTCCAGTATGAGAAAGCTGCGGCAGCAGCGTCAGGCGGCTGCCGCGTGAAAGTGGATTACGGATTGATGTCGGCGGAAGGATGCGAAATTCAGGCGACCGCTGCAGGCAACTCCGCCACCAGACGAATCGACGTGCTCAGCTCTTCCATCTGGAAGTGCGGCTTCAGGAATACCACCGCCGAATAAGCACCCGGCTTGCCGGCGATCTCCTTCACGTCCACTCTCCCCTCCGCCAGTGGAAAGCGCGCTTTCTCCTCCTGCGTCGCGTTGGCGCCCAGCAGCACATAATCGCTGAGCCAATTATTCAGGTAATTCTCCACGCTCGCCCTCGTCTGGAAACTCCCGATCTTGTCGCGCATGATTACCTTGAGATAATGCGCAAACCGCGACGCCGCCAGCACATAAGGCAATCTCGACGACAAGGCCGCATTTGCATTGGCCGCATCCAGGTTGTACAGCTTCGGCTTGTTCACCGACTGCCCGCCGAAGAACGCCGCCGTATCGGTCCCCTTCGCATTGACCACCGCGATAAAGCCCAAGTCATTAAGCTCCTTCTCGCGCCGGTCCGTAATCGACACCTCGGTCGGGCATTTCAGCACCACGTCGCCCTCGTCCGTCTTGAACGAATGCGCGGTCATGCCGGTGATCTGACCGCCGCCTTCGACGCCGCGGATCGCTGTCGTCCAGCTATGCTTGGCGAACGAATCGGTGATGCGCAAGCCCAGTTGATAGGCCGAGTTCGACCACAGGTATTTGTCGTGATTGGTGCCGTCGACGTTTTCTTCAAATGCGAACGATTCGACCGGATTGGTCTTGGCGCCGTACGGCAGGCGGGCGGCATAGCGCGGCAGCACCAGCGCGACATAGCGCGAATCTTCCGACTCACGGAATCCACGCCAGGAAGTCAGCTCGGCGCTATCAAAGATCTTCGACATATCGCGCGGAACACCCAGTTCGGTGAACGACGTCATGTCGAACAGCGACGGCGCCGCGGCCGAAATAAACGGGGCGTGAGCGGCGGCGGCGACTTTCGACAGGCGCTCGAGCAGGGCCATGTCCTGCGGATGGCGGCCAAAATAATAGTCGCCGATGAACAGCGAATACGGATTGCCGCCGTGGGTGCCGTATTCTTCTTCGTAGATTTTCTTGAACAGCACGCTCATGTCGTGATCGACCGCGCCTTCCAGATCTTTCAGCAGCTCTTTTTTCGACACGTTCAGCAGCCGCAGTTTCAGCTTGCTGCTAGTCTCGGTGCCCATCACCATGTCGTGCAGCCCGCGCCAGGAGCCTTCCAGCGCCTGGAAACCTTCGTGGTGCATAATGGCGTTGACCTGGTCGCTGAGGATCTGGTCGATCTGGGCGACGCGCTCGTTAATCGTGGCGACGATGCCCTTGTCGGGCGAGGTCTTCATGCCCTCGTCGAGCACCTGCGTGGCAAACTGCCCGAGCAGGGTGCGCGCGTAGGCGTTCTGCGAGGGTTCGACCGCCATTTTTCCTTCCTGGACGATGCGGTCCAACAGCGACATGTCCGCGTTGGTCGTGCTGGCGCCGGGCTGAACGGCTTGAGTGCTGGCCATGGTGTTTCTTTCAGATAGATGAAGGGATCAGCGTGCTGTCAGGAAGCGACCGGTTCGGCGCTGTCGGCTGCGGGCGCCTCGGCTTTCGGCGCGCCATCGTCGGCCTGCAGGGCTTTCAGTTCTTCCGAGTTCTGCACGATGTTTTCCAGCAGCGCATCGAGTTCGTCGTTGCCGTCGAGCTTGCCGAGCAGGTCGCGCAGTTGCTGGCGCACTTCCAGCAGCTTGGCCAGGCGCGGCACCTGCTTGACGATGGACTCGGGGTGGAAGTCGTCAAAGTTGCTGAAGTTGAGCTCGATCTTCAGGCTGCCGTCCTTGCCGGGCATGGTGTCGGGCACCGACAGGTCCAGGCGCGGGGCGATCTTCTGCATCACTTCGTTGAAGTTGTCGCGATCGATGTCGACCAGGCGGCGCGCCTTGAGCTTGGGCGGTGCGACCAGCGGTTGGCCGGACAGGTCGGCCAGGAGGCCCACCACCAGCGGCAGTTCTTTCTTTTCCACGGCGCCGCCGATTTCGACATCGTAGGTAATCTGAACACGCGGCGGACGATTTCGTCCCACCCATTTTTGCAAGCTGTCTGCCATCACATCCTCACTATTGTTGGATTGAATCCGCTGGGTACATCGGCTGGATCGGAATCGATGGTAGGAGTGCGCTTTTGCGTAACACAAGTATCAATGTGGTATCAGGCCCGCATCTTTGTCGTTGTTGAACAACCACCAACTACCCCGTGCCGGTGATACGATGAGGAACTTTTGGTCGTTATTCTCACCGGGACACATGATCGCAGCGCGCGCCACCGTCGCCCCCACCAAGCCGGCCATGCCTCCCGCATGAAGGCGCCATTTCGCTTCGGCGAGTGGCTGGTCGACCCCAGCGCCAATTCGATTGCCATGGCGGCCGACAAGCGCCAGATGGAGCCGCGGGCGATGGCGTTATTGCTTGCCCTGTGCGGAGCGCGCGGCGCCGTGGTGAGCGGCGACCAACTGCTCACGCAGTGCTGGGGCAGCACGGTCTCGGGCGACAGCCCCTTGCACAAAACCATCGCCCAGCTGCGCCGGGTGCTGGGCGACAGCGCCACCAGTCCGCGTTACATCGAAACCATCCGTTTGCGCGGGTACCGTACAGTTGCGTCACTCGATTTCAGCGCAGTGCCCGCCCCTGGCCGCAAACAGTGGCATGCCGGTTCGCCCTTTCGCGGCCTGCTGGCGTTTGATGAAGCACATGCCGAGGTGTTTTTTGGACGCGACGACGCCATCGGTCAGTTGGCCGAGGCGGCTGGCGCGCAGGTGCGCTCGGGGCTGTCGCTGCTGCTGATCCTGGGACCTAGTGGCTCGGGCAAGACCTCGCTGGTACAGGCTGGCCTGCTGCCACTATTACAGCGCGCCACCCCGGGCATGGACCCGGCCATCGTCGCCAGCACCACCTTCGACGTGTTCGACCAGGGACGGCAGACGCTATTGACTGCGCTGGCCGGCGCCCTGATCGATCTGCAGTGGGAAGACCGCTGGGCCTTCACGGGAGAAAATGCGGTGGCGCTGGGCGCGCGCCTGGAAACCGATTGCGCCAGCGTCATCGCCGCGCTGGAAGCCGCCCTGCCCTCGCAGACGCGGCCAGGGGCGCGCTTTGCCATTTTCATCGACCGTTTCGAAGCCTTGTTCAACCTTGCACGCATCGACGAACCCGAACGGCTGGCATTTCTGCACACGCTGGAACAACTGGCGCGCAGCCGGGTCGCACTGATCGTCATCGCCTGTCGCAACGATTTCTATCCCAGCATTGCCCAGTATCGCTTGCTGACCGAATGCAAACGCCATGGCGGGCACGTCGACCTGGACCCGCCCGGTGTACGCGAGATCGCGCAGATGATCCGGCGGCCCGCTGCTGCCGCGGGGTTGAGCTTTGGCACCGATCCGGTGAGCGGTACAGGTCTCGACGAAGTGCTGTGCGCCAACGCATCTGCCAGCCCGGACGCCCTGCCACTGCTGCAGTACTGCCTGGAAGAGTTGTACCGGATGCGCAGCAGCGAAGGCGAACTGGGTTTCGATGCGTTCGAGCGGCTCGGCGACCTGGAAGGCGCCATCGGCCAGCGCGCCGAGGCGGCGGTGCTGGCGATGGATGACGGCGAGCGCGACAGCCTGCCACACATCATGTCGCTGGTGACGGTGTTGTCGAGCGACGGCGTCAACGTCACCAGCCAGCGCGCGCCATGGGCCAGTTTGCGCGGCGAACCGGCGCGCCAGGCGGTGATGGCGTTGATCGAAGCACGATTGTTCGTCAGCGACTTGTTGGCAGGAACGCCCGTGTTCGGCATCGCCCACGACGCCATCCTGCGGCGCTGGCCACGCATGACCGACTGGATCGCGGCCCACCACGGGGCGCTGGCAGTGCGCGGGAGGCTGGCCCAGCACGCCGCCCGCTGGCGCGACGACGGCCGCCCCATCGACTTGCTGCTGCCGCACGGCAAGCTGCTCGACGAGGCCAGAATGCTGCAGCAGGACGGCGCCTGGTCGCTCACGCCCCATGAAATCGACCTGATCGACGTATCGACCCGGCGCGTGCAGCAACGTACGCGCGCCCGCAAGTGGGCGGCCATCCTGATTGTCTCGCTGGCTGCGCTCGCTTGCGTGCTGGGTACCAGCGCGATGCTGGCCAACCGCGCGGCCGAGCAACGCAGGGTTGCGGCGGAGGCATTGATGGACTTCATGCTGGGCGATTTTTCCGACAAGCTGCGCCCGCTCGGCAAGCTCGACCTTCTGGAAAGCGTCAGCGGCAAGGCGCTGCAATTCCTGCGCGGCTCGGACGGCAGTGACTTGAGCCTGCCCGCGTTGACCCTGCGCGCCAAAGGCCTGCAGACCATCGGCGAAGTCAGCCGGTCACGCGGCCAGTCGCAGCAGGCGCTGGAAGCGTTTGCCGAAGCACATAAAATCCTCATCCGTCAGCACAGCCTCGCCCCGCAAGATATGCAAGTGCTCAAAAGCCTGGGCGCCAATGCTTACTGGATGGCGCAGATCCACAAGGACCGCAACGACTGGCGCGCCGCCGAGCAGTCTCTGAGGGACTACCTGGACTTCGCGAATCAGCTCAACCGCGCGGAGCCGGATAATCCCGAATGGTGGGTCGAACAGTCCTACGCGCACAACAATCTGGGCGCGCTGGCCCAGACGCGCGGCCAACCGGCGCTGGCGGCGCCGCAATTTGCCGCATCCATCGCATTGAAACAGCGCGCCCTGGTGCGCATGCCGGACTCGGCGGACGTTGCAGTCGAACTGGCAGACAGTTATTCATGGCTGGCGGCGGCGCGCGAAACGCTGGGAGAGCTGGGCGAAGCCGAGCGCCTGTATGCGCAGGAGATGGCCGTCGTGCTCCGGCTGTGCGCGCGCTTTCCCGGCGAGCCGATGTGGATCTACCGCCAGGTGCGCGCCTTGCAACACCGGGCGGCGATCGGCCTTGCGCTGGGCCGCGACGCCGATGCCTTGCGCGACTACGACGCAGCAAAACAGCGTTTTATGCCCCTGGTAGCGCGCGATCCGGGCAACCGCGCCTGGCAAGTCGAACTGGCCAATATGGATCAGGAACGGCTACGCATCCTGGCGCGTACAAGCCTGGCGCAATCGCTGCTGCCCCAATTGACCGAGGTGCACGCGGTACTGCGCGTGGCGTTGGCAATGGACCCGAAGAACGGCGCCTGGTCCCGGCGCGAGGCGATTGCGCGCTCGCGCCTGGGATTGGCCCTGGCCGCACAGGGCGCGGCGCGGGGGCATGCGGAACTCGACGGGGCGGTTGCCAGCTTGCGCGTGCTGGCAAAAGCCAATCCGGACGCCCTGGCCAACAGGCTGTCGCTGACCGAAGGCCTGCTGTTATCGGCGTCGGTCAAATCGACCGACAGCGACGACAATGCGACATTGACGAAGTGCCGACAAGCCCGTGACATGCTCGAAGCGGACGCAAAAACGACCAACAATTATCAAATCCTGGATCCCTGGGTCCGGGTCAATTATTGCCTGCAAAATGGTGCACCTGCGAAGAACGGGGTCGAGAGGCTGCAAGCAATTGGTTATCGCGATTCATCGTTTGTCTTACTCACCCAAACCAACCAAGGACCACAATGACCGAGCATGAGTTCAAACCAGGTATTCCGCAGCGCGTGATTCACGTTTCACTCCGGGCAATCGGCGACAACATCGCTGCGTTTTACACGTACGTCTCGCCGCTGTTCGGCACCAGTTATATCGACGCTCCACGCTGCGACATCAAATGCGACCGGCCCACCTACACGCTGTATGTGCTCGATTTTGCATCCACCCTGAATGGCTGGACCATTCATGGCGCCGATTTTGTCAAGAACCACGACCATCTGAAGGCAAGCCAGGGACCCGAGAATTTGTCGATCCAGATTTTCAATCCCCACCGAGACGATACGTCGGTAGACAATTTTTTCATTGTTTACACCAATCCCAACCATCGCCACGGTAAGCTCGTACCGATCGATCCTCAGGAAGGCAACATTCCACCAGTATTTCCTGAATAAAGACGCTTGTTGCAATCAACGGACTCTGGACGAATGCCGCTACGCGGTGTTCGTCCGCGATCGGAAATGGTCCGCCAGCTTGTCGCAGATCGCATTCGCCAGTTTTTCCTGAAGGGCGATGCCGAGCATCCCGCTGGAATCGCATTGGGTCGTCCAGACCGTATGGCCCGCAGCCGTGTCGACCAGTCGCACCGATGCCCGCACGAACGTCTGCTCAATGCGAATGCTGCCTTCCAGGCGCAACTGCGCTCCTTGCATACGATCGCCGGTGCCGGTGACGTTGTGCTCGCGCACCTGCAGCATGGCGGGAAAGCGCGAAAACATGCACGAACATAGCTCCTCGTCGAGCCCGTCCGCAAACGCCCCGTTGCCGGCATCAAGGCTGAGGCAACGCAGCGGCGCCAGTTCCATCCGCTCGATGCCGCTTGTCGGCATATTCGGTCCAAGACGCCGCAGCACCGGCATATAGCTGCCGGCTGGTATGCAAATTTGCAGTACCCCGACTTCCTTCATGGCGCCGTAATAATCGGCCAGACGGGTTCGCAAACGACCGACCTGCACCCGCACGACAGGATCGATCGTGGTGTCGTAGGCAGCCGGGTCACGCCTGAACAATTGCATCCCGATTGCATATTCCGTCAGCCCTCCGTCGACGCCATCAAGTTTCTTTTCCATCAGAAATGACAGCAAGGCGCACATGCGGGGCGCTTTTGCAAACGCCGTGCTGGTCACCACACATTTCAGTGCGGAGCGGATTTCTTCCGATGCAAGCGCCTGCTCTTCGCGCTGCTCCTGCCATTCAACTGTTGCATTCATCGTTTTCTCCCCAAGGACTAGCGTCGTCATGCACCTGCTTCGTGCTGCCAAGTACTGTACTGAGGTAAAGAAAATAAGGTCTTACGACATTCTTACGGAGCGTAATTAGTGCGCAACGCCGGCTCGCCAAGGGCGTTTTGCTGTCTTTTGCCAGGACGGCGGCAGTTCTTCGTGAATATGCCGGGTCGAAAAAAAGCTCGCCGAAGCGAGCTTTTTTCTAGTGTTGATTGCTCTTGGCAAGCAAACTCATTCCCATTCGATCGTCGCCGGCGGCTTCCCCGAAATATCATAGACAACGCGATTAATCCCACGCACTTCATTGATGATGCGGTTCGACACCTTGCCCATCAACGCATGCGGCAGATGCGCCCATTGCGCCGTCATGAAGTCCAGCGTCTGCACTGCGCGCAGTGCGACAACATATTCATACGTGCGGCCATCGCCCATCACGCCCACCGATTTCACCGGCAGGAACACGGCAAACGCCTGGCTGGTCGCTTCATACCAGTTCAATGGCGCCTTGCCGGCATCGATGCCCGGCACGTGCGGCACGTCGAATGGTGTATTGCGCAGCTCTTCAATGAAGATCGCATCGGCTTCGCGCAGCAGGTCGGCGAACTCTTTCTTGACTTCGCCGAGGATACGCACACCCAGGCCCGGACCCGGGAACGGGTGACGGTAGACCATGTCATGCGGCAGGCCCAGCGCGACGCCGAGCTTACGGACTTCATCCTTGAACAGTTCGCGCAGCGGCTCGAGCAGTTTCAGGTTCAACGTCTCTGGCAGGCCGCCCACGTTGTGGTGGCTCTTGATCGTCTGGCCTTTTTTACCTTTACCGGCCGATTCGATGACGTCCGGGTAGATCGTGCCCTGTGCCAGCCACTTGGCATTGGTCAGCTTGCCCGCTTCGACCTGGAACACTTCGACGAACTCACGGCCGATGATCTTGCGCTTCTGCTCGGGATCGTTCACCCCGGCCAGGTGGCCCATGAACTGGTCTTCGGCATCGATGCGAATGACTTTCACGCCCAGGTTCTTTTCGAACATGCTCATGACCATCTTGCCTTCGTCCTTGCGCAGCAGGCCGTGATCGACGAACACGCAAGTGAGCTGGTCACCGATCGCGCGGTGGATCAGCGCGGCAGCCACGCTCGAGTCGACGCCGCCCGAGAGGCCCAGGATCACGTCGTCGGTGCCGACCTGTGCGCGGATCTTTTCAACGGCTTCGCCGATATAGTCCGGCATGTTCCAATCGGACTTGCAACCGCAGATCTCGTGCACGAAGCGGCCGATGATGGCCTCGCCCTGCGTCGTATGGGTGACTTCCGGGTGGAATTGCAGCGCGTAGAAACGACGCTCTTCGTCGGCCATCGCGGCGATCGGGCAGCTGTCGGTCGAACCCATCAGCTTGAAGCCTTCAGGCATGTCCAGGACCTTGTCGCCGTGGCTCATCCAGACCTTGAGCATGCCATGGCCTTCGTCCGTGACGAAGTCGTTGATGCCGTTGAGCAGCGCGGTATGGCCACGGGCGCGCACTTCGGCGTAGCCGAATTCGCGCTTCAGGCCATTTTCGACCTTGCCGCCCAGCTGGGCCGCCATGGTCTGCATGCCGTAGCAGATGCCCAGTACCGGCACGCCGGCTTCGAATACGGCCTGCGGCGCGCGTGGCGAATCGCCTTCGAGCGTCGAATTGTGGCTGCCCGACAGGATGATGCCCGAGGCGCCATAGTTGCGGACGAACTCGTCGCTGACGTCGTAGGGAAAGACTTCGGAGAAGACGCCGGCATCGCGCACGCGGCGGGCGATCAGCTGGGTGACCTGGGAACCGAAATCGAGGATGAGGATTTTCGAATGCATGGGAGAAGAGTCTGAGTAGTCTGGGTAGGGTGGACGGCTCGGCCGTCCACGCGTTGATGGTTGACGGCGCCGATTTCGCGCCGGATGAACGTGATGCCAACCATCGCCGCGTGGACGGCGAAGCCGTCCACCCTACGAAAACGCGGCCAGTATCGGCCGCGTCAGGGATCGTTTATTCCGAACGGTAGTTCGGCGCTTCTTTCGTGATCTGCACATCGTGCACGTGCGATTCGCGCATGCCAGCGGACGTAATCTCGACGAATTCGGCTTTCGAGCGCAGCTCTTCGATGGTGCTGCAACCGCAGTACCCCATCGACTGGCGCACGCCGCCGATCAGCTGGAAGATGATCGCCAGCACGCTGCCCTTGTAGGCCACGCGGCCTTCGATGCCTTCAGGCACGAACTTGTCGGCCTTGCTCGACGCTTCCTGGAAGTAGCGGTCGGCCGAGCCGTCGGCCATTGCGCCCAGGCTGCCCATGCCACGGTACGATTTGTAGCTGCGGCCCTGATACAGGATGACTTCGCCCGGTGCTTCTTCGGTACCGGCAAACATGCTGCCCATCATGACTGTGTGCGCGCCTGCCGCCAGTGCTTTCGAGATGTCGCCCGAGAAGCGGATGCCGCCGTCGGCGATGCATGGCACGCCGGTGCCTTCGAGTGCCTCGGAAACATTGGAGATCGCGGTGATCTGCGGCACGCCCACGCCGGCGACGATGCGGGTGGTGCAGATCGAGCCAGGGCCGATGCCGACCTTGACGGCGTCAGCGCCCGCTTCGACCAGCGCCAGCGCAGCCGATGCGGTAGCGATATTGCCGCCGATGACATCCACGTGCGGGTAACGGTCCTTGATCCAGCGCACGCGGTCAAGGATACCCTGCGAGTGACCGTGGGCGGTGTCGACCACCAGCACGTCCACGCCGGCGGCGACCAGCAGTTCGATGCGCTCTTCGTCACGCTCGCCGACGCCGACAGCGGCGCCCACGAGCAGCTTGCCCTGCGAATCTTTCGAGGCCAGCGGGTGTTCGTGCGACTTCTGGATATCCTTGACGGTGATCAGACCGCGCAGCTCGAAGTTGTCGTTGATGACGACAACGCGCTCGAGGCGGTGCTTGTTCATCAGGCGCTTGGCTTCGGCCGTGTCCGCGTCTTCCTTGACCGTGACGAGCTTGTCGCGCGGCGTCATCTTGGCGCGCGCTTCGGCGTCCAGGTCTTCCTCGAAACGCAGGTCGCGGTTCGTGATGATACCGACAACCTGGTTGCCCTCGACCACCGGGAAGCCGCTGATGCCGTGCTGTTGCGACAGCGCCAGCACTTCGCGGATCTTCATGGTCGGTGGAATCGTGATCGGATCGCGCAGCACGCCCGCTTCGAAGCGCTTGACCCGCGCGACTTCGCGCGCCTGGTCGGCTGGACGGAGATTCTTGTGGATGATACCGATACCGCCCTCTTGCGCCATGGCGATCGCCAGGTTCGCTTCGGTCACGGTGTCCATCGCGGCGGACAGCAGCGGAATGTTCAGCGTGATATTGCGGGTGAGCTTGGTGCGCAGGGAAGTTTGGGCCGGAAGAACGTTGGAGTAGGCCGGGACGAGCAGCACGTCATCGAAGGTGAGTGCTTTTTGGAGGAGACGCATAGTATTTCCTATAGGCGCAAAAGCGAATTATACAGAAACCCGTGATTTCCGTCGCCGGCCTGACCCAAATTTAGTTGGTGCGGTACGGTTTGCGATTGACAGCCAGACCGAAGCATGGCGAAATCTGTCAATTCTCAGGAGCAATTTCTATGTCGCAGATGCCGTACCGCGCCCTCGGCGCCACCCTGCTCTTCCTTGCCGCCACGGCCGCGCAAGCCCAGTATGTCTGGATCGGCCCCGGCGGCACGCGCCAGTATTCCGATCGCCCGCCGCCGCCCGGCACGCCGGCCAGCAAGATCGTCAAGGCGCCGGGCCGCGCCGCTCACGAACTGGCGCCGGCGCCCCCTGCCGCCACGCCAGCGGAAGGGTCAGCCGCCGATCCAGCCACCAAGCCGCTGCCACCAAAAGGCCCGCCCACGCTGGCCGAGCAGGAAGCCGCCTACCGCGCGCGCACCAAGGCGCGTGACGAAGCCAATCTGAAAGCGCAGGAAGAAGCGCAGCGTGCACGCCAGCTGGCCGAGCGCTGCAACGCCGCGCGCGAGACGCAGGCGCAGCTCGCGTCCGGCACACGCATCGCGCGCTACGACCAGGATGGCCAGAAAAGTTATATGACGGATGCCGAGCGGGCCACGCGGGCCGCGCAGGTCAATCAGGCGCTGCAGGACTGCCGCTAGCGCCTTCCCGCTTGGCCGCACGCTTGCGGCGCGACTCTTTCGGGTCGGCCACGAGCGGCCGGTAGATCTCGATGCGGTCGCGCTCGCGCAGCACCGTGTCGAGCGTCTTCTTCTTCGCATAGATGCCCACGGGCTGCGTCGTCAGATTTATATCCGGAAAGGCTTCCAGCACGCCGCAGCGCTCGATGGCCATGCCGATCGTCGTGCCGGGCGCTACCTGCAGCTCGCGCAGCCACTCGACCTTGTCGCTGGCGTAGCAGACCGAGATGCCCAGCAATGCCGGCGCGGCCGCGACGTCAACCATACACGACCTCGGCGCGCTTGCAGAACGAGTCGACCATGCTGTTGGCGATCATGCCGAACACCGGGCCGACGATCTGCGCCAGGATCATGCTGGAGAACTCGTACTGCATGTCGAACTCGATCTTGCAGGCATCGGCGCGCAGCGACTTGAAGCTCCAGGTGGCCTCGAGCAGCTTGAACGGACCGTCGA
>Ga0265798_10000655_pt1 | contig 56229 bp, 53 predicted proteins | sample P3T30metagenome_FD_192430 | JGI IMG/M metagenome (GOLD analysis project Ga0265798, IMG submission 192430) | Plant litter microbial communities from East Loma Ridge, Irvine, California - P3 T30 | ecosystem: Environmental > Terrestrial > Plant litter > Unclassified | place: USA: California... | reverse complement strand
GGCTCGTGCATTGCAGACTTAGAAATTGCGTATGAGCAGATGAAATTAGCTGAAGAAGCGAATGCTTCTAATGCCCTGAGTATCCCGGATTCCGACGCTCTGATTGACAATCCCAACGCTGAGATGACAGGGATCGAGACTGAGGCTGTGGAAGAGAGCGCAGCGCATCCGAGCTGATATCGCTATTTTCTAAGGCACATCCCCCTTTTAAAGATGACCATGAGCTTCCAGCGGTTACGTCGCTTAGTCGTGTAAGCGGCGTGATCGCTGGAAGTCTCTTGGGTCAGGACCTGTTGATGTGAGAGGGCGATCCGATTCAGGCTCCGGGAGGAGAACTGACGCAAGCGACCTTTACTGGCTGACGGACGGGCGGATAGAGTGACTGCGCCGTATTACCCCAAAAGTTATGCCACGCCGCGTCTTGATGATCGGCGGTTTTGAGCGGCATTGTTTTCATCAGTTGCAACGTGTCGCGCTAACGTGACGCCTCTAGCGAGACGATCTCCCCGAAAGCCGGCCGGCAGCTATCCGGCGGGAAAGCTGCCAGTCCGCAAGCGCCCACAACCAGCCGTTCAAACTGACGGTACGTTGTCCCCAATGCGGACATTCAAGCCGCACGGCTTAGCATTCAAGGCGGGCTCTCCCGCATCCTTATGAACTGCCGGGCTTATTGTTGCTGATGTGAAGGCGCCTGGCCATTACGGACCGAGCATCAAGCGTAGGGCATTTAAGCTTTAATAGTCATAGCGGCGATCCCAACGGTTCCGGCCGCCGTCCCAGCCATCGCGCTGGTCGTAGCCGCCGCGCCGATGTTCACGTTGCCATTCGCGGCGACGCCTTTCTTGCTCCCAACGACGATGCGCAACCCAGCGTTGGCGCGCATAATAGCTTCCGCGATCATCGCATCCATGGCGACCGCCGAAACGACTATTCCGATAGCCATCGTCGGAACGGTATTGTGCATTCCAGCCGCCATAGTTCGGGCAGACACCACGTTCGGCACGACTGCAACCAACGCGGAAAGGCCGAGCGATACGGAAAGGACTAGCTTACGGAACATCTCCAATTTCTTCAACGGCGGACAGCCGATAAGGTGTGCATGCATGCTCGTTGATGCGCCCGGTCTGAATGACACTGGCAGCAGTTGTTCAGTTTATGGGAGGTGATGGGCCCATCCGCGGCGACATACGCTTCCGCTCAAGGTCGGACATAGAGTTCGGTGATACCATTGCCAAATAGCAGACGTTGCTCCCGCCCCGGCTTCATTACGGCGTGAAATGGTTCAGGCCGCTGCTGAGAGGTCTTCAACTTTGCACTTGGCAGCAAGGAGTAAGGCAAGATCAGCACGAGAGACTGGTCGTCCGATAAGGTAGCCTTGGATCGTATCGCAGCCAGCTGCGACTGAGAAGTCGAACTGCTCTGGCGTCTCGACACCTTCAACGGTCGTGGACATGCCGAGGCACTTGACCATGGTGATGATGGCTCGAACGATGGCCGAACTCTCTGCGTCATCCGGGACCTGGCATACAAACGACTGATCGATCTTGATCTTGTCGAAAGGAAATTTGCGTAAGTAGCTAAGCGACGAATAGCCTGTGCCGAAATCATCCATCGAGATCCTGACGCCCAGTGCCTTGAGCTGGTTCAGCGTTTCAAGGGTACCGTTCTCATCCGACAAAAGGACGCCTTCGGTGACCTCCAGTTCCATTCGCTCGGGTGCCAGGCTACTAGCCTGAAAGGCCTGCACAATGTGAGAAACTAGCGAGCGATCGCGGAACTGTGCTGGCGACAGATTGATCGCGACACTCATGCTCTCTGGCCATGTCGCCGCTTCGATGCATGCTGTCCTCATTACCCATTCGCCGAGCGGAACGATAAGACCCGTTTCTTCGGCGATGCCGATGAAGTCGCCTGGTGGTATCAAGCCGCGTTCCGGATGATTCCAACGCACGAGAGCCTCAGCTGAGGTAATACTGCCCGTCTTGGCGTCGACCAACGGCTAATAATGAAGTTCCAGCTGCCCTTCAGCGAGCGCCAGTCGAAGCCCCGTTTCAATTGCTCGACGCTCGCGCATATGCTCATCAAGCGAGACATCGTAACGCCGGAAGGCCCCCCTGCCGTTTGCTTTCGCGGCATAAAGGGCGAGGTCAGCGTTGCGCATCAACTCCGCTGGATCGTCACCATCGTCTGGTGCGATCGCTATGCCGACGCTTGCCCCCAAGTGGATCGCTTGCCCGTCAAGCATGAATGGGCGTGAGCCGACGATATCAACGATGCGTGTCGCCAGCGCCGCCGCTGCATCGGCCTCCTCGGTAGCTAACTGTAGGATCGCAAACTCGTCGCCACCAAGCCGCGCGATGATATCATTATCGCGCAAGGTCGACCGCAAGCGATCCGCAACCATGCCAAGCACGATGTCTCCTGCTGCGTGACCGAGGGTGTCGTTGACAGCTTTGAAGCGATCCAGATCGAGCATCAGCACTGCGCAGGACCGATCTCGGTTGCGATGCGATGCGGTATGTATCGCGAGAAGATCGAAAAAGCGCGTCCGGTTGGCTAAGCCGGTTAGAGCATCCGTAAACGCAAGCAATCGCATCTTGGCTTCTGTTTGAAGGCGTTCGCGCTGATCTCTGACGGCGATCACGGTTTGAATCTTATGTCCAAGTGCAACCTCACGCCTAAGAACGCGGACAGGCACATGCTTGCCTTCGACGCTGATCAGATCAATCTCGCGCTCTTCGCGTTCTGGCATGCTGGATACGTCAAGGCCCGGAAGCAGGGAGCTTACAGCAAGCCCGGATAAAGCACCTGGTTCGTGCCCGGAAAGAAACTCGATGCTGTCGTTTGCGGTGACGATCACGTCATCTTGGCAGATCAGCAGCCCTTCAAGCGCAACATCAGCCAGCTCGCGAAGCCGCCTCCTATCCTGTCGCAGGCGAACTTTCGCCGCAAGATCAAACCGCCAACCAAATACGGCCAACACAATGAGAGCAAGCGACACACCTGCGACAACGGGCGTTATCGCTTGGGGAGAGACAGCGTTCTCAGGGAATTTCACAGCCGCATTTGAATGAAGGGTCATGGCGGCCATGCCGCAGAAATGAAGGACGCCGATCGACAGCAATAGTAACGGTGCTGCTGTCGAGCGTACTCGCCTATTCCGGCTTCCTACCGCGACCATTGCGACACCGGAAACGGGGAGGCTAAGAATGACTGAAGGGACCACCAAGCCCAGATCCCAAGCGACCGTACCCTGAATGAGATACGCCGCTTGCCCGACATAGTGCAGCATTGCCACACCAACACCCACGATCAGCCCTGCGGTAAATTGCTGCCATCGCCTCGCGAGCGGATGGATATCCACACTCCAGCGCCGATGCCGACGATTGCGCAGGTCAATGATATGCCTGTCAACACCGGTTCAAAGGCGGCGGGCATACCCGGTTTGAAGGCAAGCAGGACGATAAAATGGGTTGCCCAAGCGGTGTTCCCGCTCGCAACAATGCTGACCAGCCCCCAGCTAGTTCTAGCTGAGCCACTAGCCCGGGCGGCATGGTGGCCGATCGCAAAAGAGGCGTAGATGCCAATGGCGCAGACAAGGGCTGCAACGATCATCAAACGCGTATCGTGCATATCGTGCATGCAGTGAATGACAGTAAGCAAAGACGCGGCCATGTTGCCACAATAATGGACAATTCTTAACGAAACCGTGACCCACGGCCAACCTGAGGTCAGCTTGTTCGGTAGTCGTAGCCAAAAGCTGACGGACGGCTCCCCACCAGATTGCGACGTTCGACCGCGACCAACGCGAACGTCGAGCCCAAAAGCCGACCGTCCGCTTTCAGGCACGGAAGCGGACGGTCCAGAAACGCCCCATCTTGTGGAAAAACCATCCTTGTGAGACGCTGCCAGCCCTGAAACCAAGGGGCTAGACATGAAGAACGCCAGAACCCGCTACCTGCCGCTCGTCATAGTCCCTGCGATCATGCCGGCGGTGGTTATGCCGGTCTTGGTGAGCCAGCATGTGCCCGACAATCTGATCGGCGCGGCAATGGGCATTTCAATCGGTTTGGCGATTCTCGGCCTTGTTCGGATGAAGAGGGGCGGTGGTCGCTGCGCTGCGACTAGCTGATCCTACCGAGGGTTTCGGGTGACCTAATCGCAAATCTTAAATCCTGATCCTTTGAGAAGCCCTCTCTCTTCTCGCTGACTGCTCGTTATCGGGACCGTACTTTCGTAGAGTTAGCGTTTAGATTTTGCGGTGTTTATCACTGCTTCAAAAAGGTCGAAGGTCTAAAAGTGAGTGTTCGAGATCGAATGGTTTGCTGGGCGATCGGTCTGGGCAGCCCAGTTGGGCTTTACCTGTTGATCCGGCTGCTACCCAACGGGCTGACCGCAAGCGACGTCCAAGTTCTAGTTCGTCAGGTAGCCTTGATCGCTATTCCAATTGTTTGGCTGGTATGGTTGGCGACCCGTAGCCCGCTATCGCCCACCGCGATTGGATTGGCTCAGCCACGATGGAGCGATCTAGGTTGGGGCGCAGGAGCTGCGTTAACCGGCATCGCACTCGCGGTGGCAACGTCAATGGCTCTTGCTGCCTGGGGCTTCACCGTTGTTGGAAACGAACAGGTGTACGGATCGCTCGCTACCCGCCCGGCGTGGCTGATATTGATGATCATCGTCGGCGCGGTGATTTCAGAAGAGGCGGTATTTCGCGCCACGGTGATCCCGGCGATTGAGCAAGCAACTGGTAGCACGGTATTGGCGATAGCGATTTCGACAGCCGCCTTTGCATTACCTCACATTGGCTATGGTATCGCGAAGTTGCCCATCACGTTTGTCGGGGGGCTAGTGTTAGCTGGCATATTCGTATGGCGGCGCAGTCTGCTTACTACCGTGATTGCCCATACATTGAACAACTTAGTCCCCCTCTCTCCAGTGCTGATACGCAGCTTGAGTTGATAACCCACCGTCCGCGCTGCTATGCCCGCGACCTTGGCTGTTCCCTAATCTCAATCCCAATCGGGACGGCCGGAGCGCTTAGCGTACGATTCCGAACATCCTCTAGCCGGTCCCCTATCAGGCAAGCAAGCAGCCTTTCTGCATTCGCCCAATTTCAGCCAGCATTAGGCGCGTCCCTCAATCCTGTAACCAGCCGTACGTTTATCGTCTGAGACCCGCTGCCGATTGCCGAGGTCCAATTGTACAGTATGCTGACGGGATGATCGACATACCCAACCCTACGGCTGCATATGAGCAAGTTTTAACGCAGAAGCTGGTTCACTGTGGCCTGCATAGCGTCGGTTTCACCGTGAAATACGAGCGCGAATTGCAAAGTATAGAGATTGTGATCGACCAAGGCGCGGCAGTGAATGCGGAGCACTTCGATTGCATTAAGGATGCTGCCGGTCAGGAGATCGTCACTTTCAAAGACCCTGAATTGCGGCAGGCGTATCAGGACCGAGTATCGGAAGCGCTAAGGCCAAAAATGCTTGCAGATGCCCGAGCGGAACTTGAGAAGCACGGCGTTCTCGACGGTTTTCCTGAACGGTCGAGATTCGGCTCTGACAAGCTATTTGCTGAGGCACTAGAGCAGCATTGTGGAATTAAACCGGGCTCGTTCTTCGTTCAAAGCCAATCGGGTCTGACCTTGCAGCCCAAAATAAACGGTCAGAACAGAGTCGAAAGGGATAGGATGTCCTGCCTCACAGCGGCGATTATGTATGTCGCCGCGAAGGGCGATAGTTTTAAGTTCGGCTTTGTCGGCAATGAGGCATTCGCACCCGGAAAGTAGGCGGTTTCTCCCATCTCAAACGTGTGGCTGCCCCTCGAAGCCGCCAAGTCACCTTATGCGGTATATAGGAAGCGACTGTACACAAGTCGGTAATCCATTGCGTCCGCTTTCCAGCGTATCGTCCCGAAAGCTGCCTGTCCGTTCTCCACCAGATACGGACATTCCACTGTCGCAAAAGCGGCGACATGCGCGACGTTCGAAACTTAGCACTATTGCGACAGCGCTCTTACGTTGTGCCCAATCTCTGGCACCTAAACGCATCCTGCCGGTGTGCTGAGAGTGGACGCGATCCGGTAAATCGCATGAGGTCACCTGGATCACTGGTCATTGCGCAGCATCAGGCAAGCGATCTCAAAAACCGTAGAAGCGCTGCATCGAAGGCATCAGGCGCTTCGAGTTGCGGCCAATGCCCTACGCCTTTCGATCGCGAGGAAGCCTCGAAGTCCAGGCAAGGTTTCACGGAGCGACGCCTCGTTCGGGTTGCGAACGGCGTTTAAGCCGTCGGCCTCGCCGGTGAGAAAGAAGCTCGGCTGCTTGATCACGCAGCCCGCGAAGGCGCGGCTGGCAACAGCAAAGAAGGTGTCGATCGCCCGATAGTAGTTCAGCGGCGCATGGAAGCCTGTTCGGCCGAATACCTCCACCATTTCGTCGACATAGGCGGGGTCGATGGTCGTGGGTGCTCCAGGGGCGGGACGGAGCATGTGCCGCGCCGGATCGAACGGATCCCAACGCGCATGCTCCGGTGCCTCCCCCGACAGCCAATAGAGGCTGGCTGGAATGCTGTGTGCCGCGTCCGCCCACTTCGCGTCGGCTTCAGCCGCCATCTGGTCGAACATATAGAAGCCGTTGACACCTGCGTCACGGAGCTGGTCAAGGAAGCTCGGGCCGCCGGGCTCGAGAAAGGGGACGCTAACGCCGAACACGGCTGCGATCCGGTCGGGTCGCATCATTGCCGCGTTCCAAGCGATGTTGGCGCCGAAATCATGGCCTACTAGGATCGCGCTTCCGACCTCGAAGTGGTCGAGTACGGCGATCACGTCGCCGACCGTGTGGAAGGGCGTATACAGGTTGGCGTCACCCGGCGCGTCGCTGTCGCCATAGCCGCGCATGTCGAGCGCAATGGCATGGAAGCCGGCCTCGGCAGTCGCCTGCATGGCCCGGCGCCAGCTCGCCCATGTTGCAGGAAAGCCGTGACAGAATACGACCGCGGGGCCGCTTCCCTGCTCGACGACGTGGAGACGGATGCTGCCAGCATCAACGAAATGGTGATTGGGATCGATCATGATCCACGTCCATCCCACGGTCGAAGCTGCTGGTCAATACGACCGTATTGAGATACGAAGGCGTTATGTCACAGCCTCCAGGGCCTACCCAGCGCGATCTTCTGGTCGAAACCGGCGCCCGCATATTCCACGAGCGCGGCTATACGGCGACCGGGGTGCGCCAAGTTTCCGCTGCCGCAGACGTGCCGTTGGGCTCTTTCACCAACCACTTCCGATCCAAGGAACGGTTCGCTCTTGCCGTGCTGGAGCATTATGTCGCCCGGCTGGACGGGGTCATGGACGCGACGCTGCATGATGCTTCGCAATCGCCAACAGGCCGCCTCCACGCCTATTTCGATGCCGTCGAACACGCGCTCGACGAACACAATTGGGGCGTCGGCTGCCTGATCCCGGATCTGGCAACAGAAACGCCGGCGCATAGCGAGTTGCTTCGTGGCGCACTGGTTCAAGTATTGGAGCGGCAAACTACTGCCTTCGCCGCGGTATTGAGCAATCTGGCGCAACCCGGCGAAGCTGACGATCTTGCAGCCGTGCTGCTCGCGGCATGGCATGGGACCCTGCTACGCATGAAGGTGGAACGTTCCAGCTTGCCTCTCGCGCGGTTCAGACGAACGCTCCACCGCCTTCTTTTGCCGTAGCAGTCGGCGCTTTCCATCTATGGCCGCTCTCACGTCCCGTGTCGCGATAGCAGGGACATACGCGACGTCCACAAGTCAGTACTCTTGCGTCACGCCTTTTTGCAGAAGCCCTTGCAACCTCGCGGTCTTAGGCGAGGCGATCGAGCAATTCGCACAGCAACAGGCGTTCGCCCGGTGTCAGTCCCTTGGCGGCATCGACGTGAGCCCGCAGTCCGACCGCCAATGATGCCAGATCGGCATCGACCTGCTGGGGCAAGCTTGTAACAATGGATGCGAGTACGGCATCCCGCGTTGCGGGTGACAAGTACGGGTCGCGCTCATCCTCGGGGAGTGCAAGCAAGGTCGTCACCGCGCCGACCCCGGCAGCATGGATCAGCGCCACAGCGCGCTCTACAGGCATTCGCAACCGGCCTGCTCGCGCGATACGCTCCACCCGCTCGCGCAGGATTGCAATGCCAGCAAGCATGGCCGGTGATCCAGAGGCCGGCGCCCCCACCTCGTTCATGATCGCGAACACGGCCGGATGGGCAAGGCCGAAGGCGACATAGCTGTCCCAGGCGTTCGCCAGGTTCTGCACCGGATCGGGATGTGGCGGCAGCGCGGCCTTGCCCGCGATGAACGCCGCCTGCCCATGTTCCGCCACCGCGTTCAGCAGTCCGCGCTTGTCCCCGAATAGGCGGTATAACGTGGGGGCCTGAACCGATGCCGCGGATGCCACGGCACGCGTGGTCACAGCGGCAATGCCGCCACTGGCGATGATTCTGGACGCCGCATCGAGTACCCGGGCCCGAAGGTCCCCTCCCCCCGCCTCGCCTTCCAATCCGATGGTCATAGTGTTGAATAACATCGATCAGGCAAGATCGATAGCAACGATTGCGTCACCTGCGTATCACTGATAGCTATGTCTTGTTTCCAATGATAAGGAATTTAGCCATGATTGTCGTTACTGGGGCTACCGGCAAGCTTGGAAGGGCCATCGTCGAGGACCTGCTACAACGCCTTCCTGCGAATGAGATCGTTGCCAGCGTCCGCGACGCAGACAAGGCCACGGGTCTCGCCGCCCGCGGCGTGGACGTTCGGACAGGCGATTTCGCCGACGCGGGCGGCTTGAGAAAGGCGTTTGCAGGAGCCGGTCAGGTCCTGATCGTGTCGGCCGACAAGCTTGGCGAGGAGGCGCTGCAACTCCACCGTACCGCGATCAATACTGCCCAGGATGTCGGCGTCCACCGTATCCTCTACACCAGCCATATGGGTGCACGGCCAGCTTCGCCCTTCCTGCCGGCCGACCAGCACGCCGGCACCGAAGCGGACCTTGCGGCAAGCGGGTTGACCTACACGTCGTTGCGCCACGGCTTCTATGCCGAAAGCTGCTTGCAGATGATCGGGGACAGCCTGCGGACCGGCGACCTGCGAACGCCCGAGGATGGGCCAGTAAGCTGGACGGCGCGTGCCGATCTGGCGGAAGCGGATGCAGCGATCCTTGCGGGCGACGGGCAGTGGGACGGCATCACGCCTCCGCTCACCGCCAGCAGGGCTGTAACCATGACCGAGTTGGCGTGGATCGCTTCGGAAGTTCTTGGCCGTGACGTGCGACATACGATCGTGTCGGACGAGGAGTGGCGGGACGGGAAGGTCGCGGCCGGGATGCCCGCCATATACGCCGAGATGCTGCTTGGGACGTTCCGGGCTGCCCGCCGCGGGGACTTCGCCGCCACTGACCCGAGCTTGGAACGGTTGCTCGGTCGGTCTCCGCGCACCATGCGCGATGTGCTGACGGCATCGCTCTTTCTATCCCCCAATCAACACTGACAGGAAAATCCTCAATGATTGCGCTTTCAGGAATCCACCACATCGGCATCGTTGTCGAAAGCGTTGAAGCGAGCGTGACCTGGTATGTCGACAACCTCGGTTTCGAGCGTCTGTACACTTTTGGATGGCCGGGTGTGCAGGCAGCCTTCATCGGTCGAGGCAGTCTCAAGATCGAGCTGTTCCAGAACGAGCAGGCGACGCGCATGGCGGAGGACAGGCGCCGTGCCGAAACGAACCTGAGGATCGGCGGTATCAATCATTTCGCGATCGAAGTCGTGGACCTCGATGAGACGGTCGCGGCGTTGCAGGAGAAGGGCGTCGAAGTGGTGTCTCCGCCGCGCGAGGTTCCCAACAGTGGCGGTAGCCGCTTCGCTTTCATCCATGATAACGAGCAGATGCTTCTCGAGCTTTTTCAGCCCGTTTGAAGATGTGGTGACCGGTTGATCGCCGGTCGCCACCCTTCTTCGAAAGGCATTCATGGTCTTCTCAACCATCAATTGCGAACGAAAGCCACAGAGCAACTACAGTACCAGCGTGGCCGGTGTCGCAAAAGGCGGGCGATACGCGTCGTCCGAAACTTAGGGCATATTTGACGCAACCTCATCCTCTTCGTCGTTGCCGGCTACTCGGTTCAAGGCACCTGCGGAGTTGACCATGTGGTTGTCATTTTCAATCTGATGACAATGCAACGCTACGCGGTTACATCGCCCGTCAGCCTGAGCCAGTTGCCATTCGCGAACGCCGCCTTGTCGGTACCGGTCAGGCCACATTTTGCAAGGAAGCGACGTGCGTCTTCCCGATTGCACACCACTTGATCGTAAGAGGCGGCCAAGCATACGGCACCCTATTCGGGCGGGTTTAACCACTTGCTCATGAGTATGCGGGGTGCATTTTCGTAGCCCAGGCGTTCATAGAACGGCACTACGGTCGCGTTCGTTGGGCGGATCATAAGCTGCACCTTCGAGATGTTCCGATCTCGAAGCCATTGCTCACCGGCTTCGACTATCTTTCTGCCGGTACCTTGCCGTCGGTGGCCAGGAGAGGAAGCGACATAATAAAGCCAACCTCGGTGCCCGTCGTGTCCGACCATCACGCTTCCCGAGATGCGACCTCCTTCTTCAGCGACGAGCAACGTCGAATTGCAACCCGCCATTGCTAAGCGGAAATCAGCCGCGGGGTCGTTGTAGCTCGCTACTAGGTTGCAGGAACGCCACAAAGCAACGACGTTTGCTTCATCTTTGAGAATTGCATCGCGAATAACCATCAGCGTACCAAACCTTAAAATTACTATCTCAAAAGAAGCACTCGCCAAAGTTTGACAGATTATGTGCAAGCGTTGGTAACACCAATGATCCGGTCCGTTGTCGAATCCACATAAGTGCCCCACCAATGGCTCCAGTGACTATAAATGACTCTGCATCGAGTGCAGGGATGCAATGAGAAACATGCAGTCCATGAGCCGCGCCGAAAAGTAAGGTTATTGCCAATTCCGAGATACCGAAACGTCCTTTGAAAATCGGTCGCCCTTCACCAAAGGCTTGTACAAAGAGCGTAAGCAGGACTCCCCTGAAGACAAGCTCTTCATCAAGACCGGGCATTATCGCCTCGAATAAAACTCGTTCCGGCGAAAGATTGCTTGCTTCGCCATCGAATATAGCTTGTCCCCAGCTAACCGCACAAATTACGCCTACCATCAATAGCGCAGGGAGAAGCGATCCCCGCCTTTGATGCCATACAAGGCCAACTTCATGTCGGTCGATTTTCGCTAGAATGGCCAGAAATGCGAAGGCTGACGCGATCGTGAAGACCTTTCCCAGCCAATTCCAGCGAAGCTCGGGGAAGAGCGCTGACTGAAGCGAGAGCCCTCCGATCGAGGCAGCCCAATAGAGAGCGATCAAGCCGAACCCCAGGAACAGCGGCCGTGACTTGACCGTGCCGCCCCTCAGTCTGATCATAAGAACGCCTAGCAGCACGAGAGCTAGATGCAGGGCGAGGGTAAGAGCGATATCCTGCACGAGGTTCCAATCTAGTTGCCCAACCGATTTCACGGAGCGCGTTCGCTTCCAAGCATCCGCTGAAGGTCCGACGCCGACGCTTGAACGGAGAGCGGGGACTGACGTCTGATCCTCGCCACCCATTCGCCGTCCGCCCACGTTGATTGATGAAAACTGTGATCGTGGCCGGCCGCAGCATAGTGCAGGCGTCCGAAGGGACGGCTTTTGATGTCGTTGGAAGTCTAGCAGCGACACCAGCTAACCGACCCGCACTTCATGCCGTCACGGCGCAAAGCTGGTCGAACGAGAAAGTGCATCCCAGGTGGCAATTTCAGCCTTCATCGCACCGAGCTTCTGATTGACTACGCCTAATGCGTCCTCACCCAGAAACAGCCGCACCGGCGGGTTCTCGGCGTCAACTATAGCGAGCAAAGCCTGTGCTGCCTTGGCCGGATCGCCCGACTGATTGCCGCTCTTTGCCTGACGCGCCGCCCGGATCGGGTCCATCACGGTGTCGTAATCGGAAATACTGCGCGGGGTTCGATCCATGGAACGCCCGGCCCAATCAGTCCGAAACTGGCCGGGTGCCAGGGCTGTCACTCGAATGCCGAAGTCGGCCACCTCCTTGCCGAGCGCCTCGGAGATACCTTCCAATGCAAACTTGCTACCGCAGTAGAAGCTGATTCCAGGCATGGTGATGAAGCCACCCATCGAGGTCACGTTGATAATCTGGCCACGACGGCGCTCGCGCATGCCGGGCAGCACTGCCTTCATCATCGCCACCGGTCCGTACACGTTGGCGGCGAACTGACGCTGGAGGTCATCCATCGACGATTCCTCCAAGGCACCTTCGTGCCCGTATCCAGCATTATTCACCAATACCTCGACCGGACCGACCTGCCGCTCCGCTTCGGCGACGGCATTGGGGACGGCCGCGAAGTCCGTCACGTCGAGGATCAAGGGATGGGCCCGGCCGGCAGCGAGCGTGGCGAACGCTTCAGCGTCGTCTTCTCGGCGCACCGTGCCCATCACGCGGTGACCGGCGGCTAGAGCACCTTCGGCAAACGCGCGACCGAGGCCGGAACTGACGCCCGTGATGAGGAAGGTCTTGGGGGTAATCGTCGGCATGGGGTAACTCCGTTATACTCAACCACTATATCATGATATAGATAGCGATATGACACAGAGCAAGACATCGGAGAAGATTGCCAGCCGCGGTGAGCCGGTGCGCCAGCGAGTGATCGACGCAGCCGAACGACTGCTGCGTGATGGCAAGGCGGACTTCTCCATGCGAGACCTGGCCACCGAAGCTGGCGTCAGCTTCGCGACGCCTTTCAATCAGTTCGGAAGCAAGGGGGCGATTATGCACGCCCTATCCGAACGTCGGACGGACACGATGTCGATGCGCTTTAGCGAAGCGCAGCTTCCGCCAGACGCTGCGTCCCGTGTGATGCTTGCTGTCGATACAGCGGTAGAAGTGATGCTGGAGGAACCAGGTGTGAACCGCGCCGTGATGGGCTGGATCGGCACCGCCGGCGGGGTTCCCGGTCATGCATGGGCGCGCTCTACAGCGTTGTGGACGCTAGCATTGGGAGAAGGCAAAGGCATCCCGGAGGGCTGTCGCAAGGAGGCGCTGGACGGCCTGCCGAGCCAGCTCGCTCTGGCTTTTCGGGGTGCCTTGTCCTTCTGGAGCGCCGGCGAACTTCCTGACGAGGCGCTCGGCCCCAACGCACGAGGTGTTGCAAGCACCCTGCTATCGGCCTTTAACGAATGATCGATACCAAACTGGTGGAGCAGCCGATCAGGGGGGCTGCGACAGGCCGGCAAACTAGCGTCTGAGGTACGAAACCAGTAAATCGCGCTATGCCCAGATGCCTTTCCTGAAAGCCGATGCTTTATTCAACGAGTTGTCACCTAGCTCCCGGTTTGATGGATAGGAGCTGCTTGATCCCTTCGAGCGTCGCCGTGGGGTTTTCCTCAACGATAAAGTGACCATGGTCGACGCCGTTGCCGAAGGCTTCAGGAGCAAATGTCTCGCGCCACATCTCCAGTGGAGTTTTTCGGCTCGCGCCGAAAACTAGTCGACTCCATAGAATAAGGGTTGGACAGGTGATCCTTTTTCCGGCTGCCATATCAGCGAGGTCGATTTCCAAGTCCACGCCAGCCCCTGCGCGATAGTCTTCGCAATAGGCATGCACATGCGCTGGATCGCTCCAATCGAGCCGGAACTGCTCTAAGGCGGCAGGGTGAAAGCAATCCAGGGTGCCGCTTCCGCTGTATGGCCGGCACATTTCCTCGATGTAATCGGCTGTCATGCGCTGCTCTGGCGTCGGATAAGGCTCGGCCATCCATGTCCAGTGATCGAGGGAACCTGGGACGGCTTTTGTCATCTCCCACACCACGAAGATCGGCAGATTATCCATGACGCCCAGTCGCTCGATGCGCTCAGGATAATCGAGCGCAAGCTTGTACGCTACCTGCGCGCCACGATCATGTCCGACGACGGTGAACCGCTGGTGTCCGAGCTGCATCATGACCTCGGCCGCCTCGGCGGCCCATGTCGCTTTCGAATAGACGACATGAGCGGCATCCCCCACCGGCGCGGAAGATCGTCCGTAGCCTTTTAGGTCGATAACCACCACTCGATGCGTCTTGGCCAATTCGGGGGCAATGGGATGCCATTCAAGGTGGGATTGGGGAAAACCATGGATGAGGAGCAAAGGGGCTCCGTTGTCAGGGCCCCCTACCCGGGCGAACAGTCGGTTGCCGTTCACCTCGAACCAGTGCTCTGAAAAGCCAGGAAATAAGTCTGGTTGCATAATCTGTCCTCAACACGTCCCCGAAAAGGGACAGGGACGAGCGTAGGAAACCATCGACCGGCGCGGCCCCCGTCTCGCAGGGCGTTTGGCCCGATAAGTTTTGCGAACTTGCTCAGAGATCGCCGGCACGGGTCATACCAACGTCGTCCCATAGAAAGCGTTCGTCATGAGTGCTGTCAAAGTCGGGATCGACGTAAATATGCAGCCGCTTAATCTTGAGGCCGTCGAACTGAAAGACATTGCAATAACGCCCCTCAGACCGGTCTTTGATCGGCCAAGACAAGCCGTCGGAGCTCACGCCACCCTCGAAACCTTCAACAATGACGTGATCGCCCGACACGAGGACATTCATACGCTTAAAGTCATGCTCGATTTTTTGTAAAGTGCTCATCATGCCCTGTGCGGCACGCCCAACGGCTTCCTTTCCGTATCCTACGCCAAACTTTGGAAAATACATCTGAATATCATCGGTCAGGAGGTCCATCATGCTAGGATCTCCGGCATCAAGCTTGCGGAAGTATTCCATAGTGATTGCGATACGTTGCTGGTCAAGGTCGTTAGTCATATTGCGTCCTTCGTGCGGTGGAACCGGACCGAACCGGCTGACAATATCAGCTACCACATTAGATAACGATCGTTACTATAACGTTCGGTATCGAATCTAGACAAAGGTCGTCAAGGCTTTATAACGATCGATACTGAATTTTTACGGGGCCAGCAGATGGGACGCCACAGAGAATTTGACGAGGAAACCGCCTTGGATGCGGCGCTTGAGGTCTTTTGGGACAAAGGTTTTGAGGGAACCTCATTGGAAGACCTGTCGCGCGCCACCCGTGTAGCGCGTCCAGGGCTCTATTCGGCTTTTGGTAATAAGGAGGCCTTGTTCCGCAAGGCGCTCGATCGGTACGAGGAGCGCCATATGCGCTTTATGTCCGAGGCGCTGGAGGCATCGACGAGCCGGGAAGTCGTTCGGACAATCCTGCAGGGGGCGGCTGCGCTCATGACACTGAATGGCGAAAGCCGTGGATGTCTTGGTATCAACGGAGCATTGGCCTGTTCAAGTGACGGCGTTGCCATTCAGCAGGAGTTGATAGCGCGTCGCAAGATGGCGGAATCTGCTCTCCGTGTGCGGTTGGAGGCTGCCCGCGATCAAGGCGACCTTCCTAGCTTGGCGGATTGTACCATGCTGGCTAGTTACGTGATGACAGTGAACCATGGCATGGCAATCCAAGCCAAGGCCGGCACGCCAAAAGCGTCTTTGAACGCGCTAATCGATCATGTTCTTTCGTCATGGCCATCAGCGGATGTGACGGCATGTGGTTCGAACTATGAAAGAGCTTCATAGAGCAAAGATACAAGACCAATGAGTTTGTCTGACATCTTAGTTAACTACTAGCGGCCCACCGCGCAGAAAGCATAACCCATTGACTGTGCAACCCGCGCGATCGATTTCCCCGTTCGATCAGACGCTCGGCCGCTAGCTGTTTAGTCCCGGCATCGGGTGGCGACCGACCTGCCGCACTGATCGATCGCTAAGGCACCCATCCGTGTTCGCTCACGCGCAACACCGGATTGCCAATTGCTGGCCTTCGCGCGCTGTACAGCAACGACGATATTGAACTCCTCAACCTGACTGGCTGGTCTTCCGGGATACGGCATCGGTCACAATTGGAGATTCTGCATGCCGAATTTACTTATTGTCGAGGCCAGCCCCCGTGGCCCGTACTCGGCCTCACGTCGTTTGGCAGAGCGGTTTGCTGCTGAATGGCGTGCAAAGCATGATGGCAACGTCGTCGTTCGCGATCTCGCCACGTCCAACGTGCCTTACATCAGCTTGCCGTGGATTGGGGGAGCATTTACGCCCGCGGAACAGCACTCGCCGGAGATGGCCGACGCAATCAAGGTGTCTGACGACTACATTGCCGAAATGCTGTCCGCCGACGAAATCGTCATTGCCACACCAATGTATAATTTCTCAATACCGGCCTTGCTCAAGTCCTATATTGACCACGTTGTTCGTGCCGGCGTTACCTTCAGCATGAGCTACGAAGGGCTGGTGACGGGCAAGAAGGCGACGGTCATCATTGCTTCCGGCGGCGACTTCTCCCCTGGAACGCCTTATGCGAGCCTTAACGTCGCGAGCGACTACCTGCGTCAGATCCTGGGCTTTATCGGTATTACTGATGTGACGGTCGTGCTAGCCGGCGGAACATTGGGTATCGACACGGGACAAACGACGATGGAAGAATTTGTTGGGCGTCAGGACGCGGTCCTCAAAGCAGTAGCCTAAACTGTTTCTCTCCGACGCCCGGCCCGTTGCACTTCGACTAAGCAAGGTTCGCCGGGGAAACGGTCACCCTCTCCGGCGAGAAAACAACACACCGTGTTAAGTGGTGGTAGCGATTGGAAGGTTCGTCTGCGTGCATAATCCACTAGCGATCGCCGAACGCAGGCGTCCTTCCCGGCGGGTTCGCGTGGTCCGGGCTCGAGAACTGCTCTGATCTAAATCGCACGCCCAACTCCGCGTTCGAGCTTCGCCTATTCTTGGACGCGGCGCTTGGTGTGCAACGGCAGAAAAGTGGGTTAGGCAAGCCTTGCAGGAGACTTCCGTCGGCCTGTTCAGCGAAACACCGGCACGCCGCCCGTTCCCTGCAGGAGAGCGCCCGCCGCCAGCATCCGCTGGCGCAGTTCCGCAATCCTGGCTTCCCCCCGAGCCAGCGCGGCTTCCGACGTGTGTACAGAGTAGTATCCAAGCGCCAGTTCGTAAGGATGCGGAACAGCGGTGCCAAGCACGAACACAGCCGGATCTTCGGCCGCATTGAGGAAGGTTATCGCCTCTTCGCCAGACGCAAAGACCGCCAGCTCACCCTCACTAAGAGCGTCAGGCGAAGATAACCTACCCCGGCTGAGCGAGATGAATGCGTTACGATGCCCAGGGGGGGGGCGTGTAGGTCCAAAGTTCGCCCGGTTTCAGCGTGACAAGGAGGTAGTTGATGCCCGCCGGAGAGCGTACAGGGCTGGTAATACCCTCGTAGCTGCCCAGGATCAGCCGTGCCGGACCAACCGTCGGCATGTGTTCTGCCTCGATATACTGACTGTCTACCGGGCCGTTCTCGATCCCGGCAGGAAATGCTACCCACAATTGATAGCCTCGCATGCGCGAAGACGTTCCAGGCGTCATCTCCTGCCCATGCCACACACCGTTCCCCGCACGCATCCACTCGACGCCGCCATAGCCGATCGTGCCGGCTGTATTAGAGTGGGGATCATCGAAGTTTACGTTGCCTTCGACCAGCAGCGTGACCGTGCCAATGCCGGAATGTGGATGAACCGGCATGGCGCCTGCAAACGATGAATCCCCATCAAATAGGTCGAGGAAGACGAAAGGCTTTAATTGCTGCCCTAGGTCTGATGGGCTCATCAGACGAGTGATGCCGCCATGACCACTGCCTCGTGTACGTGAGACTATGGGCCGGGGGCGCAGCGGCCCCGATGTGGAAGCGTTTACCACCGCCGGTCCGAGAGTTGTGGGCATCATGACTCCTGTCAATCAAACACCTGCCCTTTGGCCTCGATGTTTCTGAGACCTTCGTAGACGTTCCATCGGCAAGCTAGTATCGCCGCATTCGGCATATGCGCGTTGCCGAAAGGAGAACGGTGGTTGATCTGGGAGATGTGAAGGCGTTTCTCGCCGTGGCTCGTGCGGGCAGCTTCAGCCGCGCAGCCGAGGAGCTGGCAACGGCCAAGTCCGTTGTAAGCCGCCGCGTCACCCGTCTTGAAGGCGATCTTGGTACCCGGCTGTTCACGCGTAGCAGCAAGGGCGTGGTCCCCACCGAAGAAGGTGAGGCGCTGCGCGTTCAGGCTGGCGGCGCATTCGAGCAGCTAGACGATGCGTTGCAGAGCGCTGCTCGCAGAACTGGCGAGCTGACCGGGGTGTTGCGCATCACCGCCCCAGTCGCCTTCGGCACGGCGCACCTTTCGTCGTTCCTATCCGACTTCATGCGCGAACATCCCCGGCTTAGTATCGACGCCTCTTTCTCAGACCGCCGGGTCGATATCCTCGCCGACGGCGTCGACGTGGCCGTCCGCATGGGCGCATTACCAGACTCGACCCTGGTAGCGCGCCGTATTGCACCGCTTCGCTTGGCCGTGCTTGCCAGTCCCGACTATCTGGCGCGAAACGGTACTCCTTCGCGCCCCAGAGAGCTTTTGGCGCACGACTGCATCGTTTATGGCATGCCCGACGGCGACTTGTGGCGTTTTCGCGAGGGAGAGCGTTCTACCTCGGTGCGGATCACCGGGCGTTTTCGGTCAGACAATCCCGCCTCCATCCTGGCTGCGGCGCTCGCTGGCCTGGGAATCGCAGGACTGCCAACGTTTATGCTGGGTGACGCCATCGCGACAGGCGCGCTGACGCCGCTCCTGACGGCCTTCCCCATCGCTGAAGAGGCGCTTTTCGCGTTGCGACCACCGGGACCGCCAGCGGCGAAAACCCGAGCCTTCATCGACGCGCTCGCTAATCGCTTTGGACCCGAGCCATATTGGGATCCCTGCTCTCGGCAAGACATGGGTTGACGGCAACGTTGTGACACCGGCGTACAAACCTCCGTACCTTTCCGTTTTAGCGATTGAGGCGACGGTTGGGAACGCATCCGGTTTCCCACTCCACCATCCTTTTCGGGAAAGGCGGCAGCTAGCCCAATGTCGGCTATCGCTACCCGCCTTCCCAAAAGCAGTCGGTCCGTTTTCCACCAGGTCAGGTCGTACAGGCGGCTGATCTAAACGCTCAAAAACTGCCGTCCAACCGGATGAACGAATGCCCGAAAATGGGAGGCGGGGAAGGGCACTTGAATGTCCACAATGGGTCTCAATTGACGCTGCCACCCCGCGGGCTCAGGAAACGGGTCATCGTAGAAGTTGCCCCGCCCATTGGTCGCCAGACAGACACGGCCGAATAGGAGTGGATCGCCTATGATGACGCGGAATCGCAGACCTCATTGATGTGCGTCGTCGTTGATTCGTAGTCAGTGGGTGCCCGCATCGGTCGAACCAAAGCTTACCAAAAGTCTTGGTGACCCCGAAGGTGTAAAGGGTTGTCACGCGCACGCCGGGCGCCGCCTTGCCTGGACCGAAGCTAACAAAGAACATGTTGCGCAGCAGAAATATGAATACCTTTTATTTTAGAAAGACCTAAAACTGCACTGCAGCGGAATGTTTGCATTGGTCTATTCATGCGGCCGGTTGCAGATCAGTGAATCATTACCTTCTCTCGGTATTGAACTGACGGGGGGTTCGAAGGTCAGATTGCACCGCAAGCGACACCCCTAAATCCCAATAAAGATTTATCTCATAGCAGTTGATAATATCAACGGTAGCAGGTATCCCTCATTCATCAGGCGCAAAGATCGCCCGAGCAGGAGAGATGCGTGGTAGTCCAGCGAATTAGCCGGCGCCTGAAGGGGCGCCTGACGGCCAGTTGCATCTTAGCCGTATTGCTCATGCCGGTCGGAGCAACAGGCCAGGACGCTGTGGCGGCCGACCCCCAAGTAGCACGCCAGTCCTTCTACCTGCCAATGCGTGACGGCGTCCGGCTAGCGGTCAACGTTTATCGACCGGCAAGGGAGGGTGTACCGCTTTCAGTTAAAGCGCCCGTGGTTTTTGCGTTCACACCCTATCGCGCGCGTTATGTCGAGAAAGGAAAGCTTGTCGAACTATTCGATCAGCCGACCTTCGGGCTGCGCGATCTCGTTCATAGCGGGTATGTCGTCGCAACCGCGGATATTCGTGGCAAAGGCGCGTCTTTCGGCGCGCGTCGCGGATTCCTTGATCAGACTGAAGCGAAGGACGGTGCCGAAATCGTCCAGTGGCTTGCCCGGCAACCGTACACGACCGGCGATGTCGGCCTGATCGGCTGCTCCTACCTCGGCGGCACGGCGATGCTGGTTGCGGGCGCGCGGCCGCCGGCGGTTAAAGCAGTCTTCTCCGCCGCGACCGACTGGGACAAATATGAATTCGTCCGCCGCGGCGGAATTACCGGCCAGTTCAACACGCGTCCCGAGGACCCGCTGACGGGAGATTATGCGAGCATTCCGGTCGATGGGGATGTTGGCGGAGTCCTGCTCAAGCAGGCCGTGGCGCAGCATGCCGGCAATACGCCGATGGCGCCGCTGTGGTACGGGATCCCGTATCGCGACAGCATGTCGGCGCTGACGGGCACGCGGTTCTGGGAAGAGGTCGGTCCCTATACGCACAAGGCGGCGTTGGCGCGTCCTGGCCTCGCCTGGTATGTCTGGGGTAACTGGAACGACGAGCCGACCGAACAGGTCATCCGGACCGCCGCCAATCTGCCCGCCAAGATGATCATCGGGCCGGGCAGCCATTGCGAGATGCCCAAGCAGATCGACATCAATGCGATCCAGAAGACGTTCTTCGACCGATATCTGAAGGGCGTGCGCAACGGTATCGAGACCGAGCCCAAATACGCCTGGTGGCGGCAGGACGGTAGCGGCGGCGCGCTGATCCGATCGAACCAGCTCCCTGGCGTCGGGATCAAACGAACGACGCTGTTCCTCGGCATGGCCGGGCAGGCGAACGCCGGAACGCTTGCGCGTGCCGCCCCGGGCGCAGGGCGGTTCGACTATCGCGTCGAGTATGACATCTCTACCGACGCCTATTTTCCGTTTTGGCCCGACACGCCCGATGCACGCGCGGCGCTGTTTACCACCGCGCCGCTTGCCGCACCGGCGACGATCGAGGGTTATCCGATCGTGTCGATCAAGGCCGCAGCGGATAAGCCCGAAGGCGACCTCTTCGCCTATCTCGAGGACGTCGATCCCAGCGGCAAGGCGGTCGTACTGGCGCAGGGGCGGCTAGCGGGAAACCATCGGAAGCTCGCCAAGGCGCCGTACGCCGATCTAAATCTGCCGTATCATTCAGGGTTGCAGCGCGACGCAATACCGCTGGTGCCAGGTGAACCGGTCACGCTTACCTTCGAATTGTCGCCGCGATCCTATGTCGTCCAGCCGCACCATCGCCTGCGCGTCGCGCTCGCCGGTGCCGATCCGCGCCAGCGCAACCTGGCAGAGATCAAGAACGGCCTGACCAAGCGTTGGATGCTCTACGGCGGCGCGGCCGCGTCTCGCATCGACATTCCGTTTACCACCACGGTCCAGTTCGAGACCGGCGTCCAATAAAGCAGGCAGGAGAGCGATATGACCAGCAAGCTGAAGAGCCTCATTCCCTTGGGCATGCGAACCAGCGTCGCGCTGGCGGCGCTCGCCTGGGCCAGCGTTGCGTGCGCGCAGACCGTGCCCGACGCCGGGCAGACCGGACCCGCCACGCAGGTCCCCGACGACACCGATCCGGCACGCGCGCAGGCGAGTAGCAGCGGCACGGCACTCCCGCCCGCATCCGCCGAGACTGCAGCACCGGGCACCGACATCGTCGTGACGGGCAGCCGCATCCGCGGCGTCGCGCCGGTCGGCTCCCCGTTGATCGAGCAGACCCGCTCTGACTTGCTCGCGACGGGTGCGACCAGTACAACCCAGCTCGTCCAGAACCTGCCGCAGGTCATCAATCAAGGCGTGAGCGAAGGGAGCCGCAACACGTCGGGCGGCGCCGGCAACATCACCTACAGTTCAGGCTTCAACATCCGCGGCATCGGACCATATGCCACGCTGACGCTGCTCAACGGACACCGGATCGTCCAGTCGGGCTCGTCGGGCGGCCTGCCCGACCCGAGCGCTATTCCAACGATCGCGATCGAGCGGGTCGAAGTCGTCGCCGACGGTGCCTCGGCGATCTACGGATCCGACGCGGTGGCGGGCGTGGTCAACTTAATTACCAGGCGCAAGTTCAACGGTTTGGAAGCCCGTACGCAATACGGGCTAGCGAACGACAATGCCTATAACCAATATTCGCTCGGCATCATCGGCGGCCATAGCTGGGCCACCGGCAATATCACGGCATCGTACGAACACGCCGGCCATTCTGCTTTGAACGGCGGGGATCGCGCTTTCTATACGGCCGATCTCCGTTCGCGCGGCGGCGGCGATTTCCGCGGTACGCAGTGCGGACCGGCGAACATCGGCATCAACGGCGTGACCTATGCACAGTCCGGCCTCGTCGCCAATACGGTCAACCGGTGCGACACGCTCAAGGGCCAGGACCTGATCCCGTTGCAGGTGCGCGACAGTGCGATGGGGTCGATCACGCAGTCGATCGGTTCGCGCATCACGGTCACTGGCGACATCCTCTACACTAAGCGCAAGTTCATTTTCACCGCAGCGCCGACCACGGGCACGGTGACGGTGCCCAACACGAATCCTTATTTCGTCCTGCCGGCAGGCGTGGTCGCCACGTCAGAGACAGTGCAAACCAATTTTGGCAATCAGGTGCTTAACCCGTCGAGCGGCTATTCCAACGATATCGAGGGCACGGTCGGGCTCAACTGGAAGCTGTTCGGCGATTTCCAGCTCGATGCCGATTACACTTATGGCCGTGACGAAAGTTACAGCCTTTCGACCCGCGGCGCCAATAATGCCGCGATCACGGCCTCGCTGGCGAGCTCCAATCCGGCGACTGCGCTCAACCCGTTCGGCAATAACAGCGCTTCGATCCTCAATTCAAATTTCAACGCGGTGTTCGGCGCGCCGGGCACCAACGAGCTGCATGAAGGCGAACTCAACCTCTCGGGGTCGGTGGTCGATCTGCCGGGCGGCAAGCTGCGAGTCGCGATCGGCGGCGAGATCTTGCGCGAGAGCATCTATACCGGTCTCGATACGGGCCCCGTCGGTGCCGTCACGTCGGCGCGTGCCTATTCGGCGCGCACGATCAAGTCGATATTTGGTGAAATCCGCCTTCCGATCTTTGGCGACGGCAATGCGATTCCAGGTTTCCAATCGCTGGACGTCTCGCTCGCAGGCCGGATCAGCGACTATTCCGACGTCGGCTCGTCCAAGAACCCCAAGATCGGAATCAATTGGCAGCCGGTGCACGGGCTCAAGCTGCACGGCAGCTATGGCACGTCGTTCCGAGCGCCGATCCTGACGCAGATCCGCGGTGCATCGAACGCGCTGTACGTACAGAATTATTCGACCCCGGCCGGGATCATCCAGGGCGTGACGCTGTCGGGGCTTGCGACCGGCAACGAGCTGACCCCGGAAAAGGCGCGCACGTTCTCGCTCGGCGCAGACTTCGCGCCGAGCGCGGTGCCGAACCTGCGGGCGAGCGTGAATTACTTTAACATCGACTATACCGGCCAGATCAACGCCATCCTGTCCGATCTATCGATCCTGCAGACCCCGACGATCGCCGCCCGCTATGTCGATCGCATCGTGCAGGGGGCGGCGGCGACAGCCTTGATCCAGTCCTTTGTCGCGGCCGGCTATCCGGTGCGCGGAGTGCTGCCGAACAACCCGACGCTGTTCGTCTACGGGCAGAACGTCAACGCCGGCAAGACGATGGCGGAAGGCTTGGATTTCCAAGTCGCCTACCGTCTGGGCGGGTTCAACGTGGCGACCAACGGTACCTATTTCACCAAATACAAGACTGCAGTATCGACCAGCGCGCCGCTGACCAACGCGCTAAACACTATTTTCAATCCGCCGCGGTTCCGGTCGCGCAGCTCGGTCGGCTATGACGGCGGCGGCACCAGCGCGGTGCTGTTCTGGAACTATACCAATTCCTACGACAACAACCGCGCGACCCCGACGCAGAAGGTCAGCGATTATTCGACCTTCGATCTGCACATCGCACATCGCTTCGACGGTGGGCTCAGCGCCAAGAACAAGCTTACCCTCGCGCTAGACGTAGCGAACCTGTTCGACGTCGATCCGCCGTTCGTGAATATCGCGCAGAGCCCAAACGGCGGCGGCGGGTTCGATCCCACCCTAACCAACCCGATTGGTCGCCTGATCTCGATCTCGGCGATCGTGTCGCTGTGATCGCGTTGCGTCCGCGGAGCGACGTCATGCGGTGCAGCTGCTTACCGGCGAAAGCAGGAATCGTACACGCGGTCGAGCAGCGCGCTCAGCATATGCAGGTCGTGCGGGCCGAGCGCGTTGAGCACGTCCTGCTCGACGGCTTCCAAGCGGGCGAACATCTTCTCCAGCGCCGCCTCGCCGCCCGCCGTCGTGTGCAGCGCGTGGCGGCGGCGGTCGCCGGGCGAGCGGCGCCGCTCGGCGAAACCGAGCCGTTCCAAATCGTCGACCACCGTCACCGCGGCGGATTTGTCGAGCCCGACCTCGCGCGCCAGCTTGACCTGCGACAGGCCGGGGTTGGCGGAGATCAGCGCCAGCGCGGAGAATTCACCCGGGCGCAGGCCATGGTCGACGCTCTCGGTGGTGAAGGCGCTCGACAGCTGGTTCTGGATACGGCGCAGCCGGAAGCCGATGAAGTTACCGAGCCTGCCAAGGTCGAGATGTTCGTCGTTGACGGCATTGGCGGATTGCAGCGGGGAGGACATGTCTGGCGCTTAATCAATCGTTCGGCACAAACAAAGCGCGATTGTCGGCGGGCGCAATCCTACCGGCGGTCCATGGTAGCGTATCTCCATGGTTGAGAATTTGCCTCACACCGATCCTGACCTTCCGGGCGCGACCGACATCGCGATGCCGGCGGAAACCCCGGCGGACCGTTCCCATCCCCGGATCCGCGCGATCGCGCTCGGCACGGGGTCGGCTGCCTTGCTACTGGCGATGGCGACCGACGCGCTGGCGGTGGCCGGGCGGCACCTGGGCGTGAGCCTGCTCGGCGCGATCGAGATCGTCGAGGCCTGCGTGGTGGTGGCGGCGACATCGGCGATCGTGATTGCGACGATCGACGGCACGCATGCCCGTGTCCGGATCCTGCTCGAGCAGGTCGGCAACGGCGTCGCGCACGCGCTGGAACGCGCGGCGAGCCTTGCCAGCGCGCTGATCATGCTGGTGCTAATCGGCGGATCGATCTGGCTCGCCGCCGATCTGTGGAACGGCCATGAGGTGACCGAGGTGCTCGGTCTGCCGCTGCGCTGGTTCCGGCTGTTCTGGATCGTGGGTGCCGCGGTGGCTGCCGCGCTGTTCACGGCGCGCGCGTGGGAGCGGCCGAGATGAGCGTGCTCATTCCCGAAATCGTCGGTGTGCTGGGGGTGATCGGACTGCTCAGCATGCTCGCGTTGGGCTTGCCGATCGGCATCGCCTTGATCCTGGTCGCGGTGATCGGGCTGTCGGCGCTGATCTCCCCGGAGGCGGCGCTGATCAAGCTCGGCGTGATCGGCTTCGATACCATCAGCCGTTACGAGCTCGGCGTGCTGCCGCTGTTCGTGCTGATGGCGCATCTCTGCTTCGCGGCTGGGGCAAGCCGTGACTTCTTCGACGTTGCCGCCAAGTTCGTCGGGCATCGCCGCGGCGGGCTCGCGATCGCCTCGATCGGCGGATGCGCCGGGTTCGGCGCGATCAGCGGATCGAGCCTCGCGACCGTCGCCACCGTTACCGCGGTGGCCTTGCCGGAAATGCGCAAGGCCAATTACGCCCCGTCCTTCGCGACGGGGGCGCTCGCCGCCGGCGGGACGCTCGGTTCACTGGTGCCGCCGTCGGGCGCCTTGATCGTGTTCGGCATCGTCGCGGAACAGTCGATCGGCAAGCTGTTCGCCGCCGCGATCATTCCCGGCATCACCCAAGCGCTGTTCTACATCATCGCGATCTCGGTCCTGTGCCGGATCAATCCGTCGCTGGGCCCGCGTACGGTACGCGTGCCGTGGCGCGAGCGGGGTGCCGCGCTGGTGCAGGTGATCGACGTGCTGGCGCTCATCGTGTTCGTCATCGGCGGGCTGTTCATTGGCTGGTTCACCCCGACCGAGGCGGCCTCGGTCGGTTCGGTCGCTGCACTGCTGCTGTGCTGGTGGCGCGGTCGGCTGAGCGTGACCGGCGTGCGCGGGGCGCTCGACGCGACGCTGCGCACGACGGGAATGATCTATCTCGTCATCATCGGTGCGCTGCTGTTCGCGACCTTCGTCAGTGTGACCGGGATTGCGGCGTGGCTGGCGCACGGCGTGATTAGCCTGCATGCCTCGCCGATTCTCGCGATTGTCGCGATGGCGGTGGCGCTACTGGTACTCGGCTCGTTCCTCGACGGGATAGCGCTAATGCTGCTGACCACGCCGATCTTCCTGCCGATCATCCATGATCTCGGCATGAGCCCGATCTGGTTCGGCATCTTCCTGGTGCGGACGATGGAGATCGGCTTCGTCCATCCCCCGCTAGGGCTCAACGTATATGTCATTCAGGAGATCGCGAAGGACATCCCGCTCGCCACGATCTTCCGCGGCATCGTGCCGTTCCTAGTGGTCGATTTCCTCCACCTCGCCCTGCTGATCGCCGTGCCGGCGGTAGCGCTGTGGCTGCCGAGGATGCTCGGATGATGCGCTTCTTTTGCCTGATCCTCGCGCTGTGCGCGCTCGCCGGGTGCGCGCGGCGCGATCCCGACGTCGTCGTGCTGACCTATGCCACGCCGTACCCGCCGAGCCATCCGTTCAGCCAGGCCGATCAGCAATGGATCGACTGGGTCCAGCGGGAATCGCACGGCCGCATCAAGATCCACGCCTTCTGGGGCGGTGCGCTGCTGTCGAGCAACCAGAGCATGGAGGAGATTCGCCACGGGGTCGCCGACGTCGGGCTGATCACGCCGATCTACACGCTCGGCAACGCCCACGCACAGCGGGCGCAGGTCGGTTTCTACGGCCATGTAGGGTCGATCGAGCAGCAGGTCGGCGTGTACAAATGCCTGATCGCCGCCTTCCCGGTGCTCCGCGACGAGCTCGACGGTTTGCGCGTGCTGGCGGTCCAGGGCGGCAATCTGCCCGGCATCGTCACGCGCAACCGGCCGATCCGCAGCCTGGCCGACCTGCGCGGGCTGCGCCTGCGCGCACCGGCCGAGAATACCGGCGTGCTACGCCAGCTCGGCGCCGATCCGGTCGATATGCCGATGGGCAACGTCTATCCGGCGCTCGCTAAGGGCGTGATCGACGGCGTGGTCGCCCCCGCCGACACGCTCAAGAGTCTCGACTTCGCCGAGGTCGCGCATCACTTCGTCACGCTTCGCATCAGTCGTGGCGCCTACCCTGCGCGGGCGATGAACGCCGCGCGCTGGAACGCGCTGCCGGCCCAGTTCCAGGCGCTGCTGGCGCGCAGCCAGCTGGTCTGGGAAGCCGCCCTCGCGCGGACGATCGTGCGCGCCGAACAGACCGGACAGACGTTCGGCCATCAGCACGGCGTCGTTTTCACGCCGATCCCGGCCGGCGACCAGGCGCGCTTCGACGGGCTCTACAATCGCGATTCCGCCGTGACCGCAAAGGCGCTCGCGCGCTTCGGGATCGACGGTCTGCCGATCTTCCGCGCGGCCCAGGCGCTGATCCACCAGACTCCGGCCGGCGCGGCGCCCAGCTGCGCGGCTGGCCCTTCCCTTCCGCAGGAAATCCAATGACCCAGCACACCACTCCGCGACCGCTCGAGGGATTGCGCGTGATCGACCTGACCCGCGCGCTTGCCGGTCCCTATGCGACCCTGCTGCTCGCCGGCCTCGGTGCCGAAGTGATCAAGGTCGAGGATCCGCAGGGCGGTGATCTCGCGCGCGACAACAGCCCGTATGTCGGTCGCGACGGCGTGACGGTCGAGAAGCTCCACGACGACGATATCTCGATCTCGCATCTGTCGCGCGCGCGGGGCAAGCACGGTGTCTCGCTCAATCTCAAGCTGGACAGCGCACGGCAGGTGTTTCACGACCTGTGTGCGCGGGCCGATATTGTCGTCGAGAATTTCGCCGCCGGCACCGCCGATCGCCTCGGCGTCGGCTATGCCGTGGCGAAGGCGGCCAAGCCCGACATCATCTATTGCTCGCTCTCGGGCTTCGGCGCGGCCAGCCCCGACGGCAAGGCGATGGACGTCATCATCCAGGCGCTTTCGGGCGCGATGTATGCGAGCGGCGAGCCGGGTACGCCGCCGGTGCGGATGGGCATCCCGGTCGCCGACATGCTCGCGCCGGTGTTCGCGGTGATCGGCATCCTCTCCGCGCTCGAACAACGCCACCGCACCGGGGAGGGGCAGCATGTCGACGTCTCGATGCTCGGCGCGCTGACGTCGTTCGTCGCCATCGAGAACTGGTCGGCGCTGGCCGCCGCCGGAATGCCGGCGCGTACAGGGTTGACGGTGCAGCGGCTCTCCCCGTTCGGCGTGTTCGAATGTGCCGACGGCTATGTCGCCATCGTAGCGGTCCATGAAAAGCTCGCGCGCGGGCTGTTCCGCGCGATGGGACGACCTGAACTCGCCAACGATCCGCGCTTCGCCGGACGCGACCTGCGCGTCGCCAACGCGATCCCACTCGAACTGGAAATCACCGCCTGGTCGAAGCAGCACAGCGTCGCCGACGTCGTCGCGGCTTTACAGGACGAGGACGTTCCCGCCGCGCCTGTCCGCCATCCCGAGGAAGCGTTGCTCGATCCGCGCGTGGTGGAGCGCAACGAGACGATGCCGGTGCAGCATCCCGCCTATCCCTCCGACGTCGATCTGCGCAGCGTGGGCGTCCCGATCACGTTCTCTGGCGCGCGTACGGGGTTCGATTCAGCGCTTCCGGTCCGCATCGGCGAGCATAATGAACAGGTTCTGCGCGGGCTGCTCGGCTATGACGATGCGCAGATCGCCGCGCTGGCGCTTGAAGGCGCGATCTGATGACCAGTTCGGCGGCGGCGCTGGCAGCGATGCGCGCGGCATATCGCGATCCTGACAAGGTCGCGGCGATGTTGCGCGATCGGGGGGCGCGCGTGATCCGCACCGTCGGGAGCGATGCCCCCGATGCGCTGCTGCGCGCGGCAGGCTTCACCCCGGTGCGCGTCGCCCCCCCCGATCTGGCGGAGACGCCGCGCGCCGATGCGCTGATCGGCCCCGCGACCGGCCGCTGCCGGGCGCACCGACTCCTCGAGTGGCTGCTCAACCCGCGGCACGCCGCGGTGCCGATCCTGATCACCCGCGCCGACAGCGAGCAGCCCCAATTGTTCGCCGCGCTGCGGGAACTTCGCCGGCTGGGCGAAGGCGGGCCGCGCCGTTTCGCGATGCTCGACCTGCTGCATCAACCGCGAGACGGTTCGCAGCGCTATAATCGCTCACGCCTTGCACAGCTTGGCGCATGGCTCGTCGCGGAAGGCGGAAACCTTGCGTGGGATGCGACCCTTTCCGCGCATGCTGCGGAAGAAGGCCGGCTGCGCGAGCGAGTAATTGCTGCGCAAGCGCTGCGTCAGGCGGCGAACCCTCAGCTGTCGGGTACGGACCTGCTGCACATCGTCGGCGCATCCAGCACGTTGCCGATCGCCGAGACGATCGCGCATCTCGATACGATCCTGGCCAACGCGCCGGCGCCGATCGCGTGCGCCCGGCGCTTATGGGTCACCGGCAGTGCGCCCGAAGACGATCGCGTCTATGCCGAACTCGAGCAGGACAATGCGGTGATCATCGGCGAGACGCACGATTGGGGCTGGAACCGCTTCGCCGCGCCGCCCGCGGCAAGCCTCGACGCGCTCGCCGATCCGCGACGCCGTGCCCCGCTGGCAGCCCGCATGCTCGCCGAAGTGGCGGACCGCTGTGTCGCCGAGGCGCACGCCGCCGGCGCGGACGCGATCGTCGCGCTGACGCTCGACGCGGATGAGGTCGCGCCGTGGCTGGTCCGCCCGCTGCGCGCGCGCGCGGGCGCAACACCGATCGAACCGTGGATCCGCCCCGAACCCGAACCCGAACCCGAACCCGAACCCGAACCCGAACCCGAACCCGAACTCGCCCTGCCGGCCGCACGCCCGACACCTGCGTCGCGCCTGGCACGTAGCCGCAAGCTGTTGCAGGCCAACGCCGATTTTGGAACGTACCAGCGCGAATGGTTCGGCGCGGTGCGGGCGCAGGTCGCTGATGGCGCCAAATTCGCGGTGGTCAATGCCAATGCCCCGCAGGAGATCCTACGCGCTTTCGACCTGCCGTTCGTCGTCAACCAATGGTGGGCGTCGATCGTCGCCGCCAAGCAGCAGTCGCAGCGCTATCGCGGCCTGCTCGTCGAGCAGGGCTATCCCGCCGAGGTCGAAGCCTATAGCACGCAGGCGCTTGCGGCGGTGTTCGACACGGATATCGACCAGGCGCCGTGGGGCGGGCTGCCGCGACCCGATTTCGTCCACGCGATCGCCTCGTCCGATCCGACGCCCGCGATCTACGAGGCGATGGCCGAGGCCAGCGGCGCGGCGGGCTTCGTCTACGAACGCACCGTCGACCCGCGTACGACGATCGAGACGCGCTGGTGGGAGGTGATGCCCGACAATTGGGACAGCGCGCTCGAGCCCGAACGGATCGACTTGCTCGTGGAAGAATTGCGCGCGGTCATCGCGCAGCTCGAGGCCGCGACGGGTCAGCCGTTCGACACCATGCGCTTCCGCGAGATTCTCGATCTCGTCAACGAACAGGAAGGCTATTACCGCGCTACCCGCGACCTGATCGCGCGGACCGTCCCCGCGCCGATCAGCATCGTGGACAGCATGCCGGCGACGATGGTGCCGCAATGGCACCGTGGTAGCGTGTGGGCGCGCGATGCGGCGCGTGCGTTCCATGACGAGGTCGTGGCGCGCGCGGCGGCGGGGCAGGGGGTGGTTGCGCAGGAAAAGGTGCGACTGATGTGGGTCGGACGCGGGCTGTGGAGCGATACCGCTTTCTACCAGCGCTGGGAGAAGAGCCATGGCGCAGTGTTCGTCTGGTCGATGTATCTCGCTCTCGCCGCCGACGGGTACATCCGGCATTTCGACCGCGGGCGCGATCCGCTGCGCTCGCTTGCGGCGCGCTTCCTGACGATGGGCGATGAATTGCGCATGCCGAGCTGGGCCGGACCATGGCATGTCCATGAGGCGCAGACGCATCAGATCGACGGTGCGCTGGCGCTGGCGGATGCCGATCCGTTCGTGGTGCGCGCGCTGGTCGCGGCGGGGGTGCCGGTGCTCGAACTGGGGGTCGACAATTTCGGGTTGCAGGGCGACGATCTCGATCGCTTGCACGGGCGGATTACGGCGTTCGTCGAAGGTCCGGCCAGCGCCCATGCGGCGCGGCGCTTCGCATGACCGGTCCGCTAGCCAACCGTCGCGTGCTCGAATTTTCGCGCTATCTGCCTGGCACCTATTTCGGCTGGATCGCGGGCGACATGGGGGCGGACGTCATCCGGATCGAGCATCCGCGCGAACTCGCCAAGCGCGACACGATGCTTGGCGGCCGAGCCGATCCGGCAGCGCGGCTGCGCGCCCGCGCGCGCCCGACCGAGACGCGCAACAAACGCAGCCTTGCGATCAATCCTGGGCATCCCGACGCGAAGCCGATCCTCGATGCGCTGATCGCGCGCGCCGACGTGCTGGTCGAGGACTTCCGCCCGGGCACGATGGCGGCGATGGGGTTCGGCTTTGATGCGGCGGCGGCAATCAACCGGCGACTGGTCTATGCCTCTGTGAGTTTTGCCGGGCAGGACGGTCCGCTCGCGCACCGCGCCGGCCACGATCCGGCGGCGCTTGCCGCGGCGGGGGTTCTCTCCCGCCTGAACGGCCAGCCGGTGCCGACGCTTCCGGGCTTGCCGGTTGCGGACGTTCTGGCGGGGGCGCATACGACTATCGCGATCCTGCTTGCGTTGACCGCGCGGGAGGCGAGCGGGCGGGGCGCGCAAGTCGATGTTGCGATGATCGATGCGGCGATGCCGTTACTCATGGTCGCGCTTGGCCGGGCCGAGGATCCTACAACGATCGGCGTGCCCGACGGCGCGTGGCACCCCAAGGGCGGAGTGTGGCAATGCGCCGACGCGCAGTATCTGTGCACGACCGACATGGAACCGCGCTATTGGGCCCGTTTCTGCGCAGCGATCGACCGGGTCGATCTGGTGGAGCGGCAGTTCGACGCCGCGGCGTATCCGCAGATCGCAGGCGAGCTCGCGGACCTGTTCGCGACGCGCCCGCGCGCGGAATGGCTCGCGCTGTTCGAAGCCGCCGATACGCAGGCAATGCCGGTGCTGACGGCGGGCGAGGCACTCCGGCAGCCTAATGCGATGGCGCGCGGGATGCATGTCGAATTGCCGGTAGCGGACGGCGGCGAGGTCGAGCAGATCGGGACGCCGTTTGCGATCGGCGGGATCACGCCCGGCCCGCACCGCGCCGCGGCCGCACCGGGTTTCGATCGCGATGCAATCCTCGGCGAGATCGGGCTTGATGCCGATGCGATCGCCCGGCTCGAGAGCGCCGGCTTGTTCTCGAGCACCACGGGCGCGGCGTGACCGCGCTCGACGGTATCGTGGTGATCGACTTCACCCATGCCATATCCGGGCCGACCTGCACCAACATGCTCGCGCAGCTTGGTGCCACGGTGATCAAGATCGAGCCTCCCGGGCGCGGCGACGGTTTTCGGCATTACACCGAACATGGCGGAGCGGCGTTGCTCAGCATTCCCTTTGCGTCGATCAACGCCGGCAAACGCTCGATCGCGATCGATCTGAAGAGCGCGGAGGGGCAGCAGATCGCGCGCGACCTGATCGCGCGCGCCGACGTGGTGGTGGAGAATTACCGTCCCGGTGTGCTCGCGCGGCTCGAGCTTGCGCCCGATGCCTTGCGCGCGGCCGACGCGCGTCTCATCGTCGTGTCGATCAGCGGGTTTGGACAGACCGGTCCGCTCGCGCAGCACGGTGCCTACGACCATATCGCGCAGGCGATGTCGGGCATTGCAATGCTCAATGCGACCGCCGATGGGCCGCTCAAGATCGGCATCCCGATCATCGATTCCTTCACGGGGTATCTCGCGGTAATCGCATTGCTCACCGCGCTCCGTACGCGCGACGTGACGGGGGAGGGCGCGCATGTCGACGTCGCGATGCTCGACGCCGCGCTCAAGCTCGTCAATACGACGGTTGCGGTGCATTCGTATAGCGGCGTGACACCGGGAGGTACGGGCAATCGCGGCTTCCGGCTGGTCGCGACTTCGGAATTCTATGCGACGCGCGACGGGTGGATCGCGCTCGGCGCCAATGAACAGGCGCAGGTGGCCGCGCTGTTCGCGGTTCTCGGGCATCCCGCCCTGCTCGATGATCCGCGGTTCGCGACGCATGGTGCCCGCGTGGCGCATTATGATGCGATGCGCGACTGGCTGGTCGAGCGGGTGGCGGCTTGCGATGCCGCGACGCTGGAGCGCGATCTGGTTGCGTGCGGCGTGCCCGCGGCAAAGCTGCGTACCGTCGGCGAGATCGCCACCGATCCGCACATTGCGCGGCGCGCTACGCTCGAGCCGGTCGCATTGCCCGACGCGGATCGCACGCTGGAGGTGGTCGGCGCGGGGTTTGCGACCGAGCGCGGCCCGATGCCACGCGTACCGCGGCTCGGCGAACAGACCGATGCGGTGCTCGCCTCGCTCGGGCTGACCCCTGCGACGATCGCTGCGCTGCGGGAGGCGGGCGTCGTCGCATGATCGACCTGCTGTTCCTCGGCGACCTGATCCTCGACGTTCCCGAACCCGATCATTGGCTCGCCGGGATCGCGCCCGTCACCCGCGCCGCCACCCTCTCGATCGGCCATCTGGAGGTGCCGCATACGCACCATATGCATGAAATGGTCGGCGACGTGCCTGCACCGGGCGCGGAGCCCGCGCATCTGGCAGCACTGGCCCGCGCGGGAATCGGCCTGGTGTCGCTTGCGGGCAATCACATTTCGGATTGCGGGGCACAAGGGATCGCCGACACGATCGCCGGGCTCGATGCCCTCGGGATCGCACATGCCGGCGCCGGCGCAACGCTCGCCGCGGCGCAATCTCCTGCGATCGTCGTGCGCGAAGGGCGGCGGATTGCGCTGCTGAGCTACAATTGCGTGGGTCCCGCGCTCGGTTGGGCCGGTGCGGACACGGCGGGGGCGAATTACATCGTGATCCGCGCCGCCGATGGCGGCCTCGCGCGACCGCAGGCGGATCTGCTCGATGCCGATCCCGCGTCGCTTGCGCTGATGGCGCGTCAAGTCAGCGCGGTGCGGTCGCAGGCCGACATCGTGATCGTCGCGCTGCACAAGGGGATTACGCACCGCCCGGCGACGCTGGCGCCGTACGAGCGACCGGTCGCACAAGCAGCAATCGACGCTGGCGCGGACGTGGTCGCAAGCCATCACGCGCATATCGCACGCGGGATCGAACTGTATCGCGGCAAGCCGATCTTCCACGGCCTAGGCAACGGTGTTGTCGTCACCCATGCGCTCAGTCCGGCGCAGGATCACCCGGCGCGCGCTGCATGGGCCGAGCGGCGCAAGGCGATATTCGGGTTCGAGCCCGACCCGGCCTATGCGCTCGCGCCGTTTCATCCGGAAGCGATCAACGGGATGATCGGGCGTTGCAGGATCGGCAGCGACGGTACGATCGAGACTGGGTTCATGCCTATGTGGTTTGCGCCGCCGGGGCGCCCTGAACGCGCGCGGAGCGGCAAGGCCGGGATGATCGCGGCGTATATCGACCGGATTGGACAGGCGGCCGGTCTCCCACCGCTAGATCGCGTCTGGGCGGACGACTGGGTCATCCTTCGGCAACCGTAACACCCCCGTCGCGCGACCGTGGCCAGAGCGTATCCGACCCTGCCTTCCGACGGGGCGATCGGTAGAACGAGCGAACCAGTTGCGTGCCATATCAAAACTATACAGGCTTGGCGGCTAGAAGAACGATGATCAAGGATCCTCGCACAACGATCGAGCACGCGCCGATGTCGCGCTTTCAATGGATCGTCGTCGCGGTCATGGTCGCCTCATGGCGCTCGACGGGTTCGACATGCTGTCGATCAGCTTTGCCGCGCCGGGGATCGCTGCGGACTGGCATATCGACCGCAGCGTGCTTGGGCTCGTTCGATCGGACATGGCGGGTCGGCGCTTGCCCCCGCGTTGGAGGAGTATTGTTCGCGGCCAAGTACGGGCTTCCGTTGGTATCGGCGCTGGTGGGCGCGGGGTCGCTAATCGCGGCCGCCGCGCTGCTTGGCTTGCGAGCGCGGTTCGCCGCAATGTCGGGCGGGATTGAGCCGGCCGGCAATGTCGGTTAGCGTCGACGTGACTGAACGGGAGCAAGCCTTGGCCGAATTCGCGCCGACACTGACTGAAGATACCGTCAACCTGGGCGTGCTGGACGAGCTGATCGGCTATCACATGCGGCGCGCCTCAGCGGTGATGGCGGGGGATTTCTCGCGCGCGCTGGAGGGAACCGGCATTCGCCAGGTACTGTTCGGGATTCTGTCGATCGTCGATGCCAATCCGGGGGTCAACCAAGGGACGGTCGGGCGGATGCTCGGCATCCAGCGCGCCAACATGGTCGCGCCGGTCAATGAGATGGCCGAGCGCGGCTGGATCGACCGGCAGGTCGATCCGAGCGACCGGCGCGCTTTCATACTGTCGCTGACCGGGGCAGGTCATGAGATGTTCCTGCGCGCGCTGGCCCGGATCCGCGCGCATGAGGCCAATGTGCTGCGCGATCTCAGCGTCGCTGACCGACAGCAACTGATCGATCTGCTGGCCCGGATCGAGTCGCGCGCAAGCTGACCGTTCAGTCGGCAAGGATCAACGCGTCGAGTACGATTGCGCCCTGGCCGCGCGGATAGACGACCACCGGGTTCAGATCGATCTCGCGGATATTAGGTGCTGCAGCGAGCGCTTTGCCCACCGCAGCGACGATGCTGGCGACGGCGTCGAGATCAAGCGCGGGCGATCCGCGCCAGCCGTCGAGCAGCGCGCCGCTCTTCAACCTGCGCAGTTCGGCGATGATTGCGGCGGGTGTGAGGTCGTACGGTAACAGGCGGACGTCCTGCAGGATTTCGGCCTGAACCCCGCCAAAGCCGACGAGGATCACCGGACCCCAGTCGGGGTCGTTCCGCGCGCCGACGATCAGCTCGACGCCGCGCGCGCCCATCGTTTCGACCAGCAGTCCGTCGAGCGTCAGGCCGGGGACATGGCGGGCGATGGTGGCGTGCATCTCGACCCAACCCCGCGCCACCGCCTCGGCATCGGCCAGATTGAGGATCACGCCCCCCGCATCGCTCTTGTGGCTAAGCGCGCTGGCCTGCGCCTTGAGCACGACGGGATAGCCAATTTCGCCCGCGATTCGCTGCGCTTCCTCCGCCGAGGTGGCAAGTCCGCCGTTTGAGAAAGCGACCCCGAACGGAGCGAGCAGCGCCTTCGACCGATATTCGGGGATGACGCCGGCCGGCACCACGATCGGCGCGGGTGCTTCGGTCTGCACCGTCTCAAAATCCCGCGCGGCGCGCTCTGCCAGTCGGGCGAGCGCACGATACGCGCGGTCGGGTGCCGGGAAGTAGGGGACGCCCAAGTCGCGCAGCCCGGCGATGTAGACGGCAGGCACCGGCGCGCCATCGTCGAGGCCGGCGAAGATCACCGGCTTGGCGGGGGCGAGCGCGCGGATCGCGGCGATGATCGGTTCGAACTTGAGCCGGCAGGTCGCTTCGTCGGTCTGGATGATGCCGAGCACGATTGCGGCGAAGGCATCGTCCGCCAGCAGAGGCGCCAGCGTGCGGCGATAGAGATCGGGATCGACCAGTGCCTGTGCGGTCAGGTCCATCGGATTGCTGACCGGGATGAAGTCGGGCACCGCAGCGCGCAGCAGCGCGGCGGTCTCGCTGGAGGGCGCGGGCAACGCTAGCCGCTCGGCCTCGCACAGATCGAGCGTCAGCGCCTTGAACGCGCCGGACTCGGTCAGCACCGCAGCCCCCCCCGGCTGCGGCATGCCGCTGCGATAGAGGATGTCAACGACGTCCCCCAACTCCTCAAGCGTCTGTGCGACGATTACGCCGGCCCGCTCAACCTTGGTACGCATCACCTGCCAGTCGCCCGCCATCGCGCCGGTGTGCGTCGCCGCCGATTCGCGCGCGGCGCTCGATTGTCCTGGGTGAAGCAGCACGATCGGCTTGCCCGCGGCACGCGCCCGCGCGGCGAGATCGAGGAAGCGCGCAGGCTGGCGGAACTGCTCGACGATCATCGCGATGACCGCCGTCGATGGGTCCGCGAGGAGGTGCTCGACATAGTCCTCGACGCCGGAGGCGGCCTCGTTGCCGGTCGAGACCGAGAGCGAGAGGCCGAGCTCCTTCGCCATCAGGGTGGTGCCGAGCACCACCGCCATCGCGCCCGATTGCGAGACGATGGCGACGCCCTTCTTGTCGCCCAGCCGATAGGCGGGGGTCTGGACGAAGGTGAGCGGCACGCCGTCGATATAATTGACCATGCCGAGGCAGTTCGGCCCTTCGATCAGCATGCCGCTTTCCGCCGCGATGCGCGCGACGGCATGTTGTGCGGCCAGGCCTTCCTCGCCACCCTCGGCGAAGCCCGCCGAGAAGATGATCGCCGCGCCGACGCCGCGCGCGGCGAGCGCCTCGACCGAGGCGAGCACCGCGCCGCCCGGGATCGCCAGCACCGCCGCGTCGACCCCCTCGGGAAGCTCGGTGATGCTGGCGAGCGCTTGGCGCCCGCGGATCACTGGTGCCTTGGGGTTGATCAGATGGATCTCCCCCGCAAAGCCGTGGCGCTCGAGATTGGCGAGCACCTGGTTGCCGAGCGCGCCGGGTTTCTCCGACGCGCCGACGATCGCGACCGAGCGGGGGCGCAACAGGCGATCGAGCGCGGTGACGGGCGGGCGAGCGGTCATGCTATGCTCAGCCCTGCGTCTTGCTGGTGTCGTAGGTGCCAAGGCCGGGCTTATAGCTCTTCTCGTCGATGAACTGGCGAATGCCTTCCTTGCGGCCTTCGCCGTCGAAGCTGTTGGCGGCCTCCTGCGCGCGGATCAGATAGTCCTGCGCATTGTCGTAGGTCATCTCGCCGACGCGGCGGACGGCGTCCTTGGTGGCTTTCAGCGCGACCGGGTTCTTGGCGAGCAGGACCTTGGCGACTTCGGTGACGCGGTCCTTGAGGCGATCGAGCGGGACGGCTTCGTTGACCAGGCCCCATTCGGCGGCGGTGGTGCCGCTGATGTTCTCGCCGGTCATCGCATGGTACATCGCCTTGCGCAGCGGCATCAGCTCGGTCGCGACCTTGGTCGCGCCGCCGCCGGGGAGGATGCCCCAGTTGATTTCGCTGAGCCCGAACTTGGCGTCCTCGGCGGCGAAGGCGAGGTCGCAGCCGAACAGCGGGCCATAGCCGCCGCCGAAGCACCAGCCGTTGACCATCGCGATCGTCGGCATCTGGTACCAGCGCAGCCGCGCCCACCAGCCATAGCTCTCGCTTTGTGCTTTCCGCGTGCCGGCGAGGCCCTTGGCTTCGGTCTCGCGGAAATATTCCTTGAGGTCCATGCCGGCAGTCCAGGCCGAGCCCTCGCCGGTCAGCACGAGCACGCCGACATCGTCGTGGAATTCGAGCAGGTCGAGCACTTCCATCATGTCGCGGTTGAGCGTCGGCGACATCGCGTTGCGCTTGTCGGGGCGGTTGAAGCTTACCCAGGCGATGCGGTCGACGATCTCATAGGCGACGACGCCGTTGCTGGTGGTCTTTGTCATGTGGATACTCCCTTTTGGTACAATGGCCGTCACGCGACGGCGAAGACGTGGATCTCGACTTGCGTCGGGCGGCGGATGCCGACCCCGACGAAGATGTGGCGCCGCAGCCAGCCATGCGCGCCCTCGGGCACGGTGAAGCGCGGCGTGCTGCGGAAGTAATAGTCGGACGGGTCGACGAGTTCGTCGCGCGCGAGGCGTTGCGTCACCGCTTCGCTCGCGACGCGGACGGCGGGGTTGGTGACGCCGATCACTGTGCCGTCGTCGGCGCGGATCGCGTAGCGCGTCTCGAGCAACGCGAGCCCATCGGCATGGATCGCCTGCCAGTCGCCGCCACCCGGCAGGACCACGCCGCTCAACCGCGGCCCGGCTATGCGCCCGCCGGTGATCGCGACGAAGCGGACCTGCCGCCCGTCGACGATCCCTTGCTCCTGCGGCACGGCAACCTCGACAAGCAGCGAGAAGACGTGGTCGAGACCGGGTGCGGGCGGGGGCGGCGTCACGCGCAGCTCAGATCGGGAAATGGCCGGGCTGCGTCTCGATCGTGATCCAGCGCAGTTCGGTGAAGCTGTCGATCCCGGCCTTGCCGCCGAAGCGACCATAGCCCGAACCCTTGACCCCGCCGAACGGCATTTGCGCCTCGTCATGCACGGTTGGGCCGTTGATGTGGCAGATGCCCGACTGGATCTGGCGCGCGACGCGCAAGCCGCGTGCGGTATCGCGCGTGAAGACCGCGGCGGAGAGGCCGTATTCGGTATCGTTGGCGAGCGCGATCGCCTCGGCCTCGTCCTTCGCGCGGATCACGCCGACGACGGGGCCGAAGCTCTCGTCGCGGAACAGCCGCATGTCGGCGGTGACCTTGTCGATGACATGCGCGGGCATTAGCACGCCGTCCGCCTCGCCGCCGACGAGCTGTTCGGCGCCGTGCGACAGCGCATCGTCGATCAACTCACGGACATGGTCGACGGTCTTCTGGTCGACCACCGCGCCGAGCGGGGTGTTGCCCGCACGCGGATCGCCGACCGCCATGCCGCCGACCTTGTCCTTGAACTTGGCGACGAAGGCGTCGGCGACGCTGTCGAGCACGATGATCCGCTCGGTCGACATGCAGATCTGGCCCTGGTTCATGAACGCGCCGAACGCCGCAGCCTTGACCGCCTCGTCGAGATCGGCGTCGTCGAGCACGATCAATGGCGCCTTGCCGCCGAGCTCGAGCAGCACGGGTTTGAGATGCTCAGCGGCACGCTTGGCGATGATCTTGCCGACCGCGGTCGAGCCGGTGAAGTTGATCCGTTTAACCGCCTTATGATCGATCAGCGCGCCGACAATCGCGCCGGCATCGGCGGGGGCGTTGGTGACGACGCCGACTACGCTTGCCGGTAGCGCTTCTTCGAACGCCTCGACAATCAGGCCGTGCGTGCGCGGACATTGCTCGCTGGCTTTCAGGATCACGGTATTGCCACAGGCGAGCGGCACCGCGATCGCACGGACGCCCAGAATTATCGGCGCATTCCACGGCGCGATACCGAGCAGCACCCCGACCGGCTCGCGAAGCGCCATCGAGACGCAGCCAGGCTTGTCGGAAGGGATCACTTCGCCGCTGATTTGAGTGGTCAGCGCGGCAGCTTCGCGCACCATGCTCGCAGCGAGCATCAGGTTGAAGCGCGCCCAGCCCTCAGTCGCACCGATTTCGCCCATCATCGCAACGACAAATTCATCGGCCCTGGCTTCGAGCGCGACCGCTGCCTTCATCAGCGCGGCGCGACGAGCGTTGGGGCCAAGCGCGGACCATGCGGGGAAGGCGGCGGCGGCTGCCTCGACCACCGCAGTGGCGTCGCCGACGGTAGCGGCGGGTGCGCTGCTCGCAACCTCGCCGGTGACGGGATTGCGGCGCTCGAACCGGGCGCCTGGCACCGCATCGTCGTGCACAAGCATCGAAACATCGCTCGCCATGATCTCTCTCCTAATTGTTATGGAAAATAGCGGAAAGGGGGCGGCGCTGCAACATTGATCAGGAGAAATTTGTCGACGGTCTTTGGCACCTCTCTGCGCCCCGCCAACCATACATAGAAGTGTGGCGGGACAGGATGACGGTGTGCGGGAGCGGCCGGTTTCAGAGCGTCCGCCCCCCGAGGATCAGTCAATCTGCTTCTTACGCACCGTCCACTCCGGATCGTTGCAGAGCCTGCAATCCTTGCCCTTGAACCACCGCCCCGCCGCAGTATCGTGGCGCAACTGCCAGTCGAGCCACGCGACATCGACCGGTGTGATGCGGCCGCCATTGGGCTCGTGGAAAGTGCCGCCGTGCCCGACGTTTAAGCTGACGATCATCGCTGGAACGGCCTTGATCCGGTCGAAATCGTTATTGCCGTTGGGCCAGGCGATGTCGGTCGGGCCGCCCATCACGTAGAGCACAGGGGTGTGCAGTTTCGTGAGCGCCGATTTGGCTATGGTGATGCCCTGGATCGGGTTGGTGTTGGCCGGGAAGACACCACTATTATGGATGATCACGGCGTGGATCCGCGGGTCTGGCGCAATTTGCAGCGCTTGGAGGCCGCCACAGCTATGCCCCGACACTGCAATTAGCTCGGGGTCGATGCGGCCGTACAACGGGCTGTTCTTGCGGCGATTCTCGGCGAGCGCCCAGTCGATCCCGGCAGCGACCTGCGTATAGGTCGTCTTGATGCCGAGGGGCACCGAGCGCGGTGGGGTCTCGGGGCGGGGCGGGGCGCCAGGACCCGACAGCGCTGTGCCGGGCGCAATCACGACATAGCCATGCGAGGCAATCTCGGCTAGGTGGAGCCGTGCGCTTGCGGCGTCGTCGCTGCAGCCGCCATTGCCCCAGACAAGGACGCCTAACTTCCGCCGGTCGAGCATTGTGAGGTCGGCGGGACGGTAGACGATATGGTCGGAGAGCCTGGGGTCGACCATTCGAGTTGCGGGGTAGAGACCGGTGCCCTGCGTATCGGGCATCACATCATAGGCGGCGTTGTCGGCGCGCATTTTGACCTGGGCGTCGGAGGATACGGCGACCTGCCCCCAGGCAAGGCCCGCCATTCCTATCGTGAGAACGGCGGCTCCCGCCAACTTGATGTTCATAATGCCCTCTCCATTGTTATGGAAAAATACTGTTATAAGCTACCGCGATGAGCAAGAGGATTTCTTAAGAGATCGGCCGGGCATCTCGGCGTCGTACCCTGCTGCGAACGCATTCGCGGACCTCCTAAGCCTATACCCGCACTCCCGCATTCGTTTGCTCGGCAAAGGCCAAAGTCCGAATGCGGAACGCTCGACGAGCGCCGTGGCGCTTCTCTGCATCAGCGATCTTGACCAGGCTTTCTCCTTAGATGGGGAAGCGCGTCGGTTGTCGGGCTCGCGCGATCTTGCGACGATCCTTTCCTCGTGCGCCCAGCAACGCTAGCTCTCGCTTGGGGCAAGTTCTTCATTGGGGAGCAGTTCGGTATCGATCTGCGCCTGCATCGGCGCCGTATATCGCGGCCCCTCAGCGCCCCGGGTGGGAACAGCAGATCGACCGACGCGACGAGATTCGGCTCGAGCGGACGCTCGGCGGCAACGAGTTTTCCGACGAGGTGCGTTAGACTGGCGGTGCCCGGGATTGGCACGATGAACGGCCGCTGCGCGAGCACCCAGCCGAGCGCGAGTCATCCACAACGGCGCGCTAAATTCTCTCAGTGCAATCGTGCATTTCGGCAAGCCAAATGTGGATTTCTTCATGGACCGCGGCAACGTTGCGCGCTCGCACTAGGACGTTTCTTATGCCGACCAAGCAAACGTGCATTAAAACCCGAACAGGCCATCGGGAAGATAAAGACCTTCATTGGCACGTCAGTGATCTTTGCGGGTGTAACTGGGACGGTACATCCGGGACACACTTCGGGCAGTCCATTCTATACCCTGACAAGCCCAGGCAAAAGTCTCACGTTCATCGGCGACATCATCCACGTCGCGGCAGTCCAAGCATCGGACACGAGTTTTGCAATTACCTATAACGTCGATCTCGATCGTGCGGTATCGGTTCGCCAAGAGGCGTTCTATATTTGGCCAAGGACCGAACCTTGATTGCTGTGCCGCATTTGTCATTTCCCGACGTCTGGCAACTGAGGCATATGGGCTCAGGTTACAAGTTGATGCCGATCCATTATGGCAATCGCACCGCGGCTTTAGATGCGGCCTTCTCTGACCCACACAAGGATGGCGATAAGCCTTAAGTAGAACAGTTTGGTCGCTGACTTTACATAATCTTCGCGCTACGCAAGTTTTGGGTAAGCTGCAGCTTTCTTGAAACCCGATTATTGTCGGAAAAGTTAGCAGGGCAGGGGGGCAAGGCTGAGGCTCAGCACTTCCCAAGCCGTTAACATGAATGGGCGGCAGAAGGTGAGGAGCCGAAAAGAGGCCGCCAATGACCAAATGTAGGTCTTCAGCCTTAGGTTGGTTCGGCCTCGTGAGTCCGTGTTCGATGTCGTTGGCTTTGCATATTATGTCCGAGCTCATTGCGGTGAACGGGCTTACGCCAGCCTAACCCTTCATGGCTCGGTCAATTCGGGTGGCACGCTCCGTATCGCGGTGTTGGCGGTACCGCGTAGGAGATTGTCCGGAATGACGAGTGAAAAAGCGCGTGAAGTAGGCGGGATCGGTGAAGCCGAGAGCGTAGCTAATCTCTGCCACCGAAAGATGCGAGTAGAGCAATGCGCGCCGGGCCTCGAGGATCGCGCGTTGATCCAGCATGGCCGCCGGTGAACGGCCCGCAATTCGGGCACATGCCATCCTCAGGCTGGTCTCGCTCGTGCCGAGATCACGAGCGTGCGTCGCGATGCTTTCACGTAGGCGGAAGCGATTCTCGATACGAGCGCGGAAGCGGGCAACCAAACTGGCAGATTGCCCGCGATCGAGCGCGGGAACGGCATCGCTGGCAGGCAGGACACGCAGCGAAACGACGAGCATCGCCAGAAGCGCTGCCTCCACCGCGGCATAATGGCCCTTGGTGGACCAGGCGACTTCCTGTCGCAGCGTCCCCATGCCGTCGGACAGGCGTGCTATCGCCGCGGTGTCAGGAGTGACTGCAAGCGGACGGTCAAAGACTGGTTCGACGTCCGGGTGCCGGGCGGCGAGATTTTCGAAGTACGTCCGGGCCAGTGTAAGGACCGAGCCCGACGATTCAGTCGTCCAATGAAAGCCGTGGATGACGCCTGCGGGAACCAGTAGCAGCGCTGGTGCCTTGAAGTGCATGGCAACGTCTTCAGCCTGCATGGCCCCACCGCCCGACGTGATCAGGAACATCTGGACCAGATCTGCGTGAGCATGTGGTTGGATCGTCCATTCGCTGGGTCGTGATCGGTCGTCCAGGTGTTCGACATGAATGAACCCATCGGCGACTGCGCGGTGTGGTTCACCATACAGGTAGAAGCTCGGGACAGCGAAGGTAGACATGCGAGCACAATATCGGCTTTGCTGAATAATCCAAGATATCGGTTGTCTCTGGCATGGTCGATTGCGTTGGACGCGCGCACCAATCGGACAAGAGCGGATCGAACCGCTGGCGAGAGGATTAACACAGGATGCGCACCCAGGTTGCGATCATCGGCGCAGGGCCCGCGGGGATGTTTCTCGCGCATTTGCTACGCCGCGACGGCATCGATGCCGTCGTCATCGAACGGCGTGACCGTGCGTATGTCGAGGGGCGGGTGAGAGCGGGCGTGCTTGAACAAGTTACCGTCAACCTGATGCACCGGCTTGGTCTGGCCAAGCGGTTGGTTCGCGAGGGCCTTGTGCACGGCGGCACGAACCTTTCGCTTGACGGTCGGCTGTTCCGCATCGACATGGCCGCGCTGACGGGTGGATCGACCGTGACGGTCTACGGCCAGCAGGAGGTAATGCGCGACCTTTTCGATGCCGCCGGGGTAAACGACCTATCGATCGTCTGGAACGCCATGGACGTAACGCTCCATTGTCTGGACGGCGACCGGCCATCGGTGTCTTGGCAGGCAGACGGCGCATCGCATACGCTGGACTGCGACTTCGTTGTCGGTTGCGACGGTTATCACGGCGTCAGCCGCGCAGCGATCCCCGCCGATGTGTTGAAGACGTTCGAACGCGTTTACCCCTTTGGCTGGCTCGGCATTCTGGCCGACGTGCCGCCGGCGGATCATGAGCTCATCTACGCCAATCACGAACGCGGCTTTGCGCTCGCGTCGATGCGCTCGGCCACGCGCAGCCGTTATTACATTCAGTGTGGCGTCGACGAGAACGTAGCCACCTGGTCCGACAATCGGTTCTGGGACGAGCTGTGCCTGCGCCTGGGACCGGAGACCGCGGCGAAGGTCACGCGTGGGCCGTCGTTGGAGAAGGCAATTGCGCCGCTTCGATCCTTCGTATCCGAACCGATGCGCTGGGGCCGGCTGTTCCTGGCGGGTGATGCTGCGCACATCGTTCCGCCGACCGGCGCCAAGGGCATGAACCTCGCCGTGTCCGACGTGACGATGCTGGGCGAAGCGCTGGCGGAGCATTATGGCGAGCGCTCCGATGCAGGGATCGACGGTTACTCCGCGCGCGCGCTGGCGCGGGTCTGGAAGGCCGAGCGCTTCTCGTGGTGGTTCACCTCCGTCACCCACCGCTTCCCCACGATGGATGGGTTCGACCGACGTATCCAAATGGCCGAACTTGACTATATTCGAGGGTCCGAGGCGGCGCAGCGGACGCTAGCTGAGAACTATGTCGGTCTTCCAATGGCAGCAGCGTAGAGGAGCAGGCGGCATGAAGAACAAAGTATATGAGACTCCCGCCGCTGCGCTCGACGGGCTGCTGTTCGACGGCATGACGATCATGTCGGGCGGGTTCGGCCTGTCGGGCAATCCCGAGAGCCTGATCCCTGAGGTGCGCGCGTCCGGCGTGCAAGACCTGACCGTCATCTCGAACAATGCCGGTGCTGATGGCTTCGGCCTGTGGATGCTCCTGGAGTCGCGTCAGATTACCAAGATGATCTCGAGCTATGTCGGCGAGAACAAGCTGTTCGAACAGCAATATCTTAGCGGCGACCTCGCGCTGGAACTGACGCCGCAGGGAACGCTGGCGGAGCGGATCCGCGCTGGCGGTGCGGGTATCCCGGCCTTCTATACGAAGACCGGGGTCGGTACCGTCGTGGCAGTGGGCAAGCCGGTCGAGACCTTCGACGGCGAGGACTATGTCCGCGAGACGTGGCTCCGCGCCGATCTGTCGATCGTCAAGGCATGGCGCGCGGATCCGGCCGGCAACCTGATGTTCCGCAAGACTGCGCGCAACTTCAACCCGAACATGGCGACTGCGGGCAAGGTGACGGTGGTCGAGGTCGAGGAGATCGTCCCTTCGGGCAGTTTCGATCCGGACTGTATCCACACGCCTGGCATCTTCGTTGATCGCATCGTGCTGTCGACGATCAATGAAAAGCGGATCGAGAAGCTGACGGTCCGCGAAACGGAAACCGTGTGATGGGTTGGAATCGCGAACAGATGGCGGCGCGTGCGGCGCAGGAACTGCAGGACGGGTACTACGTCAACCTTGGCATCGGTATACCGACGCTGGTAGCGAACTACGTTCCCGACGGCCTCGACGTGACGCTGCAGTCGGAAAATGGCATGCTTGGCATCGGGCCGTTCCCGACGCGCGATGCCGTTGATCCGGATCTTATCAACGCCGGCAAGCAGACGATCACCGCGCTGCCGACGTCCAGCTTCTTTTCCAGCGCGGACAGCTTCGCGATGATCCGTGGCGGCCATATCGACATGGCGGTCCTCGGTGCGATGGAGGTCGCCGCCAATGGCGACATCGCCAACTGGACGATCCCCGGCAAGATGGTGAAGGGGATGGGTGGCGCTATGGACCTGGTTGCGGGTGTCCGCAAAGTCGTGGTCGTCATGGACCACGCCAACAAGGCGGGCGAGCCCAAGATTCTGGAGGCGTGCACCCTGCCGCTCACCGGCAAAGGCGTCGTCGACCTGATCGTCACCGACCTATGTGTGCTCGCCTGTGACAAGAAGGCAGGCGGTCTGACGCTTGTCGAAATCGCCCCGGGCGTGACGCTGGATGAGGTGCGGACGAAGACCGGGGCGGCTTTCGACGCCGGCGTCTTTGAACAGGAGGGTGCGCCATGACCGACGTGGCCGCCTATTCGCCGGAGGAGGCTGGGCTGTCGCCCTCGCTGCATCCCGACTATCGTTCGACAGTCGATCGCAGTCCGCGTCAGCCGCTCATCGCGATCCCACCGACGCTGACCGAGACGACCGGTCCCAGCGCGTGGGATCGCCTGATGGTAGGGCCCTCGGGGATCGACCTTACTGCGCAGCATTCGGGTGTGTCGCAGGGGCAGCGCATCATCGTCTCGGGGCGCGTGCTCGACGATCGCGCACGCCCGGTGGCCAAAACCGTCATCGAGATCTGGCAGGCCAATGCTGCGGGGCGCTATATCCATTCGGCGGACAATTGGGACGCACCGCTCGATCCGAATTTCACCGGGGCAGGGCGCGTCGTCACCGATAGTGAGGGGCGGTACAGCTACGTCACGATACGGCCGGGTGCGTACCCTTGGGGCAACCACAAGAACGCATGGCGGCCGGGCCATATCCACCTCTCGCTACTCGGCCCCGCGTTCGCGACACGGCTCGTGACCCAAATGTATTTCCCCGATGATCCGCTGATCGAGATCGACCCGATCGCCAACGCCATACCGATGCCTGCCCGCCAGCGGATGGTCGGCCGCTTCGATATTAAGAGCACGAAGCCTGCTTGGGCGCTTGGCTATCTGTTCGACATCGTCTTGAAGGGGCGCGACGAGACGCCGTTCGAGGATCACGACCATGACGATTGAGATCGCAGTCGAAGATCGCGAGACGGTCCCGCGCTTGGACAATCAGGATCCGACGATTTTCGGCCAGACGCCGTGGCAGACGGTCGGGCCCTTCTTCCACTACGGCCTGCCGTGGAAAGGCGGCGCCGATCTTGTCGGTAAATCGGACATGGGCGCCCGCACCGACCTGTTCGGCGAGGAGCATTACCTCCTCAACCTATCGTCGCCGACCGGCACGCCAGAGGGCGACGTAATCGAGATCGCGGGGCAGGTGCTCGACGCGAAGGGCGTGCCAATACTCGATGCGATGATCGAGATCTGGCAGGCCAACGCCGCCGGGCGCTATGCGAGCGTCGATGATCCGCGCGACGCGGTGCCGATCGACCCCCATTTCATCGGCTTCGGCCGCGCGTCGGTCGACCCGGACGGAATCTTCCGGTTCCGTACCATTCGGCCGGGGCGCGTACCTGGCCCCGGCAACACGCTGCAGGCACCCCATCTAGCAGTGTCGGTGTTCGGACGGGGTATCATCAAACGGCTCGCGACACGGCTGTATTTCGCCGATGGCGAAGGCAATGACGATGATCCGGTGCTCACAGCGGTTCCGGCAGATCGTCGAAATACGCTGATAGCCCACCAGCGAGATGACGGTAGTTGGTGGTTCGACATCCGGTTGCAGGGCGAAGCCGAGACCGTCTTCTTCGCGGTATGATGTCGAATGACTGATCTTCTCCGCACCCGCCCGGCGACAACGCCCGCAATGTTGGCCGTCTTTGACGACGACGCTACCATCGCTCACGCACTCGCATTCGAAGGTGCTTTGGCAAGAGCAGAGGCGACGGAAGGGGTGATCTCGGATGAGCTCGCGCACGCGATTGTGGACGCCTGCATAACGACGGCGATCAATTCTGCTGAACTGGCAGAGGAGTCAGCGCTGGCCGGTACGCTGGCAATCCCACTCGTCGCCCGTTTGCGTGCCGCCCTGAGTGGTGATGCCAGGAAGGCGGTACACAAGGGAGGGACCAGCCAGGACGTCGCCGACACCGTGTTGATGATGCAGACGCGGGCAGCGACCGAACTGGTACTCACGGACCTTGACCGCATCGTCGATGCCCTTGGTCTTTTGGCTCTGCGTCACGCTGAAACACCTGCGGTCGGCCGTACGTTGTTGCAGGATGCGTTGCCCGTCGCGTTCGGTCTTCGGATCGCGCACTGGATGGTCGGTATCGCCGATGCCGCGCAGCGACTGCGGCGCGATGTCGAGGACCATGCCCGGATCCAGCTTGGCGGTGCCGCAGGTACGCGGGCCGGGCTCGACGGCGCGGGGCCGGCGATCGCATCGCATATGGCAAAGGAGCTGGGCCTTGCCGTGAGCGAACCATGGCACGCGCGCCGGATGGGCATCGCCGCCATCGGCACCAGCCTGGCCATGGCGATTGGCGCCGTCGGCAAGATGGCGCGCGACATAGCGCTTTTGTCGCAGAACCCCGTTGGCGAGGCGCGTGAGCCGGCGGTTGCGGGCCGCGGTGGATCATCGGCCATGGCGCATAAGCGCAACCCGACCGGTTGCCAGATCGCGCTGTCGGCAGTGCTGCGTGCGCCGGGTTTGGCTGCGTCCCTGCTTGTCGGACTGCCGCAGGAAGAAGAGCGCGGGCTTGGCGGCTGGCAGGCGGAGGGGCCGGTACTCGCCGACCTGTTCCTGCTTGCGGCGGGCGCGGCAGAGGCAATGGTTAGCGTCGCAGAAGGGTTGGAGATCGACGAAGACGCGATCGCGCGCAACCTGCGTGATGCCAATATTGGGACCGATATCGGCGAAAGCGCGACGATCGTCGCGGCGCTCGTCTCCAACCTTCAAGGATAGCGATATGCCATTCTCGATCCGTGAGGACGTGCGCCTTTACTGGAAGTTCGACGGCGCGCCCGATCTGCCCGTGCTCGTCCTGCTGAATTCGATCGGTACCGACATGGGGTTGTGGGAGACCAGCGTCCCGTATTTGCTGCCAGCCTTCCGGCTTTTGCGGATCGATACGCGCGGACATGGCGCGTCGGACTCACCTGATGGTGACTATAGCCTGGGGATGCTGGCTGACGATGTGATCGCCGTTATGGACGCCGCGGGGGTGCAGACCGCAGCCATTGCCGGTGTGTCGCTCGGCGGGATGATCGCGATGGAGCTGACCCTGGCGTACCCGACGCGGGTTAACGCGCTCGCGCTCGTCTGCACGTCGGCGACGATGGACGCGGGTGCATGGCGAGACCGGATCGAGATCGTACGCGCAAGGGGTACGGCAGCCATCGCCGACATGGCCATGGGCCGCTTCCTGTCGCCGCGCTTCGTGGCGACGCATGGCGGCGCGGCCGAGAGCGTGCGTCAGGGCCTGATCGCGATGACCGATGCCGGCTATGCGGGTTGCGGTGCAGCGATCCGCAATATGGCGCTGATCGATCGGTTGCCGGCGATCGGTATACCTACGCTGGTTGTAGCGGGCGATCGCGACACCTCGACGCCGTTTGCGGGGCATGGCGAACGCATCGTGGCAGCGGTACCCGACGCACATGTGGTGCATCTCGACGCCGCACATCTCGCGCCGATCGAGACGCCCTCGGCGCTGGCAGCAACGCTTCGCGCTTTTCTCAAACCGGCCGATACCCAGGATGCCGCAGAAACACTGTTCGAGGCGGGGCTGCTCAGCCGGCGCCGCGTGCTCGGCGATGCATGGGTCGACGCGTCGCTGGCAAAACGGACGGACTTCACCGCCGATTTCCAGGCGATGATCACACGGATCGCGTGGCATGAAATCTGGGGCCGGCCGGGTCTCGATGACCGCAGCCGTCGGTTCATCGTGCTCGCGATCACCGTGGCACTGGGTCGCTGGGAGGAGTTCACGCTCCACGTCCGCACCGGACTGATGCGTGACGGCTTCACCCGCGAGGAACTCAAGGAAGTGCTGATGCAATCCGCCATCTACGCAGGCGTACCCGCGGCAAATACCGCCTTCGCCGAAGCGGGCAAGATCATCGCCGAGCTCGACTCCGGCGGCAACGAAGGCTGAACTCATGACTGATGCTTTTCTCTGCGACGCGATCCGGACCCCCATCGGCCGACTGAACGGGTCGCTCGCCAGCATCCGCGCCGACGACCTGGCCGCCGTTCCGATCAAGGCGCTGATGGATCGCAATCCAGGCGTTGATTGGGATGCAGTGGACGACACGATCCTCGGCTGCGCGAACCAAGCCGGTGAGGACAATCGCAACGTCGCGCGCATGGCCGTGTTGCTTGCCGGATTGCCCGAGACGGTGTCGGGATCGACGATCAACCGTCTGTGTGGCTCGGGCCTCGACGCGATCGGGTCGGCAGCGCGAGCGATCCGCAGCGGTGATGCGGAGTTCATGATCGCGGGTGGTGTCGAGAGCATGACGCGCGCGCCTTATGTAATGGGCAAGGCACAAAGTCCCTTTGACCGGGCGCAGAAGTTGGAAGACACGACCTTGGGCTGGCGGTTCGTCAACCCGGCCATGCGGCATGCCTACGGCGTCGATTCTATGCCGGAAACGGGCGAGAACGTTGCCGACCAGTGGCATGTCAGCCGAGAGGATCAGGATCGCTTCAGCCTTGCCAGCCAGGAAAAGGCCGCAGCGGCACAGGCGAGCGGACGGTTCGCCGCCGAGATCGAGCCTGTCACGATTCCACAGAAAAAGGGCGATCCCATCGTCTTTTCCGCAGACGAACATTTGCGGGCAACCAGCCTGGAGGCGCTCGCAAAGTTGAAGCCGGTCGTGCGAATGGACGGCACCGTGACGGCTGGCAATGCGTCCGGCCTTAATGATGGTGCGGCCGCGACGCTTATCGCGTCGGAAGCCGCAGTGGCGCGACACGGGGTGACTCCCCGCGCGCGGATCGTTGCGATGGCAGCGGCCGGCATTGCACCCCGCATCATGGGCGTGGGACCTATCGAGGCTGCGCGTAAGCTGATGACATTGGGCGGCATCACGCTGGACCAACTTGACGTGATCGAGTTGAATGAGGCGTTTGCCAGCCAAGCGATCGCGACGCTACGTGATCTCGACATCGATCCGTTCGATGACCCGCGCGTCAATCGCAACGGTGGCGCGATCGCGCTGGGCCATCCCCTAGGCATGTCGGGTGCGCGGATCACGATGAGTGCGGTCGAGGAACTTCATCGTACGGGTGGTCGCTACGCAATGGCCTTTATGTGCATCGGCGTAGGGCAGGGGATCGCCCTGCTGCTCGAGCGGGTTTAAGGGAAAGACACGCGCCAAGTTAACCGGCGGACAAGTTGTAGCTTCATTTCCGATACGTCGTGCATGCAGGATGAAGGTACAATTTAAGTTCGAATGTTCTATCCCGTCGTTCTCTGCCGTTGGTAGGCAAAAAGCTTTCGCCGAGCACATATCGGGAGGCGCTCGGCGTCGGTCGCCGCCTGCATGGCCTACGGCTGCGCCTTGGGCGCTGTATAGCTCTCAATCTTGAGGATCGAAGCTTGAGGCGCGAGTCGCATTCAGCCGGCACTTGCCGACGTCTAGAGGACGCGTCATGTCTGAGCCATGTCACAGCTCGACCTCGACCGTTACGTGCCCTTCTTCCTGTCGTCGATTGGCAACAAGCTGTCTCGGGGGGCATCGCAACTGTATCTCAGAAAGTTCGGCGTCGGCGTCAACGAATGGCGGCTACTCGCCAACCTGAAGGTGCGCGGCACCGCAAGCGCCGGGGCGATCTGCGAAGCGAGCGGCATTGATAAGGCTGCGGCAAGTCGGGCTGTTGGCCGCCTGCAGGACCTAAATCTTGTTCGTGCGGTTGGAGACCCCAACGATGGTCGCAGCCGGCGGTTGTCGATGACCGAAGCAGGGGTAGCCTTGCACGAGCAGATTATCACTGTGGCGCTGGAACGCGAGCGTGCCCTGCTTTCGGGACTGACCGCGTCCGAACGCGATGGCCTGATCGAACTGCTGCGAAGGCTGTATGCCAACGTCGAACTGCTCAACGACTAATTATAGTTGACATCGCAACTATAAAAGTAAAACGTTCCATATCGCCTCGCAAAGAGGGCGCAGCTGGAGAGCTACTATGTACCCGCTCAACGCTTGGTACCCCGCGGCGTGGTCGCACGAAATCGAGCACGCGCTTGCGGCACGAAAGATCTGCAATACCGATCTCGTCCTGTACCGGCGCACGGACGGCGTGGTTGCCGCGTTAGAAAATGCATGCTGGCATCGTCTGCTGCCACTCTCGATGGGCCGACTGCGCGACGATCAGGTAATCTGCGGGTATCACGGACTGGTGTTCAATTCGTCGGGACGGTGCACATTCATGCCAGCGCAACAGACGATCAACCCTTCCGCGCAGGTCCGGGCTTATCCGATCGCGGAAAAGCATCGGCTGGTCTGGGTGTGGATGGGCGATCCGGCGCTGGCTGATCCTGCACTGCTTCCTGACTTTCACTGGAACGACAATGACGACTGGGTAGGCCAGGGCGGCACCTTCTATGATCTGGGCTGCGAGTATCGCCTTGTGATCGACAATCTGATGGACCTGACGCACGAAACCTATGTGCACAGCGACAGCATCGGCGACGACAATATTACGAGTGCGTCCTTTGACGTCGAGCATACGGACCGCACCGCGACGATTAGTCGCTGGATGCTTGGAATTGAGCCACCGCCTTTCTGGGCGAAGCAACTCGGACGCCCAGGCCCGGTCGATCGCTGGCAGGTCGTGTACTTTCAGGCACCGTCAACGGTCGTCGGACAGGTCGGTGTCGCAGTTGCTGGAAGCGGCGCTCAAGAGGGCGATAAATCGCAGGGCGTCGAAGGCGCTTTCCTCGCTGCTATCGCGCCTGCGACCGGCACGACCTGTCATTATTTCTGGAATTTTGTCCGCAAGTTCCGCCGTGAGGATGCGGACCTGACCCGTGCCCTCAACATCGCGCACGTCAATGGCGGAACGGGTGTCTACGACCAGGACCATGTCGTGCTGGAAGCGCAGCAGAAAGCGATCAGCGCTAACCCGCGCACGCCATTTTATAATCTTAACATCGATGCAGGTGCACTGTGGGCACGCAAGGCCATCGATCGCATGTGCGCAGACGATCACGCGAGGAGCTCGGCGTCTTGAGCGCCAATCTTGACTGGGAGTCCGCCAAGCTAGTCGATATTGCCGATCTGACGCCGGATATTCGCCTATTCACGATCAAACGCGAAGGCTGCTTCGTAGCACCTTCTCCTGGCAGCCATATCAGCGTCATCGTCCTGATCGACGGTCGTCCTGTTACCCGGAGCTATTCGGTCATTGGCGCATGCCGGGACGGGTTATACCGCATCGCAGTCAAACGGTTGGCGGACGGCCGAGGTGGCTCGCGCTACATGTGGAGCCTTGAGCCTGGTGCCAATCTCCAGCTGTCACAGCCCGTGAACCATTTCAATCTCGGCTTCGCCGCACGCGAGTATGTGCTGGTCGCTGGCGGCATTGGCATCACGCCAATTTATGGAATGGCGCTGACGCTGGCAGCGACAAATGTTCCTGTCAAAGTACTATACGCGGCGCGGAGACAAAGTGATCTCGCGTTCGCAACGGATCTGCGCGCGCACCTCGGGACTCGGCTGGAAACGTTCGTTGCAGAGGAGAACGAACGGATCAATCTAAACGCCGTTATCTCCACGATGCAACCTGACGGCGAACTGTATATCTGCGGCCCGATCGCGTTGCTGGAGAATGCGAAATCGTTGTGGCGGTCGTACGGTCGACCTATCGAGCGTCTGCGTTTTGAGACGTTCGGTAATAGTGGACGCTTCGCTGCTACGGCATTCCGTGTCGAGATCCCGCGGCTCGACCTAGCGATCGACGTGGCTGCCGATGAATCGCTGCTCGACGCGCTGGAACGCAACGGTGTCCCGATGATCGCGGATTGCCGTCGTGGGGAATGTGGATTGTGCGTCCTGCCGATTCTGAAGATCGACGGGCGTCTTGATCACCGCGATGTTTTTTTTAGCGAAGAACAGAAGGCGTCGACTGACCGACTGTGCACTTGTGTCTCTCGCGTTAACGGGGAAGTAGTGACGTTGGATGTCCCTGATCGCCGTTGTCGGCGTTAATAAACCGGCAGATAATTGAAGCTCAAACTATAAGTCAGGCGCTTAGAGCCCAACTCGTACTTCGAGTTTAGCAATATGGCGCGTTATTCGCCTGAAGGACGAGACAACCATCCCCGTTTTGAATGACGCGATGGAGACCTCCCAGTCCTTGGCCAGGCACCGGCATCGGTTGAACCGCGCCAGGATGCGACCGACGATCCAGCGCCGTGGCAGAATAATGAAGCCCGTCAGGTCGGATCGTCTGATAATTTCGGCCGCCAGCCGATCAATTTGCGCGACCGTTGCTTCAAGCTTCTGCCCAGCATAGGCGCCATCGGCGAATAGTCTGGTGAGCATGGGATACGCGTCGCAGGATCGCTCGAACAGGCCGGGCGCCCCGTCGCGGTCCTGAATGTCGGCGGCGTGCACCACGCCTTCGAGCATATTGCGAAGCGTGTCCCTCATAATGTGCCGCTTGCGCCCCTCTATCTTCTTGCCGGCGTCTGAGCAGCCCCCACCGGTTGGTCCGGGTTGTTAGTTAGTGCATCGTCGTATTCGCCGCCATTGCCGGGCGTAGGTGAAGCGAAGCGGAACCGGAGGCCGGCGATGGCGGTGTCGCTGCTTCTGGGGCCGGTGGGCGGTAGCCCAGACCGCTTTGCGGACGGACGGTGTTGTAGTGACGCCGCCACGCCTCGATCAGCACCTTGGCTTCGGCGAGGCTGTAAAAGATCTCGCCGTTGAGTAGCTCGTCACGCAGCGAGCTGTTGAAGCTGTCGTTGTAGCCGTCCTCCCGTGGCGAGCCTGGCGCAATGTAGAGCGTCTTCACGCCAACCTGCCGAAGCCATTTTCGAACTGCGGTGGCGATGAACTCGCTGCCGTTATCTGACCTGATATGCTCAGGCGGCCCCCGGTCGATAAACAACTCGGCCAAGGTCGCCAACACGTCTTCATGGCGGAGCTGGCGGGCGATCGCCAGTGCCAGGCATTCCCTGCTCGCCTCGTTGATGATGGTAAGGATGCGGAACTTTCGCCCGTCGTGCGTTCGCGCTTCGACGAAGTCGTATGCCCAGACATGCCCTGGATATTCCGGTTGCAGCCGGATGCACGAGCCATCGTTCAACCACAGCCGGCCGCGCTTAGGTTGGATGAACGCGCACTACCGGCGCGCGCTCGGCGATCTGTTCTACAGTCCATACCCCACGTTGGGAGCCGACTGGATCACGCCCACGCCAATCAGCGTGCTCGACGGTAGCCCACCGCTCTACGCTTGGATCCGGTAAAGAACAGCCAGATCGTAGCTGCCGCAAAGGGGCCCGGAAAACCGCTGACCCTTATTGCTTTGTTGGGTTTTCGCTCATATCTCGGGGGCAATCGAACCCGCCAGGCCTCTGCCCGCAAGGACATGCACACTTGGCGGGTCTTTTTTTACCCTGCTAAGCAGG
>Ga0265798_10000654_pt1 | contig 56285 bp, 56 predicted proteins | sample P3T30metagenome_FD_192430 | JGI IMG/M metagenome (GOLD analysis project Ga0265798, IMG submission 192430) | Plant litter microbial communities from East Loma Ridge, Irvine, California - P3 T30 | ecosystem: Environmental > Terrestrial > Plant litter > Unclassified | place: USA: California... | reverse complement strand
AGATACTACACTTACCCATACAGCAAACTATACTATTGAATTAAAGAACGCAGAACACATCGCCTTTACCGCGCCTCGGCTAAGTATACTATCACATAAATTCTATATCGCTGATGGAAGCGCCTCGGTACTTTATGGGGGGAATCTAATAGACTGGACAGGGGATAAAATTTGGCAGGGCAGTGAAAGGTTCTTACAATTTAGGCCCACATCACCAGACACTTTTATAGTTTCAGCCCTCCATAATAATAGTATTGCATTGGGGCTGATTTCAGGCCGCTCACCTATACAGTATGTTCCAAAACTCCTGCCCGAAACGACTGGCGGCATATTTAGCAATGATGGCCTATTGCTTTATAATGCAGAAGAGGAAAAACTGCTGTATGTGTATTATTATAAAAATAACTACCTGACTGCTTCCAAAAACCTTGACCGCGCTACCGCTGTCAAGACAATAGATACGCTCAAGATTAGTACCCTAAAAATCGCTAAAGAAGATAACGGCAGTAAACAAACTATTGCCAACCAAGCAGAAATGTTGCAGGTACAGGCAGCTACTTCCGATAGGTATCTATTTATAAAATCCAGACGGTTAGGTAAATATGAAGAGGCTGAAATGCTTAAAGAGGCTTCCATTATTGATGTTTATGACGTAAGCGGTCAAACCTATGAATTCAGCTTTTACCTGTACGATTATGAAAATGAGGAAATCAAATCATTTGAAATCTATGGGAATTTACTGGTTGGTTTAAGCGACCATTATCTGGTGCTTTACCGCCTGCAACCTTATTACTTTAAAAAATAACATGAAGATATACGGCCGTATCAGGGGAAGATCGAAAACCTGTGAAAGAGTAGATCACAACTTTAAAATTTTAATTATGAAAACCAATTTTTTCAAATCAATCCTGCCTGTGGCAGTGATGATGTTCGGGATTTTTGCTGCTTTCGGTTTTGAAAAAGCAGATGCAGCAGCCGTTGCACCGGAATTTGGATGGTACTCTACCACCACAGCCAATCACTGTGACGTACAAGTCAGCTGTGACGACCGCGCCAGTGGTCCATTGTGTACCGCAATCTATAATGGTGTACCGGTTCAAGCCTTTGGGAAAATATCCGCTTCGGCTACAACCTGCACAAAAACGCTGCGCATGCCGTTAAATTAAAACGGTATTAAAAGTAAGGAGCCTCATGGGGCTCCTTATCTTTTTCAATTAATCCATCCATGCGGGTACTTTCTCGTCTTTCAGGTAATACCCGAACCATTGCAATACTTTTTCAGTCAGGTCTTTTTGGTTGCCGTTGTCCATAAGTGAATGGTCATCCTGTGGGTACAAAACTAATGCGCTCGGTTTACCCATCCTCCAAAGAGCAGTCTGTAGGGCAATACTCTGTAGCGGCGAAACGACAGGGTCCTGGTCTGAAGTCCATAACAAGAGCGGCGTTTCAATTTTGTCGGCAAAATTTATCGGAGCGTTTGCTTCAAATTTTGGGTCGGTGTACGGTAGAATAGTCCGGTACTGGAACCTTTCAAAATTATTAAGGTTAACCTGCCGCTTGTTGGTGAAAAGGTAATGGCTCCTAAGGTCGGTAATCGCAGCACCTGCGACAGCCACTTTAAATAAGTTCGTATGCCCAATGATAAACGATGTTTCATACCCTCCAAACGAGTGCCCGATTAGGCCCATCCGCCCAGTATCTATGTTTCCCTTTACTACTGCTGCTTTGACGGCTGCCGTTACGCAGCCGAGGGCCGATTTACCCGGCTCATTTAGGGCGTACGATATATCGGGGCATAACACAAAGTAACCGTTAAGGGTAAAATTCGTAATGTTAACGCCGTTATCCGTATACAGTGACGGCATACTGTATTTGTGAAGGTTGCTGCTCAGCCTTTCGTAGATGTATACAACCATAGGATACTTTTTTTTGGGGTCATAACCGGCAGGATAAAACAATGCCCCTTTGAGTTCTTTATTATTGGCCGTATAGTAGATCAGTTCAGAATTTCCCCAACGGTACTTTTTCTGCTGTTCGTTACCCTTGGCTACTGCCTGTGGTTTGCCGTTCTTGCCTGTAACATACAAAACCGCCGGCTTATCAAAATCAGATTCAAAAAAGATCCACTTTTGTTGGGTGGGTACTTTTCGGATGCCATAATAATGCCTGTCGCCGGACTTTAAGGTGACAACCCCTTCTTTTTTAGTATACACATAGTAGCCTTCTGCAAGTGTTTGGGAATTTACGGAGTACAATAAAATGTTGTCTTCGTCAATTACTTTTCCGTTAAATCCCCCAAGGTTGCCACCATTTGAAACTAAAATACCGTCATCGTACATTTTGAACTTTACTTTTGTACCAACACCATTTGTAATTTTTGTAAACGAACTTCCATCGGTTGCCACCTCCCACACATCGTATTGCCCCTGTAGGTATACCCCCTTATCGGATGCCTTCCATCCCCCCGGGGCGTAAATACGCGGTATACCGGGCATATCATAATCTGCCATAAAAAAACTATCCTCAATTCCGGCCGTCAGGCAGCTGTGTTTTTTCTCAGCGATATTGTAGGCCCACCAATGGCTTTCTTTAAAGTACAAGACGTACTTCCCATCGGGCGACATTTGAATATAATCCCTGTCGTAGGGATGTTTTTCAAGGATTAATTCTTTCCTGCCTGAAGAAAGGTCCATAAGGTAATAATCATTGTATTCACCATTGAATTTGAACGCAGGCAGGTATTGCCGGTCATTAAATACCACTGCATACTTGTGGTCACCGCTCAGTATGGCATTGGGATACTCTAAAGATTCAACAGCACGCACTGCACCATTATTAACAAACCATACCCATTTTTTAGGTGTTACCTCTGACGGGGAAACCGTTGCCAGGGGTACTTTAGTAGCTGTAGTCCAAAGTACTGCTTTTCCGGAACGTTCTGTATTTCCGGGGGTTTTCTCAACAAGGTCGAAAAATACCCTTTCCCCATCGTGCGATATGAAAAGGCCGGAAAGTACCCCCTGCAAATTCCCGGGCATTTTGTCCATCATCAACTCTTTCATACGGGGTTCTGTATTTCGGCTGAAGTTGTAGTGCATGATGCTTTCCGGATAACCATCAGGGGTAACCTTAAAGAAGGCAAGGTGTTTCCCCGCTTTTTCCCAGGCGGGCAAGGTAAACGTACCGGATGCACTCACCAAAAATTCGTTTTCGACCAACTGCCCCTTATAATCTAAGAGTATGGCTTTAGACCGCGACGCGGCAGTATCCCTTTGAACCAATAGTAGTTGTTCCTTTGCGGGATTCCGTTTAGCCTCTGCAACGTTGGTTATCGTAACCCGCTTGTTATGTGTAACACCGAATATTTCTATTATCCGTGCCTCTGGATCATATAGTACGAGGTTGTGTTTATTGGCCGCAAGCAGGTATCCTGCCGACATGATATGCTTTATACTGTTTGTTTGAAGGTTAAGTATCGTGATACTGTCGTTGTGCGCTATAATAAAGAAGCCTCCATCGTCGGTAAACAGGTGGTTTGCCGCATGGGGATACGATATCCGTCTGCCTGAAGGGATATGTTTTAGGAATAAGGTGTCTGTATCAGGGTACTTTTTAAAATAGGTTAGCCAATCACCTTTCGGAGCGGCCTGGCCTGAGCCCAAATAATGCCATTGCTGATACCCTTCAGGGGCCAACTGCTCCTGCCCGTGACTGGAAAAGGACAGAAGCAGGAAAAGGGTAAGTGCGATGTTTTTAATCTTTTTCATGATCATTATAGTAATGCAGGCCATTAATACCCATTGTTCTGTGGCAGTAAGTTCCCATTTACATTTAACTCATTTTGAGGCAGTGGCAGTAGCACATCTGTCGGGTTCCAGCCTGGTTTAACAGGCTCCAGTACTGAAGTGGCAGCATCATACCGCTTAAGATCAAAAAAGCGGTGCCCATGCTCGGTAAAAAATTCAACCCTGCGTTCGTGGAGAATGGCCTCAAGTAGTGCCTCTTGTGATTGCGCTGTGCTCTCCTGCAAGCCTGCACGGCTCCGGATGGTATTAAGGGCTTCAAGGGCCTGGGCAAGCCCGCCCGTTCTTGCAAAGGCTTCAGCCCTTATCAGATAAAGCTCCTCCAGCCTGAATTGGATTGAATACTCCTGTGACGTGCCGGTAGGCAACATAAGCTTGTATTTATTAGCATAATAATAGGAAGACTCACCATCACTGACCGCGCCTATCCATTGTTCTTTTCGTAAATCCCCTTCTTCAAAGGCGTTGTATAGGGCGTTGGCCAACGCCCGCGTATGCGGCGGGGTGGTATCAAAGATGAAATTCTCCCCTTCAAGCGTATTTAGCCCTTCTGTTGCGGGGGCAAGTTGCCATAAGGTACTGGGGCTGTCAGTGAGAAAAACATTGTCCAGATCGGAAGCCAGGCTGTAAAGGGAAGTTTGAGCGATAATGTTGCCCGATGCCTCTATTGCGAGATCGTATCGCCCTTCGTTAAGTGCTATCCTGGCTAATAATGCCATAGCCGTTTCTTTATTGGGGCGTACCCGGTTAGCGGATACATATTCGCTGGGTAAAAGGGTTACTGCCTGCTGTAGGTCTGCTATGAGAAGCTGATTGATTTCCGAAGTTGTCTTTTTTGATAAAGCAGTATTTACCGTATAGTCTGTAATTGTCGCGTACGGAATACTACCATATAGGCCAGTCAAATAGCTATAAATGTACGAGCGCACGAACAAAGCTTCACCCAGCAGCCTGTTCTTATCTGCTTGCGGCAATGATAGAGAATTTGAGACACCTTCCATAACGGCATTGGCAGCATATACCAGGTTATAACTGTCGGACCAGAGGGCGAGTACAGCCGCGTCATCGGGTAATACATTATTAGTAAAAAAGCGTTCATCGGGAAGGCCGTAGTTACTGTACGAGACCAGTTCATCGGCGTAAGCGCCCATTAGTACGGAAAGCCCATTGGGCCCGCCAGTAACGAGTACATCAGTTTGCAGCTTTGAATAGATGTTTGCCATGGCGGCATCCGCAGTAGCGCTATCTTCAAAAACCGTTTCTCCGGTAAGTTGTGTCTGTGGCGTGCCCACATCTATGAAATCTTCACACGAGCTTACAACGAATATCCCCGACAGCAGGATACTGTAAGCCACCTTTCTAATTTTATTTTTATCTCTCGTTTCCATTGCGATTAAGGTTTTAGGTTAAGACGGACACCCATGCTAAGGACACGCAATGGCGGCAGGCTGCCACGCATTTGGTTCTCAGGGTCAGCCCCTTTAAAATTTGTTATTGTTAACAGGTTCTGTCCCTGAAAATAGATACTGCAATCCGCATATTTGTTCCATGCCGCAGGAAGGCTGTAGGATAGTGAAAGGTTTTTAAGGCGGATGTAAGAGGCGTCTGAAATGACACCATCGCTATTGGTATACCGATTGAAAGCAGTAACCGCTTCACTGTTATACCCGGCTGTATACAACTGGATGTTTCCTGAACCGCTGGGCATCCCGTTATTGCTGATTTCAACAGGCTGATTTACCCCAACACCAGGTATGGCCCCTGTGTTGGTAGCATTATACCCTTTTTGTTTTACGAACTGGAAAAGAAAGTCCAGTTGCCAGTTCTTATAGGTAACATTATTTTGCAGCCCACCAAAAAAATCAGGTGCAAGGCTTACAGTATATTTGCTGTCTGACGGATAGGAGATCATGCCATCGCCATTATAGTCCTGGAAACTGTAGAGCCCGGTCTCGGGATTGATCCCAGTATAGTGGTATAGCTTGCGAATGTCCAACGGCTGCCCTACAACATACTGCTGCGCATACCCTGACCCCTCAAGGTTTGGAAATGCTATAAGTTTATTTTTTGCCACTGTCAGGTTTACTGAAGTGGCCCAGTTGAAATCCTTACCCTTAAAAGGCGTGGCACGCAATTCAAATTCCCACCCACTGTTTTGCACCGTAGCATCTAAGTTCGCCTGTACGGATGGAAATCCGGTTACCGTTGAGAGCGGCATGCCCACGAGCTGGCTCGAAGAGCGGTTGCGGTAATAGGCAATATTCAGCATTATTCGGTCGTTTAAGAATCCGGTTTCAAGGGCAGCTTCAATTTTTTTATTGGTCTCCCAGCTGAAATCCGGATTGTATAAGCGCAACGGCTGTAACCCTATAGTGCCCTGATAGGATATTCCGGTAATGCCATAGGTATTGAGGTACTGGTAGTCGCCAATTTGGTCACTGCCCGTGATACCATAACTTGTCCTTAATTTTCCGTAACTGAGCCATGGTACTGCTTTTTGAAGAAAGGTTTCGCTCCCAAAAAGCCATGCAGCGCCTACTGCACCAAAATTAACAAAGCGTTTCCCGTCCCCAAAGCGGCTTGACCCATCACGCCTCGCGGTCAGGTTTACAATATATTTACTATCAATATTATAGTTAATGCGTCCAAATACAGCGTTATACTTGTACATGGTAATGTCATTTGCCGTGATAGCCAATGCTGAAGCAGCGGCAAGGTTTGTAATGAGATTATCCGTTGAAAAGCCGGTGCCTATGATCTCCAACAGTTCTGTTTCACGCTGCTGGAATGTCATCCCTGCCAATACATCCAAAGTCCCGATTCCCAACAGGGTATTGTAGTGTAACTGCGGTTCCACATTCCATGATTCCTGTTTCACGGTATTGAGCAATGACTGGGAACTGGCACTGGTCAAACCAAATGCGGGGTCATACATTGAGATTGGGCTCAAACGGGTCTCGGTAATATGATTTTCTGTATAGCCCAGAGCCGTTTTAAAACTCAGGCCTTTTACTAGCGCGTACGATAAAAAGCCCCCGGCCGTAAGGTTCGTCGCTTTCGATAGATAGGTTTGTTCCAAAGTTGCCAATGGGTTCTGCCATGTAGAATTTTCCCAGTTCAGTGAACCATCCTCATTGTAAAGCCTGGGCGCGTTTGGAGGCAGGGTTGATGCCTTATAGGTGAGGTCAGTACCGGGCAGGTTATTGTCTGAGAGTACATAATTTGCAGATAGGTCTGCACGGAATTTTTTATCCTCAGAGGTATGGCTGATGTTAGTGTGAAAGGACGACTTCCTGAACTCAAAATCACCAGGGAATACAGTGGCTTCACTGTATAGTGTGCCTCCCAAAGTAAATTTTGTCTGTTCGTTACCGCCAGATACACCCACGTTCATATTTTTGGTAATCGCTGTCCCGCCTATGAGTTCTTTCTGCCAGTCGGTATACCTGTCCCTGTCCCATGTACCATTCGTATCATAAGCCCATGAGGGAAGTTCCGTAAAACCATCATTGGCAAAAGCCTCCTGTCGCATGGTGAGGTACTGCTGCGTATTCATCAGCTTTTGAAAGCGCGTTACCCTGCTTACACCCGTCATCATATTAAGGTTGAACGTCGTCTGGCCAGCCTTTCCCTTACGTGTAGTGATGAGTACCACCCCGTTGGCTCCCCTTGAACCATAAATGGCTGTGGCATCTGCATCCTTGAGTACTTCTATACTCTCGATATTAGCAGGGTTTATGCCGTTAAGTGGACTTATGCCCCCATTTTGCAGAATACTTTGGGTGGCATTTACACTGCTCAGGTTATCAGAAGAAAAGGGCATCCCATCCACGATGTACAAGGGTTCGTTGCCATTGTCGCGAAGGCTGTTCCTTCCCCTGATCCGTATGGAGAAATTTCCACCGGGCACGCCTGTAGACTGCACAATATCAACACCGGCCATCCTTCCCTGCATGGCAGCAAGAGGATTAGCTACCGGCTGTTTTTCAATATCCTTTGAAGTAATACGGGCAATACTTCCGGTACTTTCTTTCTGTTTTACGGAATAGTACCCTGCATTAATTGTAAGTTCTTCAAGCTGTGTACTGTCTTCCTGAAGTGTAATGTTTAGGCTGCTTTGCGCGCCGGCAACAACCTCAATGGTTTTATAGCCTGTAAATGAAAATACCAGTACTTCATCGTTAGCGGCTGCAATAGAAAACCGGCCGTCAGCATCGGAAATTGTAGAACGTTGAGTTCCCTTTACCATAATTATTACGCCGGGTAAAGAGTCCGAACTATTTGATACGGTGCCGGTAATGGTTTGTTGAAAATACGCCACACGCAAGGGTGACGCATGTGCCCGGGCCAAGGCACTACAATGAAAGGCTGCTAAAACAAGAGAATAGAAAAGCACCCTCAGCCCATTGTCATAAGAAATAAATTTCATAACATTGGTTAAGATTAAATGAAACAAACGGTTTTATTGGTCTATGCCTTCTGTGAGTCGACAAACTAACACAGAGGGCTTTTTTGTGTACCTAAAAAAAGTAACCCGGCCTTTCCTCTAACTAACTCGAAGAAGGAATACCAGTACTGGCCGGGCCATTTAACTATGAAAATTTAAACCATAGGCATAACATATTACGTATTACTACTGTATGCAAAACCGATGCTAATAAAGAAGTGAAAACGCTAAGAATGTAAGCTGAGAATTATTGTCCCTAAAAAGGAGGCGTGGGTTTAAACTCAACTTATCGACTTGGGGTACTGGTATACCGTGCAACAATAAGTGAGCCCACGCCATATGGCGTGAGCATAAATACTTATCGTCTTGTTGCAAAAATTACCAGTTTTCAAGTCAAGACTCCAAGCGAATGCTTCAGATTATATATTTTGAAGTTTCGCAAAATTATTAAACGTTGGCAATATATAAAAATAAATTTAATTACGGTCGTTCGACCGTGTTTTTTTAAACCTTATAAAGTTTCTTTGTTTTTATGGTAGATGTTAATGAACGCATATGCGCTTATATTGTCAAAGAATGGCTAAACCCGTGGCTAAAGGAAGGTAAGTCACAGACTATGTTTGCCAATGCGCATAATGTTGATGAAGGAACTATAAGAAAAATCAAATCACATAAGAAATATAGAATTCCAGTAGAGACACTAAATAAAATTTGTGAATCCCGAAAAATTTTACTTTCAGAATTCTTCACTAAATTAGAAATATAATATGCTATAGCATATTTCTCTATATCAGTAAAATACCTATTAATAGGTATTTTTTTTTTAATTCAGTTACTCTAAATTTATGATGTTAAATATAATATAAATATTTACACTTATCTAATCTTTAATTGTGTATATTAATCAATAATCAAAAAAATAATACACATTCAATAAAGAATAATTTTAAAAAGTAACCATTAAAATTACAAATATGAAAATGCGCATTATTTTGATTATCACAACGACAATCCTGTTCTCTTGTGACAAAAAAGAATCACAAAATTTAGCCCCAGACACAATCGACTTATCAAGCACTTTTGAAGAATTTGAAGCGGAAGAATTATCATCTGATACAATTCCGCACGTTATATTATCTAAGAGTTTAGATACTAAAGCAGAAAATGACTTAAAAATACTAACAAATGAAACAGTACCTGGGTGTAGTTTACCAACTCGTATTGCTGATTTAAGAAGTGGTGTTGAAATAAAGCTTTATAAATTTGATAAAAATACTAAAGCATCAGCTTCGGCCATGGGATTCTCAGGAGAGATTGGTAAAAACCAAATGGTATTTATTCAAGACTACATAAGATATGGTTTTATAGAATGCAATGGAAAAAAAGAAAAATTAGGAATTGGGCTACGTTGTTTTATTCATATCACTGAATTTAAAGGAAAGGTTGGATATAATAAACTTCCTGGTGTTGCAGCAAATGTTGAATTAGGCAATGCCGAATGTTCTTACGATTTACGAGCTTTGGGATTTGCAATCGAGGGATCTACTCTCGCTGACGGTTTGAATCCACAGGGTGAATATAATGTTGAAAATTTTGGAAAACTCGCGGCGACATTCAACAACGTTTTGCGTGAACTTAATTCTACAAGTGAAATGGAAATAGATCCGGTTCAATTACCATGATTAAATTTCGATTTATAGTTATACTTTTTTTGGGAATGGTAATTAATTGCTATTCCCAAAAAATTGTTGCGGTGTGTTTTGCAGATACTGATGATGAAAAAATTGGCAATGGATGCGCTATAGATTTAAATAATTTCAGAGGCTTTTACAGGAGATTAGGTAAAGTTTTATCAATGGAGGTTAAAGAATATCAATATTCCAATGATGACTTTAATGTTGAAAATTTTGATTCACTAATTACTAAATTGCAAGGTAAAACATCTGATCAAGATATAATTTTGTTTTATAATACCTGCCATGGTGCAAGAGGTATTAACGAATTAGATACTAAATACCCACAATTGCGATTTAATAACTATTACAGATCTGTCTACACAAAACACTCACTACTTCTTAAACTTCCTCATAAAAATTTGCTAACTATAACTGATGCTTGTAACGTAGTAAGGAATATTCGGGAAAAAGAGCGGCAAATCAATGCTAAATTTTATTCTCCCTTGCCATTATCAAAAGAAATTAGCAAAGAGGAAATTCAAAACACTAAAAAAATTTTCGCAAATAGTTTCGAGTTAATTATAACTAGTAGCGAACCAGGATTAACCTCAGTTACAACTAAAGAAGGAGGAAGTATTTTCACTAATTGTTTTTTTTCATCATTTTATTATTATACAAAACAAAAAGACCCGAATATTGTAACCATAAAAAATATCTTAATTGAAACACAAAAACAAACTTTTGCGGAATCTAAACGTATTTATGTCAACAATAGAGTAAAAGAATACGGCGAAAATCGGGCACATACTCCTTGCTATGACCTAGTATTTAAAGGAGCTGATTTTGATTCATTATTTGAAAATGTAAGTGATAGTATCAGTGAAAAATTTTGGCTAAATTTTAATATAACTGAGCTTAGTTATGTGCAAAAGCTAAAATATAATACTCCAAATGACTACAAAGTAGTGATTCAAATTGATAATTCCTTAAATCAAATTGAAGAAATTAAAAGTGTAAAATATTTTTTTCATGATACATTTAAAAGACCAATTGTGAGTCCAACTGATGCTGAAAATGATTATCAATACACAATATTTATATGGGGTGAATTCCTCGTAAAAGCTGAAATAACCTTGAAAGATAATAGGAAAATTTATATATCTAAATCTGTAAATTTTGATGAAAGTCATTAGATGATGTATCTAGGAAGTAATATTTTGAATGTTGTATCGAAATGGAAAATCTAAACAAATTAGACTGGGAACAGTATGAGTTTATAACTAAATATATTTATGAAACTTTAGGAGGCTATAATATTACTATTGAAGGATGGGGTCGGGATTGTAAAATTAAGGGGGAATCAGGAGTTACTCATCAAATTGACGTCTTAACATCAGAAACAGATAACACAGGTACATTTCGTACTGCTATAGAATGCAAATATCTGAATAAGAAAGTTAATAAAGATATTGTTATGAAGCTTTCAGAGATTATTAATGATGCTGGTATACATAGAGGAATAATAGTATCAAAAAGCGGTTTTACGCAGGATGCAGAACAGTTTGCTGAACATAGAAATATCTTAATAGTCCAGCTTAAGGAAGCAGGAAAAGAATACCCGGAACAGCAGAGAGAACTTCATCTTTTTGATTTAGGGATAAACATTGGGATAAACAGAAGACGTCCGGTTGTAACAAATATTTTCGCTACTGACATTGAAAATAACATCATCACCTTACATGAGCAGGATCAGTATTATATTTTTCTAAAACACGCAAATGGGAAAATAACCAATTTGTTCGATGAGATAATGATATTTAAAAATTATGTCAATGAACAAGATCCTTCTGTGACTGTCACCAAAGAGTATTCCCATAATCAATGCTTACTATGCTTCCCTACTAGTGTACATCAAATAAAATGTATTACATACACGGGTTTACTGACAGTCCGCGATACGAATGAGCGCAAGGTATTCTCAATTATTGACAAGGTTTGGATGGTTATGGAAAAGATTTTTGAACAACAAACATTCGTACTTTCTGAAGGCGGGATAATAGTTGATACTACAAATAAAAAAGTATAGCCGTTACAATAATTACACTTTCTATATGACTGAATTTGCTATTTTTTGGAGTGTTTTGGCTAATTACTCATTGAACGTTTCTTTATAGTTTTATATAAAACCGAAAAGTAATGGGACGTAATAATATTGTATTTATCGTTATTGGGGCAGTTGCTTTTTCAATCGGTATATCTTTAAAATTGTTTGTGGGCAGGAGGCGATTCTACAGACGAAATCAGGCCGGATTGGAGCAATTTAAAAATTATCGTGGTGCTTTGCTTATACCTTTTGTGGAAAGTATCCTGACTCTTATTGGTGGACTATTTATTATAATAGGTTGCCTATGCTTGAGTGTTACGATGTTTGTGGGGTAAACAGCAATTCAAGATTATTACTTAGATATTCAAAACAGGTGTTTTTACCTATTAAATTAATTATAATTTTTCTATCTTAGCTTATTACCTAACTGATTTCAGGTTATGACAATAGCAATAGAGACCTTTAATTGTGATTATCAAAATTATTATAAAATATTAGAGGCAGCAGATAGTGAAGTTAAAATAACACTTCGATTTAATAAAATAGTTAGCCGACAATCACGTAAAGAAAATATAGATAAAATAACTAAACTGATTCATTCTGAATTATCAAAATTTGAGTGGATTATAGTGGGGAGTATATTAGTAGACCTCACCTGGTACTTAAATGCGATAGAGCGGCAGGAAACGGATAAAGTAGGCGATATCGACAATATTACTAAACCAATTATTGATGCTCTTTCGGGTAAAAACGGTGTGTTTGTAGATGATTCGCAAATATGCGGATTGTATTCTTGCTGGATGAGTAAAAACGAACTCTATATAGACAATGTATTAGTAATACAGATTAAGTTTAATAATGATTATGCTTTGTTTAAAAGGAATTTAAAATTTATACAATACAGCAGTGCTACTTGCCTGCCTATAAATATCGAAATGACAAGCAAAAGAGACTTATTAGTTGCAAAAGTTTTGGTCTTAATGCGGAAAAAGCATAGAAAGCTGGCTGCGAACGCAAAAGTAATTGGTGCCAATATAGATCGCTATTTTGTATGCTCTGAATACGATTTTCACAGAACGAGGCTTTCTGGGTTTGAAGGTGCAGATATAATTACCGGTGATCAATTGAATACTACTATCTTAAATGTTGGAGTCAAATGGAGCGAAGTAAGAAATTTGTTTAAAAGTAAAGAACCAAATAAAATACCATGACAATTTTCCAGTTCACTAATAAGATCGAAGAGATATTTGAAAATGAAGTAAAAAAGCTACTCCCTGGATTGTGGGACGAAGATCTGTTAACACAAAATTTCTTAATCGGTTTATGTTCGACATTACGATCAGTAAGCCTCACAGATCTAAATGGACTTTCCAAGGTTTCCTTAAATGCTTTTAAGCAAAGGGGCAGTTTAACTGAAACCCGATTTGGAGACATTGCAATCATTGTAAACATAAAATATCCGGATGGCGAAGTAATTGAAGGTGTTGGGTATTTGGAAGCAAAAAAAAGAGCTATAGGCAAACTGACATTTGATGCGGCTGGTGTAAGGCAATTGCGGAGGATTAATGCTAATGCACCCCATGCCCGCCTATTATTATATGATTATGCTCCGGCCGTGGGATTTATTACAACCTATATGGAGCAGCCTGATATCTATCACCATTTTCATCGTACACTACGTTATCTTCCGGTTACGCATGCAGTGGCAGTTCCAATTAATCTAAGCCTAAAAGCGAACCATTTTGATACAGGCCTATACAAGTTTGGCTTGCCGTTTTCCCATCAAATTGGTTTTCGTTACCTCTACGCCCAAGATTTAGAGTTCGACGAAGAAACAGTAAACGCTTCAAAAGGATTTTCAGAACGTATGAGACTTTCCAGCTACGTATTAACAATTTCAATCGTCCCATCTAACTTTCCGGAAAATGATAGTGCAATTGTTAATCAAGAAGTTTTTGAAAGATTAAAATAATATTTAAAATCTAATATAGTTATTATGCCATTTACTTATAATCTTCCGGCTACAGTTTTGAGCCCCAAAAAAAATGTTAGTAATGTAAGAGTACTTTATGATGGCGGGCCACATCATGGAGAATTTTCCATCGCACGTATAGAATGGAATGGTAATGATGTTTTAGGGATAAGATGGAATGTCAATGAAAATGAGGCTTCAGACCCTATTAAAATAAGTGGTGCTAAAGTGTGTCTGGGTGAGCCAAATTCCCGCGGCAAATCCACGTGGTTTGTGCTTCCCGATTTTTTCATCGAAGAATTACTAAGTGGAGGCGACTTGAGTAATAAACTTAAACAATATTTAGAGGAAAAATAACTGATATGGCATTAAGGAATTTTAATTTTTTTAGAACACTAGATAAAGACAATAAGGAATTGGTGCATTCGGCTTTTATCAAATATTTGATGCAATATAATGACATATTCTATACTGAGTTCATTAAAACAGATAAGCGTTACGTTGAGCCTAAACTTGAAAAGCAATATACCCTTACAAAAAAGCAAAAAGGCAGAGTAGATATAGAGTCTGTGAGCGAAGATAATTCTACGTTAGTCATTATTGAAAATAAGTTTAAATCTTTTCCGTATCAGGAGCAGTTTTTATTTTATGATAGGATATTGAAAAAACATCATAAAGATAAGAAGATTATTAAACTTCTTATTTGCTTCGACAAGGAGTTTGCAGAAAATTACTCAGGCTGGATTGTTAGGGATTACCGCGATTTACTAACATTTATTGCGGCACATTATCCGATGGACTCGAGAGATGATCATAGTGTTTTCATCCGACATTACTATAATGCACTCAATGAGTATTTTCAGGAATATGGAAAACTCGAACAAAATTTTCGGGAGCTGTTTTTAAATCTTAAAAGTGATTCAAACAAATTTTGGCTTAAGCTGTTCTATTCCGCATTAAAAGTCCGACTGGAAACGTATATATCGGAAAATGATATCGATGCCTATGTTTATATTAATAATGGTAACACTACAGTACCACTTCTAAATATTGTGCCTAAAAGTTGGAATATTCATAATAATGAGTTGTTAATCCAATTACAGGGAAATGATATTAAATTTTATTCTCATTCAAATAATAAACCCTTTCTATCTAATATGGTGGAATTTGCCCGATTGCAATTTCCGGAGATTCCTTATGAATATAAGAAGGAATCGAACAGGAACTCAAAAACGCAATTTATTTTAAAGACTAAAGTACTCGATGAAATACCCTCAATTGTAAATGTGGATTTCTTATTCGAGTTGGTCATAAAGTTTTATACAGCATTGACAGAAAATGTGATACTGAAATATGATAACGTAACTTCATATAAATAATATGGCAACCTACATACTTAAAAAAGAAAATTTTAACGACGTTTATAGCAGCTATAATGATATTAAACTGTTAGATACTTTAACCATTGAACACGCTGGTGACCTGTTAAATATTCAATCTCAGATTAAAGATGAAATAAGTGAAGGAATTTCTTTACTTACCTTAGATGGTTTGACAAACAAAACAAAATATGCTGCTGAGGGGTTACAATATTGCTTAGTAATTGAAGAGGGTGTCTGTGTAGGTTATGGATATGGCTTTTTAGAAACGAAAGATGTTTTTTACATAGATACTATAGGTGTAATTAAAGAACATCGCAGAAAAAAAGTTGCGATGGATATTAAAGCTGCGTTGACTAAGTATAGCTTTAGTATTAAAGGAGTTAAATCGGTAAAGGCTATAACACAGGAAGAAAATATCGGTGCAATTGCACTTAATGTAGCTTTGGGATTTCAACTTCAGGGAATCGAAAGTGGTATAGTGGATGAACCAAACACAGAAGTGTTTTAATAATTTAGTTGAATATGACTTTTGCAGATAAGGTTATTACTTTTAATAAAGAACTTTCCCTTTCTACCAACCTTCCATTTGAAATTGTTGCTATGAATCCTTTTATTGATAATGCTTTAGTTATTCCGTCTATGGAGGAATTTTACAAGGCATTTTATAATGACAATAATGGAAGATATTTAATAGTTGGAATCAATCCTGGCCGTCTGGGAGCAGGTGTTACAGGGATTCCCTTTACAGATACTAAAAGGTTACAGTCAGTATGCAATATTGATTGGAATCATAAAGAAACTTATGAGCCCTCATCAGAGTTTATATATGAGGTGATAAATAATTATGGGGGTGCAGCGAGATTTTACAGCAAATATTACATTAATTCAGTATGCCCCTTAGGTTTTATCAGGCAGAGCCCGAAAGGTAACTGGACCAACTGTAACTATTATGACTACCCCGAACTTTTTCAGTCTGTCAAACCATTTATAGTAAGGTCGTTAAAAAAACAAATTGCATTTGGGTGCAGTACGGACAGAATTTTTATTTTGGGTAAAAAGAATGCGAAATTTTTCAATAAAATAAATAATAAAGAGAAACTTTTTGATCGGGTGGAGACCTTACCACATCCAAGATATATTATGCAGTATAAACGCGTTGATATTGATAAATTTATTACTTCCTACTGTAGTATATTTAAGGATCTATAGGTTCATTAACGTTCAAATCTGGTTTGCAAGATTGGGGATATTTGCTGTTTTTACCCAATGAAACTCCCAGACTGCGAAAGAGAAATTAAAGAACGAGCCTACCTTTTAGGTAGTGAACTGGAACACGTCTCAGGAAACCATAAGATTAAAATACATTGCTTGGAACCCCAGGAAGTTAAAGGAACTGGTTTATATTACATACAATGCCATTACTACAAACAAAATGAGGCCGGCACTTATGGAACTATCCGCTTAGCCAACAAATTAAGCGATTTACTGGCACAGTATCTCTCTTACTAAGATTTATTCGTGTCTTCAATTTCCTTCCTAATCTTCGCACTAAAATAATTAGGAGACAGCTTAGTGCGGGCCTTAAATGCCGTAACAAAACGTTGCGTTGTACTAAAGCCTGCTTCCTTTGCTAAAGCATCATGGGTATACATACGCTTATGCTTATCCGTTTTAAGTTGCTCAATAATATAATCCACTTTCAGATCATTTATGTAATCTGAAAATTTTTTATGCCGGTAAAAGAGAATGATGTCTGAGGTGTAACGAATATTCGTTTCCAGGTAGACTGCAAGAGCAGGAAGTGTAATGTCATTTTCAAGAAATTTCATATCGTGCTCCCACTTTTGCAGCAATTGCAGTATTTTAGCAACGGTATCCGGCGCAATATCCAGCTCACGTGGCGTACCCTTTTCCCGTTTGGGTATTTCTTTTTTATTATCCTCTAAGAGTTCCCTGAATATACGCTCTTTCCGTCTATTCCTGAACCAGTTAATAAGCAACGACATGCTGATCACTCCCAGTATTACAGAACCCACTATGAAAATTTCTTTTTTTAATCGTTCCTTTTCAAGAAGCTCTTCAACATTTTTCTTTTCCTGAACCAACGCCTTGGTATCGTAATTTTTATGGATGTTGTCATACAAATGGTCGTGGGTACTGATAAGGATACTATCCGCTTTCAACAGGCGGTCCACGTAAAATAAAACCTGTTCCGGCTGGTTATGGTTTTTATAAAACTGGATCAGGAGTTCAAAATTCTGCCTGAGGTCGGGGCGTATGTATTCGCGCTCATCGAATACTTTGGCTACTTTTTTTAAATATGGCAATGCTTCACGATATCGTTTCATTGCCCAATAACTCTTGCCGATATAAAAATCGGCTACTGCTACATTGGCATAATCTTCCTGCTCCTCTATAACAGGGATTGAATTCTTTAGATTTTCTATGGCCTGCGCATAATTTCTTTTACAATACTGATTCTGCCCGTCAAGGTGCAAAAAGTAACCGTCCATACTGTGATTGTTAAGACGGCTTGCCTCCTCATAGCCCAGGGTAACCATCGCTTCAGATTTTCCATAATTGCCTTCGCTGTTGTAGCAAAGACCCAAGGAATGTAAGGTATTAAGGTACGCCCGGGCATTGTTCTCCTTAAAATATTCCAGACAGGCATTAAAAAGCTGAATGGCTTCTTCATTTTTTTTGAGGTAGTATTTTTCGTGCGCTATGTTGTATTTCAGCTTGTACGTTAAGTACTCATCCTTCGACCTTTCTATGAAAGGACTTGCAGTAAGGTAATTTTCGAGTGCCAGCTCGTGCTTTTTGAGGCCATAAAATGCAATACCCCGCGAGAGGTAGGCGGAACCTATAATTTTGTCATCGTTGGATTTACGGGCAGCAATCACCATACTGTCGGTATACATTATTTTGAGATCACTGTCCGTAACGTCTACATAATTCTTGTAGGCAGTAACGAGCATTTCGAGATTCTGTTCCGTTTTGGCCTTTTTGAGAAATGATTCGAGGTATACCTTTTGCAAAGCAGCATTGTGCTCTTCGTCCCTAATCTTAGTGAAAAGGTACTTGTAGTTTTTTTGACTGAGTGAATCATGGGGAGATGCCCCAAATGTATTTTGTACTGCCAGGGTGATTATACCATATAATGATGCCCTAAAAATGATTTTTGCTGCCATCTGCAATTAAAAAAAGTTAATACTCGAACTTTTTAGACTGTAGCTATAGTAAGGCAGAATTATACAATGGAGGCAAACCAAATGTAGCCAAAATGCTACCATTTGCAGCCACTTTAACAAATTTTAAGACTGTTGATTTTCCGAAAATCCATACCTGAAAATCTGAATTTCCAAACCCAATGATTTGCAATATGTTATGCATGCCTATAGATTTGCGAATGAATTCAAAAGCCAACATGCCAGTAACATGGCAGCCAGTTTGTCTTACCCGGGTAAATGAACTGATCACTGAATCAGTCACATTTAATTTAATCAATCATGAAGAAAGTTAATCTACCTTTCGCAGGACTACTTGTAGTAGCCCTACTATGCTCCTGTTCATCTGATGACGACCTGGAAATATTTAATTCCGAGCCAAAAAGCGGACCTACAAACGTCAGATTAGGCGCTCTAATGCCTGGGAATAAATCGAATCCCTCAGATTTTGCAGGGGAGAGTTACCGAAGCACACTATCCGATTACCAATCCGGTGATTACAGCCCTGCTTCCCTTGCAGAAGTGGGTGCTATTGTTGATGCACTTAGAGGCTTGCCTATAATAACTACGACGTATGTGGATGACACCACCAACGAACTCCTTGCAGCCATCATTGATTCACCGGAAGCGACTTTTATAAGTATCCTTCATGAGTCAGGGCTTTCCCAAAATGCCAAGGATATCCTTTCCGATTTCGTTGTAGGCTTTGACAGCCTTAAGGCTAATCCTTTTGAAGAGATCTACCCTGAAATTGTCAGCTTGGAAAATACCATCAGCGACTCGGGATCCCTGAACGCTTATGATAAAACAGTATTGTTAACGGTTGCATCCATTGCCCGTCACTCCCTGTCCAATAAATGTTGTGAGGATACCGACTGGGAAACCTCCGTCGGCAATATCGTGGCTGCAACCGCAGGCGCTTTGATTAATGCTGACACGGCTATTCGGTATACCTTGATTACCCGAATCGCAGAGTATGAACTTGTACCCCTTTAGCTATTTAAAGTTGAATGCCAGGTAACAAAGGCGTTGCCTGGCATTATTCATCACTTTTAATTTCCCGTTTATGGAATTTATTTTAGAAGAAATGCCCGCAGAAGTACTTTACATTGGAGATGACGGTGCTGATATTAGTATTGAAAGAATTACATCTCCCGGTTGTTTTATTTTCATTTTTGTGAAGGCCGGGATCTTTGCCATAAAAATCGATGGAAAGCGGGTTTCCTGTACGTCGGGTGAATTTGTAGTTGCTGTGAGCAAACAGCACCATGAGATACTGAAATACGGTAAAAAAATGCTGTGCTATATTGTAAAGGTACAGTGGCAGTTTATCATGGGTACCAAGCTATTCCTTAATTTTATAGAGGCATTCGTAAGTAGCGGCCCCGTTAAATTATTCCCAGATACATTCGACAGAAGCGTGTTGTTGCGCATCATGAAGTTATTGCACTATTTTTACGGCACCCGGTCCAGCCCCTCGCGGTTTTCAAAACCATCCTTTGCAGCGGCACTAAGCCTGCTGGTTTTACAGGCGGGATGGCACTACAACACTACCGCCACAACCGGGGCATTAAAATATACCAGGAAAGAGTCCTTAGCGATGCAGTTTTTAAAGCTTTTAATGCAGCATTTCAGGAACGAGCGTACTTTGCGGTTCTATGCCGATGCGTTATTTGTTACAGAGGGATACCTGAACAAGGCTGTGCGGGAAGTTACGGGGAAAACTGTAGGCATGTGCCTTGCAGATGTTGTAGTCAGTGAAGCTAAATATTTGTTGGAAACATCGGAAGATACTATAGAGTCCATCAGCGAACAGTTAAGTTTCGGATCCTATGGCAGCTTTAGCCGGTTCTTTAAAAAACATACCCGGATGACCCCTAATTCCTACCGAAGGGACTTTCACGGCTGATTAAAACTGTGGTAAGGCATCAACTCCTACATTGTAGTGCGCCGTTAACCAGGCAAGCCGGTATAATGTACTTTAAACTTAGTATGTATGGTACACTCTGCATTTTACAGGAAGATACTTTCAGACATAAGCACAAAGGAGCAGGAACTGTCTATATCCTCAGGCAGTACCATTGACCATGCTGGTCGGATGATTACGTTTTTACACGATGCCCTTTGCGCACTCAAGGAGCACCTCAATAAAGCCCCATTTACTGACAATGTCGAAGAAATTGCCTTTTTCAGGGAAGTCAAGCCGCAGGTTATGGGCAAACTCATTTTCTATAATGAAGTTTACCGTATCGAGACGACCTGCCCGGTACAGGGAGGGAAAATCTACCGTAAATATTTTTCCGGGCAGCTGAAGCTTCTAAAGCAAAATAAAGCGGGACAGCTGGACCTCGACTTTTACCGCTACTACCGCTCGGGACGCAGTGACAAAGACCCCGAGTTTTTTCAACGGGACAAGCTGCATTTTATTAACGGGCTTGATGTTTTTTATTTTGAGATGGACCCGCACTTTTCAACCTACTACGACCATTTGGTTGCCCGTATTTTGGCTCATGACCTTTTATACGCGTTCCTGTTATCCCGCGTTGACCCTGATAATCCGGTTCAAATCGGTTTGACCGATCTCCCTGAAGACCTGTGCTGGACAGGAACCAAGAACGCGCTGATCGAGCTTATTTATGCCCTGTATATTTCCGGTGTAATATCACACGGTAAAATCGGGGTGCGCAAAGTAAGCCTCATTTTTCAGGCATTGTTTAAAACACCGTTGGGCGATATCCATCATGCGTTTCACCGGATGAAAGACCGGGCCGGCCGCCGCACACTATTTATCGACCAGTTAAAAGATTCATTGGAGCAGTATATGGACAAAAGTTTATAGGCAACTCAAATTTTTATTTAAGCAGTACAGCAATGTGCTGCTTTTTTTATGCTCTAAAATTAAAAAAAATGATGTACCCATTGGCACAACTTGGCAGATAAACACTTTTGGAATCACAAACTTAGCGGTAGTATTAATTCAAAACCGTAATGCCATGAACATCGACAAAATGGAATTTAACGCCTGGATGGAACGTGTAATGCAGCGCTTTGACCTGCTTGCTGAAAAGATACTCCAGGTAGAACAACGCCACAACATTGATGGCGAAGAATTGCTGGATAACCAGGATGTACTGCAAATGCTCAAGATAAGCGGGCGTTCCCTGCAACGCTACCGCTCCGACGGAAGGCTGCCGTACTACACCATTAGCGGGAAACTGTATTACAAACTTTCCGACGTACATCAGTTTATTCGCGATAGTTTTCATGCCCCTAAGCCCCTGCGCAACACCAGGAGCTGACAAGTAGTTCGTACCGATACCATTGCTACCACTACCATAATAGCATGAAATAGTTTTAGCAAACAAAAATTTCAGTATGGCAGCTAAAGCACATATCCCGGAACATCCTGACGAGCTTAATGAAATGCTGCTCGTGATGGATAATAAAGAAAACACCATCAAGGGAGTTACGGGGTTGTCCAAAGACGGAACCGTAAAAGCGAAAGCAATCAATGAAAAGCAGCAACCGGACTTTTTGCACATCGAGCGCAACGGCGATTTCTTTTCCAACTTTTTCGGCAACTTTTTGCGCCAGCTGAAAGAGCCAACACGCTTTGACTTTTTCCGTGTCCCTTTTGCTGCCGGAAAGGACATTGCCATAGAACTCCAATCACATCTCGATAGCCTTGGGAAAGATGCCCAAAAACTCATCTCCAAATACGCCCTTAACTCAGAATATCAATTTAAAAATCATAATAATATGGAAACAACACCGTCAACACCGGAAACAAGCGAGTACAAATTTAAACCGGAACAGGTTAATTGGGAGTCACTCGCCAACTTAGGGATTAACAAGGAGCGCCTTGAAAAAATGAACTTAATGGAACCCTTGCTGAAAGGGTTTAAAACCAATGATACCGTGCCGCTTACCCTAACCATGGGCGACGCGGTTGCAAAGCTTGATGCCCGGCTTTCCCTGCAAACCAATGATGCGGGACAAGTGGTGGTAGCCATGCACGGGATAAGAAAAGAACCCAGCCTGAATTACCCGTTTTTCGGCCATGAATTTACAAAGGAAGATAAGGACAATCTCCTGAACACTGGGAATATGGGCAGGGTCGTTGACCTGTTCAACCAAAAGACCAGCGAGTATGTCCCATCGGTAATCAGCGTAGACCGCAAGACCAATGAACTGGTGGCGTATAAGGCAGAATGGATACAGGCACCTGAGGAGATTAAAGGTGTAAAACTGGACGATGCACAAAAGCAGGCATTGCAGGAAGGCAAGCCATTACAGCTTGAAGGGATGATCTCCAAGAAAGGTGAGCCTTTTGATGCCACCGTACAGTTCAATGCTGATAAGCGTTATGTCGAATTCCTGTTCGACAACAAGCCTGCCCAGAGCCAGTCACAGGGCAAAACCTACGAGGAAGCGCCAAGGGAGTTCAGGGGCAAAGAACTTACCGATGAACAGTACAATAAGTTTAAAGATGGGTTAACCGTATATGTCAGCGGCCTTGTGGATAAGAACAATAAAGAGTATCAGGGCTATATCACCTACAATAACGAGAGCGGCAAAGTAGGTTTTTCATTCAACAACCCATCGAAATCAAAAGAGGAAGCCCTGCCAGCTGCTGCTTCACAGGCTACCGCTGCGGACAATAAAGCCAGCCAGGCTGCAACGCCGGCAAAAGAAGCTGAGAAAGCCGGTCAAAAGGAGGCGGATACCACAAAGCAGCAGGAGCAACAAGACGCACCGGCAAAAAGCAGGGGCAGAAAAATGTAATAAAAAATGATGCATTATGATAACAGTACTTGCAGAAAAACCCAGCGTGGCCCGTGAACTGGCCGCGCTGTTGGGAGCTACTACAAAAAAAGAAGGCTACCTCGAAGGTAACGGGTATACGGTAACCTGGGCACTCGGCCACCTGGTCGCTTTAGGATTGCCGGAGGATTATGGGATCAAAAGTTTTCAAAAAGACAGCCTTCCTATTATTCCCGCTCCCTTTTTACTGACCCCCAGAAAAGGTTCGGGAAAAGAACGCTTGTTACCGGATAAAAGAATCCTAAAGCAACTCATCGTCATGGGAGATTTGTTTAAAAGATGCGACAGTATTATCGTTGCTACGGATGCCGGCCGTGAGGGAGAACTTATTTTTCGGTATATATATGACTACCTCAATTGCCATAAGCCTTTTCAACGGTTATGGGTAAGCTCCCTGACGGAAAAAGCACTGAACCACGGGCTGGCTCATTTACTGCCGGGCAAAGATTTTGACAACATTCACCTTGCCGCCCGTGCGCGCAGCCGTGCGGACTGGCTGGTCGGTATCAATGCCTCTCAGGCATTAACCATTGCCACAGGTTCCGGGGTATATTCGTTGGGCCGTGTACAAACTCCTACATTAGGGCTTATCTGTAAACGGTATGACGAGCACCGGCAATTTGTACCGAAAAAATACTGGCAAATCCAGTTGCAGCATACCAAATCTTTTACCGATTTTCAAAGCACTTCTGTTCTGACGTGGGATGACAAGGCCCAGGCAGAAGATGCCTTAAAATCCATACAGCGCAAAAACCAGGCGGTTGTTACCACTGTAAATTCCCGGATCGTACAGGATCCGGCGCCGCTGCTCTTTGACCTGACCGGACTGCAAAAAGAAGCGAACCGTAAATTGGGCTTTACCGCTTCGGAAACACTGGATATCGCTCAAAGCCTGTATGAAAAGAAATTCATTACCTACCCGCGCACCGGCAGTAAATATATCACACCCGATTTATGGCCTGAACTTCCCGCGCTGATACGGGGGATGGAAAGCGATGCTGTACTGGGTAAAGTACTTTCAAAAATGAAACTTGGCCGGCTTAACAAACACATTGTCAACGAGGCTAAAGTTACCGACCACCATGGATTGCTGGTCACCGAAAAAGTGCCATCTGCCTTGTCTGTAAAGGAAAGTGCATTATACCGGATGATTGCCTTGCGCTTGTTGGAGGCTGTATCGGAAACCTGTGTCCGTGAAATTATTGATACCACATTACAAGTGCTTCATTATGATTTCAAAATAGGATCATCAAACGTGCTTGAACCGGGATGGCGTGGCATACAGGGACAGTTTGACGATGGTGAGGCAATCACCGAACAGGTGCCTGAACTGAAAGTGGATGACCTGCTGCATAGTAATAGTGCTGCCGTTTTAGAGAAGCAGACCAGAAGTCCCGAACTGTACACCGAGGCGGGTCTGTTAAGTGCTATGGAACATGTACTGTCTGAAGCGAATGACCCCCAACTGAAGCAGGCCCTAAAAGTTGCGGGATTGGGTACACCTGCCACGCGCGCCGGTATTATAGAAGCTTTATTTGGACGGGGTTATATTGAGCGAAAAGGAAAGGCACTACTACCCACAGCCAAAGGCACATCTGTTTATAGCCTGGTAGCAGATAAAAGAATTGCTTCGGCAAAAATGACTGCCGAATGGGAGGTCGCTTTAGCAGGTATCGAAGAAGGCCGATTGGATAGTGCAACGTTTCAAAAAGAAATAGAAGCTTATGCCAGAGAAGTTACCTCCGAACTATTGCAGGCAGAAATTAAACAGGAAGGTGTTCCGCAGCTACTGTGCCCGAAGTGCAACAAGCATCATTTACTGATTACTGACAAGGTTGCCAAATGCCCTGATTCCAGTTGCGGGTGGTTACAATTCAGGAATGTTTGCGGGGTGGCATTATCTAACGATGAGATTGAAAACCTTGTAATAAAAAAGCAAACCAGTTTGCTAAAGGCAATGAAAAGCAAGTCCGGTAAACGCTTCAACGCAAGGTTGGTTTTAAATGACCAATCAGAAGTTACGTTTGCTTTTGAAAAATAATAGTCCAGGACTGATATTTAAAAGAAAGGCTTGCCGTATGATGGCAAGCCTTTTTGTTATTTTTTAGATTCCTCAAGCGACAGCTTACGAAATTCTTTAAGCAGCTTTTCTAAGTCAAGGGAAGATTTACGTGCCCTTGTACCGGCAGCTTTGTTACTTTTTTCAATTTGAAGTTCCGCATCTGCTTTGAAAGTTTCAAACTCGGCAGCAAGTTTCTGGATAAGTTCTGTCATAATTAGGATGTATTTAAGCGGCAAAAATAGATTTTTTTCAGGACATTAAATAGTTGACCGTATTAAACCAGCACGCTTAATGAGGCTAAGAAGGCCAATCATTCCTTTCGGGACATCAGAGTGTTCTATAATACACCATTCCTTTCTGTTAATAACCAGTACACTAGGTACTGTTCAATTTTAAGCCTGTAATCGGAATAGTTCCAATTACAGGCATTTTTTTTAACACCTATTTTTTGTTTTGCGTGGGTACAAGATGTGCTAGATCGGGGTCATTTTTTATCCTGGTCAGCTCCAAATCGATGATATTTACAATATCCAGCTTTATTTGGCGATAATTATCTTCAATATCACGCTTCATAGTATCCTTGCCATCCTTACCGGTAAAGGAACGTATGTTCGGAATCTTTTGATAACGCTTTTCTTCCGTTGAAACCTTTTCAGTATCTACTACAATTTCCGAATGGAAGATCTTTTGTTCGATGCGTTCGTCAAAATTATCGGATACTGCACCTACGAACATGCCTTGTGTCAGAGTTGAAATTTTAGAAGCTGGGATAAGACTGTCTAGCTGGGTGGATATAGACGTGGATTTGTCGCTTCGATTAATGGTCATGCTCTGCCTTTTCTGTAATACCTTCCCAAACCGTTCGGAAAGGCTCTTGGCCGTTTCTCCCACGACCTGCCCGCTAAAGATATTGCCAACCGTATTCTGTATCACCTTGCTTTCCTTATCCCCGTAATCACGGGTAAGCTGCGAATAGTCCTGAAAGCCCAGGCATACGGCGACCTTGTTGCTGCGTGCGGTTGCAATCAGGTTATCCAGCCCACGAAAATAAATGGTAGGCAACTCATCAATAATTACAGAACTTTTAAGCTGCCCTTTCTTGTTTATGAGTTTTACAATCCTTGAGTTGTACAGGCCAAGCGCAGCGGAATAAATATTCTGGCGGTCGGGATTATTGCCGACGCACAGTATTTTAGGTTCTTTTGGGCTATTAATATCCAGGGAAAAATCATCGCCCGTCATTACCCAGTAGAGCTGCGGCGAGATCATCCTCGATAATGGAATTTTTGCTGAGGCGATCTGCCCCTGTAGCTGGTCTTGTGCGCCGCCCTGCCAGGCATCCATGAAGGGTGACAGGTAGTTCTCCAGGTCAGGATACGATGTGAGAATCGTAAACACATCAGCATATTTTTTATTCAGTAATTCAATGGCATGGGGAAACGTACAGTACCTGCCGTTATCATATATTTTTAAAAACCATATGATAGCCGCCAAGAGAATAATCGGAGATTCCACAAAGAAATCGCCCTGTTTTTGTATCCAGCTCCGGTTCAGGTTCAACATGATGGTATATGCGGATTCGTAGGCATCAGATATGTCACTCATAAAAGCCGGGTTAATGGGATTACAGCGGTGGCTGCGGCGCGGGTCGTCAAAATTGATCACATAGAATTTCGGCTTTACTTTGTACCCATGAGTATTATGCAACAGTTGGTTATAGGCAATTGTGGAAAGGTCGTCAAACTTAAAATCGTAAATGTACATGGCAAACCCTTTTTCGATATGCTGTCGGATGTAGTTATTTATGATGGCAAAAGATTTACCGGAACCCGGCGTACCCAACACGGTGGTCGCCCTGAAAGGATTTACAATATTAATCCAGCCGTTATTCCACTTCCCTTCGTAATAGAATTTGGTAGGAAGGTTAACCGAATACTCGTTTTGCATTAATTGTGTTTCCTGCTGGAAACTTTCATTTTCGGTATTAAATACATCGTCCATAAGGCTGTTGCGCAGTACTCGTGACATCCACACGCCAGCTACCATCAGGGCTATATATCCCGCGCTTGTGGTAAGTATGTAAAAGATTACCCCTGTATTGCCAAAAGCCCTCAATAAGGGCGTGTTGAAGAAAAATAAAGCAAGCCCAATAGCCAGCGTACTGTTAATCTTTCGCCAAGTTACCTTTTCATTTTTAACCCCTTTGGTACCTAGGCAACTAAGCGCTAACAATACCAATGCAAATAGCTTTGTGTACAACATCTCCGAGAATAAGCCTGCCTTATCCTGGAAACCTGCCAGTATTCTGTTTACAAGTTGTAACGTCCATCTTTTATTATAAAACACGCCGTAACAAAACCAGTAAAAGTGCATAAGTACCAGCAATATACTTACTGCTCGCATAAAAGCCATTATCCTGGCCAACCCCCTTAAATCATCTTCTCCTTGCATAACTTTCAATTTTAAAATGAAAATTGAATATATTGCGCTGGTGTGTTGTTTTTACAAACAAGGATTATCAGTCCGTTATATACCGTGTTTGGCAGTTGTGGAAATGCAAAGTAGTTATTCGTTCATACGCTTCGGCCTTAACATTGTATTGAAGTCATAAGATATTAATGTGTTTGACCCAGCCTGATTCCATGCATCAAAAAAGTTAAGATATTCATCCCTGATTTCCGCATTAAGCAATGGGTGCCCTGCAACAAGTTCTTTAAGGTTGGAAGGAGTATCGAATATCTCAATAATTTCCTTCTGTATACCGTGAAGCGATTTTTCCCACATATCATAATTTATTGAGTGCTTTAGAAAGTAAGCTGGATCATATAAAGGTAAAACCTCTTTTATCGCCTTCACCATCAGAGGTTCGATATGGCGATGTTCGTGTCCATGGTTAGGTTTTGACGGTATTGGGACAAACTCGTTGTAGTCGGTCCACCAAAACATAAAAATACTATCTTCACTTAGCCCGTTTTCCTGCACGTGCCGTCTGAAGTATTGTACCTGGTACTCTATAATTTGCTCTTTAGAAATCCCTATGCTTTTATAATCCCTTTTTAGATTTGATACCAGTTCATGATGGAACAAAAAAGGAAATGAAGCATTGCTGAGCATTTCGTTCAAAAAGACCTTATATATCGCTTTATCGTTATTGTAAAATTGTTTTTCAATCCTGCCTTCATGATTCCACAAAATGTTTATCAGGGCCTCGTAATCAAATGTTCTTCTGCCATTTTCTTCCAAGAATTTAGGACCAATATAAAATAGGCTTTTAACTAGTAATTCAAATTCTTCACGGTTTTTTGGGCTTTCCTGAAACAGTCTCACTGTTAATTCCTTGATTACTTTTCGTTGCGAGTGTGCGTCAATAAATTCAATCAAAGCATCGTAATTTGAATACATAACATTTCTGAATTTACTTTCAGAAATTTCATTTGTCCCAAGCCGATACCTAAAATACCGTTCGAAATACATCGGGTAAATTATAGAATTTTTGGCGGCTTTTGAGCGGTCAAACCTAAAGAAAAGGTGGGAAAGCAAGCCGGATATTATTAGTAACTCACTTTCGTTGTATTTTCCCTCTCCCCTTAGTGTACGTATGGCGATCAGGCGTCTTTCCTTATCTTCATTATACGTTTTAAGCTCATAGTATTGATTATGCGGGGAGCTGAATGCCTGATCCTGTATGAATATGCCTTTATCTTCGTACAGTCGATCATAAACAAGAGGGAATCGGTATTTAAGTAATTCCAGGACAAAAATATTTTCAAACAGCACCTCGCCGGTTAGTTTGCTGTGGCTAATTTTAAAACTGTTTAGAAATTTAATTACATCTCGGGATTGCCTGAATACCCCTTTAAAATTAAAATCATATTCATTTTGGAAACCGGTAGAGATGATATGCGTTTGAAATGTCTTCATATCTTCGGCACTAATAAATCCATTTAATTTATCACTTAACATATCAAGAAGGTCCCCCTGTTCGCGTTTGGGTAGCGGTATTTCCAGTTGAATAATCTTGTCAAGATAGCTGCTGGAAACATTTTCGTTTAATGAACTTACGGCAATATCAATATAACCCCTTTCATAAGCTAAGAGGTAAACAATATTCGTAAAGTTAGCGGTATTTCGTACTAATCTCAATACTTCTAGAACCTCTTCTTTATAAAGGCGATCCACATCATCTATCGTCACAACTATTTTTTTGCCGGAGACTGCCAGTAAATTATTTATCCTTGAGTAATCATCGGCATAGTTTGACCTTATGATGAGGCCTGATGCAAAACCTATTTTTTTTATAAATTGCTCAAATATACTATCCGCCCTCGATAGTTTCCTTGAATAGTCTAATAATAAGCTTGAAATCTTTGGGTCCAGTTCATAGAGCCGTGCAGCAAGTAGGTCAAAAAAGTCCTGCTGAATATTAGAGCTGCTTTCTGCACTCCAAGGATTATAATCTATTATTTCGTTCTTTTTTAGGTCAAGGTGTGATTTTACAAGATTGATAAATGAGCTTTTACCGCTTCCATAATCCCCTATGATCCCTATTGCGAATGATCTTTTATTGCGTGTAATGCTGATTTTATATGCAATTTCTTTTGAAAGACCGCTACGTCTAAAACTATCCTGACCGTCCTCAAGTATCGGCATATCTTCAATAAAACCTTCATTGGTTTCATGCGTGCTATCCTTTTTACTGTTGCGGAGAGTGCGTAAAATTGGAATCGCTAATCCTATCACGACTATGTCCCACACCCTTAAAAATGGTATACCGTTTAAGTATATAAATACCCAATAGTTGCTTTTCAACATTAGCAGATAAAACCAGATAGTAGAACCAGCAAGTACCCTCAAATAAAACTTATCCCCAAAGTTCCACAACCAAACTGCAATGCTTATCGAAAAGAAGATGAGGAGGCCACTATTGAATACTGTATTGTCATAAGTTGAAAGTAGCGGGTTAACAAACTGGCGAGCAAGGAAATCATTTACTGATTCGATGAAAAAATTGAAAAAAGATATAAAAGCAAATAGCCAGAGAAGTTTGGGGAATTTTTTTTTAAGTCGGCCTAATTTTATTGCAGACATATACTATTAGTTATTTAGGAGCGTAAAATAAATACTTTTCTGCCAAAAAATGGTTTCTTTGTATAGTAAGTTGTAATAGTTAAGAAGTTAATATAAACGGCCCAGGTTTAATAAGAATTATCATACTACAGTATGTTACTTTAAAGGTTATTCCTTCCCTTTTTACGCATTTTCATACGGTTGGCAAAAGCCAGTTCCTCATAATCTTCCCCCTGGTCAGTGGGTAATAATCCACCTACCACTTCGGCCAGTACATTTCCGGCATTGTGGCTATCGTTGTCCGTCTTGTCCAAAAAGCTAAATGGCCCCTCCATTGCGGTCTCCTGAGAAGAGGAATTTTTTTTCAGTATTTGATCGTGACCGACATTTATGCCTTTCGGTTTGATCCCATCATTCCACCACTGGTTAAACACATTGGCAGAAAGATTTTTCCCTAATTGGGAGCCATTCCAGACGGCTCTTGACGCATGGTCAATAAAGGTTATCCCGTAAATACGGCCTTCTGTATTTCTTCTAACGACGGTATTGATGCCCTGCTCTATTAGTTGCGCTTTAAAATCCCCTTCACCATGTGCCGTATGCATCGCCAACTCAATGGTGTTTTTAAGGATGCTTTTACTGCTTCCATTTCTAAATTGTTCTCCTGATTTTTCGTAATGTGCCTGCAATGCCGTGTAACCTGCATTTTTGCCGAACAAAGAGGCTTTAAAAGGGTTGCTCACTTTTTGCCCGGAAGCATCTAAAGCAAAATAAACAATGCCCTGCCTCGGTCTCCCTGCTTGTTCCCCGGTTACTTCCTGCGCGGTAACATTAAACAGCGATAGGAGCGCATTATAACCCCCAAGGCTTTGATAGCTGTAGTACTTAGGCAGGTATCGGACTACTGCCGCAATCTGGCTTTTTATATCACTTTGTTTGAAGTCCACAGGCTTAAAAATTGCAGCGCCAGCATCCTGCTTTTCCGCCTTTGGAATCGTTAGCCCATATTTTTGTTCAAGTTGCCGGCAGGCCTGCATCGAGCGCCTGTGTTCATAGGTGTCCGGTATTTTCTTTCCAAGGCGGTCCACATTGGTGGAAACAATGTGGATGTGCGTGCGCTCAATATCGGTATGCTTGAATACGATATAAGGCTGCTGGCCATAACCCATTTCATTCATATAGTCCTGTGCAATTGCGATATACTTACTGTTATCGACGGTATCTGCCGGGTCAGGGTTAAGTGATATGTGCAAAGAAGGCTTTTCCGTATTCCTGTTAGCAAACAGATACGGCTCAAAAGATTTATAACATTCACCCAGGCTGAATGTACCATGCCTGCTTTCGCGCATTTTTTGGGTAAACAAAACCTGCCCTTTTTCCTGGTTAACCTTGCTCAGGTTATAGGAAAGTGCGCCCATAATATTCGTACCATGCCCAATTTTTGCGATCATAACCGTTATTTTTTTAGGTATTTTACTTCAAATTCCCCGGTCAAATCCATGATCTGTTTGCACAGATAGGCTAATTCTGCCGTCTGCTTTTCCAGTTTAAAGAGGTAGGCAGCCGCTTTTTTCTCTGAAAAATTCCGGTATAGTATTTTGACTATTTGATTATAATTCACCCCAACCGACCTGAATTGCCCGTACAATGTGGTCAGCCGCATATAATAATCCATTGCTGCCGCATCTACTTTTACCGACTTTATTTCCCTTGAGAACAACACCGACACTATAAATTTTGCCTTGGTATCCAAACCGGACGCTTCAAACAGCGTCAGGAATCGGGCATTTTCCTGATCGGTTAACCGGAAAACATACCGGTGCGTACTCGGGTCAGCCTTAGGCTTTCTCCCGCCAGTACCTCTATTACTACTTATCTCTTTCATATCAGTCCATTTTAAGTTGTACAAAACCCCGACTTTGGAGGGTGTTTTCCAGCCCCCTGCAAGGGCAAGTTGTTTTGGGGCACTCACGTAGTTTAGAGTGCCTCAAAACACAACTTGCTCCTTTCCTGCGAAAGGAAAATCCGCCCTGCGGGACGGATTAGGGTTAGCATGGATGAAAACGGCTACCTGCCGTTTCTTCAATTTTGCAGGGATAACTTTGTTACCTGCAAAGTAAAGCCTTGTTTTTTAAACCATTGGTAAACAATTCAATACCAAAGAAAGACGTATAATGCCAATGACTTCCAATGAGAAAAATCTGCGAAGTAGCAGCGTACTATTGTACCTGCATCTGTATGTACGTTGATATGTACAAACGTAATTACGTAGCTACACCGGTACAGCCGAATGCAAGTGAAGCGGTGTATATGTATCGAAGGAAGTTTATACAAACATGGGTAAATAAGTACCTATATAGATCAGGAAAAACCAATATCAATACAGTCATACGTCCGTACCGACATCTAGTTGTATGCTGCTCTATACATAGTTGAGTACGTATAAACGGATTTACGTAAAACCGTACAATTGTAATTGAATACAAATCATGGCACGGCATTACAAATACACATAAACAACTAAGTAGATCAATATGGAAACACAGCAAAACACATTATTTGTAGCCTTTGCTTCCCAAAAGGGCGGCGTTGGAAAAAGCACATTTACAAGTCTAGTCGCCAGTGCCATGCACTACAAGCTCGGATACAATGTTGCGGTATTCGACTGCGATTTCCCGCAGTACAGCCTTGTCCAGATGCGCGAAAGGGATATGAAAACAGTGATGGAAAACGAAGCGTTTAAGAAGATGGCGCACCGGCAATTCACAGCCTTGAATAAAAAAGCCTATCCCATCCTACAGCAAAAAGCGGAGACCGTGCTTGAAGCTGCCCACGAATTTATAACCACTTCGGAAGTTCCTATAGACATCCTCTTTTTCGATCTGCCCGGGACGGTAAACTCAGCGGGTATCATAAAAGCACTGGCAGGGATGCACTATGTATTTACACCGATAATTGCAGACAGGGTAGTTATGGAAAGTACCCTGGTATTTACACAGTTGATTACTGATGTACTGATGAAACAGCAAAGTGTCACAATAAGAGAAGTTTACCTCTTTTGGAACCAGGTGGATGGCAGGGAGCGCAACCCTTTATACGAATCGTATGGAGAATTTATCCGGTCGCTCGGGCTTAACCTGATGGGATCTGCTATTGCAAGCAGTGTTCGATTCCGGAAAGAAAGTGAACCCGATGCAAAGGCGGTATTCCGGTCTACCTTATTACCACCCGATGAGCGGCTGATGCAGGGCTGTAACCTTGATGCCTTTATCAACGAGTTTTTACAAATGCTGAAATTATGATGGATATGGAAAAGGATGATAAAAGAAACAGCAGCAGCGGGGAGATTGATGAACAGTACCTGATGTCCATGATGGCAGGCGGTGTGCGCAAAGAAGGGCTTGAGCCGAAAGCTACCGCCATTGAGCAAAATTCCACGAAAGAACCTTCAGTAAGCAAAGAGAAAAAGCAGCGAAAAAATATCATTGAGGACTACGAAACCTTGTTTTTACGAATTACGGAGGGTAACGCCCGTAATGGAAAATCAGTCTACATTCGACCGGATTTCCATGAGCGGCTTACACGCATTGTGCAGGTTATTGGCGAAGACAAAGTAAGCCTTTATTCCTATTTGGAGAATGTGTTGGAATACCATTTCAGAGAGTTTGGCGACCAGATTAAAAAAAGTTTTGATGACAAGTATAAACCAATATTATAGCTATGGGAACAATTATTATATGCCTGTTAGTACTGGCAGTTGCCTTATTACTCTATGTAATAAGGCAAGGAAAAAAAGACAAAAATAACGTGCGACAAAATGAAGACCCGTTGGCCGGATTGCCGCATATTATCGGGAGGCCCAAAGGTATTCCAGCCTACTCATCTCCCAGTACAACTGCTCAAGATAAAAAGGAAACTGCTGTAAACACATCCGATAATTTTGACAAAATAAATGAGGGAACATCTAAAATTTCTGAAATTTCGCAGGAAGGGCCTGATGCCGATAACACGGGACCGGACTTGAAGGAAGAGGAGCAGGAAATGCAAGAGTACGCGGCTTCTGGAAAAAACGAAGATTTTGCTACCGGGATTACCTTTGATGAACTTGCTATCGCACAAGAGATGCTGGCGCGCCAGTCGCTTCATCCCACCGAAGAAAAAACGGCAATAGCCATAGTTTCAAAAATTGACGGAACCGAGCTTCTGGGACTTATCGAAAGCAATATAGACAATGCTTCCAAACGAATTGCTGTGCTATTAGATAGAGGGATTAATAAACAGCCGGATGAAGGTTCTTCCTTTCTGCGGAATAATGACAAAGAAGATTTTGATATAGAGAATTATGTTTAATTCTACTTTGATTCTATTCCCTTGTGAGATCTGTCAAGTATTTTGCAAAAACCTTATTATACGACAGATAGGATATGAATAAACATAAAATGTAAAATCTAAATAACAACTCTATATGGTGGCTTATTTTTTATAATGGCAATCTTTGAGAGCCTTACCGCTTTTACATGGACAAGGGTCATCAATCGAGTAATAAGTGTGTTTTAAGACAAAGTCAGGTTCGCCAGAAAACCTTCCTGGTTTAACAGATTCAGCTAGCTTCAAAATGTCTTCAAATTCTTTTGTAGCTCTTTCAATAGCTTTAGCACTGGGTCGAAATTTTTCAGACAATTCTAAGTTAAAATTTGCGTCCCATATTTTATAAGTATAAGTGTTTTTATCAGGAGGAATTTCAGACCAATTTTCTGGATTATTTAATTTCTGAAACTTTGCTAGATCACTTTTTAAGTCAGGTAAAGAAATAAAAACGACATTAACTGGTTGCATCACATCAAATAATGACTTTAGAAACTTATCGTTTGTACTAAAAACCTTTGCAAAAGGTAGATAGAATAAGTATTGTAAATCAAGTAAATTTGTCTTTCTTTCACTATAGATATTATTGATTATTCCTAAATAGTACATTGCTGCTATGCTATAACAGTAATATACATATTCAGCAAACGCCTCTATATCGGGAAACGCTCCTTTATTCCATCTTTCAAATATCGAAATTCTCACATCATATGAAATATTGAAGTAATCCAATACAACGTTTAATACGTCTTCAGGTTCCAACTCAATCGTTAAACGTTCACGTAGCTTCTTTTTTAAATCTTTTAATTTATCTTCATTACTAAGCTTATTGTTAACTTTAATATCCCCTAAATGATCAAAGTTATTTTTAAACTCTTCTATTATCTTGTCATCCTGAGATTCAGACCTCCAAACATCGGAAATGATTTCGTCAATTGAATCAAACTTGCCTTCTTTCCAGCGCTTTATAGATAGTTCCTCATTAGTTTCTTTAAATATGAGACCATTTCTATTCTCAGAAGCGACAGATTTAGTTGCTATTAAAAAGGGTCTATTATCATTTTCAACAAAATTACCAAGCAAAGATTCCTCAATAACCTTATCAAATTTCATATTAACGTAAGAATTATAAGGGAACATTTTTTTTGAGAGATTTACAACTGCATCTTTAGGGTTTTTTCCTGCTTTCTCTTCTTTAGATAGGTCGCCAAGTATCTCATTAACTAAGAGAGGAGTGACATTTACAGCATAGTATCGATGCAATTCAATGATTTCACCGTAATTTAAACCTTGAAAGCTGGACTTATCGAATATTATTGGAACCGACATAATATACTATTTATCATTCAATATAACTAATTGCTGTTCACGACTAAAGTATTAAATCCAAAACCTCAATTCATGTTGTTTATAATGCTGGAGCTACTCCTGGAATCTTATTAAGCAGCAATTAAGATAAAGATTTTATTTGGCATAATTCTAAGAAATTTAACTTTAAAATATTGACATTCAAATCTACATTTCTAATCTAAACCCTTCTATTTTTTGTATAATAATTTCTTCAGGTTGATTTGATGATGCTTTTGCTAAAATCATCTTCTCCATATCATTATCATCTAAAATAATTATCATTTTTTTTTCTGTTGCCCATGCTTCTCTGCGTGTAAAGTAAGAGCCGCTATCTTCTTCACCATTTCTTGATATTATAATCGCAAATAGTCCCGTGCCATGGCTTTTCAGATAATTAGATAATTGTAAAATTTGGTTCTTTTTTATTTTTCCATTGTAATTTTTAGCGTCAATTACAATAAAATCAGCTTGATACTTCTCTCGCAAATATTTCCAGAAACCACTTTCACAGTAATTACGGAGAATAAAATCTCTTCTATTTATACCGTATTTGTCTGACAATTCTGTAATGGGGTCAGATAGGACATCACTAAATAAATATGAAAGAATTTTCTCAATATGCTTTTGATAATTTGACCAATCTGCACGTCCCGGTTTAATCACTTTAAGTTCTTCAATAAGCAATTCTTGAACCTGAGGTTTCATGTATGAAAAAGAAAAGAGTTTTGAAAATAGTTTATCGTCTATTTCAATGATTTCCTTTTTAAATGTATTTGCAATATGTTCTCTATCCCAAACTCCAATATTTAAATCAGTTATTAATTTATTGTCGGCATCTGGTAGAACACCTGGAAAAGTAAGAATCATATTAACATCTTCTGTAATATGCGATTTGTAAGCGTTAAGTTGGGTAATTACATCTATAAGCCGTTTTGATGTAAATGTCGGAAATGACTTTACTTCAATTAATATTTTTTTCCATTTACCTTCGATTTTCTGTTCTGCCGAAATATCAGCACGGTAGTTAAATCCTTTACTAATGAGTGCTTCTTGAGATATATTTCTAAAATCGGGATGTTTATCCAAAATTTGACGAAGAAAATTTGACAATTCAAATTCTCTAAAAGGCAAGGAATTACCTCTATGAACATTGCATTCAGGACAACTTAAAATAAGATTATTTAAAGTATTATAATCAAGATGCGACTTGGGAAATATATTATCAATGCTAAGGGTATTCATCGAAAACTCCCTATGGCAATAAAAGCATTTCCCTTTTTGCTCTTCGTATAAATCATGCTTTTTAATTTCCTTCATATTTGTATTATCTGGGATCAGCCAAATATACACAACTAAATCTTCTATAAATAAATTAATGATTTAATAAAAAAGGATACCATCTACAGCCAATAGGCTACTTTAAGGTGCCAATTAAAAATCTCACAATTTATCTCTCAGACATTTGCCATAACCCTGCACTTAGCAGGCAATTAATAACCATTAATTCGGTAAATGTTATGAAAAATCAAAACAGAAAAGTACTGTTTACGGCAGCGTTGCTGCTGGCAGTATCAGGGGCTTTTGCCCAAGGCGATGGCTCGGCGGGTATTACAGAAGCCACGCAGATGGTGACCTCGTATTTTGATCCCGCGACACAGCTTATTTATGCCATTGGGGCTGTTGTTGGTTTAATCGGCGGTGTAAAGGTGTACAACAAATTCAGCAGCGGCGACCCTGATACCAGCAAGACCGCTGCCAGTTGGTTTGGTGCCTGTATCTTCCTTATCGTAGCGGCCACCATCTTAAGGTCATTCTTCCTGTAATCCCTGAATGTTATGAATAGCTATAACATCAATAAAGGGATTGGCAGGACGGTCGAATTCAAAGGGCTCAAAGCCCAGTACCTCTTCATTTTCGCAGGCGGCCTGTTAGGCATACTCGTTCTGGTAATGGTACTCTACATCGCCGGGATGGGTTCGTACGTGTGCATCGGTATTGGCGGCGGCGGCGCATCGCTGCTTATCTGGCAAACCTTTGCCATGAACAAAAAGTACGGGGAGCATGGCCTGATGAAGGTCGCTGCTAAGAAACGTCACCCGAAGTACATCCTCTCGCGCAGGCGCATTGGGCGCTATGTTAGGTCGAACCTTAAAAAGGAGACGCCATGAGAAATACAGCCAAAGCCACCACCTTGGAAAAAAAGTTTCCGTTACTAGCGGTTGAAGAGCACTGCATCCTGAGCAAGGATGCTGATATTACCGCCTGTTTTGCGGTCAGCCTTCCCGAATTGTTTACCGTCGGGTCGGCAGAATACGAGGCCATCCATGCCGCGTGGCACAAAGCGGTAAAAACGCTTCCGGATTATACCGTAGTACACAAACAGGATTGGTTCATCAAAGAAACCTATGCACCCGACTTAACGGAAGAAGGCCTGAGCTTTTTAGGTAAATCGTATCAACAGCATTTTAACGAACGCCCGTTCCTGAACCATTACTGCTACCTGTTCCTTACCAAGACGACCAAGGAGCGTATGCGTATGCAGAGCAACTTCTCGTCACTTTGCCGGGGGAAATTGATCCCCAAGGAAGCGCGGGATAAGGAAGCCGTGCACCAGTTTATGGAAGCGGTTGCCCAGTTTGAGCGTATCGTCAACGATTCCGGGCTGGTCAAAATGCTGCGCCTCACCGAAGAGGACATTGTAGGGACGGACGAAAACCAGGGGCTGCTGGAACAGTACCTGACCTTATCGACAAACGATGATGAGCCGCTGCAGGATATCGCCCTGGGCGCTGAAGAAGTGCGCATCGGTAATAAAAGGCTTTGCCTTCATACGCTTTCCGATACAGACGACCTCCCAGGAAACGTATCCGCCGACACCCGTTACGAAAAGCTTTCCACCGACCGCAGTGATTGCCGTCTTTCGTTTGCCGCCCCTGTAGGGCTGCTGCTGAGCTGCAACCACATCTACAACCAGTACCTGTTCCTGGACAACATCGATGACAACCTCCAAAAGTTTGAAAAGTCGGCCCGGAACATGCATTCGCTGGCACGGTACAGCCGCAGTAACCAGATCAACAAGGAATGGATCGAACGGTATTTGAATGAAGCACACTCTTTTGGGCTGTCATCCATCCGTGCCCATTTCAACGTGATTGCCTGGTCGGACGACCCGGCAGAACTGAAGCAGCTTAAGAACGATACCGGAAGTGCATTGGCACTGATGGAATGCAAGCCACGGCACAATACCACCGATGTGGCCACCCTGTACTGGGCGGGAATCCCCGGGAACGCTGGTGATTTTCCCAGTGAGGAAAGTTTTTATACGTTCATTGAGCCGGCACTGTGTTTTTTCAGCCAGGAAACCAATTACCGGGATTCGCCATCGCCCTTTGGGCTCAAGATGGCCGACCGCCTGACGGGTAACCCGATCCACCTGGATATTTCCGATTTGCCCATGAAACGCGGGGTCATCACGAACCGCAACAAGTTCATCTTGGGGCCTTCGGGCAGCGGGAAGTCGTTCTTCACCAACCATATGGTACGGCAATACTACGAGCAGGGTGCCCATGTACTACTCGTGGATACCGGTAACAGCTACCAGGGATTGTGTGAACTTATACACGGCAAGACCAAAGGCGAAGACGGGGTGTATTTTACTTACACGGAAAGTCATCCTATTGCTTTTAATCCTTTCTACACGGACGATGGTGTCTTTGATATTGAGAAAAGGGAAAGCGTCAAGACGCTGGTGCTGACATTGTGGAAACGGGATGACGAGCCGCCGACACGCGCCGAAGAGGTGGCGCTTTCCAATGCGGTGAGCGGGTATATCGACCGGATCAAACAACAGTCAGCTGTTCCATCATTTAATGGATTCTACGATTATGTCAAGGGGGATTATCAAAAGGTATTGGAAGAGAAAAAGGTCCGGGAGAAAGACTTTGACCTTGCTAATTTCCTGAATGTATTGGAACCGTACTATAAAGGAGGTGAATACGATTACCTGCTCAATTCCGACAAGCAGCTGGATTTGCTTTCCAAACGGTTCATTGTTTTTGAGATCGATGCCATCAAAGACCACAAGATATTGTTCCCAATTGTGACCATCATAATTATGGAGGTGTTCATCAACAAGATGCGCAGGCTGAAAGGCCAGCGCAAACTGATCCTTATTGAAGAAGCCTGGAAAGCAATCGCCAAGGAAGGCATGGCCGATTATCTAAAATACCTGTTTAAGACCGTCAGGAAATTCTTTGGGGAGGCCATCGTGGTTACCCAGGAGGTAGATGACATTATACAATCCCCGATTGTGAAGGAAAGCATCATCAACAATTCCGACTGTAAGATCCTTTTGGACCAGCGCAAGTACATGAACAAGTTTGATGACATCCAGGCGATGCTGGGGCTTACGGACAAAGAAAAAGCACAGGTACTTTCCATCAACATGAACAACGACCCTTCAAGGCTGTACAAAGAAGTATGGATCGGCCTCGGTGGCACCCAATCAGCGGTGTACGCTACAGAAGTTAGCCTGGAGGAATATCTGGCGTATACTACAGAAGAAACTGAGAAAATGGAAGTCATGGAGCTGGCAGCACAGCTTGGGGGCAATGTAGAACTCGCCATCCGGCGTATCGCGGCAAAGCGCCGTGAGGAATAAGTAATAATAATAATATTTAAAAATCAAAACCATGAAAAAGATCATTTATATGGTGTGGGCAGTACTGGTACTGGCTGCCACACCGGCAAGGGCGCAATGGGTTGTGAGCGACCCCGGAAGTTATGCGCAAGGCATTATTAACACCGCCAACCAGATTATTGAAACGTCGGCAACGGCGAGCAACACGCTGAACAGCTTTAAAGAAGTCAAGAAAGTGTTTGACCAGGGCAAGGAGTATTACGATGCCCTTAAATCGGTTAACAACCTCGTGCAGGATGCACGCAGGGTTCAGGAAACGGTGCTGCTGGTTGGGGATATATCCGACCTGTATGTTACAGGGTTTGGCCTGATGATGAACGACCCGAACTTTAGCCCGCAGGAACTGAGTGCCATTGCCTTTGGCTACTCAAAATTGCTCAACGAGACCACGGGGCTGTTGGGCGACCTCAGCCAGATTGTCACGGCTTCGAGCCTGTCGCTCAGTGATAAGGAACGTATGGATGTTATTGAGCGCGTGCACTCGGAAGTGTTGCATTACTACAACCTGGTACGCTACTATACCAAGAAAAACATTTCGGTCAGTTTTGTCAGGGCGCGAAAACAGAACGATACCCAACGTGTTTTGGAGCTTTACGGTACAGCCAACCAAAAATACTGGTAAGGAACGATGCTGCTGGATATTGAATTCAACAACCTGCATGAGATGCTGCGCAACCTCTATGATGAGATGTTGCCGCTCTCGGCAGAGATGGCGGCTGTTGCCAAAGGGCTTGCCGGGCTGGGCGCGTTATTTTTCGTTGCCCTGAAAGTCTGGCAAGCACTCAGCCGCGCTGAACCCATCGACCTGTTCCCGCTATTGAGGCCGTTCGCCTTAGGGCTGTGTATCATGTTCTTCCCCACGATGGTACTGGGAACAGTCAATGCCGTACTTAGCCCTATTGTCACGGGAACACATGGTATTTTGGAGGGGCAGGTTTTAGACCTTAATGAATTGCAGGCGCAGAAAGACCAGCTGGAACGCGAGGCCATGCTGCGCAACCCCGAGACGGCCTACCTGGTGTCGGATGAAGAGTTTGATAAGCAACTCGAAGAACTGGGCTGGTCGCCCTCCGACCTGGCTACCATGTCGGGGATGTACCTGGAACGGGGTATGTACCAGCTCAAGCAGGATATAAGGAATGCCTTCAGGGAACTTTTAGAGATCCTTTTCCAGGCGGCGGCACTGGTCATCGATACCATCAGAACGTTTTTCCTTATCGTGCTGTCCATATTAGGGCCGATAGCTTTTGCCATCTCGGTCTGGGATGGTTTCCAGTCCACCCTTAACCAGTGGTTTACCCGGTACATCAGCGTGTATTTGTGGTTGCCCGTTTCCGACCTTTTCAGTTCCATGCTGGCCAAGATACAGTCGCTGATACTGGAAAAAGATATTGAGAACCTGTCCGACCCGACCTTTATCCCGGATACCTCCAACGCGGTGTACATCATCTTTATGATCATCGGCATTATCGGCTATTTTACCATACCGACGGTTACCGGATGGATCATCCAGGCTGGCGGCGCAGGCAATTATACACGCAATGTCAACCAGGCCACCCAAAAAGCGGCGAATGTTGCCGGTGCTTCGGCCGGTGCTGCCGCAGGCAACATCGGCGGCAGGTTAATGCATAAAAACTAAAACCTATAATTATGGAATTTAAAACCTTAAGGAACATTGAGAACAGCTTCCGGCAGATACGGCTGTATGCCATCATTTTTGCCGTGGTATGCCTCAGTATCACTGGCTATGCCGTATGGGAATCCTACCGTTTTGCAAAGGAACAACGTGAAAAGGTCTATGTGCTGGACCAGGGAAAATCACTGATGCTGGCACTGTCACAGGACGCCTCGGTCAACCGCCCGGTAGAAGCGCGTGAGCATGTCAGGCGTTTCCACGAGCTCTTCTTTACCCTGGCACCCGATAAGGCAGCCATCGAAAGCAATATGAAAAGGGCGTTCAGCCTTACTGATAAAAGCGCTTTTGATTACTACAAAGACCTTTCTGAAAAGGGATATTACAATCGTATCATATCGGCTAACGTGCAGCAACGCCTTGAAGTGGACAGCGTGCAATGCAATTTTGAGAAGTATCCCTATGCAGTCCGCACCTATGCCAGGGAGTACATCATCCGCGCCAGTAACGTGACGCGCAGGAGCCTGGTTACATCCTGCCTGCTGGTCAACTCCGTGCGTTCGGATGACAACCCGCAGGGGTTCAACATCGAACAGTTCAGGGTACTGGAGAATAAGGATGTTGAGGTAATCGACCGTAAATAAGGATGCTATGAAAGAGCTAATAACATCCCTCAGTTCCATGATACACGGTATGGACAGGCGCTGGAAGCAACTGCCCAACCGGGACTCAAGGCGTATCGTGCTGTACAGCTTTGCGGGCTACACAGTTATTACCCTGGCAGTATTTGTACAGGTTGCATACCAGGTCAATACCTCAAAAAGCGCGATGGATATCGAACACATTAGTAACCCGGTTGCTAAAGTTAAAGCGAGCAAAAACATAAATGAACCTAAAACAGCAGATCATGAAAGAGAATGAGAAAAAGAAAGCAGCCGTGCAGGTTACCGAGGGTACACCTGTGGCTAATACACCCGAAAACGGATCTGCCACCAACAAGGAGCGCTTAAAAAAGCCTTTGATATTTAGTGTTATGGGGCTGATATTTATAGGATGCCTCTACCTGATATTCGGCAGGGATGGTGGAAAAAACGCGAAAGAAGCTATTGATATCGGTATCAATGCTGCCGTACCCCAGGCTTCCGGTGACGGGCTGCCTACCGATAAGGGCAAAGCCTACGAGCAGGAAATGCTGGAGGAAAAAGAACGGCAAAAGCGGGCGTCGCTAATGACCTTGTCCGACTACTGGCAGTCCGATAGTACCAGGCAGGATGATGATACCGTGACCGGCCTTTCGGAAAAGGCGCAGGAAACAAAACCAGCCCGAGATGCCAACCCCGCGCTGAACAGTTACAAAACGATGCAGCATTCACTGGGCAATTTTTATCAAAAAGACAACGCACGTGAAGCCTTGAAATCGGAGAATGAAAGGCTAAAAGCACAGCTGGAGGCAAATCAGGTTTCACAGGGACAAAAACCGGATGACCGCCTGGCACTGATGGAGAAATCCTACCAGATGGCCGCCAAGTATTTTCCCGGCGCAACAAAAGCTTTGGATACTGTAAATACCCGTCCTAAAACAGAAAAGCAGGAGGACGATTTTGTAACCGTTTTACCCGACGCAAAAACCGTGGTATCGCAATTGTATCGAAAGGTTCCTGATTCTCTTTTACTGGTACATTTGGCCAACGGGGAGCAGCAGGTATTTACAACGGCAGGCGATCAACAGGATGTTTCATTGCCACCCAACAGTATACGTGCCTGCATCCATCAAACCCTTAGATTGGTGGGTGAAGGCAGCGTGCAGCTGCGCCTTTTACAGGATGTGCGTATTGGGAAAGCGGTTTTACCAAGTGGCCATATACTGACCGCCGCTACAACTTTTCAGGGTAACCGATTGCAAATGCAGGTCGTCTCCGTCGAAATTGATGGCAGCATTGTACCGGTGAACCTGACGGTGTACGACCTTGACGGTCAGAAAGGACTGAACCTGCCGTATTCGGCTGAAGTTACGGCGGTAAACGGCACGCTGGCCAATATGGGCAACACCGGTGGCACCAGTTTTACACTGAACCGTTCTGCGGGGCAGCAGCTCACCTCTGATATGACGCGGGGGCTGATCCAGGGAGTATCGGGTTATTTTTCGAAAAAAGTAACAGCGCAAAAAGCAACCCTGAAACAGGGTTACCAGCTGTTCCTGGTCTCAAAACATCAATAAATTTAAAGAATTATATTATGAAACTACAGCATATAAAAATCAGCCTGCTGGCTATAACATTCAGTATAACATCGCTACTACAGGCACAGATAAAGCAACCTGAAGTGTTGACCCTTGGTGAAGTAGCACCTTACTTTATAGAGGTAACGTACGACAAAACCTCCCATATTATTTTTCCTGCCGGTATCCGTTATGTGGATCTGGGCAGCGATTACATCATTGCTGGCAAGGCAGAGGATGCCGACAATGTGCTGCGTGTAAAAGCCGCTGCAAAAGGCTTTGCGCCCGAAACTAACTTCTCTGTAATTACAGAGGATGGCAATTTTTATGGTTTTAATGCGTGCTATAGCGATGCGCCGCAGGTAATGAGCCACAACCTTATCAAGGGTCAAAAACTGGCCGACCGTACGACGGCTGCCGATGTCCGTTTTGAAGCCTTGGGCAAAACACCGGCCTCGATTTCGGGATTACTTATGGAACAGCTGTATGAAAGAGACTGGAAGACTATCCGAAAAATTAAGTCAGACAGCTATGGTATCACGTTGAGCTTAAAAGGCATCTATGTCCACGATAGCAAATACTATTTCCATATCCAGATCGAAAATGAAACTTTTGTCCCTTTTAACGTTGATTTTATCAGCTTTAAGGTAATTGACCGTAAAGTAGCCAAGCGCACAGTCGTTCAGGAACGTACCCTAATACCATTACGTACCTACAGGCCACTGCTTTCTGTAGGCGGAAATGCCAGCGAGAAAAACATTTTTTTGCTGGACGTATTCACGCTGACCAAAGGCCAGGTGCTGCTTATCGAAGTGGTGGAAAAGAATGGCGGGCGTGGGCAGGTACTGAAGGTTAAAGATTCTGACCTGGTAAAGGCGCAGCCCATCAGCAAACTCCATATCAAATTCTGACAAGCTCCAAAATAGCGATTGGATAATCCCATAAACCTCGCTATCTTTGTGTAAAATATTGAAAATCTTAAAGTGTTTTTGCTTTAAGTCTCGTCACTGAAAACTGGTAATTTTTAACGACTTCGAGACTAAGTGGAGACGCTCATGCTACGGCGTGGGCGCTCGCTTATTCGGAGTCGGGTATACCAGTGCCTCAGTGTCGGTAAGTGTAGTGGTCTGCGCCTATTTTTTAGGCAAAGGGAAATCCCCAGCATTGCCGCCGCCAAATCAACACTTACCATAAATTATAAATTCACAAGAATTATATAACCATGGTAAACATTTCCACAAAACTTGAGATGCCACTTTTGGAGAGCAAATTCCCGTTCAGTAAAAGGATGCTTAATTTTTTTACCACTGCTGAAATTTACACCGTTGACCAATTGGTCGAAATTCCAATATCAAAGCTTACCTGCTTTAGAGGATTTAAGGGGAAGTGTATGAGCGAGCTGATTGCTTTCATAGAGTTTGAACAGCTTCAAGATTATTTTATTAAGTAATAACTATGCCAGATCATAAAGTAATTAAATCTTAAGATTTTTAAGAAAAGTAAAAGTGTTCGAATCCCTGACACTCCACAATTTAAAGATTATTGATACCTCAATAATCTTTTTTGGTTTAAAATAAGTACTTCTTAATATAAGTATTTATTTGGCATTTCTTTCGATTGTTTGAGTGTTCGATGGATCCTTCATAATCTTGAATATGTATATGCATAAGATGTAAGGTTTCTTAGTTAAAGATTAAAGCCGCACCTATATATTACGATTATGAAATGGTCGTGTTACCCATTTTTTTGAGTAGTTTACTTGAATGAATCCCTGAATACTAAGGGTGACATATCCGTCTTCATTTTAAATAGTTTACTAAATGACTGAGGATGCTCAAAGCCTAATCCATACGCTATTTCGCTTACTGATAAATCAGTAGTTGACAGCTTTTCTTTTGCAATGTCAATCAATTTGTCCTGAATAAATTGTTTAGTGCTTTGTCCTGTCAACAATTGAAGTAACCTGCTAAGGTAATTGGCTGAAATATTTAAATGTTCTGCAATGTATTTAACCGTCGGAATTCCCTTATTCCCTAAATCATCAGAAGCAAAATATTCTGCCAATACAACTTCCATTTGGTTTAGAATTCTGTGATTACTCATTTTTCTGGTAATAAACTGACGCTGATAAAAACGTTCGGCATAAGTAAGCAATAATTCTATTTGGGCTATAATTACATCCTGGCTGAAGTTATCTATATTGGTGTGATATTCATGTTCAATTTTTTGAATAATCTCAATAACCAGGATTTCTTCTTTTTCTGAGAGGTGTAGTGCTTCATTTACTTTATAAGCAAAATATTCATATTGTTTTATTTTTTTTGCTAATGGTGTATTCCAAAGAAAATCAGGATGGATAAGCAATAACCATCCTGTATGTTTAAATTCATCAGTGTCCGCTGGCTGAAAAGATAAAACCTGTTTCGGTGCCATGAAGTGCATTACCCCTTCATCAAAATCAAGATCCTGTTGCCCATATTTCATTTTTGAAATGTAGTCCTTCTTTAAGGCAATGGAATAAAAGTAATGGATGATGCTTACAGGGGTAGTGCCTGGGTGCCGTTTAATATCTTCGAACTTTACAACGCTGATTAACGGATGCTCCGGTTTAGGCAAGTCCATAAACCGGTGGTATTCCGCTATCGTTTTTATTTGATGTGGTGCTATCATAACAATTTAAACCGTTCAATTTTGTTAATTTAAGATACTTTAAATATTGGCTGCTAAAATACCTGTCCAAATTCTTATAATCTTCTCTTTTTATAAACTGTTTTAATACCCTATGTATCATCAACTTTTATGCAATGCGTTATCACGCAGTTGCGTTACAAACAACATTTTCAAGCCCTCTTTTAAAGAAGCAGGCTTACGTCCAAGGATATTTTCCAGGTCGGGATAGATGTCTGCCTCCTGGTTATTCTTTATGTCGGTAATGAAATCAACGATTTTTTTAATCGCTGCTTCAGGAACATTTCTTTGCTTCATCATATCGGTAAATGTGTTAATATCTACAGCAGAATATTGGACCGTATTGCCGGAAAGTTCAGAAAGTGCGGCCGCTACATCATAAAATGAATAGGATTTGTCTCCCGTGAAATTGTAAATTTTATTCTCACAATCTCCTGCAAGCAAAACATTTGCTATTGCTTCACCCATTTCACTCCTTAAAGCAAAAGCAACAGCACCTTCGCCTGCCGGCAAAAATATACCCCTCTCCAAAGCTGTAGTTCCTCCAATAAATTGTGGGATAGCATCCATATACAATATATTCCTAAAAAAGGTGTAAGCCAGTCCACTTGCTTTAATGTAGTCTTCCGTCTCAAAATGTTCCACCATTAATTTATTGGCTAATGAACTTCTGTCACGCAGGGAACGGCCGGTGTACGCAATACATTTTACGCCTGCCCTTTTGGCTGTATCAATCACATTTCCGTGTTCCTGCATGCGGTCACCCTGATCTCCCGAAGATATTAATAATACTGTATCTACACCCTCCATAGCCTGTTCGAGGACATTAACATCAGTATAACTGCCTAAAAAAGCATTAAAGCCTTTAGCCTGAAAATCTGCTTGTTTATCTGCTTTACGGGTAATAACTGAAATCTGGCTGGCAGATATTTGTTTTAATAATGTTTCTATAACGGCACTTCCCAGGTGTCCCGTTCCTCCTGTTATAAATATTTTTTTCATTGCTTTATTTTTGTTAGAACAAAGGTCTGCCTCAATAACCGGTTATTAGTGCTTAAATCTGACTTTGTTGAAGCCAAATATGATATAAGATATAATCTTGCAATTGATCCACGAAAATCTAATTGAAAGTGCTAAAGGGCTTATTACTTCAACAGAATTTCTTTAAGTGAGATTGCCTATAAATTGGGGTTTGAGTATTCACAATCTTTCAGCAAGTTTTTTTTAGCAGAAAACTAATATGTCTCCACTGGAATACAGGAAAAGTTTTAACTAAAATAGACATGGGTCTACTTATTAGTTTGGATATACCAATATCCAGAAACAACCTGCGCCCGCCGGGCAAATGCAGCAGGGGTTTCCCCAATGCTGTTGCCTGGGGGGCGCACCGCTTTCAAATCGCAGAAAGGCGTTCCCGGCCCCAGGAAGGGATCGCCTTTTGTAGTGTTTTTTTTGTAAAACAGCACGCCATAAATTGCTGTGTTAAGACAAAAATTACTATTTTACAGGGCAATCCGTTATATCCGACTTTTAAATACAACTTGCCGACTTTTGGATACATTTACATTTAGGGTTTAACCCATCTTTGTAATAAAAAAAAATGAAAGTGACCCTAATTACAGGAGCATCGGGCGGAATCGGTGAAGCAATAGTAAACCGGCTGGCAGAGAGAAGCCATAATCTTATACTTGTAGCGCGCAATGCCGAAAAGCTGGAAAGCCAGTGCAAAAATCTAATTGGAAGATTTGGGATAAACGCCCAGTTTATTGCGGGTGACCTCTCGGAGCCTGAAACTGCGCAACGAATTTTTGATGAAACGCAAAAACGTGGCCTGGAGGTAGAAATACTAATTAACAATGCGGGAATTGGCTCAGGCGGAGCATTCGCTGCATTATCACTGCAACAGGAATTATCCCTTCTGCAATTGAATGTATCTTCGCTGGTCGCAATTACCCATTTATTTCTACCCCGGATGCAGTCGCGCCGAAGCGGCTGTATAATAAATATAGGGTCAATGGCAGCATTTATGCCCGTCCCGTATATGGCAACTTATGCTGCCAGCAAAGCATTTGTGCGTTCGTTTACGCAGGCACTTACCCAGGAATGTATACATTATGATATAAATGTAATGCTATTTTGCCCTGGCCTGACCAAAACCAACTTTAACAGTGCGGCAGGGATTGACAATGAAAAAGGAATTGGGCTTGGTTCCGATTATAATAGCGCTCCTGCTCAAACGCCTGAACAGGTTGCGGACGAATTGATCAAGGCCCTGGATAAAGGGAAACATTTTGCGATATCCGGAAAAATGAACCGCTTTGCTGCTATGTTGCTGGCATTGTTCCCCAATACCTTTATTGCTAAGAATATCGCACGGATCTATCGTAAACGGTTAAATATAAATACCTAAATTTGAGGCTCTAATACCTGTGGAATGAGAACTGATACCCTGAAGATCCACTTTAGGACCATTGCCGAGCAACATCAATTATTGTATATTGCGAAGCCCAAGCACCCGCTATTCAGTATTATCCGTTTTGAAGATTTTCCAAAGATTGAAATACAGGAACGCGTTAAGCTCGTCTCTGATTTCTATCAGGTGACCCTAAAGAAGGAATGTCCCTGCAAAATGCAGTATGGTCAAAACATCTTCGATTTTGATGAAGGGGTAATTTCGTGTTTTGCACCTAAGCAGGTAAATTTTATTGAAAAGGGCTTTTCTTTTGCGACTTCGGGTTGGAACTTGTCCATCCACCCGGACTTTTTACGGTCTTATGCGCTTGGCCAAAAAATAAAAGGTTTTGGCTTTTTTGATTATGGCATCAATGAAGCATTGATACTTTCAGAAGATGAGCAAATTTCTATGGAACGTATCTTTGAAAGTATTGAAAAAGAATATAATTTACCGATAGACGGCTTTAGCCAGGATGTCATTATTTCCCATATAGAATTATTATTATCCTATTGCAACCGTTATTATAACCGTCAATTCATTACCCGAAAAGGATATAACAGCGATATGATTACTAAAGTAGAAGGTATATTGAATAGCTATTTTGGCAATGACAGCCATAAAGGATTGCCAACTGCCCGTTTTATAGCAAATGAACTTAATATATCTTCAAAATATTTAAGTGACTGCCTCAAAAATATTACGGGGCTTACAACCCAGCAATTGATCCATGAAAAGCTGATTGAAAGTGCTAAAGGGCTTATTAATTCAACAGAACTTTCTATAAGTGAGATTGCCTATAAACTGGGGTTTGAGTATTCACAATCATTCAGCAAGCTATTTAAACAGAAAACGAATTTGTCACCCTTGGAATACAGAAAAAGCTTTAATTAAAATCTAAAAAAAACTTTGCTTACCAGCTGAACATTTCAATGTTCACAAAAAACACCAGCGCCCGCCAGGCAAATGCAGCGGGGTTTCCCCCAATGCTGTTGCCTGGCGGGCGCACCACTTTTAAAACGCAAAAAGGTGTTCCCGACCACAGGGAGGGATTGCCTTTTTGCGCCGAAAGCTGGCGCAATCAGCCAACCGCTAACGGTTGGCTGCGAAAATCTTTCAAATTCAGGAAGAAGCCCCGTTCCGTAGTCAGCCCCTGCCTGAGCAGCTGCCATAGCAGGCTGCACCCCATCTGTGACAGAATGGAATTGATGAACAAATCTTGTTTTTCAAGGGCTTCGGCAAGTGAACAGCTTGGCAGGTCTTCGCTATCACCCTGCAATAAGAGTTCAGAAAATTCCTCGGTAACCTGTGGCAGGCTGCCTATAGGCAGGAATTTTTCGGAAGCAGGCTGTTGGATAGTGCCGATGGTTGACAGGATTACCTGCCCTGTGTCCTTGCCGTTGCCAAAATCCATCCAATAGCGGGGCGTATCAGAGCGACTTGTATTCAAATCCAGTTCGCTCAATGCTTCGGCAATCTCAAACCGTGCAGCAGTGGTGTCCACGCAGGAAATGTAAAGGGCAGCCCTGCCTATGGCGGTATTAGCAGTAAACGGTTTTTCAATGGCTTTCCAAGCCGTTCCAAAAAAACGGTTGGTACGGGTAATGAGGGCGGCTGCTTTGGATAAACCCACTTCGCACTCGGCAAATAGCTGCCTGCCTCGGTTGGCATCCGTTATTATATCATCATCCCACAAACTGACCTGAAACCCCGCATGTCCCAACTGTTGCAGGCTGTGGGACATCCGTGCCAAGCCTGTCAGCACCTGTGAGCCTGTGCCGCCTGCCCCAATTAGGCACACCGTTACAGGATTGGTAGGGTTCAGCAATTCGGGGGCTGTAAAATGCGCCTTTATTTTCGTCGGTTTCATAATAGTATGTTTTTAATCGTTAGTGTAGTCTTTGTAAGCACCTCACAGGGAAATGATTTTTCGCTGTCCATTAAGTCTTTAAAAAGGCTTATAAGGTTTTGTGCTACGGGATTGTGGTTGTCGATGTGGTGGCTGAAATAGCTGCCAAAAAAGTAGCCTTGCCAAGCGGATATAAATTCTTCTAAGGTTGCAGCCGATTTGATGCGGACATCAACCGTACCCATGCAGACATTGCCTTTACGGTAAAGATTAAAGAACGGGGCGTGAAAGAGCGGGGTTTCTGCTTTTGGCTTGGTTTTACCTGTTAGGGCAAAGATTTGCAGTTCCTTTCTACTGGCTTTCCAAACCAATGCTGGCAGGGCAATTGTACCGCTATCCAACCCCAGGCTTTGGGCAAAGTACAGCTTTTGGCGTTGTGGCTTGGTAAACCATACCACGCTGCCGTTCGCCGAGGGGTCAAGGTGCAAAACATTGGGCGGTAAAATCCCGCTGGGGCGCAAAAATGCCTTTCCTGCCTGCTCACGGGTATCAAGGGCTTTGGCAAGGCTTTGGGCTTCCCTGACCGTCAGCGGGTGCGGATTTACAGGGCAGCCGCTTTCGTCCATGTCGTAATATTCAATGTACGGGCTTGACAGCCCGCCTGCGGCAAATACCACGAGGGCGGCTTTTGGTTCATACAGTTGCACGTTTGGTGTCATAATCGTAATTGTTTAGCAGGTAACACAATTCATTGATAAGGGGAAACAGGCGGCACTCAAAGCCGAGGGTATCGGTGTCCTGCGCCCGTCCGTCAAAAAAGCGTTTCAGTACAGGTTCCTGTTTGGAAAGGCTCTCATTAAAGTAGGAGTTTACCGATTGTTCTACGTTGTCATACAGCCACCCATCGGTAGATGCCACGAAGCCGATATATTTTTCCATCGTAATGCATTCGCCATCATCATAATCCTCCATTTCAAGGTCAGGCAGGCAGCTTTCATCGGCATGGGTGTATATTGAACTTTGAGGATATTCCTGCCACAGGGAGAAAAACCTTTGGGCAAGGTTAAGGCACTCCCTGCCAAATGTGTCATCAGGAGTAAAAGCGGCAACCCATTCCGCAAAGCGGTCAAGGTGTACAGTATTTTTAATCCTCCGCAGCATCGTCTCGCCGTAATGCAGAGCAGCCTCCGACTGGCTAATATAGCGGTAATAGGTTTCCTCTTCCCAGTCGTCAGGGTCATTGGTAAGCCACTCGCTAACCATTTCATAATGCCAGTACAGGTAACTGTCCTCGGTGTAATAGGGAACGCCTGCGGTGTGGTACAGGTAACAGAAAATGCACAGCAGCAGCCGTGCGGCTTTTCGGTGCTTTTTATCCTGCATCAGGTAATGTACAGGCAGCACGGGGATATAAAATAATGTATTGCCTGTGTAATAGCATTCGGTAACGTGCAGGGCAAAACTGCCGTTATCTTCCTGCAATTCCATTTCAATGTGCTGCGGGTGCTTATCCTTTAGCAGCCTTGCAGCAATATACAGTGCGACCTCCCTGCCATAGGGATAGGCATAGCCTGTAGTATCGAGAGGGTTGATACCGTAGTGGCTGCACAGCAGCCCAAAGCTGCGGTAAAAATCCCCTTTCTCCTTATCGCTGCCCGTTAGAGGCTGCCCCGTGTAATGGGGCAGGAAACGGGTTTTTAGAAAACCATAGGCAGCAGCCCCTGCGGGGCAGATTGCAGGCGGTCGGCATGTACTTCGGCGGTATCTTTCCTGCGCTGCAAGCCCATCAGGAACTCGGCTGCGTTTTTGTGCAGTAGTTTTTGCCTTTTGTTTTGGGGCAGTTGTAACTGCCCAGCTATTAGCTTTTGCATCGTCCATACTTTTAAATGTTAGGTTTATCCTTTTGTCCCCATAGTGGTTTCAAAACGGTATTCTACGGTATCGTTCTTTATTTCAGGGCCGACCGTTTTTGCGGTGGTCAGTGTCGGGTAGCTATTGGCATAGAAATGCATCACGGCTTCTATGCTCCATTTCGGGTCAGGGTCGGAAAGGGCAATCTCATTGCCTTTCTCCTTCATGAGGAATACCCTCGGCATCAGTGTCGTCTGTAGCATCGTAATCGGTATTAGGTTCAACGTTGTTTTCTTCTGTGGCAGGTTGTTCAGCCCCGAACAGGTCGGGGCTGAACTTAGCGGACAGGCTTGCCCTGCGCTTGCGGAGTTCCTCGGCTTTTTCAGGGCACTCGGTCGGTTGCGGTACTTTGAGCCACGCCTCCCTGAATTTACCTGCTGCCTCGAGCGCATCCACCTGCGCTATTATTCCGTTGTATTTCATGGCTTTTAGTTCCTCGGGCGTGGTAGGCTTGTCGGTCTTATCCGTTTTTTCGGCTTTCTTTTTCTCCATAGCCGCATTTTTCTTTGTGGCTTCCTGTCCTTTAAGGAATTGTTCCATGTTGGTCAGTAGCGTAGATGCTTGCGCTATGGGTGCGCTGATAGCATCAAAAAAACCTTCACAAAGTTCTTTAGCGCTGCCTTTCAATATCAGCGGCGGTATGTGGGCTTTGGCGGTGTCGCCACACCCTTCGTTTTGCAGCAGCACCGAAACGGTCAGTTGCTCCCCGTCTTTTTTGACGGTAATGTTCAGGCAGCCCTCAAAAGGAATGGCGGCTGCGTGTGCGAAAAAATTAGTAACTGGCATAACTGTTATTTTAGGGTTCTGCGTTGTGGTGCGGTGTTGCTTTCAATAACACGCCTTATCAGGTTTAAGGCGGTGGTCGTGTCGTGTGCATCGGCTGCGCTCATTTCCACATGGTCAAGCCTGTCGAAATACGGCAGCACTTTGGTAAGTACTGTAATTGCCTTACGCTCTGTCTGTTGTGCTAATCGGCTCATGACTTAAAATTTTAAGCAGCCCCGCAAAGCAGGGCTGCGGTTACTTATCAGTTCAGTATCAGGGCGGCTGCGCCATTTTTAGCAAAATCCCCGCACAGGTCGAAAGCTTTTTGCCCCCGTGCCTGCGCTGTACCGCCTAAAAAGATGGATTTTAGTTTATCCTCACCCGTCTTGAAACTGCGCACATTTTGGTAGTAGCCCGTAACGGCATTGTACGCGCCAAACAAAGTGCCTTTGGTAGTTTCCAAACTTTGCGTATCGTCTGCAATAGCGTACTCAAAAGCAGCCTCACAGGCATTTTTGTACATCGTTGAAAGTTCCTCGGTAGCCCCTTTTTTAAGGAGGTTGTACGTTTCTTTATTCGGGCAAAAGGCTAACTGTATCAGTTCTTTGACCTGTTTATCTTCAATGCGGGTATTTGCCCACCCGTTAAAAACACCCTCCAGTTGTAGCGAAAGGTTATCGGCAACACCCATAACTTTTTGCGCCTGCTCCAATCGTTCTTTAGCCCCTGCGGTGTGGCGTATACGCACCACATTGGTGGCTGTTTTCATTGCAGCGTTCAGCGTGTTTTGGCAAACTACACGCACGGGCGTAAAGGCCGCGGTTATGCTGCCGCTGCCGTCGTGGGAAGTGGTCAGGAAAATGTATTTATTGGTTACATCATCGCCGTTGCCCACACGGATATAGCCGGGCAGTTTGGCGGTTACAAAAATGCGCTCCCCATTGCCGATTGCGCCAGCTGTTTCATAGAGCACCCCATCGCTACCGCCTACAATAGCATCAAAAAACGCAAATGCATCCGCGTTCTGTACAATTTGATAATCCTTGCCCACCACACCGAACACGGCTTTGGTATCGGTACGCATTGTGGCGAACTGGTCAGGGACTGGAAAACTCTCAAAAAGCCCTGCGCCACGTGCGAAAATCGGTGCTTTAGCCACTTCGTAGTCCAAGCCTGCAAAGGCAATTGCTTCGCGGCTTGTCGGATAGTCTTCGACAATTTGCCCTAATCCGTGCCATGCGGGCTGCTTAACGCTCATAAATGCGTGCTGCCCTGTGTTTTCGTTGAAATTTAAATTATGTGCCATGATAGTTTACTTTTAAGAATATACAGTTTAAAATGGTAGGTCATCGTCATCGGCTGCGCCGTTGGGTAACACTTCTGCTTCATACACGGGTATTGCCGCTGCGTTTGCTTCGTTTTCCGCTTTGCCGTTACCGCCGCCGTGAAGGGTAATGGCTGCGGTGTGAAAGTTCAGCCCTGCTTTGGGTTTGCCGTCGTTGTCGAGCCATGCACGGGTACTTAACCGACCTGATAGTTCTACAATGCTGCCTTTGGTAAGGTACTGGGCAATGCCTGTGGCAAGCCAGTAGGAACAATCAAAAAATTCGGTTTGGGTTACTTTCTCCCCGTTTTTGGCTTTGTAGCTGTCGTTAACCGCTAAAGAAAAATTGACTACTTTTTTGTTTTCTGACAGGGTGCGCACCTCGGCATCCCTTGTCACTCTTCCGATAATGTTCATAATCGTTGAATTTAAAATGATACAATCTGTTTGTATCTTCTGCCAGTCCT